>ODAK010005244.1_pt1 | contig 13181 bp, 10 predicted proteins | sample 1539591 | NCBI WGS metagenome assembly ODAK01 (sample SAMEA3539303, study PRJEB22396) | soil metagenome | biome: tundra; feature: field; material: soil | place: USA | collected 2010-05 | depth 0.15 m | reverse complement strand
CCGCCTGGTTCCGTTCCTGCGGCTACCGGGATACAGCTACTGTGGCTTTGCTCTAGCCGCTACCCGCACATGCTGGAGAACTATCTGGTGAACACGATCATCCGCTGCCAGTTCCCATTCGGGCGCGAGGCGATGCGGCGTGAGCGAGAGACCGGTTCCGCTCAGTGGGAGGCTCCCACGATGACCCACGAGTTTGTCGTCCTGGTTGCGCAATGCGCGCTGATGAAAGGTTTGTTGATCGGAGTGGCTGGGTTCCATCGGGAACGCTTTGGGCCGGTGCATGTGGTGTATACGGTTCAAACTGCGTCGCGGCATTTCGAACATCATCCCGAATTCCTACGCATGGCCTACACGCTGCTTGTCGAGAACCATATGGACACGACACGGGGCCTGACTATCCTGATTCGGAATGGCCTGCCGGCTCCTGGACACGATATGCAGTCGGTCGCGCTTCAGATGTTGCTCGAGTCGCTCTAGGAGTGTGTCGGAAATAGAATTCCCGCCCTTTAGAATCAATGATTTACAAATTCTACGCAATTGCGTAACGAGCTGATTCTAAATGGCTTACTGTTTCCGATTTCCTTATTTCCGACACACTCCTAGGGCCTCTATCAAAGAGGAATGAGAGTGCAGGCCAGGCGACTTCAAATCGCTCGCAATGATTGGGATTTCGCGAAGTAGAGATGCGAAGCGACAGCAGTCTGACTTGCTACACTGAGGCCATGACGGACGAATTGGAGTTTCGCCGCGCGGCAGAGGCTGCTCTCGATGCCTTGAAAAAGCGCCTCATCGAACGCGAAGAGGATGAGGATTCAGGCTTCGAAGTTGAAGAACAGAATGGCGTTTTGAACGTTCTGTTCGAGGAGCCACCGGGCAAATTCGTGATAACACCCAACACGCCGGTGCGGCAGATCTGGATCTCGGCGCTTTCGACTAGTTTCAAACTCGACTGGGACGAGACAGCCGGGGCATTCGTGCTATCGCGGACCGGGGAGCGGCTTGATGCACTCGTGGATCGGCTGATTGGAGAGCACAAGGAAGGCTAACAACCCCAAGGCCTAACTCAAGCGCCGATGCCCCACCCTTTTCCACAGCTTGAGCGCAAAAGGGTGGGGCATCAGCGTTTGTAATCAGCATTATTGCGGGAAGTGGGCAGTCGATAAAATGTGTGCCGTTTATTGCAGTGAATACACCGTCTTCAGCACCTTGTCGGCCACGTTTGAAGGGAGCGGCGCATAGGAGAGGGCACTGACCTCGCCCTCGCCGGACTTCACAATCCAGCTCAACATATCTTTGATCACCTTGCCCTTCGCGGGGTCCGAGATTTTCTCGGGGATGAGCAGGTAGGTAAAGCTGGAAATCGGGTAGGCGTTGGCGCCGGGTGCGTTGGTGATGGAGACCCGATAATCAGCGGGCAGCTGTTTTACGCTGGCGGCCGACTCAGTTACACCTTCAATGGAACCCTTGACCCAGTTACCTGCGGAATTCTTGACCGCCCCAAAAGCGATGTTATTTTTGAGGGCGTCGATCAGATCGATGTAGCCGATCGCACCGGGCAACTGGCGAACCAAACCAGCCACTCCGGGATTGCCTTTGCCGCCTACACCCACCGGCCAGCCTGGCGAACTGCCCCGGCCTGGACCGTCCGCCCATTCCTTGCTGACCTTGCTCAGGTAGTCGGTGAAGATGAAGCTTGTGCCGCTGCCATCAGAACGATGAACCACGATGATTTTCTGGTCCGGCAGCTTCGCGGCCGGGTTGTCCTTGGCGATAGCCCCATCATTCCAGTTTGTGATTTTCCCCAGATAAATATCAGCCAGAACGTTGGGGCTGAAGTTGATGCTGGTGACGCCGGGAACGTTGAAAGCAGGGACGACCGCGCCCATCACTGTAGGAATGTGAAGCAGTTTGACGGAGGAAGAGGACAGCTGCTGGTCGGTCATGGGCATGTCGGAGGCCCCAAAATCCACCAGGCCTTTGGTGACTTGCGCGATGCCGCCGCCGGAGCCGATGGGCTGATAGTTGATTTCGACGCCGGGATGGGCGGCGCTGTATTCGCTGAACCATTTGGAATAGATCGCGTTGGGGAATGTAGCGCCCGCTCCGGTTAATTTCTGCGCTTGGGCGACGCTCAAGGTCACTGCCACCAGGACTACAGCCATCAATGTCTTTTTCACAAGAACTCCCTTGCTCGTTATGTACTGATTTCATTGTCTCTGGCCAATGTTAACGGCGTTTGAACAATGGGCGGATCGGCCTCTAACTTCGGATCTCAAGCAGGTATGTCGAGACTCAAAGTTGCTTGTCGGCCAATGGCAAAGTGAAGAAGAAGGTAGCACCGGCGCCTAATTCGCTTTCAGCGCGGATCTGGCCGCCGTGAGCCAGGACGATGTGCTTGACAATGGCAAGGCCCAGGCCGGTCCCGCCGGATTCGCGCGATCGGGCCTTGTCGATGCGGTAGAAACGCTCGAAGATGCGATCTAGATGCTCAGAGGCAATGCCCGGGCCGAAATCCTGAACGCCGAATTCGACTTCATGTTCCAATAGGCGGGCTCCGACGCGGATTCGCTTGCCGCCTTTGCCGTATTTCAAGGCATTTTCAATCAGATTGCCGAAGACCTGGTTCATGGCGTCGGGGTCAGCCATGACAAGGGCGCTAGGCGCTTCTGAAGATTCAATTTCAACGCCAGAATCTACGACCAGGCCACCGAGGCTTTCGATCGCATCTTGCACCAGGGCGTTGGCGCGCACCGGCTGTTGAGCCAACTTGTAGTCGGGACTTTCGACGCTGGCGAGCGCCAGCAGATCTTCGGTGAGTCGATTCATGCGGCTGGCGTTTTTGTAGATCACGCCAAGAAATTCGTGCGTGGTTTCAGGATTGGGATTCGGATCTTCGAGCAACGTTTCGACGTAGCCTTGGATGGAGGTTAGCGGCGTGCGCAGTTCATGGCTGACGTTGGCGATGAAGTCGCGGCGCGAACGCTCCGCCGCTTCGATCCGGGTCACGTCGTGGAGCACTGCGAGCGCTCCACCAGAAGGCAGAGGTGCAGCATTGATTTCAAAAACGCGGCCTGGTGACAAGGAGCTGGCGCGGCCGAAACGTACTTCCCGTTTTTCGAGTGCGCCCCGCACACAGGCCAGTAATTCAGGATCGCGGACGGAGTGGACAAGCCCACGACCAGGGCGAATCTGCGTGCCGGCGATCCGCTGCATGACAGCATTGGACCAGCGAACGTATCCCTCGGCAGTAATGGCCACGACGGCTTCCTGCATGGAGTCGAGCATGGCGGCGAGTTCCTGCCGCCCGGCTTCAATTTCAGCGAAGCTCTGGCCGAGCCGTTCGGCGGTCTGATTCAAGGCCGCTTCCATGGCGGAGAGCTCGTCGTTGCTGGACTGATCCAGCCGCGCGCTCAAGTTGCCTTCAGCGATGTGGCTTGCGAAATCCACCACGCGCTGCAATCGGCCGGTAACTCGGAATGCCGCCCAGACAGCCACGGGAAGGGCGAGTACCAGCGCGATCAGGCCGGACCAGAGAGCTTCGCGGCCGAGCACATGGAGGGTTTCCTGCGAGGTGTGTTCCACCATTCGACGGAACACGATCTCCATCACTGCTAAGTGAAAGAGAAGCACCAGGACGAACAAGCCCAGCAGCTTGGTGAAGACTTTGCGGGTCACTGAGAGCAGTTCTCCAAGATACGTGCCCGGAGATTTTCGTGGCATCCGGCTCCGTCTGTCATGCTGATTGCCTACAGACGGACCTTATTCACCTTTGGGAATCTCGAAGCGGTAGCCGGCGCCGCGCACTGTTTTAAGGTAGCGCGGATTTTCAGGATCGACCTCGATCTTCTCACGGATGCGACGCACATAGACGTCTACGGAGCGCGGAGTGACGAAACGCGCATCGCCCCAAACCGCATCGAGAAGATGATCGCGGCTGTAGACGCGGCCAGGATGGCGAGCCAGGTAGTCCAGCAGGCGGAACTCGGTGGCGGTGGTGGTAGTAAGTTCGCCGCGGACTTTGAGCTGCATGGCATTGGCGTCGATGGTCACTTCTTCAAAGGTGATGACCGACGGAGTGGTGGGCCGCTCGAAACGCCGCAGAACGGCTTTGACGCGGGCCACTAGTTCACGGGTGGCAAAGGGCTTGGTGATGTAGTCATCAGCGCCCAACTCCAAACCCAGCACGCGATCGTTTTCGCCGGCGCGGGCGGTGAGAAAAATGATGGGAATGGTGGACAAGGCAGCATGGCTGCGGAGCCTGCGGCAAACGTCCAAGCCGTCTCCTCCAGGAACCATGATGTCGAGCAGGAACAGGGCGGGTGGCTGCCGCTCAGCATCCGGAAAGAGGTTCGTAGGAGTGTGAAACAGCCGGACTGCAAAGCCTGCTGCTTCAAGGTGATGCTGCACTAGCCGTGAAATATCAGTGTCGTCTTCCAGCACAAATACAGATTGGCTCAACCGGTCTAACCTCGCCGGCGGCCATAGAAAGCCTGATGCGGAGGCCGCTCGGAATCGTTAACAGATTACTGCATGCAGGCAAATAGATTGCAAACGTTTGATGAATTTGGCCGGACGGCGAGAGAGGGCCTCAACTGCCAGCGGGGTTTGCGCTCAGTTGCTTAGGGCTTTGCGAGGGCGGGGCGCTCAATAGTGGCCTGGAGGGCCTTGCTCACTTTGATGGCTGTGTCGTCCTGCACCATCAGAAGATCGTTGAACGGACGATCGTAGGTTTCAGACCAGATGACGAAACCGTTCTCGGCTCGACTCAAACGTGCCGCGACACGCACAGTTGAGCCTGACTTGCGCACGCTCCCATCGAGGACATAGATGGCACCCATCGACTTCGCAATATCGGCCATCGGGATCTGTTTGCCCTTGAAATAGAAGGAGGATGTCGCGCTGGGGACTTGGAGGCCGGGGATCTTGCTGAGCCTGTCGATGAGTTCTTCCGTCATCCCATCGGCGAATTCCTCTTCTTTCATTCCCTGGGTGAGATCGAGAAATGGTAGGACTGCGATTCTCCGCGCTTGGGATTCAATGAGTGGTGGAATCGGGCGACGACCAGCCGCTGTCGGGGTCTTGAAGAGAAAAGCCCATGAGGCAATCGCGAGAAAGAGGAAAGTTGCCACCGCCGCTATCCAGAGCAAGCGCGCTGTTTTGTTTCGATGCCATTTCAAATTGCTGAACGGTGCTGGGGCACGGCCGTCTCCGGTCGGGGGTGGCGAATTTCCATTGAATGGGGTGGCCGAGGACATCGGCGCATCCATAGAGAAACTTACAGGCGCGAGCAGGCGATATCCGAGGCGCGGCACTGTGGCGATGTAGGTCGGCTGTCGGGGATCATCCTCAAGGACTCGACGGAGGGACGCTACCGCCTGGTAGACAGAGTCGGGACTTACGTTAACTCCTGACCAGACCTGGTCGAGCAATTCATCGATACTTACGACCTCACCGGCGTGGTCAGCCAGGCACAGCAGCAAGCGCATTGTCCGCTCCTCAACCCGAGCGGTATCTGCACCGCGACGAACCTGGCCGGATCTGGGATCGACACACCAATCACCGATCTGAATTCGAGTCTTAGCTGAACTATCCATACGGAGTGGATTTCTCCTGGTGCAAGGCAGCGCGCCGCTGGGCGATTATACCAATCGTTGAAATAACTGATTCAAGGCTACGGTGATTGCTTACTTTGCAGCGATTTCTCGGATACGCCACGCCGGATCTTCGTATTTTCAGAAGTTTTTGACCGGTTTCAGACAAGCTCAGGACTTTTGCGCTCTTACGTAGCTATTGTGCAAATGCAATGGGGTTCAAAACAGCGCAGAGGTGGACGGAATGGGTCGCGAAAGAGTCGGCATCAAGAAGAGGCTGATCGGTGCACTGGGAAGCGTTTTGGTGGTTCTTTCGACGTGCGAAGTACTCTCATTGAAGGCCGTAGAGGCTGATAGCTCGGCTGAGAAGAAGATGGAGAGAGCTGCGCTTCCTCCGATCGGAACTTACAAGATTGATAGCGATCACAGCTTCGCGTTTTTTGGCGCGCGCCATCACGTCGTCGGACTGGTGCGTGGGCGTTTCGATAAAGTGAGCGGAACCATCACCGTCGCCAAGGATTCTTCCGACTCCAGTGTGGACGTGACGATCGACACGGCGAGCATCAGCACGCAGAACGCTAAACGCGATGAAGACCTTCGCAGTCCGGAGTATTTCGACGTGAACAAATTTCCGACGATGATTTACCACGGTCGCGGAATTCGACGCGTGTCGGGAGGAGCGTGGGTGATGGACGGGTCACTGACCATGCACGGCGTCACGAAGCTGGTGCCGCTGACTTTCAGGTTCAACGGGGCATTCAGCGATCCTGAGCCGGGGCAGCCTGCGCGGGTGGCTTTTCACGCCACGGCCGGGGTGAAGCGTGCAGAGTTCGGCATGGGGGCGCGGGACAACCTGGAAGAACTCGGCATGCTGACGACGCCAGACGTGCAGATTGAAATCGACGTTGAATCGGACGCAAGTTCATCGAGTCACTGAGATGGCTGACATGGATGCGATGAATGGCGTCCCATTGTGGGCCATGATTGGCTGCAGAGGCAGGGTGACCAGGAGCCCATTTCTAAAAAGCGGGGCTAGGTCCCGGTCTCAGCCAGTTCCGGGGTAACCTGCGCAGCGCAGGCTGATTCAACCGGCAACGGTCCAAGGGCCATCTCGGATATTGCATGGACTGAGCTCGATTCCTGCTGGCTGAGTTTGCCCGCCTCATCCTGTTTGCGTTTTTCACGCTCGGCGCGCTTCTTCCTAACCTCGTTAAGGGCGACGAGTATCAGCGACGTAAACGTAACGGCCAGAAGGGCGACAGCCGGGACGCCATGCAGTTGGTCGAGACCGTCCGCGTTGAAATCACCGTAAAGCAATGCCAATCCGAAAAAGACAAAGAAGATGTGTGCGCAAAAGACCTTGAGCGACGCCTTACCAAGCGTCAGGAACGGCTCGATGGAGACAAGGTGGATGAGGAACTTGCGCATGGAGTAGATCACGATGGTGAAGGCCACCAGATTGAGGACGCGCAAGGGCCCAATCTGCCATTTATCTACCTTTACTCCAAGAGCCTGCGCGGTCAGGTGTGGTCCCAGCCACCCAAACCGGACAGCAATGAAGAATAGGCAGACGGCTCCTGCGGTCCATGCCAACCCGTGAGGAATTCTCCACTCCGGCTTGGTCGCCATGGCCCCGCGGGCGCCAAGCCACATGCCCACCGCCCATACCGCCTGCCAGGCAAACAGGTTGAACGCACCACTTTCTTGCAGGGGAATGGGGAGGTGCGTGATGTGCACGATCGAATTGTGCACGACATCGCGCAGCCCAAACTGTGCCAGAATCCAGATCAGCCCGCTCACGGCTAAGATCCATCTCCACCCGAAGCGAACGGCCGCGGAGAGCACCAAAGGCGTAAAAAACAGGAACGCCACATACATCGGAAGAATGTCGAGCAGCGGCGGGCAATACAGCAGCAGCACCGAACCCACGATCGCAACCACCGGGTGCATAAGATAGAAATTAAGCAAGTTGGTTAGAGCGGCCTTGTGGGTGTGAACAGCAAAACCTGCGACCACAGTGAAGGCGAGCGTCAGCATGAGCAGGTGGTAGCCATAGATCTTCAGGGAGCGCTTCCACAGCCGCGCACGTACGTTGGCTGGGTTTTGGACAAGGTCGCGGATGTAGAGACGGCCCACCAGCAGCGCCGAAATGAAGACGAAGCCTTCAGCGGAAGATACAAAACCCAGCGGCTGATTGACGAAATCGGCGAAGCGCGTGGGCAGATGAGTCAACGTCATCCACACCAGGAACAGGCCTCGCAAAGCATCCAGCTCAGGCCGACGTTCAAGCTTGGGCAGATGGATATGCTTGGGAAGATGCAAGTGTGGCAAATGCATATTTTCCGGCATGTGAATGCGTGACAAGCGCCCAGTTCCCCCTGCAGGTTTCTCTTACCCTTGCTTAGATGCATAGACGTTTATTACGGCTCTCTGTTGCGCAAATGCGAAAAGAACATTGATGGTGTGGCCAAGCGCGGAGCCCGTATCGTTTAGGTTGGTCATGTGGGTTGCGGCTGATGCGATTGCACGCAAAGGGGGGCGCATGACCTGGTTGGCCTTGCTCGTTGGTGCGGTGGTGGGAGCGGTTTCTGGCGTGGTAGGAATCGGAGGCGGCATTCTCTTTGTGCCAGCTCTCATATGGCTCTTTGGCATGAATCAGTTAAAGGCTCAGGGCACATCCCTGGGAGCTTTGCTGGCCCCCGTCGGCATTCTCGCGTTTCTCGAGTACTATCGCAATGGCAATGCCGATCTGCACCTGGCTCTGCTGCTGGCTGCGGGATTTGTGGTGGGTGGATATTTCGGCGCTGTGGGTGCACAGCACGTCCCCGACCTGTGGCTGCGGCGCATTTTTGCCACCACCTTGATTGTGGTCGGGGCACATATGTGGTTGACGCGCTAAGTGAACATTTTTTACTCTGCGGTTTCGTCTCTCGTCCTGGAAGTCCAGATTTGAGCCGATGTCTCTGCCGAATCGCTATGCGATCCGTTAACTATTTGATGGAACTGGACGCGCAATGAAGCGGAGGCGCACATAGTCGGCGATCCAGCGGCCTTCGTCATCCTTAAGTGCCGGCTCGAGCAGGGCGGTTGTTTCGGCCACTACGATTTCGCGCAATTCTTTGGGTAGGCCATCGAGCACGCCGCGGCGAAAGGTGCGAAGCCATTCCGGCATACCTCCGCTTTCCAGCAGCGTAGGCCGGGGAATCAGCTCGATGCGTTCCACGCGGAAAGCGTGCCGCTCCAGGCGTCTCGCGTAGCCCTCTGGTGAGGGATAGTAGTTGACTCCGTCTTCGCGGTCGCCGTATCCATGACGCGCCAAGACTGCCATGAGAGCCACACGTATGGCCGCAATATTGCCATGGCCTCCCATCTCGGCTACAAATCGGCCGCCTCTTCGCAGAACCCGGCGCACCTGCGCCATCATCGCGTCCTGATCACGCACCCAGTGAAGCGCGGCATTTGAAAAGACAGCGTCGAACGCGGCGTTGGAATAGGGGAGTCGCTCGGCAGGAGCTTCATCGGCGACGACTCCGCGAGATCTGGCCGCAGCCACCATGGCTGGCGATGCGTCGACGCCGACAACTTCAGCTCCTGTCGCCGCGATGCGCAGAGTGAGCTGTCCGTCGCCGCAACCGAGGTCGAGGATGCGTTCTCCGGCTTGCGGCCCGAGCCACTCCAGCACCCCGTCGGCCAACCCATGCACGAATGCCCCATTGCGACCGTATGCCTGCGGATTCCAAGTTTGCGTCACTGAAAATGACCTCCAGACCCAGTGTCGACCGCGGCCGCGGTATAACGCAAAGTGATTCGATTTTGAGGATGCATAATAATCACTTATCGATTTAAGAAGGATACAACGCGCGGTATTTTCACCGGATTGGAATTCAATTGGATAGCCTAAAAATCTAGAGGCTTAGGCCTGAATGCCGTCTGCGCGTCAAATGCTTCCTCGGTCTGTGAGAGGCAATGCTGACGAGGCACGATAGCTGATGCATAGGAGCGGGTTACGTGCAGACGATCCATAAAAATGTAGCGAGTGCGCAAACCGGCCACGGAGCGGGGCATCTGCGCGGGAATGCGCGTACGGTCGACGTAAATGACGAGAGCGGATTCGCGGGGGTTGTCGAGACTTTGACCCACACCGATACCGAAGAACGCAGGGTTTTGGCGCATCCATGAGCGGGCGGTGCGCTGCTTGACGGTCATAGCTTCGGCGAGTTTTGCAGCTGGAAGCCCGGTCACATTTGAAGCCACGATCGACAACGGAGCAGTACCAACCGCGACGGCGTGCGCGTTCGTGGGAATCACCATCGTGCGCACACCTTCGACGGTGGAGGGTACGTTAGCCATTCCGGATTCGTCGACGTAGACAATCACGGCAGCCTCACCGGGATGGTCACTGCTCTTTCCCATGGAGACGCCGAGGATGCCGGCCGACGCGTTGACTAACTGGCGCGCAGAAAAGAGAGCTTGCTGGCCGCGCGCGATTTCCTCATCGGAAAGAGAAAGGCCCTGCGCAGCCGCAACCGCGCTGTCACCATAACTGAGGCAACTGACGGCATGATCGGCGCCGCCGACGAAGGAGTAGTTGGCCCCGCCGAGCTGCGCGCCCAACTCAGTGAGAACGTCGGAGGCGGGATTGGCAATGGCATGACTGACGCCGGAGGCATCGGTTCCACCCGCGAAGAACAGCCCGACAGGCTCGGCGTTCGCTGAGTCCACCACCAGGGCGCCGGAATCCCCCGCATCACCGAATCGGTCGCCGCTGATGGCGATCTGTCGCGTAAAGACCTTGGTGAAGTAGGGCCTGGTTTCCGCGCAGTCTCGGAAGTAATCCACAGAAACGTCGAGGTCTACCGCGGAGATATTGGCGCAGGTTAAACCCGTGGTGCGGCCGCTCTTGACGACCTTCATCGAGAGCGATGCAGTTTCGCCCTTGCCGTTCGTGGAGGAAACGCCGGGAGGCGCTGAGGCCAATGTGCCGTCAGCCTGACGGGCGCCCAACTCGAGAATGCTGCCTGCCGTATCAACCGTGCGCGAGGCGACCTGCGCGATCGCGGCATCAGCATTGGTTTGGGGCGATTTAAGAGGCAACCATCCGGTCAGAGAAGCCACCGGTATGGTACCGGGGCCGTCACCGTTAGGAGTGCAATTGTTGTCGATCAGTCCTGGCTGCACGATGGCGTCGCCCACAGAAGCGTGATCACTGCGGGCCAAAACGTGGTCGTTGCTGAGAAGAAACTGCTTGCCGCTCGCGTCCTGGATCAACGCACCCAAAGTCCCGCTGCAGCAGTCGGCGATCGTGTTGCCGTGCGCGTCGTAGTCGTTGTTGTTGCCGCCGGATGACCCCAGCGGCACCAGAGTTGCAAGTTGCCCTTGGTGCGCGGCGGGGTTGCTGGTCACGGCCGCCGTGTTCAATAGAATCTCGGTTTCCGTTTTCGAGTTGGAAGTCCCCGCGGAGGCCACCACATAGGTCACATCATTAGAAGGGATTGTTGTCGGTGCGGTGTAGGTGACAGTACACGACGTAAAGGCTTGGGGAGACCGCTGGCAGTTGGTCATGCCCAAAGATCCGGAGCCACCGGCCGTCCCCGTCGCGGTATTCGCGAGCGCAAAATGAATAGGAGCATGGCCTCCGACCTCGGCAAGTCGACCTGAAAGGGTCACACTGCCGTTCGCCCCGACTGCCACGTTTGCAGGCGTCAATGGCTGCAGAAAGCCGGGAGTGATATTGAGGCGAGCGGTCGCGACGACGTTAGGATTGGACACCAGGCGGGCAGTTACGATTGCCTCAACCTGGTCGGCGGACAGGTAGTTCGGCGGGGTGTACTGACCCTTGGCGTTGATGGTTCCAGCGCCCGCGCTGGCATCGCCGCCGGACACCGACCAGTTCACGGCTGCCGGGCTTCCGTTCGCCAAAATGGCCGCCAACTGGTGAACGCGCTGCCCGTGGGAATCGATCGAGTTACAGCCCGTGCAATTGGTATCGATGGTGGCTATACCCGGTGAGAGCGAGAAGGTCGTGTTGGTGGAGTTGGCCGTCACCGTGGCCGCCCCACAACCGGCCAATGCCACGATCACGGGGCCCAGCAACACGAGCGCAAGTCGGCGCACAAGCGGCGTGACCGATGCAGCTTTTGCGACAGGGCTCGTAACTAGGCTGGAGTGGGGCAAGGGAGTCCAGGCTTCTCTCTGCCGGAAATGGGGCCGGCTTATTGACGGGCCCGATTGCGTGCAGTAAGCGTTCTTCTGCGCGCCGGGCGCTGATTTAACTGTATGTAAATAAGTGTTACGCAGAACAGTGTCTATTTTACGACAGCAACCGTCTTCGGTAACTTTTCGCCGATCCACGGCGCTGAAACTGCCGATAAAGGGTAATCATGCCCTAAGGAGGCAGGAACACGCCGAAATATGCGTGAATCGGCAGTCATGGGAGAAAACAAGCTGGATGCGGGGATAAATCCGCCGGGAAAGCGGCTGTCAGGCGACTGCCGCTGCTTCGACACGGTTTGCGATCCCTGCCACTCGCTGGTATGAGTTGAGCCTGTCTTCGTGGGTATAAGTGTCGGTGACCACGATGACTTCGCTGGCGCCCGTATTCTGCACCAGCTTAGACAGCCCCGCTTCAACCGTGGCTTCTGAGCCGACGATCGCTGCACCCAGTTTGCTCTCCACGGCAGCTCGTTCCCATTCGTTCCAAAGCGGTTCCATGGTTTCAACGGGGGGCAGCAGTTCCACCGGTTGGTTGCGGATCAGGCGCAGAAATCTCTGTTGGGGAGTGGTGAAGAGACGGCGCGCCTGAGCATCGCTTTCCGCCGCGATGATCTGCACTCCGACCATCATGTAAGGCTTCGCCAAAACGCTGCTGGGACGGAAATTGCTGTGATACAGGTCCGCGGCGGCGAGGAGATATTCGGGTGCGAAGTGGGCCGCGAATGCGAAAGGCAGTCCCAGCATGGCGGCCAGTTGGGCGCTGAACCCGCTGGAGCCGAGCAAAGTGATGGGAACATTGCTGCCTTGGCCGGGGAAGGCCTTAACGACCTGGCCAGGACGCACTGGACCCAGGTACGTGCGCAACTCTTCCAGCAATTCGGGGAATTCCTCGCCCGTCTGGCGCGAGTCGCGTCGCAAGGCACGCATAGTGGCGTAGTCGCCGCCGGGAGCGCGACCGAGACCGAGATCGATACGGCCGGGATAGAGCGCTTCAAGGGTCCCAAACTGCTCTGCTACGACCAGAGGCGCGTGATTGGGCAACATGATGCCGCCACTGCCTACGCGAATCGTCTGAGTGGCGCCGGCTACATGTCCGATCAAGACCGAAGTTGCCGAACAAGCGAGGCCGGAGATGGCATGATGCTCCGCCAACCAGAAACGCTTGTATCCCCATTGCTCAACATGCCGGGCCAGATCGACCGATCGCGCAATCGCCGGACCGGCATCTTCCCCGGGCTTCATCCCAACCAGATCCAGTACCGAAACTGCCAACTCATTCGCCATGTCCTTTAGATGAATCAGCGGCGAATCCGATGCGGGAGACCACTCGTGGGAGATCGGAAGAGCGTCGTGTAGGGAAAGAGTGTAGATCTCGGT
>ODAK010005243.1_pt1 | contig 13181 bp, 13 predicted proteins | sample 1539591 | NCBI WGS metagenome assembly ODAK01 (sample SAMEA3539303, study PRJEB22396) | soil metagenome | biome: tundra; feature: field; material: soil | place: USA | collected 2010-05 | depth 0.15 m | reverse complement strand
TGTTTGTGATCGCTTTCCCCGGCTGTCACCCGTCAGCGAACTGCTCATGCATTAAGCCGGACGACATCTTATCAGCCGTCTCCCGCGCTCGGCGCGCAACAGGTCGTAGTCGCCCGGAGGCTTCACCGGTCAAATTCGCGGATGCCGTCGTAACTGATCCGGTCAACTTTGCCCGTTGGTATCTGGACCTCCCGGCCCGAAACCCGATGACCGGTATTGATGACCAGTTGACAGATCGCCCAGCTCTGGGCGTCCATCATAAAATCAGAGACGTGGCCGATGATTCCATCGCTGGCCTGAAGATGGTAACCCTTCGCCTCCCGCGTGCTGCGCAGACGCCCCGCAGCGGACCGGGGCTGTGGCTCAAGCGCCACCGCACGTCGGTTCGGCCGGGGTTTGGCGGTTAGTTTTGAAAACGGAAAACTAGCCATGCCCCACAACCCGTCACCCTGCCAGTAGCAAGGCCAGCCGTAATAGCGGTAATAAGCCTCTTCAAATTGTCGGGACACCGGCTTATGCCATTCTAACGAAGGACTATCTTCAATCTATTTCCGGGTCAGGTTCAGGCGCAGGACATTTCCGGCCAGATATGCGTCGCTCAAGGCATGAGGCGAGAACAGCACCTGAAGCCCTGGCAACCACGTTCCTGTGTCCGCGACCAGATAACGCACCGCCCAGGTCTGATCGTCAAAATAAAAATTCGTCACCTGGCCGATTTCGCCATCGGACGCGCCGAGTTTGTCTCCGTATAATTGTTTAATGCTTCGTAGCATGGATTTGCCGTTTGTTTAGACGGCACAGGCCGGGGTCACAGCGGCAGGCGGTTGGGTAATGGCTGGCTTTGCCAGTTTGGCGGCACAAGCGGATCGCTGGCATCGGCGCTCGCGCGCAGAACATTTTTTACCGCTCCCAACAGCTCATCGAACGTATAGGGTTTGAGTAGCGTAACGTCAATTTGCAGCCAAGGGTGCCAGTTCAACTCCGCCTGTGGCGATGTTCCCGTGGCCATAATGACCGGCAATGCCATGCGGGCGGCATGGAGCTTCTTGAGCAAGTCAACGCCGGTTACATTCGGCATGTCATTGTCAGTGACTAGAAGGTCATAGCTGTTAAGTTGCAGCGCGTCCCAGGCATCAGCCCCGTCTTCGGCGGCGTCCACGTGGTAGCCGGAGTAAGTCAACACTTCGCTGTTGAGCCGGCGGATTGACGGATCGTCGTCCACCACGAGAATGCGCTGGCGGAGGTTTGGTTCGCGTTGCGGTGGCGCGCTCGTCGGCTTTTCGGTTTGCGACATGTATTTAGCTGGCATGGACACTATTTTACGCAGGAACATTTTGTGGGCGATATGGGGTGTTTTACCCATGCCATGCTGGTTGAATTTTGCAGCCGCTGCCAAACCGGAATTTCCGACCACAGGCGCAACGCCTGCCGCCAGACATCGCCATTGCGCACGCGAACTATCGCACGATGATTTCCGGCGGACGCACGACAACTTCCGGCGGGCGCACCACGACTGCCGGCGGTCCCACGATGACTTCGTCATGACGTTCGTAGTGCGCGCGCCCGTGCCGTCCGCCGTCTGCAAAAATGCATCCGGCAGTGGAGAAGAGGGTGATGACGCAGGTGAGTAACAGGAGCATTTTCATATTCAGTTGTGACCGGGGTAATGTTTAAAGCGCACGAACTCGTGGCGGCGGCCAGACAGTCGACCGCCACGCCAAAACGATTGTATCGTTCTGGTTCGAGTGGTTACCAGGTAAACTTTACGCGCTGGGCGGGGAACTTTGCTATGGGTAAAACCCTACCTCCCATTTACACGTCCGCATGGGCATGTCCATGCGGATGTCAAAATGATATTCGGGGGCGCAGCCGTGATTTGGCAGATTTGTTTTTCGTTGGCCCCGCGGCGCGCTGTGAAGCTGAAACCAAGGGTTTTTCTAGTCGTGGCAAGGAATGCCCTAGTCGCAGTCAGACCTGGACAAATGCATGGTGGTTCGTGTCAAAGATTTCCAATTACGCAGTCGCAGCAATGTTCCAGAACCATGACGCCAATTACCATCTGGTTTCGTCATTGCCACGCCGCCGAGGCGATTGGTTTGCCAAACAAAGAATCAGTCCAGAAGGAATTTCCCGGATCCAGGCTGCGCAAAAAGCTCGATGGGCCAAGATCCATGCGGAGAAGGCTGGAAAGAAGTGATGTGTTCAACTGGAAATACAAAAGCCACTGTTTTGATTGAGTGGTCTTTTGCTTTTGTATGCTCGCGATACCGAGTCCGGCGATGCGTTCGCGCAGATTGTGCGGGGCTTGTTTCGTCAGGTCTCGGTAAATGACTGGTGTGTTCCCATTTTATTTTTCCACTTTAGTTCATGGGTTTGCGGTTGCATTAAATATTCACGGCGTGGGCCGGTTTCAATTCGCCGACGGATCGTTCGCTTCACTGCCATCGTTTTCGTGCCATTGATTTTTGGCATCCTCCAAAACGATGGTTTGAACCGGCGTCAGCAGCGGCTTGATTTGTTTGACGGCAGCATTGCGGTAGGGCTGAAGGCCGGCCCAGGCCCGTTGCAACTGTCGGCGCGCGGCCTCGATTCTTCCTGTGTCCTTTGCTTCGCGAGCCTGCCGGTTCACTTCCAAAGCAGCATCAATGCTGGGTTGGTTGGCGGTCTGGTATTGCTCGCTCGTGTTGGAGAAGTCGTCTTCTATCGGCTTTAGTTCGCTTCGTTGCTCCGCGGTAAGCCGCAGCTTCTCCTTGAGACCGGGCGGCAGAATGGCGCGCTCGCCCAGCGACCGGTCAGCTTCCAAGGCTACCTGATATTTCACAGTCTGATCCAGCGGAAGTGAATTGGTGTTGGCGTTTTGTGCCAGCAAGACGGTTGCGCCAAGCAGCAGCGAACTGCTGATGGCAAGCAAGGCAAGTTTGGTTTTCATATATCCGCCACTCCGTCCAGAAATAAATCTTTGAGTGTTTTCATGTTTGCTTCGTTTTATTAATTGATGGTTTTGAATGACCTGCGACCGCGTTGCCGCAGCCGCAGGTTTTGATTTCACAATCAGAGGCGGGCAGGGCCGGAAGCTGCCTCAGTTTGACGCGCCGGGCGGTCGGTAGTCTTGCTCTTTTTGGGTGTGGCAGCCTCACCAGTGGTGCAGATGTCCTGCGCGCCAGCTTGGGTGAAGATTTCCTTGGCCCGTGTGATTTCCTCTGAATTATCCGTGTGAACGGAGATTAAGATATTCCCTTCCTTGATCTTGCCTTCGTAACGCTTGGCTTCAATTTCAGGAATGCCCAGACCGATCAACCCGCCGGCAATGCCGCCAATGGCAGCACCGATGGCCACCCCGCTTAACGCGGCAACAATCGGTCCAGCCGCAATGAACGGCCCCACGCCAGGAATAGCCAGTGCTCCAATACCCGCGATCCAGCCCAAGGCTCCAACGATGACCCCGCCGGTGGCCGCGCCGGTGACGGCACCTTCAGGAGCTTTGGTATGCTTCTCGTGCGCGAAGTCATGACTTGTGCCTTTATCGGCGAACAACGCCGAGATAGCATTATTGGAGAAGTTCGCGTTCTTGAGCTGCTCAACAATTTGATCAGCCTGATTGCGCGAGGTGGCAATGCAGAATACAGATTTCTTTGACATATGATTAACTTTTGTTTTGTTTGTTTGTTTCGTTGACCAAATTTACTTGCTGCTTGGCGTGGTTGACACTTCCAGTTGGTTGTCCACATTACCCGCGCTCGCGATACGATCCGCGATTTCAGCAATCCGGCCTTTTTCATCCGCCGTATTAACCGGCCCGCGGAGGGTGACGTGGCCATTCAGTGTGATGATTTTCACGTTCTTGGCATTCGTGGTCATGCCAGAGTCCGCAATAATTTCTTTGCGAATCTGGGCCGTGGTGTCCACGTCGGCCTGGCTGTTGCCCTGATCAAGCGGCGTCAGCGTCCGACTGTCACGATCACGAACATTTAACCGGGTATTATCCACGCTGGTCGTGGCGTCGGTTGTGAAATAAGGTTCAACGTTATAAGCGCGATAAACTCCGCCGACATAATCGGGTTGATTGAGATCGGGCCATTCGTTGGCCTTGAAATGCGGTGAACTGGCCAAACTCTCCTTTGAGGCATCAAGTTGGAGCGTGTCATGTTCCGCATCAAACCGAAGCGCGGTCGGCGGCACGGCGCTCAACTCGTTGCCCATGCCCATAAAACCACCAGAGGAGACGATAACCGCTACGATTCGGCCAGCCGAGAGATCAATGGTGAAGTTCTCGATTTTGCCGAGGTTCTCACCCTGCAAATTCTTCACCGAAGTGCCGATAAGTTTGCTGGCTTTCTGAACATAACCCAGCTTTGCCCAAGAAGATTTTGAGCCGTGCTCATTCGGAGAGTAATTGTGGATCCAAGTTCCATTCGGGTTGCGCGTTGCCGTCTCGGTCTCGAAGTTGGTTCCTCTCCCCGTTTTGGAAATTTCAGCATTTTGGGCTGTGTCTATGGCGCGGCGTTCGCCGGTATTGACGGTCCCGTCAATATTGCGCGGTAGTGTTCCGGCAAATGTCCCATCCTGATGGGTCGTTGAATATCCATTTTGGCTGGCAACAAAGTAAGGATGTTCCCCATAATAACCATAGGCTTCACTCACGCGATTGGACTGCGTGGCTTCGTCCCACTTAGTGGTGTAAAATTTGGGTGCCGCTTTGAACTTCTCCTTGCTGATGTCGAGCTGTAGGGCTTTTAGCGCGGCATCCTGATGCAGCGCGCATGGCGGCACCGCCGTTAGCGTATTTCCCATGCCAAGAAATCCGCCGGTGGAGATAATGACCTGAACGATTCGGCCGGATTCCACGTCCACCGCGAGATCAGACACTTTTCCGAGTTTTCCCTCCTGATAATTATTCACCGTCATCCCGACGACATCGCTGGCTTTAGCCGCACCGCTCAGTCGTTCTGGGCTGGCTTGGGTCAAGCGTTGTTGGATGTAATTGGTTTGACCGATTGATTGTGTGAGCGATTCCTGCCCCAGCGCGGCTAACGTCAGGAGGGATACCGCGGACACATTCGTAATAATTTTAAGTTTTTGTTTCATGTTTTTTCGTTTTTGTTTAAAGCAAAGGGCGTTTCCTTTGTTATAGCTTTCACATTAGGCGGCCCAGCAGTGGAGTGCTATGGGGTGTAACCCTAACCGATGAATTAACGAAGTTAATTACCTCCGGTTTCAACGCCGCAGCGCTGAAACCTTTGGAGTGACCCATGGGAGCAGTTTTCTGAGATTCACATCAGGCTTTTCCCAGTGGAACCAAGGAACTTCCCAGTCGCCGCCAATGCCTTTAAAAGGTAAAGGTAATCATGGCATTGAACGTCAAACAAAGAGTGAACCGCGCCAAACCTGCAAATAAAACTAAAGTTACGTCCGGAATAGCCGGAAAAAAATGATGGCCGTGAAATCACATCGGGTTTTCTGGTTGGGCTTGTGGTTGACCTTAGCGGTCATTCCCGTTGGATTGCATGCGTCGTTAACGCCCGAAAAACTATACCAAAAGGTTTTGCCCTCCGTGATGACGTTGGAAGTGGAAAACCAAAGGGGGGAAAGATTTATTGGCAGCGCCGTGCTCGCACTGGCAGACAATGTGGCGGTGACGACCTGGCATGTTGTGGCCGACGCGCGTTCGATTTGGGCCGTCTTCGCTGATGGTCAACGCGTGAAAGTCCTCGGGTGCATCGATCATGACAACTGGCATGATTTGGCGCTGCTGAGGTTGGAAAAACCAATGCCCCATCGCCGGGCGACCCTATGTCGTGAAATGGAACCCGTGGCAGCTCGGGCTTATGTAATCGGCGCACCCAAAGGCTATGATTTTAGCATCAGCGATGGATTGATCAGCCAGATTCGGAGCGTGGACGGCTTTTTGCAATATCAACTGTCTTGTCCCATCTCGCCGGGCAATAGTGGGAGCCCAATTCTTAACCAACGCGGTGAAGTCATCGGCGTTGCCGCCTGGACGAAGGCCGACGCGCAAAACGTGAGCTTCGCCATTCCCACGCAGCAATTCAGCCGGCTAAGTGTTTCCAAGCCACTGATGACTTGGGAGCAACTGGCTGTCATCGCCCGACAGCTTTCGACCACCATGTTGACAGCATCGCATCAACCCGTCGTCCAAGCTTCAAATGCTTCTGCGGGAGATTATTCTGCTTTTATGAAACGGCTGAATGAATCCGGTGGCAAATCGGTGAAGATCACTTTTCAGGAACAAGGACGGACCAACCTTTATTCGTTCACCATCAAGTAATGAACACTTATCGGTAAACCATGGCGATGTGGCAGGGTATATTTGCGAAGCATCTCTGAGGTTCGGGCAACCGGCGGTGCGGTCTGGACGACGCGGTGGCGCAACTTTCTAAAACCTTCAGCGGCGTTGCCGGCCAAGCGGCTTCCGCCAGTAATTAACCGCGCCGCAAAACCGCGAAGTTGTTGGCGAATGGTGCGGGCCGCAAACCGCGCGCGGCAAATGCCAGCGGCAATGCTCACCGCAAATTTGCACTGAACGGCAACGAACACTGATCTCCGACAAGCACCACGCCGAGCATCCTGACCACCAGCCGGACTTGAATTTCAAGCAAGCCAAGGTGGAAGCCAACGCCGCGCAGAAGGATTAATTTAACGTCCTCCCCATCCCGTCCTCTTCCCCCAATCCATTCTCAACGACGAGCATACGGTAGGGTTATACCCCATAGCCTATGACCAACCGATTGCGTAACTTCGGGCTTGTAAAGTAATAAGCCAAACAAAAACCAAACGAAATTATGCAAATTACAAAACTTATCCTCACCTGCATGGCCGCCGTCGCTCTCATGTCAGTAACCGGCTGCGGCACCGACAAAGCCACCCACACTTCGACCACCACCACGCAACAAACCACGGTGCCCGCGCCCGTCACCACCACCACGGACACACAAACCCAATCCAAATAAGATTCAGGTTTTCGTGATGGTGCGCGCGTCGTCGTCGTTTTTCTTGCCTGCGTCCGCGCCGGCGTAGAGCCGGACGCAAGCCCCGGCTCAAATTGCAAACCGCCAAAGCGTATCTGGCCGCCACGGATAGTTCCCCGGCTTGTCGCACGTCAGTGGACTGCTCATGCGTTAAGCTGGACTGGACTTAGCGGAGCGCGGGTCTGTGACCCGCAGCGGCTTCGCCATGCAGAAAACATTTGTATTGAGTGGTCGCGTCTTAGAACCTTCGGACGGGCTGCGGCTCGCAGAGCCGCGCTCCGGTCAAACTGACCCATGGTCGGGGATTGAGCCGAATTGACGTCGGCGCCGCGCTGCTCTACTCTCCACGCATGGCGAAAAAGACTGGTGCCACTCATTTGCTTCCAACGAAAGCACAATGGAAGAAATGGGTCTTTCCAACAAAGTTGGCGATAATACTTGGCGTTTTAGGAGTTTTGGCAAGTATGCTGGGATGGTTCTGGCCACAGATTAATGGTGATGTAAAACGACAGGAACTTCAGCATTCGGATCTGACCAATCAAATCACCACTCTGCGCGCACAGCTTGAACAACTGACCAAGCTTACCGAAAAGATTCTCGCGAAAGTTGATCGCAATACGATAGCCAATATCGGTGGTGAAAGACGCGACCCGGTGCTGGCCGCGCAATTTGAAGTCGCCCGCGAAAGTGGCCTGACTGTGGACGAGTTGAAGAAACGGCTCGCCGCTGAAAATGCCGACATTCGTCAAATCATTTGGGCCATTGACACACACCGCCTCGCTGCCCACGCGCAGGCCGACGATTGGACACGCCTCCAACGCGAAGCTCTCACCAAACTTGGAAACACAGAATATGCCGCTGCCCATTACAGCGCCGCCATTGAACCTTATCGCCAGGCATTAGCTCTCATTGACGAAAAGAAAGAGCCGCTCGTCTGGTGTGATACCGCGCAGAATCTTGGTGTTGCTCTTTACGCACAAGGGCGGTATGCCGAAGCCGAGCCTTTGGCACGGCAAGTGAATGAAACGCGCACCGCCTTGCAAGGCAAAGAGCATCCCAACACGCTGGCCAGTGTGAATAATTTGGCAACCTTGCTTGCGGACAAAGGCGACTACGCTGGCGCGGAACCTCTTTTTCGCCGCGCTTTGGAAGCGCACGAACGCACGCTTGGAAAAGAACATCCCAACACTCTGGCCAGCGTGAATAATTTGGCCATCTTGCTTTCTGACAAAGGTGACTATGCTGGCGCGGAACCTCTTTTTCGCCGGGCCCTGGAAGCACAGGGACGCACGCTCGGCAAAGAACATCCCGACACGCTGCGCAGCGTGAATAATTTAGCCAACTTGCTTAGGGACAAAGGCGACTACGCCGACGCAGAACCGCTTTATCGTCGGGCCATGGACTTGCAGGAACGCACGCTCGGAAAAGAGCATCCCGCAACGCTGGCCAGCGTGAATAATTTGGCAACCTTGCTTGCGGACAAAGGTGACTACGCTGGCGCGGAACCTCTTTGTCGTCGCGCGTTGGAAGCACAGGAACGCACACTCGGCAAAGAACATCCCGACACGCTGGCCAGCGCGAATAATTTGGCCAACTTGCTTTTTAAAAAAGGCGACTACGCCGGCGCGGAACCTCTTTATCGCCGCGCCCTGGAAGCGCGCGAACGCACGCTCGGAAAAGAACATCCTGACACAATTGGAACGGCTTTTAATTTTTCCCTATTGCGAGAAAAACAAGGGCGAATGACCGAGGCATTGGACCTGGCCAAGCAGGCTGTGGCCGGCGCGCAAAAGAGTTTGCCCGAAAGTTATCCGCTCCGGCAGAGATGCGAGAAGTATCTGGCAGAGTTGCAGGCGCAAATCGCGCAGGCAAAAGCCAAGCCATGAAGCATTGCCGCCAATCGTGAATTCATCTGCACTTTACCCAGCCATAAATAGCTGGGCTATTGTCAATGAAATCATTATTTTGAAACAACCGTGCATTCACCTTGCGCTCAACTCATCATGACTGACATAGACTGGCAGGATGTCGGAGCGGCGGCAGATGTCGCCGCCCGTCCATTGACCGAAATCACCCTCGGTCGCACCAAGCTCGCCCTCTCGCATCACCACGGCGTCTTCGGCGTCATCTCCGGCGTGTGCAATCACGCCGGCGGCCCGCTCGGTCAAGGCAGGCTGGATGGCAATTACATTGTCTGTCCCTGGCACAATTGGAAATTTCATCGCGTCACCGGCGTCGGCGAACCCGGCTCGGAGGATGACGCCGTGCCCAGTTACAAAGTGAAGGTGAAGGACGGTCGCGTGCTCGTGCGGACGGCCCCGGCGACGCCGCGCAAGAAAAAGCCCCATGCGCCGCATCCGTTGGCGCGGCCCGTCCGGCGCAAACCGGGACCGGTGCGCGTCGTCGGCATCTCGGCCACGGCGCAAGACCCGAAGAACCCGCGCTATTCCACGTCCGAAGCCTTGCTGGAAGTCGCGCTGGCCCACGCGCGCGAGAAACTCAAGTGCCCGACGAAGCTGATCAAATTGGCGGAATTGAAATTTCGCGCGTGCGAGGGTTATTACTCCAAGAGCGCGCAAGCCTGCACCTGGCCGTGTTCGATCACGCAAATGGACGACACCGACGAGATGACGGAAGTCTATGAGGCGCTCGTGCATTGGGCGGACGTGGTGCTGCTGGCATCGCCCATCCGTTGGGGCCAGGCCAGTTCGCTCTACTTCCGGATGGCCGAGCGGCTGAACTGCGTGCAGAACCAGATCACGATCAAAGACCGCGTGCTCATCAACCAGAAGGTTGTGAGCTTCATCATCACCGGTGGACAGGACAACATTCAGGGCGTGGCCGGCCAGTTGTTGAGTTTTTTTTCGGAGCTGGGTTTTTATCTGCCGCAATTTCCGCTGGTCGCACATTCGCGCGGCTGGACGGCGGAGGACATGGAACAAAACGTCGCCGAGGTGCAGCAGAGCGAGGCCTTGCGCGAAGGCACGCGGGCGCTCGTCGAACGCGCGGTGGAAACCGCCCGCAGGTTGCTCAAGGGAAAAGGCGCTTCGGGAAAACTCGTGCGCGGCGGACGCAAAGCGCAGCGACTGGATGTCGAACGCGCCAAGCCGACGACAGGCGATTGACCCATACCACGCCAGCCGCGATGGGCAATACATCGTCCGCCGGATTTTACGAATGAGTCACGGGCAGGAAGTATCCGCGCGTGCAGCAGCCCCTCCGCCTCCAGTTCGCGCATGATTTTCGAACGATGTGCCGCTGTGTCCGCGCCGGAATCCACGATGATGCGGGCGCGTTTCCACGCTTCAATGAAGGGTTTTCCAACAGCCTTTCAATTTTTTCGAGCCGGGCTTTGAGCGCCGCGTTTTCCGCTTCCAGCTTTTGGTTCAAACCTTGGATCGCGGCCAGCGCCACACCGCCTTCGTCCACCACGGAAATATGTTTGTCATCCGCGCTCAATTGGAACGCGGCCTGGAAATCCTGCGCCAGCGGGCCGATATGTCTTTGTGCCTGATCCTCCGTCTTGTAGTTCCATTCCGTTACCGGCAGCGAAACCACCCTGGCCAGCACGGCCTGCGGGTTCAACGACGTGAAATTCTCCTTCACATTCCGGTCGCTTGTCAGCAACACGCCGTTGGCAGTAACCGTGCCTATGATTGCGAGTTCCTTGAGGTTGATTTTCATAGATTGTAATTTGGCCCAAGGATGGCCTGATTTTCTAAAAGCACCATACGCCGTTTGGCGTATGGCCGGCTGAAGAACGGTTGCCATCGTCCCGACAAAAAACTGCCGTCACCAGTTTGGCCAACGCGGCCGGTGACGGCAGCGGTCCCCGCAAATTTTCCAGCCGGGCGAACCCGTTGGCCGGCCCGGTCCGGCTGGAGGAAAAACTGACCGCGAACCACGCTTCTTACGCGAATTGATTCCTTCGCGTTCCTTGGCGTGATTCGCATCAGAATTTTTTAAAGCTTCAGTTCACGGATACGACAAGCGATAAAAACGCTGGTTGTAGGTGCCGGGCGCGGTCGGGTCGGTGAACTGCCAGTTGCCGGAGCCATCGGTGGTGGTGCCGATGGATGTCCAGATGCCCGACGCCAAATCGGTAGTAGCAAGCACGGTGTAAGTCAGGTTCGGCGTGCCAGTGCCGGTGAACTGGATGGAACCATTGCCGAGCTGGATAATGCCGCTGATATGCGGTGCGGTTGAAACCACCGTCAATTGCGTCAGCACCACGTCGTTGCCGTCGCCACCAACATAACTAAGACGGAACTGCGTGCCGTTGTTGGCGATCACGGTGTCGCCTTCAAACAGGTTGTTGAATATCGTGGAGGTAAGTCCAGTAGGATGATTGACGATGACGTATTGGTTGCTCACCGCGCCGGAGAATCCCATCAAAACCTGGAGCGTAGCGCCATTGGCGGCGAGCTGGCCGATGTCATTGAGCTGGTCGTAAGTCACGCCGGGAACAGTGCCGTTGATTTCGATCACCAATTTGCTGGTGCCATCGAGGATGGCGTTGCCGTTGACGGTGAGTTTTCCCGGACTGTTGCCGGGACTGATGATGCCGCCGGTGCTGTGCAGCGGACCAATGCTGCCATTGCCGCCGAGCGTTGCGCCGGTAGAAACATACACGTCGCTCGCCGGCTGCGAGCCGTTGATGAGCAGCGTGCCGCCTTTGTCCATCGTGGCGCTGGTGTAAGTGTTCGGGCCGGAGAGGATGAGGGTGTTCCCGCCGGCTTTGTCGAGTTCGCCGCCCACGCCGGCGATGGGGCCGCTGAAGAGATTAGTCGGATTGTTGCCGCCTACGGTGAGAATACCGCTGCCAAGATTGACGCTGCCTGCGCCGGAAAAATCACCAATAGTTTCAGCGAAATTGTTCAGGCTGAAAAATCCAGCCGGGCCGACCGTTACCGCGCTGGTGTCGAGAATTTGATTGGCCGTAAGCAGGCGCGTGAGGCCGTTGGTGATTTGCAACGAACCATAAACGGCCGTTGAATTGGTTTTCGCCAGTTCAAAATTGTTGATGCCGGAAGTGATGGCGCCGGAAAGTGTGTTGGCTGGCGTGCCGGTAAAACGCACGGTGCCGAGACCGGTCAAAGACAAATTCGCGGTGCCGATGACCGGGCCGCTGGCGACGAAGGCGTAGTTCGATCCCAGCTCGGAGATTGATGTGTTGGCCAGCAGTTGGATTGGACCGGTCCAGAAATTGGAGCCGTTACTGGCCACGCCGCACGCGACCGGACCCACGGTGGTCAACGGTTCGTTGGTGACGCTGGTGTAGAGAACAAGGTAACCGCCGTTGGTCAGAGTGACTCCCGAATTAGTGCCGCCAAGCGCCTTGCTGTTGAAGAGATAAAGGACGCCACTATCCAGCAGTGCCGGTCCGGAAAATGAATTGCTCGCCATCAAATCCAGCCGGCCGTGCTTGGCGATAAGACCCGCGCTGGCGATGCCGTCGCTGATTTTGGCGTTGAGGGTGAGGCGGGTGGAGGATGATTGCGCCACGTTGTTATTCATCGTGAACGTGCGGTTCGCGCCGCCGAGCGACAGATTGCTGTTGATTTGCGGCGACGGATAGACGGCGCTAGCATCCACGGTTACGTTGCCGGCCAAGGTGAGCAGTCCGCTGCTGGCGCTGTCCACTGTGGCATTGTCCACGAGATACAGTTGCGGAATTGTCTGCAAATGGCCGTTCAAATTCAGATAGCCCGAGTTATCCACTTGGACATAACCTACCGGACCGGGATTGATTTGATTGTCCGCCGCCAACTGCACCACGGCCGACAACGGCGTGGCGGAAACATTGCCGATTTCCAAATTGCCGGGCACGGCGGTCCCACCGCTGGTCTTGTTCAAGATGAGGGTGTTGGTGCCAATGACGGAAAGCGTGCCCGCAAATGTATTGTCCGTCGAACCGCCAAAGACCGCCGTGAGTGTGCCGTTTTGATAATTGGTGCCGCCGATCTGCAATTTTCCCGGGCCGAAAATCTGGCCGTTCAAGTAAAGCCAGTTGTTCGTGGTGCCTTCAAATCCGCCGATTAGCACATCGGAAGCGAGGTTGACGGGACCGGACCAGGCATTCGTGCCCCACGACGTGAGCGCACCATCCCCCTTCACGCCGGTGCCATTCAATGTCAAACTATACAGAAGCGCATAAATAACGCTACATAACGGCGATCAAAAAAACGGCGAGAG
>ODAK010005240.1_pt1 | contig 13186 bp, 18 predicted proteins | sample 1539591 | NCBI WGS metagenome assembly ODAK01 (sample SAMEA3539303, study PRJEB22396) | soil metagenome | biome: tundra; feature: field; material: soil | place: USA | collected 2010-05 | depth 0.15 m | reverse complement strand
ACTGGGCCCATCCGCGCTTCGGCGGTCACCAGGAAGACCTCGCGATGAACGGCGTCGACCTCATCCAGGTCGCCCGGGCCGGCGTGGACTACAAACTGTTTGTACTACAAACTGTTTGTACTATGGTTACGTGCAGCAACTCATCGGCCGTGATCGTGAACTTGCGGACCTCCACAGCGCCTGGCAGCGGGCGCAGTCCGGCGCTCCGCAGCTTGCCGTGGTCTGGGGACGGCGCCGTGTCGGCAAGACCTTCATGCTGACCCATTTCGCCGAGGGCAAACGAACCGTGTACTTTACCGCCACCCGCCAGGACAGCGCGGAGCGGCAGCTCTTCCGGCTAACCGAACGGATACGTGAGCAGCTTGGCGGTGCGGTCGACGACCTGCTAGCAGGACCATTCCGCGATTGGGAAGCCGCGCTTCGCTTCCTGGTCCGGCTCGCGGAGACCGAGCCGCTGCTCGTGGTGATCGATGAGGCGCCACGGTTGCTGAGTTCGCAGCATGACTTCGCTGACCTCGTCTCCGCGGTCTGGGAGAACCGGGTGCGCGGCCAGCGGCTGATGCTGGTCCTCACCGGATCAGCAGTGAGCGTCATGGAGCAGATGCTTGGTGCCCAAGGTGGACTGCACCGCAGAGCAGCGCTGGAGTGCCGGCTCGATCCATTCTCCGCTCCTGAGGCACGCTCGTTCCTGCCCTCGATCCCGGCGGCTGATTTCATCACCGCATATTCCGTGTGCGGAGGTTACCCCCTTCACCTGGATAAATGGGAGGAGGCCCGGTCAGTCGAGGACAACCTTCGCCGCCTTGCCTACGAGCCAGCCGGGATCCTCGTCCGTGACGCGATGGACATCCTCGGCGAGGATCTGGACTGGCGCGGAGGGTATGAACGGGTTCTGACCGCGATCGGCTACGGGGCGCGCCGCCGGTCGCGCATCGCAGGTCGCGCCCAGCAGCGCATCGACTACACGCTGGAACGGCTGCGGCGAGCCGGTTACGTGCGACGGGTGGTTCCCGTTGGCCACACCACGGCCGACCCGCTCTACGAAATCGCCGACACCTACCTGGCCTTCTGGTTCGGCGTGCTCCGCGACGACGTTGACCTTATCGAAGGCGGCCAAGGCGGCGCCGTGCGACGCAGGACTGAGCAGCGCCTCCAGCAGCACATCGGACGAGTGTTTGAGAGTGCATGCCGCGAACATGCCACACGGCTCGTGCGTGACCGGCTCCTTCCTCCGGACATGGTCATCGGCCGGTGGTGGGAAGATGAGACAGCCGAAATCGACGTTCTCGGCTTGATCGGCGACAAGACCGCCCTACTAGGCGAATGCCGTTGGCAGGCTACCCCGCTGACCGGCCGCGACCTGACTGAGCTGCACCGGAAGACCGCACACATCCCGGAGCCGAGTGACGATCTCCAGTTGATGTTCTGGACCCGCAGCGGAGCGGCCGAACAAGGATTCCCGGCTAAGGTCTTTTCGGCCGACGACGTGCTCGGGTAGCCAGCAGCGGGCGGTCAGGGGCGCACCTCAATTCAGGCGGGTCAGGGTGCCGCTGGAGCGGAGGGCGTCGACGTGCTCGGCGGCGCGTATGGGTGCCGTTCCGCCGCGGATGAGAAGGCCGGCTTCGATGTTCTTGGCGACGCCGGACTGGGTGAGGTTGGCGCTGGTGACCAGCAGGACGCGGCGGTCGGCGACGGCCAGCTTGGCGTGCATCTTCGCGCCCGGCTCGGTCCGCTGCGACGTGGCCAGTGCCAGAGCTCAAGGCCGGGAACGCCGGCGAAGGCACGGTAGGGCTCGTCGCCGGACAGGGCACTGCCCGCGCCTTGCAGCGTCTCCACCACGACGCTGACCGCGACGCCGCGGCTCAGGGCCGCGCCCAGGGCATCACTGAGCGGCTGGTAGGGCTGAGCGGAGTAGGTCATCAGCAGCAGTTCGCACCCGGCTTCACGCACGACGTCGGCGAGGACGACGGCGGCGGCGGCCCGCACCGGCACATGGTGGGAGGCCGGGCCGCTCCACACCGTGTCCACGCTGACCTCGGCCGCCGCTGGGAGTATCCGGCGGCCAGGCCGGTGAGGTACGTCAGGCCCGCCGGGCGGTCCACCCCGGTCAGCGCGTCGAGCACGGTCTCGGCACCCGGCGTCGCGCGCAGGATGGCGTCGCGCGGCCATGCCTCGCAGGCGTGATCGACAACCGCGCGCAAGGCCGAGGGGCCCAGGCGGCGCACCGGCGATCAGCAAGATCTCGGCCAGCCGGATCTCGGCCGACTTCAGCCGAACCCCGTGGGCGCAGATGCCGAGGTAACGCCGCCCGGTCGTCTCCGGGGTCACCGGCACCTGCCGGGAAAAGAACGTATCCGTGATGTCGAGCACCGGCGGCGGGAACACCGCAAGTCCCCGGGCGAAGACTCCGCGCACCTGTTCCGGGGCCCGTTTGGTGGTCGCCGTGGAGGCGACGATCTTGGGACCGGTCGCCGCGTTCCCGACCCGCCAGCGGCACAGCTCATCGACGGCGGCCTCGAACAGCCCTACGGTCGTGCCGAGCGCGCCCGAGATCAGGTGCAGCTCGTCCTGGATGATCAGGTCCGGCGGACGCAGCCGGGTGACCGGCTGGCTGGTCACCGCGGGCAACCTGGATAGGCGGCTCTCGTTATGCCGCTGCCTGCAGCCCGTGCGTTCATCAAGATCGTCGTGCCGGTACCCGTGCCGCGGGCAGTGTGTGCTCACCCGGCCGAACAGCATGCCCGCATACCCGTGCCAGGGCAGCTGCGCAAGCTTGTCCACGGTGGCGATGACCAGACTGGGCAGGCAGCGGTAGATCTCCTCGTCCACGGTCAGGATCGGCAGCCCCTCCCCGGGCGACTTCATCTCGGAGAACGGGCATGGGACCGGTCCCTCGCCGGACGGGCAGTAGAGCAGGATCCGCCGACGGTCATCGTCCGGGCGCAGGTCCCGCTGCGCCAGCAGCTTGGTCCCGCACCACGGGCAGGCCAGCGTCTGCAGCACCCCGGTGCGCTTAGAGGACGGCGCGTCGCGGACGTCAGAGATCTGCTCCGCTGCGATGTCATACCAGTTCGGCGACACCGCACCGCCGACCCATAGCCCGATACGGAACGGCTCGGCCCCCCACCGCGGGTCGCCGCCATCGACCGCCGCACGCCGCAGCACCTCCGCCGCGCACACCAGCGCCGCCGCCCGCTGGAACTGCTGCGCGGTAAGCAGCCGCAGCGTGTATCGCATCAGCACCGCGACCCCGCATTCGCCGCTGCGGGCCGACGTTCCTGTGCCGACGACACCTTGCAGCCGCCGGATCGCGAACGTGTAAGCGGCCAGCCCGAGGTAGGCCTCGGTCTTCCCGCCACCGGCCGGGAAGAACAGGAGGTCCACCAGGGCTTTACGGCCGTCGGTGACTCGGTCGGGATGCGCGGGATCGGTGAGGGCGGGCAGGTTCAGCAGGACGAACGCGAGCTGAAACGGCCGCCACGAGGCCACCTCTGCGCCCCGCTCCCGCACCGTCTCGGCCGCTTCGGCGTAGCTCAGTCCGTCGGCTTCCCGTAGCGCGGCGATGGTAGTGTGCCGCCGCTGCAGCGCCATCGCCTGGTTCGCGAACCGGAACGCCTCAAGCGCCACCTCGTGCCCGGGAGCGGAAGTCGAGGTGAGAAGCTCGATCCCGGCCCGGATCCGGCCGGCGCACTGCAGCGCGGTGAAGATGGCCGTCTCCGCCGTCTCCCGCAGCGCCTCAGGCAAGCCCGTGACCCGGGTCGGCTGCTCGTCAAGCCATGCCTCATACCCGGCCGCCAGCGGCCCGAGTCCTGCCGCGAGCCGGCCGGGCGCCACCGTGGCCAGCTCATCCATCGACAGTTCCGCCTCGGCCAGGTACGAACCCGGCTCGGCCGGCGGCGCGATCGTCGCCGGAACCTCGTAAGTGGGCAGCCAGGTCGTCTCCAGCCGGTACGCGTGCCTCTCACCCGCGCGGACATGAGCATGCACCGCGATGTTGCGCCCGACAGCGTGCCGGAGCTCGTCCCGGTAGAGCAGCCGCAGCTGCCGGTCTTCGGTGTCACGGTCGAGCGCCGCGAAATCCTCAAGCGGATCATCGATCGGGCAGAACACGGCCAGCTCCTGCTCGACGGCCGCGGTGACCGCCAGCTCCGGCTGGAACAGCCACGCCGCGTCCTTGTTGACCGCCGGCTCATCTTGCGCGTTCACCAGGCCAAGCTCGACCACATGGGCACCAGCGTCCGAGCCGTTCGCGCGGGGGCGGATATCAACGGCCAGGTACACCCCGGAAAGCCGGGCGTCCGGCATGGTCAGCGGGATGCGCTGGGAAGGCCCGTCGCCGAACCGCACGTGCCTCACGTACCGGGCGGGCTCCCGGCTCCAGCTGCGCCGCGGGTTACCCGCGTCGTCTAGTACCTCAGCCTTGCCGTAGCGGCCCCAGGACGCGGTCACGGTCAGCGTGTCCACGCCGGACGCCACCACGCACGACAGTCCCATCGACGAGGCCCACATCCGCCCCGCGTTCTGCATCGTGAGCAGCTCGGGCAGTTCCCCGTCGGCACCGTCCCCGCCGGCCGCGGCGGGAGCACCTCGAGCTCCCCGTCCCACGGCCCCAGCAGGTCCCGCTCGATCAACCCGGCCAGCTCGTCCCGTACCTGATAGGAGGACGCGACCGCGAACTCCTGCGCCTGGTCAAGCGGCGACGGCTGCTCCCCTTGAGCCACTTCGGTCATCAGGATCGCGGCGTGGAGACCTCGGCCTTCAGGCCGGGGAGGAGACGCCGCTTCACCTCCCCGGAAATGTCAGTGGTGTTCGCTAGTGTGTTCGTATGTCCCGGTACCGGCTCATCCCCACGCCCGCCCAGGAAGCGGTGCTGCAGGACCACTGCGGCCACGCCCGGACGCGCGAGAACCTGGCCGTCGAGCAGCACTCCCACTGGCACCCGGGCCGGGCGAGCGCCCCGGGCTACCTGGAGCAGTGCCGGCAGCTCACCCAGGCACGGGCCGAGCACCCGTGGCTGGCCGCCGGCTCCCAGACGGTCCAGCAGCAGGCGCTGCGCGACTTCGCCCGGGCGATGGCCGCGTTCTTCGATCCGGCGAATCCGGCCGGGCGGCCGTCGTGGCGCAAGGCCGGGCGGGATGAGGGATTCCGGATCACCGGGCGGCGCGGGCGGCAGTGGGACGTGCGGCGGCTCAGCCGGAAAACTGGCGAGGTCTGGGTGCCCAAGGCCGGATGGGTCCGGTTCCGCTGGTCCCGCCCGGTACCGCCCAATGCGAAGTCCTACCGGGTGACCCGGGACCGGGCGGGCCGGTGGCATGTTGCCTTCGCGGTGATTCCCGCGCCGGTTCCCGCACCGGGTAACGGCCAGACGGTGGGCATCGACCGGGGGGTGGCGGTCTCCGCGGCCCTGTCCACCGGCGAGATGCTGCACTGCCCCGGCCTGGCCGCGCGGGAGCGGGCCAGGCTGCGGCGGCTGCAGCGCACGCTGGCCCGCGCGAAGCGGGGATCGAACCGCCGCGGCCGGGTCAGGCACGCGATCGCCCGGCTGCGGGCCCGGGAGACGGACCGGCGCAAGGACTGGGCCGAGAAGGCCAGCACGGATCTCGCGCGGCGGTTCGACGTGATCCGGGTCGAGAACCTGAAGGTCAAGAACATGACCCGGTCGGCGAGGGGCACGCGGGAGAACCCGGGCCGGAACGTCCGGGCCAAGGCCGGGCTGAACCGGGGGATCCTGGCCTCGGGGTGGGGGCTGCTGGTGCGCCGGCTGGAGGATAAGGCCCCGGGCCGGGTGGAGAAGATCAAACCCGCGTTCACGAGCCAGCGGTGCTCGGCGTGCGGGCAGGTGGACCGGGACTCGCGTGAGAGTCAAGCCGTGTTCCGGTGCACTGCCTGCGGTTTCGCCGGTAACGCTGATGTGAACGCGGCCATCAACATCGCGGCGGGGCACGCCGTGACTGCGCGGGGAGGCGACGGGATTGCCCGGCCCGTGAACCGCGAACCTCACCTGCTGCTCCCATCGGGGTAGTAGCTGGAATCCCCCGGCCTTCAGGCGGGGGAGGATGTCAACGCACCCAGAGTAATCACACGCGCTCCGACATTCTGGCCCGGTGAAATTCCATTGATACCGAACGGGCGGTGGTGCGTCTTTCGTGATTCCCTGCTTCGCTCCGCAGCGCCGCACTGGAAGGGCCGCCGCGGATCACGGGCCGGGGAAGCGTAGGATGTATGACAAGTATTACGTGTCAGGAGGCGACGGGGTGCGACTTAACAGCAAGGGCCAGGTGACTATCCCTGCTCACCTCCGCGAGCAATACGGGCTGCACGAGGGTGACGAGGTGGACGTTATCGAAGACGGCAACAACTTGCGCATCGTACGGGTCGAGGCAAGCCCGACCCGCGGGCAGCGGCTCGTACGCCGGATGCGGGGACGGGCGACCACCTCTTTGAGTACGGATCAGCTCCTGGAGTTGCTCCGTGACGAATGAGCCGCAAGCTCACCCGTCCCTTGCCACCGCCGGGCGGCCGGTCACCATGGTGGACTCCAGCGTCGTACTCGACATCGTGACCGAGGATCCCGCCTGGGCCGAGTGGTCCGCCGAGGCTCTCGCCCAGGCGCGGGATGACGGCCTGCTGGTGATCAACCCGATCGTGTATGCCGAAGTCTCGACGGGATTCGATCGGATCGAGGACCTCGATGACGCCGTTCCCGCTGATGACTTCCGGCGCGAGGCGCTACCGTACGAGGCGGCCTTCGTGGCGGGCAAGGCGTTCCTGGCCTACCGCAGGCGGGGCGGCCAGAAGCGATCCCCGCTCCCGGACTTCTATATCGGCGCGCATGCTGCGGTCCGCCGGTACCGGCTTTTGACCCGGGACGTGGCCCGATACCGCACCTATTTCCCGACGGTCACTCTCATCGCTCCTGATCGTGAGCACCTGATTAGCGAAGGCCAGGACGAGCCGCCACACTCAGGCTAGCCAGATCTGACCGACTGACATCGGCAACGAATCCTCGACCTAGCCGCACGTAACGGCGAGCGAGCAGGTCCCGCTCGATCAGCCCGGCCAGCTCATCGCGGACCTGGTAGGAAGATGCGTCCGCGAACTCCTGCTCCTCATCGAGCGGCGACGGATGCTTGGATGACATCATCGGCAGCAGTCAGCAGGCCCACGTCAGCGACATGAACGGCCTCAAATCCCACACTGCTCAGATGAGCGGCAACCCTGGGAGACAGGTTCGCGTCAACCAAGAGCCGCACGGCATCTAAGCCGGCATGGCGAGCGGCCAGTTCGCGTTCCTGGACTGCTGCAGCCGCGAACTCCAGAGCAGCCAGAACGTCGGCGCGTTCCAGATATGGGTAATCGTCGAGCACGTCTTCGACGCTGCGGCCTGCTGCGAGCTGGCCGAGGACTGCACTTACGGTCACACGTGTGTCCCGGATGCAGGGCAGCCCGCGCATCCGGTTCGGGTCCACAGTGATCCGCTCGTATGCCATATGTTCAGCTTACGGCCAAGCCGGCGGGTCCCATTCGGACTGCTCGGCAGGGACAAGTGAAGATCCGGCGGACCCTAGGTCACGCTAGCCATGTCTTTAGGATATCCTGATTAGATATCTACGATATCTAGGTTTCGATGGGGGTCATTCGGATGGGCATGGTGAAGACGCCTGTCGAGATCGATGAGGAAGCACTGACCACTGCGGCCGAGGTACTTGGCACCAAGACGAAGAAGGACACGGTGAACGCCGCCCTCCGCGAGGTCGGTCAGCGACTGGTGCGGCTACGCGCCCTAGCCAGACTCGGCGAGATGGCCGATAGCGGCGACTTCGATGAGTTCCTCGGCAGTAAGACGACGTACCGCAGGTGAGCCCCGCCCTGTACCTGATCGACACATCCGGCCTGTTCCGGATCCTGCAGGACAAGCTGCGGCAGGCGTGGTCGGATCAGCTCACCGCCGGCGTCATCGCCATCTGCCCCGTCGTGGAGCTGGAGTTTCTGTACTCGGCGCGATCCCTGGCGGACCGGCTGGAGAAGCGGCGTCTGCTGCGCGAGTTGTTCGGCTGGGTGACGATGAACGAACGAGCCTATGACCGGGCGGATGAGGTCCAGCAGCGGCTAACCGAGGTCGGCAAGCACCGCTCTGCCGGGCCCGTTGACCTGCTTATCGCCGCGACCGCCGAACGCGAGCGCCTCATCGTGCTGTGCGATGATCGTGATTTCCAGGTCGTAGCCTCGGTTACCGGCCAGCCCGTCAAGATGGTCACAGACGTTTAAGCCTTTAGCAGCTGGTGCGGCAGGTAGGGCCGGTACGAACCTGCCTCAGTCGTGGGCGGTGATGTAGCCGATCACGGTGTCCGCGTCGCTGCTTTCTGCGTAGAGGTCGGAGTCGGGGTCGTCCTCGGCGACGCGCCATACGCCGTGGCGCTTGTCCCAGTAGGCGGACCAGCGCGGGTGGTCTTGGAGGAAGCGGGTGACCCGTGAGGCTTCCTCGGGAGAAGGCAGGATGGTCATGCGCTTCTCATTTGTCGAGCTCGGCCCAGGCGATGCGCCCGTCGGGGTCCTTGTCCATGCCCCAGTGGTGCGGGCCGGCGATGGCTTCCACGATGTCCAATCCGTGCGGGCGGCCGTCATCGCGCGGGCCGCCGGGCCATGGGCCTCCGGCGTCTGCTACTTCGATCCGGAGGTAGTCCGGGTGGACTTCGGCGCGGAGGGTGAAGTCGCCGCCGTCGCGGGAGGCGCTGTGCACAACGGAGTTGGTGGCAAACTCTTCTCCACGATCCGTGTGTCTCATGAGACATCCCGGATCAGTGGTGAACGCGAAAGGCATCGACGAGGAGGATGTGGGAGGGGCGCTGAGGCCCGTAGGTCCGCTTCCGCAGCCCGCCAGTAAGGATGCGCCGCGATGAGACCGAGCATCGGCCTGGTGACCTGGCTTCCATCCTGCCGAAGACACTTCGTCCTGCTCATCAGAGCGAACTTTGGTGAGACAGATCTGAACCGTGGAAAGAAGAACTCCGAGGCGACCAGGATCGCGTCGGAGGCGCGCGGGTGGTCGTGGAGCAGGGCGGCGAGCGCAGCCCGAGCGTGCCTGACCTGGGCGGGGTCAGCGGGGAAGGTGCCGGTGTAGCGGTGGGTGGCTGCCGCCGCGGCTGTCGTGGTCACTTGTCTCTCCCGTGGCCGGTATTTGTGTTTCACAGCCTGGCTGGCGAGGGCTACCTTGGGAACAGAATCGGTCTGGATGCCCACTGATTGCCGGCCTGAGGTCGCCCTTCCCGAAAGGATGCCGATCAGATGCCGATCGGGCCGGGACGCCTGCGGGCGTGTTCGGCGCGGAGCTTCGCTATTACCGGACCCGGGCGGGCATGTCGCAAAAAGATCTTGCTCCCCGGGCCAATGTCTCGCACGACGTGATCAGCAAGATCGAAACGGGAGATCGGCCGCCCGCCGAGGATTTCCCGCCCCGGCTCGACGCGATACCCGAGTTGGCCACGCAGGGAGCGCTGACCCGGCTGTGGAGCCACCTGAAGAAGAGCCTCAAGCAGCGCGCCTACGGCTGGTTTCAGGAGTGGGCGGACATCGAAGCCGAGGCGACCGCGCTGCGCTGGTACGAGCCGCTCGTCGTGCCCGGGCTGTTGCAGACCGAGGATTACGCGCGGGCGATCCTCGCCGCGCGTCCCGATGGAAACCTGGATGACCTAGACGAGCAGGTGGCCGCGCGGCTGGCGAGGCAGGCGGTGTTGGAGCGAGCAGGCGCACCGCAGCTGTGGTGTGTCCTGGATGAGGGCGTGCTGCACCGGGCGATCGGCGGGAACAAGGTCATGCGGAGCCAGCTTTACCGGCTGGCGGACCTAGCCGAGCACCCAAAGACCCTGATCCAGGTCATTCAGGCGGCCGGCGCGCACGCAGGGCTGCTCGGCCATTTCGTGATCGCGGATCTTGATGGCAAGCCGCCCATGGTCTACCTGGAGACGGCGGCGGAGGGGCAGGTCACGGACAGCCCCTCGGTGGCGGCTCATGTCGCTCTTCGTTTCGATAGACTCCGCGCAGAGGCCCTGCCGTGGGCGGCGTCCCGCGACTTGATCAGGAGAGTGGCCGAGGAACAATGGACGTGACCGGTGCCGTGTGGCGCAAGAGCAGCTACAGCGGCGATAACGGCGGAACCTGCATCGAGGTCGCGGCCGCTGGTCCGGCTGTGGCGGTCCGTGACAGCCAGGACCCGGAAGGGCCGCGGCTAGCCTTCGCCGCGGACACGTGGCAGGCGTTCGCCGAGCAGGTGAAGGCGGGCGCCTGAGCCCTCTAGGGCGTGTCCCGTGGATCTTCGAAGCGGGGCCGTGTAGACCAGTACGGTGCTTGATCGCCTGAATCGCCATGACGTGACCGATGAGGAATGGGAGCACCTGCGGGTGTTCCTGCCGTCCGGCCCGCAGCAGCGGGGCGGCCGCTGGGCTGATCACCGGACGGTGATCAACGGGACACGCCCTAGGGGCTAAGTTCCTGCGGCGCATTCTCGGCCGCGATGGCATGCCTGACTCCGGTGGGACATACGCGCCGTCCGGGTCGGCGGCAGGTCCCTTGTAGGCCCTCGGCCGGTATGGTCATCGCCATGGCGGAACAACTGGCAGGTCACTTGACCGTCGCATCCCTCAACACGTGGGGACTCCACATCCTTGGCTCGGACCTGGCCGCGCGCTACACGGTGATCGGCACCGAGTTTGAGGCGGGCAGAGCCGACGTCGTGTGTTTCCAGGAGGTCTTCAGCTACTGGCATCTGCGGCTGCTGGCCCGGCGGATGCCCTCGTTCCGGCACGTGAGCTACCGGCCCGGGGCGGCCGGACCGGCTGGCGGCCTGGTCACGTTCTCGCGGCGGCCGGTGTCCGTCACGGCGTACCGGGGTTTCGGCACCCCGCCGAAGGTTCCCGGCATCTCCCGGCCGACCCGGTTCAGGGCGCGGACGAAGGGCGCCCTGGTGACCCGGCTGGCGCGCCCCGGGCTGTGCGTCGTCAACACGCATCCTGTGGCCAACTGGGACGGGGACTGGTCACGGACGAGCCGGTTCTACCCGCTGCACCGCGCCCAGCTGGCCGCCCTGGCGCGAGTCGTCGGCAGCATCCGGGTCCCGGCGGTCGTGTGCGGGGACTTCAACGTGGATCGTGATAGTTCCCTGTTCAGCGAGTTCATCGAAGGCACAGATCTGGCCGACGCGTTCAAAGGCAGCTGCCCGGTGACGTTCCGCGCCGAGTATCTCCCGGCGGGCGAGGCACCGCACTGCATCGACTTCATCTTGACCGCGACCGGGGTCAAGGCAGAGGCCGCGGGGGTACTGCTCGCCGACAAGGTGGCCCTGCCCGGCGGCCCGGGGTACGCCTCAGACCACATCGGGCTCTACGCCGACCTGCTCCTGGCGCCACCGTGAGGCACGGCGGTCGTTCATTCGCTCGCCGCGCATCTGGGCACGGGTGAATGGCGGCAAGCGTGGCTAAAGTGATCGCTCGAAGCGGACCGGCTCGGCGAGGACGGCGGCCGCATGGTCGAGGTCGGCTAGGCGGGTAGCGAGGGTGGCTACCGCCAGATGACGAGGCAACGCGTCGGAGAACTTCAGGCCGGACAGGGCCTTGTCGTCGATCTCGGGCAGGCACAGCCGGCCACGCAGTTCCTTTACCGCCACGGACCATGTCTGCGGGCGCAGGTCAGAGCGCAGGCGGATGCTTAGGTCGTCCACGCGCTGAGACTCGTCGGCGAGGCCGCCCAGGGTCGCCTTGAGCGTCGCGTTGGCGCGGTAACCCGCCCATGTCCACCAGCGCAGGTCGTTGTCGCTGCCGCTGATGACGGTTCCGCCTGAACGTGCGCGGCCAACGGACTCCGACCGCAGGCCGGCTAGCACGCCGGTGGTTGTGGTGGCCGCAGCAGGGGCGAGGCCTGTGCCAGCGCTGCCGCCAGCAAGAGGTCTTCGACGCCGAGGGAGAGCTTAACCAGGCCACGGGGGTAATCCCGGAGCCGGGAGAGAGCGCAGACTCGCTGCTGCACCGGCGGCTGACTGGCTACCACACCCGCTGGGTACGCCCCCGAGGCCCAGGCTGATGGTCCTTGAGCGGACCGCTATCGCGAGGCCCTGGCCTTCGGCAAGTTCGCGCGTCCTGGCGGATGTCGCCGGCTGGGCCCGGCCCAGGTGTCGAGTCCGAGGTAGCGGACGATCGCGGTCTCGATTTCCATGAGTTCATGGTGGCCGAGGTAATGGACTGGGTCGCCGTGGATGAAGGAGGTGTCAATGCTGCGTATCTGGTCGATCAGGTAGACAGCGGGCTCGCCCAGCAGGTCGAGTACGGGCCGGAACCTCATGGGGCGGGCGCTGGTGGAAGTGGGCACGATCGTGGCGACGGTCCAGTCCGAAGTCGGGGAGATGATGAGGCCGTACCGTCGGCCTCGTTGCTCGTGGCCGCGTTTAGTGTCGCCGAGGTCGACGCGGTAGACGGCTCCCCGGATCACCAGGCGTCCGGTTCGCCTGAGAGGTCTTCGTCGGCGTTGGCGGCCATGTCGGCGCGGGCCTGCCGCAGCCACATCTCACGGTCTAGAAGTCGCAGCGCGCGCCGGAGCGCATCGCTGGCTGATTCGCCGGTTACCTGTGTCACGGCATCGATGATGCGCTGGTCTTCCTCGGTGGGGCGGAACCCGATAGTGGTCGGCATGCCTCCAGTGTACAACAAACGTTCAACACGATGAGTTGTCACCCTCACCCGATCTAGGCCGCATCACGAGGGCAGCGCATCACCGTGCCCAACAGGACCTCGTCCAGTCATGCCCCTCCTCCCCGCCGACGCCGCGCCGTACTGCCGGTGGCGTCCAGGCGCGCAGGTCGTCCTCGGTAAGGTCGTGCCTCTCCCGCTGGCTGGTCAGGTGATGATCCCAGCCCGCCCAGCCAAGCAGCAGCGAGTCGTCGCTACCGGGGCTGGCGCCTCCTCCCGCTGCTGGTCCCAGGTCTTCTCCCACAGGAGCCGCTTGAGCAGCCCCGTGCCGCTGTACCGGAACTTGCCAAGGAACGGCACATGCTCGTCGGCGATGATCTCCTTCAGCACATCGGCCAGGTCCGCGTCCGGCCCGCTGAACAGCCGCGACTCTGGAGCTGCTTCAGCTCGCGATGACCTATTCGACTAGCTCTTCAAACGGCACAGCGACCTTGAACGGGTACGTCAGCACC
>ODAK010005238.1_pt1 | contig 13191 bp, 13 predicted proteins | sample 1539591 | NCBI WGS metagenome assembly ODAK01 (sample SAMEA3539303, study PRJEB22396) | soil metagenome | biome: tundra; feature: field; material: soil | place: USA | collected 2010-05 | depth 0.15 m | reverse complement strand
GTCGACATCGGCGAAATTCGAAATGCCTTCGTACACCAGATGCGCCGCCTCGAGCGTGAAGCCGCGCCCCACCTGGTTGACGAGAAATCCCGGCGCATCGGTGCAGCGCACCGGCTCGCGCGTCATGCGCTTGCCGATCGCGACCAGCGCTTCACACACCCACTCTTCGGTCTGCAGCCCTGAGATCACTTCGACAAGCCGCATCAGCGGCACCGGATTGAAGAAATGAAATCCGGCGAAACGCTGCGGTGTCTTGAGCTTGGCGGCGATCGTGGTCACCGACAGTGACGAGGTGTTGGTGGCGAGAATGCAGTCGGGAGCAACGATCGCTTCAAGCTCGCCGAATACCTGGCGCTTGACGTCCAGATTTTCAGCCACGGCCTCAATGACGGCATGACACGGCTTGAAATCCGCAAGTGCATTGACGATCTTGATGCGACCGAGCGCAGCCTGCGCGTCCTGCTGCGTCAGGCTGCCTTTTTCGGCCGCCCGCAACAACATCTTGCCGACGAAATCACGCGCTTCCTGCGCCGCACCGGCACGCGCGTCCATTACCACCACGTGCATTCCGCCGGCGGCGGCAACCTGGGCGATGCCGCGCCCCATGGCGCCCGTACCCAGTACGCCGATGGTGAGATCAGGCCTGTTCGCATCGAATGTCATCTGGAATTTACCTCGGTTACGCGCGCGGCGATTGGGAATCGTGCACGGGTTGGTGATTCATGCGTGATAAATGAGAAGCCGGAGCGCTTTCAGATCGCGTGTAGCGTGTTTTCTTCAGTATTATACCAGACACGCCGCGCGCGAGTGCTGACGCGGGGGCCATCTGAATGACTCACGGCGCCGAGGCCGGCGGCATGCCACCGGACGAGTTTTCGGCGTCCGTGAAGAACGGGATCGCGAAACGGGAAAAGGTCGTGACGTTTCTAGGCGCGCGCGGGTAGCGCTGACCATCGGTCCTGGATGGTGTCACCGTCCCCTGAAAACGGGCTTGCGCTTCTCCATGAAGGCGGTCCGCCCTTCCCGGTAATCCTCGCTCGCGAAACAGTCTTCCACCATTTTCTGGCACAACTCGAGATCGCGTTCGCCGGGGTCCTTCCGCATTTCGAGCAGGCTGCGTTTGACCGCGGGGATGGTCAGTGGCGCGTTGTTTGTAATCGTGGTCGCGTAATCGAGGACGTATTTTTCCAACTCCACGACGGGTAGCACGCGATTGACCAGCCCCATCTGCAGCGCCTCCTGTGCATCGAACTGGCGGCCGGTGTAGAAAATCTCGGCGGTGAATGACGGCCCAACGAGGTCGGCCAGCCGCTTGATGCCGGAGTAGCGATAGCCGAGTCCGAGTTTGGCCGCCGGTACTCCGAAACGCGAGTTGTCGGACGCGATGCGCAAGTCGCACGCAGTCGCGACCCCCAAGCCGCCGCCGATGCAGTAGCCGCGGATCATCGCGATCAACGGCTTGGAAAACTCGTTGAGCGCCCGGCTGGCGCGGTCGGAAGCGGCGTTGTATGTCTGCACGGCTTCAGCACTACTGCGCTTTTCCTTGAACTGCGAGATATCGGCGCCGGAGACAAACGCTTTCTCGCCCTCACCCCTGAGGATTACTACTCGGATTTGCGCATCACTGGCGAATTCGTCCAGCACCACCGGCAGTCCTTCCCACATCTCGAGCGATACGGCGTTGTGCTTCTGCGGGTTGTTGAAGACAATCCAGCCGATCGCGCCGTCCTTGCGGGCAACCAGCTTCTCGGTCAGCGTCTGCATGTCCATGCGTATTCCTTTCGCGTGCAAAGCAGTTAGTGTAACGTATTCGCCTGGAATTGTTTATCGACGAGAAACGCAAATGACCAAAGCGAGATGAATCCGGGCGTTGGAAGAAAGTGATTCGCTCGGCCGGTATCAAGGTCGACTAATTACATACCATCAACCAATCGACGGCGGTGGCGCCGGCGGGTCCAGCGAGCACCGGATTGAGATCGAGCTCCTGCAGGCGCTCGCCTGCGGCGGCGCCAAACAACGATACTGCGCTGATGAGCCGGGTCAGCGCCGCGCGGTCGACCGCGGGGTTATCCCTCACACCGTCCAGTATCGCTCTTGATTTCAGATCATCGAGCATTCGCCCCGCCTCCATTTCAGTCACGGGCGCCTTGCGAAACGCAACGTCCTTCAGCACCTCTACATGGATGCCGCCGAGTCCCACCATGATCACCATTCCGAATACGGGGTCGTGCTTTAACCCCACCACCAGTTCCCCCTCCCCCTGTACCATCGCCTGCACGATCACGCCGTCAATTGCGGCATCAGGCTTATAGCGCCTCGCGTTGGTGGTGACATCGGCAAACGCCGCTTTGACTGCCGCGGAATCCCTGAGGTCGAGCATGACGCCTTTAGCTTCGGTCTTGTGCGGGATATCAGGCGATTCGATCTTGAGCGCAACCGGATAGCCTAAACGCTCGGCGCAGGCCCCCGCTTCATCAGCGCTTCGTGCGAGTTCAACCCTGGCGAGTGCGACACCACAAGCATTGAGTAGTCTTGCAGCGGAGAGCGTCGGCACGATGACACCCTCTCCGCGGCGCACGGACACGTTACCCACGTCCATCGTGGCAGAGGGGATTGAAGCGGAGGGCAGATTGAGCTTGGGCGGAGTCAGCGCGCTTGGCGCAGGTCCATCGATTTGCCACTGGCGGCGCAGCTCGGCGTAGCGCACCAACGCTGCCGCCGCATCCACCGCCGGCTCCGCACCGCGCAGCACCGCAATGCCGCGCGCGCGCAGCCCGTGCAACGCTTTTTCCGGCGCGGCGACCCAACACACAATGAACGGTTTGCCGACCCGGGATTTGATTTCTTCGAAGATCGTGATCAGCGAGTCCGCGTAGGCGTCCATCAGCTGCAGCCAGACGATGCCGACGTGGACCTGCGGGTCGGACAACACGAGCCTGACGCTTTCGCGCAATAGCGCCGGCTCGGCGACGAATTGTCCGGTGACATCGACCGGGTTACCGCAGGCCCCGAATTCCGGTATGACTTCTTGCAACGCTTGCTGCGTGACGTCACTCAGCACCGGAACCGATAGTCCGAGTTCCTCAGCGCGATCAGCCATCAGCACCCCTGCTCCGCCTGATTGCGTGATGATGCCAAGCCCATTGCCCAGCGGCAGACCGCAGCAGGCGAACGCCTCGACCATGTCAAGCATGTGTTCTTCGTTGCGCGCGCGCAAGATGCCGTGCTGCCGGATCACGCCGTCGAACACTGCGTCCGCGCCGGCGAGCGAACCGGTGTGCGACGCAGCGGCGCGTGTGCCGGCCTTGCTCCGACCGACTTTAACGAGCACCAGCGGTTTGCCCGCTGCAAGCGCGGTATCGGCAAGCTCGATCAGTCCGACACCGTCCTTGAGGCCTTCGATGTAACCGGCACCGACCCTGATGCGCGGGTCGGCGAGCACCTCGCGCATCACTTGCGCGAAAGTGACATCGCCTTCGTTGCCGGTATTGACGAAATAACCGAGGCCGAGCGCGCGCCGCCGCGCGAGCGCAGCGATCGCGGTGCCGAATGCGCCGGACTGCGTGACGAAGCCGACCGGCCCCGGCGGCGTGTCGCCATCTGCGAATTGGCCAAACGTCGCGATCACCCGCTCGAACGCGTTGATCAGGCCGAGGCAGTTCGGCCCGCACAGCCTCAATCCTGCTGCATGTGCAGCAGCAATCACCTGCTGCTCGAGCGCACGTCCCGCGGGCCCGGTCTCGGCGAAGCCGGAACTGAAAACGATTGCTGCTTTGGCGCCATTTTTACCGAGATCGCACAGCGCAGCCGCAACGAATCGGGCAGGCACCGCGACGATCGCCAAGTCCACCGCTTCCGGCAGCGCGGAGATGCTCGGATAGCAAACGAGAGCGCCAAGTTTCGAGTATTTGGGATTGACCGGATAAATTTTGCCCGCGTAGCCCTTGTCGAGCAGATGTTTGAGCGGCCTGCCGTTGACTTTCCGGAAATCGGATGACGCGCCGAGAATTGCGATCGATCGGGGGCTTAGCAGCGGAGACAAATCGTTCATGGGCATGTTTCGCGAATCAGCGCACAGCCGGTGAGAGCGCCAGCCACGATTCTACCGAGAAGCTGGCCTCACGCTACGTCAACCCACGCTGCCCGCGTTCGGTCTCGGCGAGATCGGCAATTGCACCAATCACGGACGGCATGCGCCGCCCGCAACCGCTCAACGCACCACGAGCACCGGCACCGTCGAGTGCGTAAGCACTTTGGCAGTTTCGCTGCCGAGCAGAATGCTCGACAGGCCTTTGCGGCCATGAGAAGCCATCATGATCAGGTCACACCTGGTTTTCTTGGCCTGCTTGATGATCACTTCGTATGGCACGCCGCTGCTCACCGACACGCAGTCGCAGTCGACACCCGCCGCGGTCGCATCGGTTTTCACCTCGGCGAGGATTGTTTGCGAGCGCTTTGCAGCCCCTTCCTCAAAGCGTTTCTTGATCTGCGGGACGCCTGGCGAGACAAAACCTTCATCCGCCATCACCATTTGGAATTCGGGCATGACATTGATGGCCGTGATCTTTGCCCCGATCGACTTGGCGAGCCGGATGCACTGCTTCACCGCCTTTCCAGAGAGCGTTGAACCGTCGGTCGGCAGCAGAATGTGTTTATACATATGACCTCCTGTTGTTGATTGAGCTTCTATTCAGGTGCAGCCGTAACGCTTGCGTTCAATGCGATTTGTCGAGGCGGTAGCGTGGAATCGGCAGCGCAATGACTTCAATGCCCTCTTCGCGCATCTCGATGACTTCCTCGCGTGATGCATTTCCGCGGATTTTGCGCTCGGGCGTTTCGTTATAATGAATCCTGCGCGCTTCTTCGGGGAATGCATCGCCGACGTCTTCGGTGTTTGCAATCAAATGCTCTATCAGCTGCGACACCTCGTCCCCGACGTTGGCATATTGTTCCGCCCCATTCTGGGCGTGGCGCTCGCGCTGGGAAGGCTTGTGCGCACTGCCGGTGTTGACATACGGCGCATGCAATACCTTGTTGACCTGATTGCTGCTGCAAACCGGGCAGCTCAGCAGCGTCGATTGCTGCTGTCGCTCGAAATCGGCAGCCGATGCAAACCAACCCTCGAAGTGGTGGTCATTGCTGCAGGTTAGATTGAAAACAATCATGCTATTAACGCCCGAGTCGTGATGGCACAATATACACCAACATCGCCAGCGCCGGAAACGAAAAAGCCAGCACAAGGCTGGCTGACATACAGTAGACGGCTTCGCAGCGATCAGCGCGACGGCTGACCTTCCAGCAGCAGCCGCACGACCTCCGGCACGATGTCGCGCGCGCGCTGATCGAGTTCGTCCCCGGTGAGATTCGCAATCGGATGCGGCATGCTGAGGAACCGGAAATCCTTGAGTCCCCAGGCGCTGGCCATCGCTTGGCCGGTAAGTTTGAACACGTCGGTGATGATCGACGCCGACGGCATTCCCTGCTGTTCGAATACTATGCTGTCGAGCACACTGCCCGAGCTGCATGACCCTCAATCGCCGACACCGGCAACGACAATGTCGCAGCCCGCCTTGAATTCGTCGATGATCTCGGGGGACGGCGGCACGCCCGCGCTGCGCTTGCGGCGCATGACATGGGCCTTCGCACCGTAATCGCGCTCGAGTAGCCCGGCGATCCGCAGCAGCAGCTGGTCCGAATTGTGTTTCGAGTTGTCGACCAGCCCGATGCGCAGGCCGGCGAGCGATTTCGGCCGCGGCGCGTAAGCGATGTGCCGTCCCTTGGCCTCGATGGTGGGATCGAATATCTGGATTGTCATGATGCGCTCCTTATATATGTGCTGATCTTTGGGTAATTGCGAAACTGCGTTAGGCTGGCCGCCCAATCACGGGCGGCGTATCTCCTTCGTGACGCTTTGCGAGCCGCTCTTGCTGCCCCAGCCGGGAATGTAGGCCGATTGCACGCCCGCGCGTCCGCCTGCCGCGATGACGAGAAAGTCCTGCGGCGTCTGCACCAGCGACTGCATAGCGGTCTCGTCCTCGGGACCGACGGCGCCGTCCTTTAGGTTGATGCGCTTCAATTCGGCAACCGAGATCTTGGTGTGCTCGAAGCAGTAGCGCTCGACGTCGTCCCGGGTCCAGCCGGCTTTTGCCATGATGGCCATGTGTTCGCCGGCGAACACCAGCACGTACTGCGGCTGGCGCGCCGTGCCCGCGCAGATCCGCATGTTGGCACAAGCCGTGGTGAGGACGCCTTCCGGCGTGCTGCTCAGGCCGTTGGAGAACTGGTGCGGAGCGAGCGCCGCCATAATCGTCACCGCATTCTGTTCGCGCTTGAAGCCGCGCTCCACGTGCAGCGGTGGCCACGGGCTTTCCGCCTCGTTCTCGGCGATGCAGAAGGTGTACTTGCCGGCATGGCCGAGGCTGCTGCGATCAAGCACGCCGGGGAGTGTACCGATCGTGTTGCGCATGATGAGCCGCACCGCGCGGCCTATCGTCGCATTCGCGCGCCAGCCCGGCCCGAAGAGATTGTCGCCGCAGTTCATGTCGAGCTCGCGGGCGATCGGGCCGTTCACAAGCATGAAGACCGCCGAGCCCCCGGTGCTGGTGGCGGGACCGTGGTACCCATAGAGCGGATCCGCGAGGGCCTCGACTGCCGCGACTATGACTGGCATGTACTCGGGTTTGCACCCGGCCAGCACCGTATTGATTGCGATCTTCTCCGCGGTTACCGAAACCTGCCGGTTTTCGATGAAGGCGACTTGTTGGTCCGGATCGAGACCGGCCGCTGCCAGCATGGCACCGATGCGCTCCTCGGTCGGAGGCACGACAGGGAATCCATCCGTCCACCCCTTGGCGTAGCAAAGCTCCATGGCCTCGGCCGTGTCGGACGCTGCGTAATGACGCGACTTGAGCTGCATCGCAAGACCTCGTTTCACCTGAATTAAGGCCCCGGTGGGCCGTTGATCGCATTCACAGTATGCCTGCCGCGCTGGAAAGCGGCAAGGCGCAGGTGACCGGAGAGAAGCACGCGCGAGGAGCGCGTAATACCCAGTCTATCTCAGTCGCGGGCAACTCGGCTGGGCCCCAGGCAATCGCGGGGGAGTGCCCACCTTTTTGCAATTCCGCCGGGCGGCGTGGTATGGTTCGATTTTCTACCCCTATCCACTTTTTCGAATGAATTGATGAACCGGATGCGCTCAAAGTTGTCAGAAAATCGTTCGGATGCCGCAGTTATCCGAACCTCAAAATGATTACCTAAAAGGAGTTTTATGCGTCTTTTTTTCAGTGTATTGGCGACAATCTGTTTTGCTGCGGTTTCCTTGATTGCCGCCGCAGCTTCGGCTGCGCCACAAAATGGCGTCGATTACCGGATACTTAATACGCCCCAGAATACCGACTCCGGCAAGAAGGTCGAAGTCCTGGAATTCTTTGGATATTTTTGTCCGCATTGCAACGCCTTCGAACCATCGCTGTCGGACTGGGTGAAAAAGCAAGGCAATAATATCGTCTTCAAACGGGTACCTATTGCATTTGGCAGTGAAATGATTCCGCAGCAGCGTTTGTACTACGCACTGGAAGCCATGGGCAAGACGGAAGAACTGCATAAGAAGGTTTTTTCCGCAATTCATGTTGAGCGGAAACCGCTGATGAAAGAGGATGCAATCGTCGACTTCATGGTCAAGCAAGGTATCGACAAGCAGAAATTTATGGATACTTTTAATTCATTTGGAGTTCAGTCCCTGGCTCGCCGTGCATCGCAACTGCAAGAAGCCTATAAGATCGATGGGGTACCGACGGTAGCGATTGATGGCCGTTATATGACATCTCCTTCGATCGCTAGTGCCGGTTTGCCACCCAATCAGTCTGAGCCAATAATGCTGGCAGCGGCACTGAAAGTGATGGATTTTTTGGTGGCTAAAGCCGCAGCTGAAAAAGCCAAGAAGTAATTCGGTCTCAGCCGAAATACTTTTTCGTCATGCGCTCCACAACGTCCCCCGCGCGCGGGGCTCAGGTGCGCGTAGCGCTTCACCATCGCGAGCGTTTTGTGCCCGAGCACTGCGGGGCTATCTCCGCGCTCGTCGCGCCGCTCGTCGCGAGATACGCGGCCGCGGTATGCCGCAGATCGTGGAAACGGAAGTTCTCGAGCTTCGCTGCGCGCACCGCATCTTGGAAAGTGTGGTCAATGTCGATCGCGCGCTCCGCATCAGGCCTGGCAAACACGAGGTCAGTGTGCAGGTGCCGTACTTGCGCATGCTTCCCGAGCAACGGTATCACTTGCGGCACGATCGGGACCGCCCGGCGTTCCTGATCCGTTGCTTTTTGCAGAACGATGCGGCCGCGCTGCAGGTCGATGTCAGGCCAGCGCAGCCCCAGAATCTCGCCGCGACGCATGCCGGTTGTGAGCGCGAGCATGACGATCAGGGTGAGCTCGCGCACTTGTGAATTGCCGCAGGCTACGAGTAGCGCGTCCTTTTCCCCGGATGAGAGATAACGGACACGGCCGGGGCTCTCCCGTTCCTTCCGAACGCGAGTAACCGGATTCTCCTGCAGCCAATGCCACTCACGCATGGCAACCGTGCAGGCCTTGCTGAGCGCCGCGAGATAGCGGTTCGCAGTCGCCGGGCTGCGGTATCGCGGCTCGGCGGCAGTGCCAAGATTTTCCGCGAGTAAAGCGTCGCGCTGTTCTGCGATCAGCACTGGCGTGATATTCGGGAGCGGGCGTGCACCCAGCTGGTCTTTCCACCAGGTCAGCAACTGCCGCTGCTTCGGGTAAGCGTCGGGTTTCTCGCCTCGCAGGGTCTCGAGGCGACGATCAACCAGATCCGCGAGCGTGTGACGCTTCGCCTCGCTGACGGCCAGATGCCAGCCTTCGCGGATCGCGGTTTCGGTTTGCTGCACCCACAGCTTCGCATCGGTCTTGCGCGCGAAGGTGGCATTTTGCGGTGGATGATCCTTTAGACGAATCTGCACCCGATAGCTGACACTGCCGTCCTTCATCTTCCGCTGCTGGATGCTGGCCATTATTGCTAAGAGGCATTTTACCACGAGCGGGTCGCAGAGTCAATTTTAATCTAGATATAGCTTGTAGATTTATTCTTAAGTATTTGATTTTGTGCCCGAGGCCGGACTCGAACCGGCACGCCGGAATTACCCAGCGAGGGATTTTAAGTCCCTTGTGTCTACCAGTTTCACCACCCGGGCAAGCTGATTCATGGAGGCGGAGGTCGGAATCGAACCGCCTCCAAGCTTAGAGAGAAAATTGAGTGTTCTCTGAGTTCGCCACCGCCCTTACCCCTATCGTTACCCTATCTTGATTCACCGGCCTCACCGCCCATCGACCGCGATGGTAACAGAGTCGGTGATGCTGTGGATGGTGCCCTTGGCGAGGTGGTGGGCGAAAGGGGCGTCAAGTCGAAGACCTGGCCCGATAGTCCCCGGGCGCTTTCGGGGCGGCTGCGCCGGGCGGCAACCTTCCTGCGTAAGGTCCACATGGAGATCAGCTTCGGGCGCGAGGGACGGGCGCGGACCCGAACCATCACCATCACCACCCATTCCCCGCCAGAAAACGAGGGGGTGCGACCGTCCACACCGTCCGCATCGTCCGCGCCCACGCAAAAAGCCAGTCCTGGTAACGGGTTCGCCGCAGGTCCTCTGCGGACGGTAGGCAACGATGCGGACGGTAGCGACCACGACGGCGACCCGACCGTCCGCGCCAACCCGTTGAAAACCAATGCCGGGACCGGTGGGGACGGTGCGGACGCAAATCTCCCATCCCAATCTGCGCCGGAAAAAGCCGTGGCTGCCGGTTGGAGTGCGCGGTTATGAACGCGGCCGAAGCCCTGACGGTGGCCCGCGCCGCCGGCATACAGGTCAGGATCGACGGCGACGACCTTGCATTGGAGGCGTCTGCGCCACCGTCGGCTGAGGTGCTCGACCTCTTGGCGCGGCATAAGGCCGCCATCCTTCATGAGCTTCGGGAGGTCGCGAACAACCCGTCACCTTCCGTCCGTGCAACCCGGCCTTCACAGGAGATGTTCGAGTTCGCCCCGCCCGGTGACTCGGCCAACGATTCCGAAGCACTCGCCGAGCGGGTGGCGATCATGATGGAAAGCAACGGCTGGGACGATGCTACGGCGCTCCAAGAGGCTCACTGGCAGGCAGATAGGGAACGATGCTGGCAAGTGTTCCTACGCAATGCACAGCGCGTGCTGGAGGCACCGGCGAATGAACGGGAGGGGTTGCTTGCCAGATATCAGGTCGAGGCTACCAGCCGATACGGGGAGCAGACGGGAACAAACATGGCGTCCGGCCTCCGTTCCTGGTTGAAGGCGGGGGCGGTGCATTAGATAACGTCAGGACACGATGAAAACGCTCAACAGGGTGGCGAATGCCCGGCGAAGACGCCCGCTGACAACGGCGACGAAGGCCAAACCGAAGGCGCCGAAGTTAGACCCGGATACTGTGCCGGTTGGCCTCAATTCTGGCGATGACACGGCGGCGTTATTGGCGGAAATGCATCTGCAGCCAATCTTTCAGGCTGCCTGCGTCGTCAAGTCGTTCAACGTGGGCAAGGATGGAAGTGGTCCGGACCTTCGCACGCTGATTGCGAATCTTGGCAAACAGGTTGGGGCGGTAATTGGCGGCGATCTGGATCGAGCTGAGGAGATGCTGATTGTTCAGGCACATTCCCTTGATGTGATCTTCAGCACCCTGGCGCAGCGGGCCGCGGCGAACGCGGGCGTATACATGGGAACGTGCGAAACGTATCTAAGGCTGGCGCTGAAGGCACAAAGCCAATGCCGGGCAACCCTGGAAACGCTGGCACCGATCAAGAATCCGCCAGTGATCTATGCAAGGCTGGCCAACATCGCCAACGGGCCACAGCAAGTCAATAACGGTGTGCCCTCGCAGGCGCGGGAAATTGAAAGTCAGCAAAGCAAACTATCAGGAGCAGGCAATGAGTTATTACCGGACACCAGAGCACCGGCGCTTGCGGGCAGAGTTGATTCGCAAGTGGCGACCGTGGGAGAAATCAACCGGACCCAGGACGGCAACGGGTAAGGCGCGGGTATCGAGGAACGCCGACTAAGGCGGGCACCGTGCCATGCTAGGCGAATTGGCGCGACTACTGCGGGAGCAAGGCGAGGCATTGGAGCGCATTGTCTAGGTTTCTTGAGTCCACAAAGAAGGACAAGATTAATCTCTCAGGAACAGTGATATGAATCCCAATGGAACCGTTAGAAACCTTCGCCCTTTTTCTCCTGGGCAATCGGGTAATCCTGGAGGTAAGCCGGTAGCGGCACGCAACAAGCTACAAGGTGACTTCGTTAAGGCGCTTGCCGATGATTTCGAGAACCCTGGCAAAGCCGCCATCGTCACCATGCGCGAAAACGATCCGAGCGGCTACATCCGGATGATCGCGTCGCTGATGCCTAAGGAATTCGAGGCCCAGCGACCGTTCGATGAATTTACTGATGACGAACTCCAGGCCGGCATTGACGCCCTCCAGCGCATCCTCGCTACTCAAGGCCTACCAGGCTGAGCAATGGCGAACGGTTGGACACTAGCTCTACTACGGGAGACCCCCCGGCTCTGCCGGGGAGGCAGTAAAAGTTTGACGTATCCGGGAGTTGAAGATTCGATGGGCGTGGATGCCGGAACTGGACGCACGAGAACCAGTAACGGTACTGCAGTTTTTCGCCGATCGGAAATAGGAAACACATGGCAAGGCAAAAGTCTCGCCGGAGGGTCGAACGGTATTGGGGCATCCCAAAATAAGTTATCGGGTCCAGCATCGTAGTTCAGCAACATGACATCCACGGAAGTCCATTCCGACACCATGGGCCGCGGCAGCGGCCCTTCAGCCGCTTTGAGCGGCTCACAAACTAAAGCCTCCGGCTTTGCCGGAGGATATTTACTGATGAATTAGGGTTGTCGCAAGTATTTGATTAAAGTACAAATTCTTGATTTTATGGATAAAAAACGAAAGTCAAAAAAAGCAAATAAATCGCTTGACAAGAAATCAGCGAAAAAGCGGGATTTGGTGCCAACGAATCCGCGACATCGAGAGGATTTTGAGCTACTGCTAGACGACGCGGTGTGCCCCATAGCAACGAAGAAATAAAAAACCCGCCGAAGCGGGTAAATTTATGCATTTTTTTTAGTCCTTGTTTGTTTATTTTGTTGAGAGTTTGTTTGAGTTGAATTAGCTTTTAGACGAGCCTCTGCTTTCACATCATTCATCATTCGTTTGAATTCGGATATAACGAATCGTGTGAGTAGTTGGCGGATCAAAGGCTGATAGCCAATTCCATTGTGTTTTGCAATTGATTTCAAATTTTCTATTAGTTTCTTGTGCAATCTAATAGAGATCATTTGCATGTCCATCGCATCGTCTAAAGCTTTTTCAACGGATGGGTCCACACGCTTCACATGCTTTTCATCGCGGCCAAGCGCCCCAGACTCCCAGGCTTCGATAGAAGCGTGGAACCGGTCGGTGTTAGGCATTTGAGTCTCCTTTTTAAGTTGTAGGTTCATTTCGTTTAAGTCGAAGGTAAGAGCATAGTGCTAACTAGCCAACCCATATTTATTATAAATTCGTCTTTCTTCTTCATTTGGCTCAAAAGCACTTTTTAAAAATATAGCATCTGTTTCCCTAACGAAAATTATCTTTAATTCACGACCAGCGTCTGTTTCTGAAATAAACCAGTGCGTCGGAGGATCTGTTCTGTGATCTTCCCGGTCATCGTCGAGTAATCTGCCAGTTTTATTTGCAAAGCACTGCACAACCTCAGAACGTTCAATGTTGTGTTTACGTGCAAGTTTTTCGGCTATTTGCTCGGTAATAATGAGCCGCAATTTCATTAACAGCTACCGAAGTTGAATGTAAAATTGTATATACAATAGCAATACTTGTCAACGTATTTAACCCGTTGATTTAGATATATACTCTTCTTTTTTATTGGTGCTCAGGATTTGATACTTGCGCCAGCATCCGCGCAAACATATCCGCCGGTTCTTCGCGGTTGTTGTAACGGAATGAAAACTCGTCTACGTAATTCTGCATCCATTTCTTAGAAACTGAAACATGGGTGCTGCTGATCCCGCGCTTCAGGTGCGACCAGAAGCCGTCGATCATTTGGGTGTGGTGGATTCCGTTTATCGGAAGTAATTGCACGCCGGCTGGCGAGAA
>ODAK010005237.1_pt1 | contig 13191 bp, 11 predicted proteins | sample 1539591 | NCBI WGS metagenome assembly ODAK01 (sample SAMEA3539303, study PRJEB22396) | soil metagenome | biome: tundra; feature: field; material: soil | place: USA | collected 2010-05 | depth 0.15 m | reverse complement strand
AATCTTGCAGCCCGGTATCCCCGCCGGCAGTTCGGCGACCGCGGCGCGCATTGACTTCGCGATCTTGCGTGGATCGTTGACGGTTGGCTTGCCAATGCGGTCAACCAGATCGGCGGCCAATGGCAACAGCCCATCGGCCTGGTCCGCATCGGAAATCAGATTGACGACAACCTGCACGTCCAGTTTCAGGGCATCGACGTCATATTGGTTGGAAGCAAACAGGGGAAGCGTATCGGTGTCGTAGGCAACATCCTTGAAGAGGTATTCGGTTGGCGTGTTGCCGGCGAACGGGCCATATAGCGCGAGGATTCGAAAATCCGCGGGTACCTTCGCAGCCGGCCGCCTGATCAGGGGTTGTATCCGGGCTGCTTCGGCATAGGCCGCTTTGGCGGCTTCGATTTGGCCGGCCGTCTGCTTGATGGCGCCGATCCAGTAGAGGCTCTCCGCATCGCGCGGGTCGAGGGCGATGGCCTGCTCAAAACGCGCAATCGCTGCTTCCGGTTCATTGAGCTCGAAGTGAACCTTGCCGAGCTGATGGCAAAGGGCGCCGTCCTGCGGCCGTTCGCCGACCATCTCCAGCAACAGTCCCCGGGCGATGATGTATTGCTTGGTGGCGATCAGCGCCTGAACCAGATTGGTGCGCGACGGCCAATGGCCTGGATTGAGCCTCAGGGCCTGAAGATAATAGGCGACGGCCTCCGCGGGCTTCCCGGCCTTATGGTGCGCGTTACCGAGATTGCACCAGCAGGAGATGAGGTGAGGAGCCAGCCGCAGCGCGGCCTTGTAGTTTGCCGCTGCCTGCGCGAGATCGCCGCGGACCATGCATGCATTGCCGAGATGTGAATGCAGGTTGGAGATGGTCCCGACGGACGCGCTGCCGAGCGGTTCATTCTCGGCCGCGGCGAGGCCAGTTTGATAGGCGACGATCGCGTCGTTGATCCTGCCGGCGGTATAATATTCCAGCCCGATGCGCAGCTGCCGTGCAACGAGCGAAGCGCCGATATCAGCGTCCGGGAGGCCGGTGGCCAACGCAGTGGCAGTCATGGATTGCGCCTTGGGTGCGGTGAAGGTGAATCAACCATGAAGATTCTTGGTAAACAAAGTCTTCCCGCCGTTCCCAGCCCGCGCCGCCGGGCGCGGATTCGGCTTTCCGGCCGTTTCCGGGGCGGATGAGGGAAATATCCGGCAATACCCGCGACAACGGCAGCAAGCGCGCGAAATTCATCGATACGCGCCGGCTGCGAATCAGCTGATAACAGGCGATTGAAGCCACAGGCGTCGGAACGTGCTGACATCGTGACCGGACTGAAACAGAACGCGGCGGTCTTGCCCGATAGTGCCGCCGGCCATCGCGGCTGGGCGCCCCGGCTGGCGCAGGAGTCGAGGCTCAGTCAGCTTGAGGATGTGCTGGCACGCCAACCGATCGGGACCGATGCGATCGGCACCGAAATCGAGCGCGCGGTTCTCTTAGGCGCCCTTGACCGGCGGCAGGATGCCCAACAGGCCTTCATCGACATCCTGCGCCGAGCGCCCACCCATTTCAGCGCCCTCAACGAATTCGGGACCCTGCTGACGAATATGGGGGCCATCGACGCCGCCTGCCGGGTCTATTCGGAGGCGCTCCTTCACCATCCCGACAATCCGATGGCGCGGGTGAACCTGGCGAATTTATTGCTTCGCGCCAACAAACACGCGGAAGCCCGCGAGCACTACGAAGCCGTGTTGCGGATCGATCCGGGTCACGCGGAGGCGCATCAGGGATTGGGCGCGGTCCTGTCCGACATCGGCGATCGCACTGGAGCGCTCCGTCATTTTCAGAAGGGCTTTCGCGGCCATGCGATTTCCAGCCTGCCGTATCGCGGCACCACGCCGCCGGTCACTGTGCTGCAACTGGTTTCGTCGGGCGGCGGCAACATCCCGACCGCGTCGCTGCTGGACGACTGCATCTTTCTGACCTCGGTTATCGTCGCCGACTATCTCGATCCGTCCGCCGCGCTGCCGCAGCATCAACTGATCTTCAACGCCATCGGCGATGCCGATCTCTGCGCGCCGGCGCTGCAGGCGGCCGCTCGTTTGACGGCGCGGACCACTGTACCTGTCATCAACGATCCGCGCGCGGTGATGAAGACCGGCCGTATCGACAATGCCCGTCGGCTCGGCGCCGTGCCGGGAGTGGTTGCGCCGCGAACGACGGCCATCGCGCGCGATATCCTCGCCGGCCCGGACGGCGTCGCCACCTTGGCGAACCACCAGTTTGCGTTTCCGCTGCTATTACGTTCGCCCGGCTATCATACCGGACGTAATTTTATCATCGTCGAGCAGGCGGCTGAATTATCCGCAGCCGCGGCCGCCCTGCCGGGCGACGACCTGCTTGTCATCGAATATCTCGATGCCCGCGGCACGGACGGCAATGCACGAAAATACCGGATGATGATGATCGGCGGCCGAATCTATCCCTTACATCTGGCGATATCAGGCAAATGGAAGGTGCATTATTTCACCTCCGATATGGCCGACAAGCCCGACCATCGGCTGGAGGAAGCGCGCTTTCTCGCCGACATGCCGGCAGCGCTCGGCGACAAGGCGATGGCTGCACTTGAAAAAATACAAGACGTGCTCGGCCTTGACTATGGCGGCATCGATTTCGGGCTTGGTCCCAATGGCGATCTGCTGCTGTTCGAGGCCAACGCGACCATGGTGATCGCGCCAGTGGACCCCGACGAGCGCTGGGCCTATCGGCGCACGGCGATCAGCACGATCATTGACGCGGTTGCCGCCATGCTGATGCAGAAGTCGACGCCAGCAAGCCAGGCTTGATTTTCGGCGTAGCTAACGCGCGCCTTTATTCGCCGACCGCCACGACGGCACGTCACAAATTGGGCCGACACGTCAAAGACTGTGTCGCCTTCGATACCGCCAGCCCGTTGCGAAGACCGACAGCACCACGCGAATGAATATGATCAGGGCGGTAATCTGGATCCAGATGAAGCCGCCGAGTTCTCTCAGAATGATTTCGATACGATCGCCCCATGAGAAGGCAGAGCGTCGCCGACAGCTTCGATGCCGCGCGTTGCGGCTCGCAGCGCCCATTTGATCCAATCCGGCCGGTAGTAAAAAGCAACTCCGATGAGAACCCACGCCAGGATGGCGGTGATGATCCGGAGACTGTGCACCTGCGCGTGATGCTTGAGCCCCGAATAGTCCCGCTTGCGATTGATAATGTCAGGCATGCAACTGTTCTCGAACTCCCGGGGTCCGGTACAGTGCTTGGCGCGCGACCAGACTGAGAGACAGACTGAGAGACAGACTGAGAGACAGACTGAGAGACAGACTGAGAGTAAATACCGAACCGCGCGTCCGCCTCGCTAGTTGCCTCCTGCCGTCGCCAACTGAGCATCGGCCGCGACCGCTTCGATTGCGGGCAGGGGAACCGGGTCGATTTGAACCGACAAAGGTGGCGTGCGCAGAGCCGCTTTCCGAAGACGGATTTCCTTGCTGACGCTGGCGATTGAATTGCCCACTTTCCTGACCACGCGCTGAAGATCGTCGGCTGTGATTCCCAGTCGCCTCGTCCAGACGCGAATCTGCGTTGGGTCAGCCAAGTCGATCTTGTTGCGGGTTGGCAGGGGCTTGGCTCGGCGCATCGGGCTCTCCTGGGGTGAGTGATAATGGCCGCCGCGCGCGATTTGTTCCGCGACACCCAACAAGTTGTGAGCGCAAGTTACGACGGATCGGGAACATATGGTGCCCCGGCAGCTTGTTTTCGCATTGCTCCTTCCAATTGGAACCGAAAGCAGCGGATGAAAGATTTTTCAAATGCCTCGTTTTCGCCTGACCTGATCAAGGCGATGGATCAAGCGCTCGAGGACGCGGTAGCCACGCTGCCGTATCCGGTGAGCTCGCTGCGGGTGCAAAACATCGCGGAAAGCATTCTTCGCAGTGCGAAGCAGGGAGAAAGGGAACCCAGAATATTGCAAACGATGGCCTTGCTGGAAATGCAGCTTCGATCTGAGGAGACATAAAATCGGGCCGTTGCGAGGGCTGACTTGCAGTGATCAGCCTGCCGTTTATCACTGGTTTACTTGGCCCTGGATTGGCCGCGCCACGCCCGAATGGCTTCTTCGACACTATGGAAAAGCCGATCCGCTGCGAGCAGTTGCATGATCCCGGATCGTTCGAGCGCTTCCTCCGCCCGGATCGACTCCAGGCGCGCGATGGTGAAATCGGCGCCTGCCGCGCGACAGGCGCGAATGGTGTCGTTCAAAATCTGCGCGGCGGTGAAGTCGATCTCCACAATGCCGGTGGCCTCGAGAACGATCAGGCGGGTCTGTTGGGGCGGGGACTGCAACAGCTTCACCATGTCTCGCCGGAACGGATAGGCATTGAGAAACGACAACGGCGCCTGGAATCCGACGACCATGATGTTGGGCTCGCTCTCGCCCGGGATGTGCTGGCTGGATGGCCACCAGATCGATGTGCCCGGCACCCGTTCGAACACCGTGAGCCGGGCACGGGTCGTGCTCCAGATGCCATGCAGCAGAGAGAGCGCGATTCCAATCCCGACCCCTTGCTCGATCGGCAGGATGATGATGGCGGCGGCGGTCGCAACGATCAGCAGGAATTCGCCGAGCGACTGCCGGTAAATCGCAACGATCTGGCTGACACGGATAATCCTCAGCGCGACGAATAACAGCACACCGCCGAGCGCTGCCTGCGGGACGTGATGCAGCAGCGAGCTTCCGAATGCCAGCAACCCCAGAACGATGGCCGCGGCGGCGAGCACGGCGAGCTGCGACCGGCCGCCGGTCTCCGACACAATCGCGGTGCGCGGCGGACTGGCATTCACCGGAAATGCGCCGATCAGACCCGCCAGGATACTGCCGGCTCCGACCCCGACAAAGTCACGATCGACATCCGGCGGTTCGTTGGGATCCGATACGAAGGATCGCGTCGTCGCCGCTGTCTGTACCATGACGATGATGGCGATGATGAGCGTCAGCGGCACCAGTTGCAGCCATCGGCTGAGCGGAACTTCGGGAATGGCAAGCTTCGGCAGCGCGACCGGGATATTGCCGAGAACCGCGACGCCTCGGCTCTCAAGTCCAAGGAAGACGACTGCGGCGGCGGCCCCAGCGAGGCCGATCAGCGCGCCCGGGATACGAACGTCGATCCGCTCCGAAATCACGATCAACGCCAGCACACCGAGGCCGATGACGAGCGAAAACAGGTTGGTCTGCGGCAGTTGCTCCGCCAGCGTCGCCAGGCGCTGGAGCATGGGTCCGCTCGGCGACGCGAGCCCGAGGATGGACGGCAATTGCGAGATCAGGATGTGCACCGAAATGCCGGCAAGAAAGCCGACGGTTACCGGAACCGACAGCAGATCTGCGATCCACCCCAGACGAAAAATCCCACCGACGACCAGCACAACGCCGACCATGAGCGCCAGCACGCCGGCAAGCGCTGCATATTCGGGAGAGCCGGACACCGCCAGCAAAGCGAGGCCTCCGGCAAAGATCGGCGTGATGGTGGAATCGGCTCCGCTCGACAGCGAGCGGTTGCTTCCGAAAAAGGCGTAGGCCAGCGAGCCCGCCAGAAATGCGAAAAATCCGATCTGCGGCGAAAACCCGCCCAGCCGCGCCGTCGCCAGTTGCTCCGGAATCGCGATCGCGGCAAGCGTAAGCCCGGCGACGAGATCGTGCGTCAGAAACCAGGGACGATATCCCCTGAGCGAAGGTAACACCGGCCAGCCATGATGCTGGTCAGCCGGACCGGAGGCTGGAGCGCGGGGGGTGTCGATCATCAATGCGTCGCCTCGCCAAAAAGAATCGTCTGTCCTCGCCACGGCCGGCGACTTTACCGGTAACTTTTCGTCGTGTCCTTCGGTGTTGCGCATATTCCTGACCGCGGGCGGTCTGGCTCCTGTGGGCCTTTGTCCGGCGCTTTTCAAGATCCGTCGTTTCCTTCAAGGCTGCCGATTTTATTGACAGCATGACGTTCGGTCAGCCTTGCGTGGCGGGGGGGAGCGATCATAATCGTCACGCTGGGCGATCGGGATGGGGGAGCTAATCATGGCTATGGCTTCGGCGGAGCCGCGTCGATCCACGGGATCGACGCGCTGGGTTCAGCTTGTGCTCGGGCTGATCGCCATGATGTCGATATCCAGCCCGCAATATGTCTGGACACTCTTTACCAAGCCACTGCAGGAAACCCTCAGCGCCACCTTGCCGGCCGTACAGGTCACCTTCACCCTTCTCGTCGTCCTGCAAACCTGGCTTTCGCCGTTGCAGGGCTATCTGGTCGACCGGTTCGGCGCGCGCCTGCTGATTGGAGCGGGCTGCCTGTTATCCGGCCTGGGCTGGGTTAGTTCGGCCTATGCGACCAGCCTGACCGGTCTTTACCTGACTTACGGGCTGTTCTGCGGCATCGGTACCGGCATCGTCTATGTTGGAATCATCGGGCTGGTGGTCCGCTGGTTCCCGGATCGTCGCGGATTGGCGACCGGGGTGGTGGCGGCCGGCTACGGCTTCGGCGCCATTCTGACCACGTTCCCGATCGACACGATGATGAAGCAGGCCGGCTACCAGCACACGCTGGTGGTGTTCGGCATCATCCTTGGAATTGTCGGAGCCGCCGCTGCGCTCGCGATGCGCATGCCGACCTCGGCGGATGTGCTGCCGCCGCCGCCGGCAATGGCGTCGCGGTCGGGAGCCACGCCGGGCCAGGTGCTGCGCAGCAAGGTGTTCTGGCTGATGTTCTTCATGATGACGATGATGTCCACCGGCGGCTTGATGATCATCTCGCAGTTCGCGGCATTTTCGCGCGACTTCGGCGTCGCCAACGTCATTGTGTTCGGGCTGGCTGCGCTGCCGCTGGCGCTCACCATCGATCGTCTGACCAACGGACTGACGCGTCCGTTTTTCGGCTGGGTGTCCGACAAGATTGGGCGAGAGAACACCATGGCGATCGCGTTCCTGATGGAAGCTGCGGCTGTGACCTTAATGGTCATGTTCCGTAACGACGCACTGGTGTTCGTGATCCTGTCCGGCGTGGTTTTCTTCGGCTGGGGCGAAATCTTTTCGTTGTTTCCGTCGACCCTGACCGACACCTTCGGCGCCCAACACGCCACCACGAATTATGGAATGCTTTACGTCGCGCAGGGCGTAGGCTCGATCCTCGGCGGTCCGCTCGCGGCCCTGTTACGTGAGCAGACCGGAAGCTGGCTGCCGGTGTTTACCATCATCATCGCGATGGACGCGCTGACAGGCATTCTGGCGCTGGCGGTGCTCAAGCCGATGCGGCGCGCTTATCTCGCGAAGCTGAAGCTGTAGAGCGTTTTCCAGCGAAGTGGATACCGGTTCGCGCGAAGAAAACGCGTCAAAACAAAGAAAGCCTCCGTTCCGATTTATTCGGAACGGAGGCTCTAGGTTTTCGCTATTGCCGGGCGCAAACGCGCGAGATCCTGGGGCATATTCTCCAGCGCCACGCGCCGGTCCGCGACGGCGTGATGAAACTGCTCGAACACCAGGTTGAATGCCGAGAGATCGCCATCATCGATCGCCCCGTCGTCGTAGCAAACAAGGATTTCATGCAAGATGCCGTCGACCTCGTGCTGCATGTCGTGCAGTTCATCGACCGAGTTGCCGTGCCGCGCCCGTGCAACGAGAGCCAGCGTGCGATCCCGCAACGTGATGCTTTCGACTTTTTCGGCCCGCTTCAGATAGCTGCGGAACCAGGCGCCGGCCGATCCAAGGCCGGACAACAGCAGGATCCCTCCCCACATATAGTCGCTGTATTTTTCAAGGAAGGTCCGCTCGGTGCCGTCGATATAGGCCGCAGCGCCGCGATGCGCGGGCAGGGCGGCAGCCTTGTCGGTGTCCGGGGTCGCGATGTTGGCAGCCACCGGCAACTGCTTCACCAGAGACTGACGCGCCGCGAAGAGTTGCCGCGCGAATCCACCCACCGCCGACTCCGATAACGACCGCCGCGCCACGATGAGATGGTTGACGCTGACGGTCTCGATCTTGTCGTCCGGCCTCGCCGGCGCCGAACTAAAGGTGCTTCCGGGAATTTCCTCGGATTCATACAAGGGATGCTTCTGGGCAATCGCATCGGATACATCGATGGGAAGAAATTTGGGTTCGCCCCGCTCGCGGGCGGTCGCGGCGATGGCGTCGGCGGTGATCTTGCTGTCCAGCGGCCCAACCGCCATGAAAGCATCGATGGTCGGATCGCGGGCCATTTCGCTGATCTGATTGGTGGCGAATTGCACCACCGTGACCTTGTCGGGAGCAATGCCGGACTCGCCCAGAATAACCCGGAGCAGCGTGACGTTGGCCTGGGTTCTTCCGATCAAGGCAATGCGGTGTCCCAGCAGATCGTCGAGGCTTTTGATCTTGGGCGTCGGACTCTTTTTCGAGCCCTTGGCTGGCAGCCCCGAGGGCGCCCACAGAACGACGACGTTCTTCCGCAAGATCGCAACGGACTGGGCATCGGCCGGCATATCCAGATCGGCCCGCGCCACCGCCATATCCGTTTTGGACGTGGCGAGCAGCGCAACGCTCTCGACCGCACCCTCGGTCGAGATCGGGGCAAGCTGGATCGAGTTGTGCTGCCGGGCGAACGTCTGCGTCAGTAACTGAACGAGCTTCTGATCGTCGCTTCCCGGCGGACCCACCGCGATGCGCAGGGTCTCAGGCCGCAACGCGAAATACAGAGCGCCTGCGATCGCGACGAAAACAAATATCCCGGCAAACAAGACGAAAAGCGAGTTGCGTGTTCGCTGCTGGCGCCGCAGCTGCGCGCTGCTGGATTGTTCGATCTGGTCAGGTGCAGGCATAGGTTCTGAAAATCGGGTTGTTAAGGGTTCCGCTTCGAACGCCATAGCCAAGGGTGGCGTCGCCGACCATGGGACTCGCGATTTCTGTCCACTCAACAGTCTATGCCGTTTCTCTTCGGCGGTACAGTAATCGCGAACGTTGTCGTCAGGGCGTGAGCCAGAGCCAAAATCACCCACTTTTCCGGAGATCCCGCCCGGAGAAAGAACACCCGGCGCGGCGTCGGGTGGAGGGTCCCCTGGAGGGGCGCGCGGTTTCATACCGCCGACGGCGGATGGAGCGGGAGGAAACAGGTCGATAAATGCCCGCGGCGGTCAGGCCAAATACAGCAAAGACGCGGTTGCAGAAATGTGGTTAGCTCTCAATCCAAACGGGAGGACGGCGACATGATTGAACCGAAACTGGAAGTCCCGGCTGAATTGCGCGATTTGGCTGAAAAGACCATCGATCAGGCGGAAAAGGCGTTCGGGATGTTTTTCGATGCCGCAAACAAGTCGATGACGTCGATTCCGGGCCCGGGAACGGAAATTTCCAAGCAGGCGCTTACCTTCACCGAGCAGAACATGAAGGCCGCGTTCGAGCATGCGCGAAAGCTCGTTCATGCCACTGATCTTCAGCAGGCCATCCAGATTCAATCGGAATTCTTGAGAAGTCAGTTTACCAATGCCGGAGAACATATGAGGCAGATCACCGGCGGGGTGATGTCGGCTGCGAAGAATGCGTCGAAGGGCCAGCCCTGACGCCCGCGCGCCGGTACCTTTGCAAAGATTAATTCGTCGACAAGCTGCGTTGCGTTGCCAAATGCCGGCGTGGTACAAGCGCGGCTTCCAAATTGAGGAGCCGACATGGCCAAGAAGAAAAAATCAACAAAGAAAAAAACAGCGAAGAAAACAACCGTCAGGCGCGCATGGACATCATCGGATGTGCGCGAACTAAAATCGTTGGCGAAGAACAAGGCCGGCGTTGCCCGTATCGCGAAAGTGTTGAAGCGCACCGCTGGCGCAATCGCCGTCAAGGCACATCAGCTAGGGGTGTCGTTGGATACAAGGGGATGAATGATTCTTTGCCCACAAAATGATCTTGCGTGGGTTTGCACGGTGGACTTTAATCACTGCGCAGGTCCTTGACGGGCCACCGGGTGATTGCTCGCCGTCCGTCGACTTTCCTGCTGATCCCTGTCGGTTCGCACCGGCAGGGATTTGCCTATCGGGCAAGCACATGGGGTATGGCGTGGCAGGTGGTTGCGCAGGCAGCGCGAACGCGGATGTCACATTGTCGAACATGCCCTGGATCTGGCCCGACATCACATCGGTCAGGCCTGGAGCCGACCCGCGATAGGGAACCTTCAGCCTCTATTTGCCAAGCGCATGGGCGCGTTTCAATTCACCCTTGAGGAAATCGCCCGCTTCACCTGTCTTGACTGTGGCGTCAACGTTATCGAGCAGGGCGACTTCTGCATGCTCCAACCCAAAATCTGGACGCATCAGCTTGGGCTGGGCTGGGACGATAACATGTGCATCGCGTGCATAGTGATGTGCGTCACGGTCGTGCGAGCGGATATCCACTAGATTGGGCTCACCTCAAATCCAGCGGAGTCGTTATGAACAAACATGTCGAGCGCGAACAGAAGAACCAGGTGACCGAGTTGACCGCGGACGAGATGGAACGTGTCTCTGGAGGATTGGTGTCTACCGGCCTCAATGAACAAATCCTTGCTCATTACCACCCGATTACCTCGGTAGAAACGAGCCCGTATCGGTTCCCCGGCAAGAAGAAACCATGAACCTTCTCGACTGATAGAAAGTCTGCCTACTCACTGCGAATCCCGGGATAACCGATACATGTGGTGGCAAGCTGACCTTAACTCTGCTGATTAACCCCTGATCGAGCCGGCACGGCTATACACTGTGGGAGGATCAACGGGCATTCGGCCATGAACACAGGCGTCATAGACCAATCGGCAAATCGCCGGCGGCGCAAACCCTCCGCCGCCAAAAGCTGGCTGAAGGCTATCGAGCTCACATCCCGCATCGAGGCCGATCCGCGCCGGTTGTTTGCCGACATGGTCGAGGATTGGTCGGAGCGGCAGCCGGACAGCCCCGGGCTGATATCAGATATCGAAACCTTCAGTTACCGGACATTGGCCGAAAGGATCAACCGCTACGCGCGCTGGGCGCTATCGGCGGGGATTGAAGCCGGCGATACCGTTTGCCTGTTGATGCCGAGCCGGCCGGATTACATCGCCGCCTGGCTCGGTATCACCAGGGTTGGCGGTGTCGCGGCACTCATCAATACCAAACTGGTCGGGTTGTCGCTGTCCCACTGCATCAACGTCGCCGATGCCGATCACATCATCGCCGCCGATGATCTCATGGCGGTTTTTGAGACCGCTGTGCCGTATTTGACCCGGAAGCCGAAAATCTGGATCCACGGCGGTGGCAGCGATCAGGCCAGTCGCGAAACCAACATCGACGCGGCGCTTGAGCGAATGGATGGAAGCAAGCTTGCGCCAGCCGAAAGACGCGACGTCACCATCAATGATCGCGCGCTGCTGATCTACACATCAGGCACCACCGGACTGCCGAAGGCAGCCAGCATCAGTCACCGCCGTATCCTGAACTGGGGCGGCTGGTTTGCCGGATTGACGGACGCCTCACCCGAAGACCGGCTTTATAATTGCCTGCCGCTGTTTCACAGCGTCGGCGGCGTCGTCGCGCCTTGCAGCATGCTGTTCGCCGGAGCATCAGTGGTGCTGTCGGACAAATTCTCCGTGGGCCGCTTCTGGCACGATATCGTGCGCTGGGAGTGCACATTGTTCCAGTATATCGGCGAGCTTTGCCGGTATCTTCTGAAGGCTCCGCCGTCCGAATACGAAGGCAAACATCAGCTTCGGCTGGCCTGCGGCAATGGCTTGCGCGGCGATATCTGGGAAGCGTTTCAGACGCGCTTCGCCATTCCTCAAATACTCGAGTTTTATGCGGCGACCGAAGGCAACTTCTCGCTTTACAACGTCGAGGGCAGGCCGGGCGCGATCGGCCGGATTCCGCCCTTGCTGGCGCATCGTTTTCCGGCCGCGATCATTCGTATCGATGCCGAGCTTGGCGTTCCCGTTCGCAACCTGGATGGACTTTGTATTCCCTGCGCCCGCGGCGAGGTCGGCGAAGCCATCGGCCGCATCGGGACTGCCGATGCCGGTGGCGGCCGCTTCGAGGGTTACACCGACGCCGCCGCGACTGAAAAGAAGATCTTGCGCGACGTGCTCGCGAAAGGTGACGCCTGGTTTCGCACCGGCGACCTGATGAAACTCGATGAAGGCGGCTATTTCCACTTTGTCGATCGGGTCGGAGACACCTTCCGCTGGAAAGGCGAAAATGTCGCGACCTCCGAGGTGACCCAGGCGGTCGTGGATTGCCCGGGAGTTGTCGATGCGACGACCTACGGCGTCGAAGTTCCCGGCGCCGACGGCCGCGCGGGCATGGTTGCGGTCGTGGTCGACGATGGTTTTGACCTGCGGACGTTGCAGCATCATCTTTCGAGCCGGCTGCCGGCCTATGCCTGTCCGGTGGTGGTCCGCATCTGCGCCGCGCTGGATACCACCGAGACCTTCAAGCAAAAAAAGCAAGACCTGATGCGCGAGGGGTTCGATCCGCGTCTCGTAACGGACCCGCTGTTTTCCAGAGATCCCGGGTCCGGCGCTTATCTGCCGCTCGACGCGGCAACCTTTGCAGGCATATCGGATGGTTCGATCCGGCTCTGAGTCTGCTTCAAAGGCCGAAAATAGCAAGTTCGGTATCGGCGAGATCGCCGAGACGCGGCTGATGCGGTCCCTTGAAATACTTGCGGCCGCGCACTTCGCTATAAATGCCGGGCAATGCCGCTATCGGTCCGTTTGCATCGACGATGATAATCGGCTTTCCGCGGCGCAGGAGATAACGTCCGATCGCGCCGGCGCAGCGAACGTAGTCTTCGATGCCGCGGCAATAACCGAGCTGCATGGCGGGCACGGGAATCACGCCCCGGCGTTTTCGTAAGGGGAAAAAAACAAAGGGAAGCGCGTTTTCGGCGGCATGACAGACAAGGCTGAGGCAGCCATATTCGGCGTGACGCTTGAGCAGTTCAAGATCGTCGCCGGGCAACCCCTTAACGAGGAGTGTATCGGGTGTGACTGCTTCAATCGTCATTCCGCGCCCGCTTGGTGACAAGGCCGGCACCGAAAAATGCAGGCCGCGGCAGTAAAGCCGGAAACCTTGCGCCTCGATGACCGGCCAGGTCGCGGTCGCCGGCGTGACGTTGAAATAGGTAACGTCCTTGCGCTTCTGCGTCATCGAGGCAAACAGCGCCGCATAGTTGCGGAATG
>ODAK010005236.1_pt1 | contig 13191 bp, 12 predicted proteins | sample 1539591 | NCBI WGS metagenome assembly ODAK01 (sample SAMEA3539303, study PRJEB22396) | soil metagenome | biome: tundra; feature: field; material: soil | place: USA | collected 2010-05 | depth 0.15 m | reverse complement strand
AGGCCCGCTCGGCGCCCGAATACCTTCGCATGCGCTTCGATGAGAAGACCCGGGCGCTGAACGCCATCACGTTCGCGATCATGACCGTCATCTCGTCGGGCATCTCGATGTACGCAATGGCCAAGCTGATCCAGACCCTGCACGTGTTCGACGCGCCGTTCGCGCGGCTGGGCCTGCCGACGGCCTGGATCTTCCACATGGCGGTGCTGACCGCGGCCCTGGTGGTGCTGGTCTATATCTATATGGGCGGGCTTCGGGGGGCGATCTACAACGAGGTGCTGCAGTTCTTCCTGATCGTCGCCGGCTTCGCGCCGCTGGTCTGGCTGGGCCTGAAACAGGTCGGCGGCTGGCCGGGGCTGCAGACGACGCTGGGGCCCAGCTACACCCACGCCTGGGCCGGCATGGCGCACGCCTCGACCAATCGGCTGGGGGTCGACTGGTTCGGCCTGACCATGGGCTTGGGCTTCGTGCTGTCGTTCGGCTACTGGTGCACCGACTTCCTGGTGGTCCAGCGGGCCATGGTCGCCAACTCGATGTCGGCGGCCAGGCGCACGCCGCTGATCGCCGCGGGGGTGAAGATGTTCTTCCCCTTCCTGGTCATCCTGCCCGGCCTGATCGCCATCGCGCTCACCTCGGCGCCGGACCGGGCCGTCAGCGCTGCCAGCACGCCCGGCGCGGTCGCGGCCATCGCCCATCACCAGCCCGGCGTCATCCCGATCAAGATCGATTCCGCCACCGGCAAGCCGATGCTCGACGCGCGCGGCCGGCCGGAGCTGGACTACGACCTGGCCACCCCGAACCTTTTGCTGCGCTATTTCCCGACCGGCATGCTGGGCGTCGGGCTGACCGCGCTTTTGGCCAGCTTCATGTCGGGCATGGCCGGCAATGTCACCGCCTTCAACACGGTTTGGACCTACGACATCTACCAGGCCTATATCCGGCGAGATGCACCCGACCGGCACTATCTGGCGGTCGGCCGCCTGACCACCGCCGTCGGGATCCTCGCCTCGATCGGGGCGGCCTACCTGGCCAGCCGCTTCAACAACATCATGGACCTGATCCAGCTGATCTTCGCCTTCGTCAACGCGCCGGTGTTCGCGACCTTTCTGCTCGGCATGTTCTGGAAGCGGACGACCGGTCACGGCGCCTTCGCCGGCCTGGCCGCGGGCATGCTGGCCGGCGCCCTGCACCATGGCCTGACCCTGCCGCTGGACGACGTGGCGGGCGTCAAGGGCGGTTGGCTGGCGGTGACCCACGTCTATCCCAGCGAGATGGCGCAGAACTTCTGGACCGCCATCTGGGCCTGGAGCACCTGCTTCGTCGTCACCGTCGCGGTCAGCCTGATCAGCCGGCCGAAACCCGAGGCGGAGCTGGCCGGGCTGGTCTATTCGCTGACGCCCAGGATCGCCGCCGAGCGCGGGCCGTGGTATCTGAAGCCGGTCACATTGGGCGTCATCGTGCTGGCCGCCGTCCTCGTCCTCAACCTCATCTTCCGCTAGGAGCCATCGATGCCCTTCGACGTGCGCCTGCCCATCGGCCTGCTCTTCCTGGCCATCGGCGTCCTGGTCGCCGGCTACGGCCTGACCGGCGACCCGGCGACACTCTCCGCCCATTCCGCCGGCCTGAACATCGACCTGGTCTGGGGTTCGGTGATGGCCGTCTTCGGCGCGGCGATGCTGGGGCTGGCGGCTCTGGCGCGGCGCAAGCGGCCGTCCTAGCCAAAGCCCGAAAAGCATGGCGCCCCTCATCAGCGTGGTCACGACCTGCAAGGGCCGGCTGGAGCACCTGAAATTCACCCTGCCCTATATGCTGGCGCTGCCCGACTGCGAGGTGATCGTCGTCGACTACGACTGCCCCGAACAGGCCGGCGACTGGGTGCGCGCGAACCATCCCGACGCGCGGGTCGTCCAGGTCGGCGAACGCCCGATCTTCAACGCGGCCAAGGCCAGGAACCTCGGTGTCGCGGCGGCGAGCGCCCCCTGGCTCTTGATGGTCGATGCCGACGTGATCGTGGCCCGCGAACTGGTCGAGGTCGTGCGCGGCCTCATGCAGCCGGGGTCCTACCTCGTGCCGGAAGTCCGCCCCTATCCGCTCATGGGCGTGCTGGTGGTCGCGCGCGCGGATTTCGATGCCGTCGGCGGCTACGACGAGACCTTCGAAGGCTACGGCTCGGAAGACCTGGACCTGACCGTAAGGCTGGGCATGGCCGGCCGCGCGGTCAGGACATTCCCGGCCGGCTTGCTGAGAAGCGTGCTGCACGACGACGCCCTGCGCGGCCGGTTTCATGAGATCGCCGACCTGACGCTCAACAGGACGATCAATGAGCTCTATCGCACCGCCAAGATGGACCTCCTGCGCCAGGGCGTGACGCTCGACCCGGACCAGGCGCGCGGCCTCTATGCCGGCGCCCGCGCCGCGATGCTGGCGCCCGGCGGCGCGCCGAAATTGGACGTCCAGTTGCCGCCGAAGACGATCGCCAACCGCGCGCTCGAGGTGACCTTCACCTATCGACTGTCAGCCTTGCCGCCTCCCGACGAGACCTGAGCCGCCTCTAGTTCGGCGCGCCGGCGCCTTTGGCCGCTTCCTCGATGATGTGCGCGGCGATGTCCGGGTGCGAGATGAAGGCGACATGGCTGCCGGCCACCTCTTCCGTCACCGCCTTCATGCGCTTGGCGTACATCCGCTCGACATCGGGCGGGAGAACCTGGTCGTTCGATGAGACCAGATACCAGCTCGGCTTCAGCTTCCAGGCTGGGTTGGTGATCGGCAGGCTGAACACCGAGACGGCAAGCGGGACCTGGTCGGCGAACATGAATTCCCGGTCGGCCATGTTCACGTCCGGCGCGAAGCCGCCCAGAAAGGCGTCGTGGTTGAAGAAGGCCACGCCGTCCTTGGAGACGGTGATCGGCAGCGAAGGATTGTACATGGCCCGGGCGAACCCATAGGCTTCTGGGGTCTCGCTTGCCCTTTCTTGCGTCCACTCCAACATCGTCAAAGGTTCAGCCATGCTGACTGTCCACCATCTCGGCGTCTCGCAGTCGGAGCGCATCGTCTGGCTCTGCGAAGAGTTGGGCATCCCCTACGAACTGAAGCGCTACGATCGCGTCCCGCCGGGTCGGGGCATGGGCCCGCCGGAGTACAAGGCGCTGCATCCGATCGGCACGGCGCCGATCATCACCGACGGCGACGTGGTGCTGCCGGAGTCCGGGGCGATCATGGAATATATCATCGGCAAGTACGGCCATGGCCGGCTGGCGGTCGGGCCCGAGGCGCCCAACTTCGCCGACTACCTGTTCTGGTTCCACTTCGCCAATGCCTCGATGCTGCCCAGCCAGTCGGGCGCGCCGAGGGACGCCGCCGATGAGAGCCCGCGGGCTCAGTTCATGCGGGCGCGGGCCGAGCGCCCCTGGACGCTGATCGAGGAGCGCTTAGGCAAGGTTCCCTATTTCGCGGGGGAAGAGTTCACCGCCGCCGACATCATCATGGTCTTCGGCCTGACCACCATGCGCGCGTTTGCGCCGCGCGACCTGTCCGGCTTTCCCAACATCCTGGCCTATCTGAAGCGCATCGGCGAACGGCCGGCCTATCGCCGGGCGATGCAGAAGGGCGACCCGCAGATGGAACCGATGCTCAGCTGAGCCCGCGCCGCATCCACATCACCGGCGCCTCCGGGTCCGGAACCACCACGCTGGGCGCGGCGGTGGCCGAGGCGCTGGGCGCCAAGCATCTCGACGCCGACGATTTCGCCTGGGCGCCGAGCGAGCCGCCTTTCGTGCACCGGATCGAGCCGGCGGAGCGCTGGGCGATGTTCACCGCGGCGATCGCCGGCGTTGAGCGCTGGGCCCTGTCCGGCTCGCTGCTGCGCTGGGACGACGAGGTGATGGCCCTGTTCGATCTGGTCGTCTTTCTGCACATCCCGCAGGAGGCGCGCATCGCCCGGCTGCTGGCGCGGGAACGCCAGCGCTATGGCGCGAACATCGATCCCGGCGGCAGCCAGTACGAGTCCAACCGCTACTTCATGGCCGCTGCTGAAGGCTACGAAACCGGCGAATACCCGGTGCAGAACCTGCCCAACGCCCGCGCATGGCTAAGCCGCCTCCCCTGCCCGGTGATCGAGATCGAAGGCGTGGTTCCCTTGAGCGAGAGCCTGGCGACCGTGCTGGCGGCCTAAGGCGAGGCCTACTTCGGCGCGCCCGCCTCGCGCTTGGCCTTTTCCAGGTCGGGGGTGTGGCCGCCGGTGGTTGCGGTGCGCGCGCGCATGGTTTCCTGCAAGGCCGCGGCGGCCTTCTCATTGCCCATGATCTTGCTCATCACCGCCTGGCCGGCGCGCTCGAAGGATTCGCGGTGGTCGATGACGTATTGGCGCGAGGTGCGGTAGCCCTCGAGCAGGCCGTTCACCTCCGGGATGACGTAGCGGGCGACCATGTCCCAGCTCTTGGCGGTGTTTTCGCGGTTGGCCCAGTCGTGGGCGAAGCCGATCACCGTGCCGAAGCCGCCGCTGAGTTCGAGGATGGAGCGGATCGACTTGACCAGGTCGTCGGGCGTGCCGATCACCGAGGCGGCGCCGTCGGAAAAGGCGGTCAGGTCCACCGCCTCGTCCGGCGTCTTGTAGGGCGCGGCGCCGGGCCGCATCAGGGTGCCGACATTGTATTCGTTGTGCCAGCGCATCAGGCCGTCGCGGGCCTCGATGCGCGCCTGTTCGCGGGTCTCGGCGATGTGCCAGGTCATGACCACGCGCCAGTTCTTGCGGTCGACGGTGCGGCCGGCCTTGGCGGCGGCGTCCTCGGCGAAGCTCCACTGGGTCGGCAGCGCCATAAGGCCGGCCGTCGACATGGAACCGATGGAGAGCACGCCCGCGCCGTACTTGCCGGCGAGCGTCATGCCCGAAGGACTGACCTGGGAGGCGACCGCGAACGGCAGGTCCTCCTGCAGCGGGAAGAGCTGCAGGCGCGCGTCGCGCAGGGTGAACCAGTCGCTCTCCTGAGTGACGCGCTCGCCTGCGAACAGGCGCTTGATGACGCCGATCGCCTCGTCCTGGCGGTCGCGCTGCACCATGGGGTCGATGCCGAGCACGAAGGCGTCTGACGGCAGGGCGCCGGGGCCGGACCCGAAAATGACCCGGCCCCCGGTCATGTGGTCGAGCTGCACCATGCGCTGGGCGACGTTGAAGGGATGGTGATAGGGCAGCGAGATCACCCCGGTGCCCAGCCGGATGCGGTGGGTGCGCTCGCCGGCGGCGGCCAGGAACATCTCCGGCGAGGCGATCACCTCCCAGCCGGTGGAATGGTGCTCGCCGCACCAGAATTCGTCGAAGCCCAGCCGGTCCAGCTGTTCGGCGAAGGCGAGGTCGCTGCGCAGCTGCAGCATCGGATGCTCGCCGATCGGATGGTGGGGGGCCAGGAAGGCGCCGAACTTAAGGCGGGACATCAAGCGAGCTCCGTGCGGCAGCGGGCGGCCATCCGCCCGGATCCAGGTTAGCTTGGCGGCCGGCGGTCGGCACGCACTATCGGCGTCCACGGCGGGCCGATTGACGGCGACCCGGCCAGACGACAAGGTTACGAGCTTGGCCGTGACGATCCGCGGCCGCCAGGCGCGTTGTCGAAAACCAGTCCCGATTGGCGAAGGCGAGACCCCCATGCGCAGACTGCTGATGGCCCTGACCCTGGCGCTGATCGCGCTTCCGGCCTGGGCGCAGACCCAGACCGACTGGTGCGCCAGCCCCACCGCGACCGATGATCAAACCATCCAGGGCTGCACCGCCCTGATCAAATCGGGAAACGATACGGGCGCGAAACTGTCGGCGGAGTACGACAATCGCGGCTTCGCCGAAAACAACAAGGGCCTCAACGACCAGGCCATCGCCGACGAGAACCAGGCCCTGGCGCTGAACCCCGACAACTCCAACGCCTACATGAATCGAGGGCTCGGCTACTACGCCAAGAGCCTCTACGACCAGGCCATCGCCGACTACACCCGGTCGATCTCGCTGAAGTCCAACACCGAGGCCGCCTACAACAACAGCGGCAACGCCTTCGCCTATAACGATCGCGGGCTCGCCTATGGGCGCAAGGGCCAGCTCGACAAGGCGATTGCGGACTACACCCAGGCCATGGCGCTCGCGCCGCGCTTTGTCCTGCCCTACAACAATCGCGCCATGGTCTACGAAAAGAGCGGCGCGCGCGCGAAGGCCATCGCCGACTATCGCGCGGCGCTCAGCATCGATCCGGCCAACAAAGACGCCAAGGCGGGCCTGGCGCGCCTCGGCGTCGCGCCTTGAGGCGGAACGCGGGTTAGAGCTGGTCGGCGACCTGGGCCCAATAGGCCAGTTCGGCCTTGGCGCCGGCTTCCGGATTGGCGATGTCGGACGCGACGGTCTTGGCCATGGCCACCGAGGCGACGACCTTGAAGGCCGGGTCGAGGCGGTAGGTGTAGGCCAGCTTTGTCTTGGAATAGTCGACAAAGGTGAACAGGACTCCGCCGTCGCGAAGCCTGGCATAGGCGTGGAGATCGCTCGTTTCCTTGTCGACGACACCCAGCTGCTTGACGACCCGCTGCGACAGGCCGAGCCGGGTCAAAATGACGGCCGGAACGTTCTGATCGATGCCGTCATCGGCGAGAAGGTTGTCGAGCTTTTTCAGCTGCGCCGCGGACAGCGACGTCGGCGCGGGCGCGGCGCCAGCGGCGGCGAAGGCGCGCTGGCTGAAAGCCAAGCCGAACAGGACCGCGCCCAACAGCACGATCCGCATCCGCGGTCTCATCCTGGCGGCCGACATCGCGACGCCTAGCCGAAAACGACCGGCAGGGAGCGAAATCCGAACAGCAGCCCGCCGGGCAGGCGAACGCCCCGCTCCGCGCCGCGGGCGATGCAGGCGAACCGCGCGACCAGCGAAGTCATCGCCGCCTTCGCCTCCATCCGCGCCAGGGGCGCGCCGATGCAGGTGTGCACCCCATGGCCGAACGCGACATGGCGATCACGCTCGCGCGCCAGCTCGAAATTGGCCGGATCGTCCCATCGGCTCGGGTCGCGATTGGCCGAGGCGAGATAGACCAGGACCCGATCGCCGGCCTTGATGGTTTCGGCGCCGAGGACGACGTCCTCCGTCGCGCGCCGGATGATCATTTGCGCCGGCGAGTCCACGCGCAGGGATTCCTCGATGGCGGCCTCGATCAGGCTCGGATCGCTGCGCATGGCGGCCCAGTCGTCGGGCGCCTCGGCAAGCCGGTTGAGCAGATTGCCGAGCAGGTTGGTGGTGGTCTCGTTGCCGGCGATCATCAACAGGATGCAGAAGCCGACGACCTGGTCGTCGGTCAGGGTCTCGGTCGTGTCGCCCACCCGGGTCAGGGCGCTGACCAGGTCGTCGCCGGGCCTGGCGCGGCGTTCGGCGGAAAGCTGGCTGAAATAGGCGCGCAACTCCATCAGCATACGGATCCGCTCGCCCTCGAACGGATTGTCCTGAATGCCCATGATGGCGTTCGACCAGCGCTTGAAGTCCATGGCCCGCTCGTTCGGCACCCCCATCATGCCGGCAATGACGGCGACCGGCAGCGGCGTGGTCATCGCCTCGACGATGTCGATCTCCTCATCCGTCGGGATGGCGGCGGCGAGGTCGTTGGCCAGCTGCTCGATCGCCGGGCGCATCGCCTCCATCGCCGCCGGAGTGAACGCCTTGGCCAAGAGGCCGCGCAGCACGGAATGGCGCGGCGGGTCGTCGGTCAGCAGCGGAAAGCCGATCCCCATGGCGCCGGCCTGGCCGCCCCCGCCGCTCATGGCGGACGACGAAAAGCGCGCATAGTCCAAAAGGATGGCGCGCACGTCCTCGAACCGGCTGGCGATCCAGAAGCCGTTGACGTCCCTGCACAGCGGCCGCTCTTCATGGAGCTGGGCGATGAAGTCGTCCTTGCCCGACTTGATCAGGCCCTCGCGCAGATTGATTTCGCCATCGGCCATCGACCGCTCCTGATTGGCGCCTCGTTCGGTGATGAGGTGGCGTCACCTATAGCGGGAATCGCCAATTCGGCCAGGTACGCAAACCTAGACCTGGCCGATGCGCTCCAGATGGAAGACGGCGATACCGCCGGCGCGCAGGATCGGCAGCGGCAGGCCCATGGTCTCGATCAATCGGCCGGTCGCCTCGACGACCTCGCCGGAGGTCAGGGCCGGCGCGAACTTCATGCCCGAGCTTGGCGGGCGCGGCGGATTGAGCAGACGCACGCGATAGAGGCCGTCCAGATCGAGGCCGACCAGGCGCAAGGGATCGGGCGAGGCATAGGTTGCGGTGTCCAGCTGGGCGAAGCTGGCCAGGGCGCCGGTCTCATCGACCACCATGGTCGCAACCGCGGCCGGATCGGCATAGGTCTGGCGCACGATCTGGCCGTGATGGATCAGCGCCCGGTGGGCCTTGTAGACCTCGATCCAGTCCCGCAGCGCAGTCAGTTCGGCTTCCGAAAAGGCCCGCACATCGGCCTCGATGCCGAAATGGCCGAACAGGGCGGTCAGCGCGCGCAGGTCCAGGCTGGTGCGGCGGCCGGTGGTGTGATTGACGGCCGCCGCGACATGGGCGCCCATGACCTCCGGCGGGAAGAAGATCGAAAAGCCGCGCTGGATCTGCTGGCGCTCGATCGGATCGTTGCAGTCCGAGGTCCAGATCCGGTCGGTGCGGCGCAGGATCTCGTAGTCGGCGCGCCCGCCGCCGGAAGCGCAGGACTCGATCTCGACTCCGGGATGAGCGGCGCGGATGCGGTCGATCAGGGCGTAAACGGCCCGCGTCTGGTTATGGCTAGCCGGCCGCCCGGCGCTGGCCGGATGGGTCAGGTCGCGGTTCATGTCCCATTTCAGGTAGCCGATGGCGTGGTCGCTCAAGAGCGCGCTGATGCAGGCGAAGATGTGGTCGGACACCTCGGGCCGGGTCAGGTCGAGCACGTACTGGCCACGGCCGAGCGGCTGGTCGCGGCCGGCGACGCCAAGGATCCAGTCCGGATGCGCCCGCAGCAGATCGGAGTCGGCATTGGCCATCTCCGGCTCGACCCAAAGGCCGAACTCGAGGCCGAGACCGCGCACGTGATCGACCAGCGGCCCCAGCCCATTCGGGTATTTGACCGGGTCGGCGGTCCAGTCGCCAAGCCCCTTGGTGTCGTTCGGCCGGCCCTTGAACCAGCCGTCGTCCAGCACGTAGCGCTCGGCGCCGACGGCCGCGGCCGCGTCGGCCAGCGCCTTCAGCTCCTCCATCTCGTGGCGGAAATAGACCGCCTCCCAGGTGTTGAAGTTGACCGGCCGCGGCTTGGCCGTCAGCCGGTCGCCGAGGATGCGGCGCCGCACGAACGGGTGGAAGCGCGCCGAGAGGCCGTTCAGGCCGCCGCCGGATCGCGTGGCATAGAGGCGCGGCGTCTCATAGGTTTCGCCGGCGGCCAGGGTCATTTCGCCGGGCCAGAACAGCTCGCCCGCCTGGACCTGCAGCCGGCCGTCGCGCAACCGCTCGACCAGCAGCCGATGGTCGCCGCTCCAGGCGAAGTGCAGGCCGACGACCTCGCCATGGTCCTCGCCGAAGCCTGGCTCGCCGAGCACCATGAAGGGCGGCGAATGGTGCGAGGTGCGGCCGGTGCGGTTCTCCTTGACCACCAGGCCGGTGGCGATGCGCTGGCGCACGGTGTGGAACTCGCGCGCCCAGCGGCCGTCGAAGACCAGGGCCTCGTCGTGCGTCGCCGGCAGGGCCGCGGCGGCGACCCAGTCGAGATGCAGCGGCGCGGCGCCCAGGTTGCCGATCCGGCTGGAAAAAGCCGCCACGCCGGTCTCGGCGTCCATCGCGACGGTCAGCACAACCTCGACGCCGGCCGCCGCGTCGGCCAGCCGGATCGTGGCGCTATCGACGCCTTGCGTCGCCTCGACCGGGGCGAGCTGGGTGACGAATCCGCCGTCGTCGCGATGGCATTCGAACGCCGGATGGCCAGTGAAGCCCTGGCCGGCCTCGGGAAAGAGGCCGAGCCCTTCACCGCCGTCCAGCATGCCGTGCGACACGGCGCGCTCGGCCAGGATTGCCAGCGCCGCCTCGTCGAGGGTGAGCGGCAGCCGCTCGCCCCAATAGGCCAGCCGCGGCGGGCCGGTCCGCGTCTGCAGCAACAGAGTCTCGCCGCCGCCGTCCAGTCTCAGCAAGTCGCTCACGAGTCGCTCACCCGTCCCTCCCCTCGACCACCGCCCGCAGCCGCGCCGCCGCGTCCTCGGGCGTCAGGTCGCGCTGCGGCATGGCCAGCATCTCGAACCCGACCATGAATTTGCGAATCGTCGCGGAGCGCAACAGCGGCGGATAGAAATGCGCGTGCATGACGAAGTGCGCGTCGTCGGCCGCTTTCGACGGCCGCTGGTGAAAGCCCATCGAATAGGGGCAGGCGGTGGCGAAGAGAGCGTCATAGGCGCCTGTCAGCTCCCTAAGCAGGTCGGCCAGGGCGTCGCGTTCGCTGTCGCTCAACCGGTCGAGGCCGCTCACCGCGCGACGGGGCAGGATCAGGGTCTCGAACGGCCAGGTCGCCCAATAGGGCACGAGGCCGACAAAGGCCTGGTTCTCCATCACGATCCGCTCGCCCGCCGCCAGTTCGCGGCCCAGATAGGCGGCCAGCAGCGGCTCGCCATGCGCCTCGAACCATGCGCGCTGGCGCGCATCCTCCCGCGCCAGTTCGTTCGGGACGCTGGAGGTGGCCCAGATCTGGCCGTGCGGATGCGGATTGCTCGCCCCCATCATCTCGCCGCGGTTTTCGAAGATGGTCACCGCGCCAATGTCCGGCCGCGCGCTGAGGTCGATGAACTGAGCCGTCCAGGCGTCGACGACCGCGCGGATGGTCGCCACCGGCATCTTCGCCATGGTCTGGCTGTGGTCCGGCGAATAGCAGACCACGCGGCAGGCGCCCGACTGCGGCTCCGAAACCAGCAGGGGATCGGGCGACGCCGCCGCCTCGTTGTCCGGCGGCAGAAGCGCGGGGAAGTCATTGTCGAAGACGTAGACGCCCCCGTAAGCCGGGTTTCGCGCGCCGCCGACGCGCGCATTGCCCGGGCAGAGATAGCAGTCAGGATCGTAGTGACGGCCGGATCCGGCCGCGGCTCCGCCGACCGCGCCCTGCCAGGGCCGCACCAGCCGCTGCGGCGAGACCAGCACCCAGTCGCCGGTCAGCAGGTTGAGCCGCCGCTCCGGCCGCTTGCCGCTCATGCGACGATCTCGCCGGCGCCCGCGACCGCCCGGCAGACGAAGGCGTCCGGCGACTTGCCGATCACATCCGCATAGGCGGTCCGGATGGCTTCGCTCGCCGTGCCGGCCCTGGCGGCATCGGCCAGGGCGATGACGCAGCCGCCGAAGCCGCCGCCCATCATCCGCGCCCCGAACACGCCCGGCGTCTGTTGCGCGATCGCGGCCAGCCGGTCGACCTCGACCGTGCTGACCTGCATGTCTTCGCGCAGGCTGGCGTGGGACTGGTTCATCAACTGGCCCAGCGCCACAAGGTCGCCGCGACCCAGCGCCTCGGCGGCGCGGCGCACGCGGCCGTTCTCGCGCACCACATGGCGGCAGCGCTTCGCCGGTCCGGGCGGCAGGCGCGCCAGCGCGGCGGCGAGCTCGGCCTCGGTGACCTCGCTCAGCATGGCGACGCCCAGCAGGCGCGCGGCGGTCTCGCAATCCTCGCGGCGGGCGCGGTATTCGCCCTCGACATGGGCGTGGCGGACCATGGAATCGACCAGCAGAAAGCTGGCCTGGTCGGGGAGCCGAACGGTCTCGGCTTTCAGCGTCGCGCAATCGAGCAGCATGGCCCCGCCGGCCACGCCGTTGGCCGAGGCGAACTGGTCCATGATCCCGCAGGGCATGCCGACAAAGTCGTTCTCCGCCCTTTGCGCCCAGCGCGCGATCTGCACCCCGTCGGCCTTGTGACCCGCCAGCGCCAGCAGCGCGTGGGCGGCAGCCACCTCGATCGCCGCCGAGGAGCTGACCCCGGCGCCGATCGGCACGTCGCTCTCGATCCAGAGGTCGGCGCCCGGGACCGCCACGCCATCGGCGATGAGCACCGCGGCGACGCCGGCGACATAGTCCATCCAGCTGTGCGTGGGCGCGAGCACGTCGAGATCGGCCTGGGCCTGGCTGGCAAAGACCCCGGCGACCACGTTCAGCGTCCGCGCCCCGTTTGGCGCCGCGGCGATCAGGCAGCGCCGGTCGATGGCCGCCGGCATGACCAGGCCGCCGCTATAGTCGGTGTGTTCGCCGATGATGTTGATCCGTCCCGGCGCCTGGAAGAGGCGCGGGCTCCCGCCGAACCGGTCGCGGAACCGGCGCCTGACCTGCGCCGGCGAAACAGGCTCCCGCGACGGGACGGCGAAGGTCGATGAGGCGGTCTGCATGCGCCATCGACCAAATACCCGCCCCGGCCAGGAGACAAGCCGCGCGCTGCAGCTTGACGGTGGCGGCGGGCGCGAATTGATGGAGGCGATGGAGATTTTCGGAACCCTGGCCGACGGACGCGTCGTCGAGCGTCATCGGCTGGAGAGCGCGGGCGGCGTCGCCGTCGACATCCTCACATTCGGTGGCGTCATCCAGCGGGTGTTCTCGCCGGATCGGACCGGGCGGCTGGCGGACGTGGCGCTGGGCTTCGCCGACCTGGATGCGTACCTGGCCAATCCGTCCTATCTGGGCGCCCTGATCGGCCGCTGCGCCAACCGGATCGCCGATGGGCGAGTCCTCATCGACGGAGTCACCTATTTTTTGTCGCGCAACCGCGGGCGCGAGACCCTGCACGGCGGCGATGGCGGGTTTCACAAGGCGCTGTGGACGGTCGAGGCGGCCTCGAGCGACCGTCTTTGCCTCTCGCTCGAGAGTCCCGACGGCGACCAGGGCTTTCCCGGCGCGCTGCGGGTCGATGCGATCTACAGCTTAAGTCCCGACAACGCGCTGCGCCTGGATTTCGCCGCCACGACCAGCCGGCCGACCCTCATCAACCTGACCAGCCACGCCTATTGGAACCTCGCTGGCGAGGGCGCGGGCGAGGTGCTGGACCACGAGCTGCAGATCGACGCCGACGCCTTCACGCCGGTCAACGAGCGTATCCTGCCCACCGGCGAGGTCCGCGCGGTCGAGGGTACGCCGTTTGACTTTCGCGTTACGACCAGATTGGGCGAGCGCGTGACGCACGCCGCCGAGGCGCAGATCGCGCTGGCCGGCGGGCTGG
>ODAK010005235.1_pt1 | contig 13193 bp, 15 predicted proteins | sample 1539591 | NCBI WGS metagenome assembly ODAK01 (sample SAMEA3539303, study PRJEB22396) | soil metagenome | biome: tundra; feature: field; material: soil | place: USA | collected 2010-05 | depth 0.15 m | reverse complement strand
GATGATGGTCTTGTCGAAGGAATTACAGATCGACGCTGCTACCTTGATGCGGTCCATCTGGTGCACGGTGAGAAAGTGGTGCACCATGAGCGACACCGTCTGAGAATCACTGGCGACTTCGTGGAAGACCGGGTCGGTGAGGTAGCGCTTGACCAGACGGTCGATGGCACCGTCGAGCGTCGCCGAGAACAAGAGTGTCTGATGCGGGTGCTCGGTAATGCGGCGCAACACCCACTCGACCTGGGGCATGAAACCCATGTCGGCCATGCGGTCAGCCTCGTCGAGAACCAGCACGTCGAGCTTCTCGACGTTGAGCTCACCGCGGTCGCCCAGGTCGATCAGTCGACCCGGCGTGGCGATGATGATGTCACAGCCCTTGCGCAGCGACTTGACCTGGCGTTCGATGTCGGCACCCCCGTAGACCGCGTTCACGTGGAGACCGAGGGCGGCACCCAGGGGCTCCATCACCTCGTGCACCTGCACCGCGAGTTCACGCGTGGGCAACAGGACCAGTCCTCGCGGACGAGCCGGCCCTCCTTGTGAGCGCTCGAGCGTGGCGCTGGCGGCCACGCGCTGCAACATCGGCAGACCGAAACCGAGCGTCTTGCCCGAGCCGGTCTTGGCCTTGCCGCACACGTCACGCCCAGCGAGGGCGTCGTGGATGGTCAATGCTTGAATGGGGAAAGCGGTCGTGATTCCCTGAGCCGAGAGGACCGCCACCAGCTCGGGCACCACGCCCAGTTCGGCGAAGGTTTTCTTCGTATCGTAGGAGTCTTGAGACGTAGACGTCTCGATCATTTCGTTACTCATGGGCCAACGGTCGTTTCTCGGTTGGACCCGGAACCGGCGTTCGTAAGGAGGGCCCAAGCTCACTTCTAGAGCTTCGCTCCTAGTCTAGGTGCGAGGTCGACACCGACCTGCCACCGTCAAAGGAGCACCATGCCACGTCTCGCAGTGGGCGCCACCGCCCCGAGTTTCACGCTGAACGACCAGGAGGGCCGTGCGGTGACCTCTGACTCGCTTCGGGGTGAGCGCTTCGTGCTGTATTTCTATCCCGCGGACGACACCCCCGGCTGCACCGTGGAGGCCTGCGGCTTCAATGAAGGACTCGCCGCGTTCGAACACCTGGGGGTGCGCGTCGTGGGCGTCTCACCCGATGACGCGGCCTCGCACGCGAAGTTCCGCGCCAAGTACGCCCTCGACTTCGACCTCTTGAGCGATCCCTCAACGACCACGATGGCGGCCTACGGGGCCTACGGCGAGAAGATGCTCTACGGCAAGACGGTCGTGGGCGTAATCCGCTCCACGTTCGTGGTGGGTCCCACCGGACTCATCGAGCACGCCTGGTACGGCCCGCGCACCAAGGGTCACGCCGAGCGGGTGCTCGAGGCGATCAAGGGCTAGTGACGGCCCCGTGCGTGGCGCGGGGGGTTCTTCATCGAGTGCCAGCGGTGCCACACGCCCGCCACCAGCACGAGGATGACGAGTGCGATGATGGGATACTCGGCTTCTTTGAAGTACTTGACGAAGTGCTGATTCTTGCCGGCGCGGTAGCCGAGCTCGGTGAGGAGCCATACCCAGATCGCCGAGCCCAAGGTGGTCAGCACGATGAAACGCCCGCGCTTCATCTCGGCCAGCCCCGCGGGTACCGAGATGAAGGCCCTCACGACGGGGACGAGGCGTCCCAGGAACACCGACGGCGCGCCGTACTTCTGGAACCACACTTCGGACGCGTCGAGGTCTCGGTGCGAGAGCAGGAGGTACTTCCCGTAGCGATCCACGATGGCGCGCCCGGCCTTGCGCCCGAGCTCGTACGCGATGATCGAACCCACGACCGAACCAATCGTGCCGACGATGACCACGTTGACCACCGTGAACTGAGGATGCGTCGCGAAAGCGGTGGTGCAGTAGGCCCCGGCGAGGCCGAAGGCAACCTCCGAAGGCACCGGCAAGCAGGCGGAGGAGAGTACCGAGATGAAGAACAGGCCGATGTAGCCGTACTGGGAGATGAAATGTTGCATTGGACTATTCTTCACTCTTTCCTCGGGGACCTCGAACGGTCCAATGGAAATCTTACTTTTGGTGCACTGAACACCAGTACGTGGTTCGCCCTCCGATGACCGCGCTACGCATCGCTCCCCCGTCGCGAGGGCACAAACCCGCGGAGAATCGTCCGGGCATGTGGTCCCCCAGATGCGAACCGCCGCGGCGCTGCAGGGTCCGCATCGTCTGGGTGAAGGATTTGTAGAGCACCGCGCGTTGCGCGGGCGTCAATCGCCCCGTCGGGGTGCGCGGATCGATGCCGGCGCGGAACAGTATCTCATCACCCAACAGGTTGCCGACGCCAGCGACTACGGACTGATCGAGCAGGCGGGCCTTGATGGCGGGACCCTCGCCGCGGGTGATGCTCACCATCGACTCAAACTGGGCCCGGCTGAGTGACAAGGCGTCGGGGCCCAAGCCCGAGAAGTCCGGGTCGATCTCGACGCGCGCCAGGCGTCGCGGGTCGTGCAGCAACAACCGTCGTCCGTCGGCGAGTTCCAGACCCGCGCGGATCCAGTCCGACCGATAGGTGTGGGGACCGTAGAAGAGACCGTCGATGCCCGCCGTGGAGTCAATCAGCAGCACGCCGGTCATGCCGAAACGCATCCCGAGACGCACGCCGTCGGTCTCGAGGAGCATCAACTTGCCGCGACGGTCCGTCGCGGTGATCGTGAGTCCCTTGACGGTGCGGGCCCACTGCGTGGTCGACAACAGCTTCTTGGCGGCGTAGTCGTCGCTCCACCCCCTTGTGATGGTCGCTCCCACCAATCGATCAGCGAGGAGACGATAGGACTCCACTTCCAGCACTTCCGGCACCCGAGCACAATAACTGACCGCGAAACGCTCTCACTAAGGTTGTAGCCATGGCAATCGAAAAACCGCAGTGGCGCGAGCTCTTCAGCGAGGTCGTCACCTCGGGACTGTGCACCGGGTGCGCGGCCTGCGTGGTCGCGTGCCCCCACCCCGTGCTGGATTACGAATCGGCGGGCGGTGTCTACAAGCCCTTCCACCTCGACATCGACGGGGGTCCCGAGGACTGCACCCATGGCGTCAAGGGTTGCACGATGTGCACCCGCGCCTGCCCACGCTTTCGCAACTGGGAATCCGAGATCGACCAGCACCGTTTCGCCCGCGAGCGCAACGACGACGAGGTCTTTGGCATCGGTGACGTGCTGCTGGCGCGTTCGCTCGACGAAAGTGTCGTCGAGAACGGCCAGGACGGCGGTTTCATCTCGACGCTGTTGATCTACGCCCTCGAGAACGACCTCATCGACGCCGCGCTCGTCAGCGGTCTCGAAGGTGACGGCACGACGTGGCGAGCCGAGCCGCGTGTCGCGCGCACCCGCGCCGAGGTGCTCGACACCGCCAAATCGCGCTACACCTACAGCGCCAACCTGTTGGCCTACCCCCAAGCGGTCGAATCCGGCGCCGAGCGGATCGCCTTGGTGGGTATGGGCTGCATGGCCTCGGCCCCGGGTGCGATGCAGACGCGCAAGGCCGGCAAGATCGCGCGCCGACTCAGCTTGACCATCGGGCTGCTGTGCTCGAAGACCTTCGACGACGCCATCTTCGAGGAGCTCTTCGACAAGCAGTACGGACTCAAGCGTGCCGACATCGTCAAGATGAACATCAAGGGCGTCTTCCAGATCTGGACCCGCGACGGCGGTTACCACGAGGTGCCCCTCAAGGAAGCACAGGCCTACACCCGTGAGGGCTGCAAGAGCTGTCCCGACTTCGCCGCGGAGCACGCGGACCTGTCGGCGGGAGGCATCGGCGCCTTCAATGACTGGACGCTCGTCATCGTTCGCACCGATCAGGGCCGCGAACTGGTGGGCGCACTGAAGGAGAAGGGCCTCATCGAGACCCGTCCCGGCGACGACGACCCGGGTGCGGTCGCCCTGTTGCACAAACTGGCTCAGGTGTCGCGAAAGCGCTGGCCCGAGACGGCGAACCCGGGACCGCGGCGCATCCCGGTACGCGCGTCGTAATCCCCGTGACCCGCACACCCGCGCCCCAGCCCACCACCATCCTCCTCGTGCGCCACGGCGTGACGGGCACCACCGGCAAGGTGCTGCCCGGCCGGGCGCCGGGACTGCACCTCTCCTCCCAGGGTGTCGCCCAGGCGCAGCGCGTCGCCGAGCGGCTCGCGGAACTCGAGACCGCGCCGCACGCCCTCTACGTCTCGCCCCTGGAGCGTACGAGGGAGACCGCCGCACCCATCGCGGCGGCGCTTCACGTGCACACGAAGACCGATCGCGGGCTCCTCGAGTGTGATTTCGGGGATTGGACGGGCAAGACGTTGGCGTCGCTACGCAAGAAGCCCGAGTGGCGCGCGGTGCAGCACTCCCCGAGCACGTTCCGCTTCCCCGCTGGCGAATCCTTTACCGAGATGCAGTTGCGCATCTGGACGACTCTCGAACGACTCGCGAGCGCCCATCGCGGTGAGACCATCGTGATCGTCAGTCACGCCGATCCCATCAAGGCCGCCGTCACCTACGCCCAGGGTGTGCCCCTGGACCTCTTCCAGCGCACGGTGATCTCGACCTGTTCGATCAGCGCCCTCATCCTCACCGGCGCGACACCCCTCGTGTTGAGCGTCAACAACACCGGGTCCTTGAAGGAGCTCATCGCCTCATGAAGTACGAATTCGACAGCCCCGACAAGATCATGGTGGGCGTGCGCGGCGAAGTCGGCAACCGCCTCTTCCTGCTCCAGGTCCGTCAGGGTCGGCGCCTGGTCATCTTGAAGTGCGAGAAGGTCCAGTTGGCCGCGCTGGCCCAGTGGATCTCCCAGGTCCTCGAGGACCTGGGACGACCGGGTCACCTTCCCGACGACTTCGCACTCGAACCCGAATACGAAGCGGACTTCGCGGTCGGTGACATCGCCATCTCCGTCGACGAAGAACGCGACGTCATCGAGGTCACCTTCGAGTCAGTCGAAGAGGACGATGACGAGGCGACCATCGCATTGACCAAGGAGTGGGCCGGTGGTCTCGCCATCGCCATCACCCGACTCGTCGAAGCCGGACGACCACCCTGTCCCCTCTGCGGTGGCCCCCTCGACCCGCGCGGTCACGACTGCCCGCGCACCAACGGGCACCGCGCGCCCGTGCGCTGAGCGTGCGGCGCGAGGACCAAGTCGAGCTGCTGCGCCACGGTGCGGTGGGCGTCGAGGGCCGCGTCGCCGGGTCCTCGAATCAGGCACTGCTCGTCTCACTGGAACTCGACGGTGCCACCGCACTGGCGTGTTACAAGGCCGAAGCGGGCGAACGGCCCCTGTGGGACTTCGACGACGGTCTATGGCGCCGTGAGGTCGCGGCGTGGGAGCTCGACCAGCTCCTCGGCACCGACCTCGTGCCCACGACCATCGCGCGCGAGGACCTGCCCTTCGGTGTCGGATCGTTGCAGTGGTGGATCGACGACGCCACGGACGACCACTACTTCACGCTGCGTGAAAAGGAGACGCTGCTGGGGTGGTTCACCGACCTATGCGCCTTCGACGTGGTGGCGAACAACGCCGACCGCAAGGGCGGGCACATCCTCTTCGACGCGACGCGTTGTTGGGCCATCGACAACGGACTGTGCTTCCACGAGGAAGAGAAGTTGCGCACCGTCATTTGGGAGTACGCCGAGGAGGCTCTGCCCGACCGCCTCCTCGAACCGCTCGCGCGGCTCAGCCAGGGCGAGTCGGGCGAGCTCGGCTTCTACCTCAGCGCCGCGGAGGTCGAAATGACTCGCCGGCGCGCGCACCAGCTGCTGGTGGCGAGCAGCTTCCCCTCCCCCGACGAGGACCGCGACTGGCCACCCTATCCATGGCCCCTCATCTAGATCAGCGGGACGAGGTCGCCTTCGAGCTCGGGGACACCGGATTCGAGCAGGAAGAACGTCACGACGGCTCCGACGCCGAAGAAGCCCGCCGCCCACCAAAACGCCACCGAGTAGCCGTGCAGGGTCGCCGCGGTGGAATTGACGACGCAGGGCAACGTCCCGCCGGTCGGCCGGCACTCGACGGCGCGGCGCGTAGTGATGACCGCGATGGTGTTAAGTAGCGCGGTGCCCACTGATCCACCGATCTGCTGAGCGGTGTTGACCATGGCCGACGCCGCGCCCGCGTCGCGGGGTTCGATCCCCGCCGTCGCGCTGGCCGTCGAGGGCGCGAAGATAAGGCCGAGGCCGAGGCCGGTCACCACCAGTCCGGGTAGCACGTGTCCGAGATAATCGGCATTCGCGGGCAACTTGGTGAACAGGACCATTCCCATCATCCCGAGCAGCATCCCCACCGGGACCAGTGGCCGCGGTCCGACGAGGGCGAGCAGGCGCGCACTGGCCAGCGAGGCCGAGAACGCCAGCGCCCCCACCAATGGCAAGAAGAGGATCCCGGTCTTCATCGGTGAGTAGCCCAGGGTGTTCTGCAGGTAGTACGCCAGGAACAACGAGATGCCGAAGATGCCGATGGTCGTGATGAACAGAGCGATCAGCGAACCACCGCGCGTGCGGTTCGTCACGATGCGCAGCGGTAGCAGTGGGAACTTCGTACGCATCTGCCACATGACGAAGAAGACCATCAACACGCCGGCGGCCACCAGGCTCAACCACGTGTCGAAATTCCCCCATCCGGTCGTGACCGCGCGACCGAGCCCGAAGACCAGGGCGAAGAGGCCGACACTGCCCAGTACCGAGCCGACCAGGTCGAGATGGATGGTGCGCTCGGCGCGCCCGCGGTCCACGACGGCGATGACGCCGATCAGCGCCAGGGCCGCGAAGAACAGATTGATGGTGAGACACCACCGCCACGACGCCCACTGGGTCAACGCTCCGCCCAACAGCAAGCCGATAGCCGCACCCGAACCCCCCACCGCACCGAAGATGGCGAAGGCCTTTGCCCGCTCCTGGGGCTGTCGAAATGTCAGGGTCAGCGCCGCCAACGCGGCGGGCGCGAGCAGGGCACCGAAGACCCCCTGGGCCGCGCGGGCGGTGACCAGCACCGCGAAGGTCTTGGCGGCGCCGCCGACGGCCGACGCCAGGGCGAATCCGACCAATCCCACTATCAACGACGTGCGTCGCCCCCAGAGGTCGCTCAGTCGTCCGCCCAGGAACATCAGCGAACCGAACGCCAACGCGTAGGCGGTGATGAGCCACTGGCGATTCGCGGAGGAGAAGTTGAGGTCCACTTGCGCGCGCGGCAACGCGATATTGATGACCGTCGCATCCAACGCCACCATCAACTGCGTGAGACTGACCGTCACCAGGACCCACCACCGACGGGTGTGTGACGTGGAAGTGGTTTCCATATTGATGCCTCTTAGCCTAAAGAGTTCGCATCACCGCGCGCAGCACGCAGCTCCCTGGCCCCTTGACTTCGCAGAAAACAAAGGGATTACGAGCGGGCCTTCAGCGCCGCGATCAACGCTGGCAGAACAGTGTGCACGTCGCCGACGACACCGAAGTCACTAATCGAGAAGATCGGCGCGTCGGGGTCCTTGTTGATGGCGACGATGTTCGACGCGCCCTTCATGCCCACCATGTGCTGGGTCGCGCCCGAGATACCGCACGCGATGTAGAGGTCGGGCTTGACGGTCTTGCCCGTTTGACCTACCTGGTGCGAATAGGGCACCCACCCCGCATCGACGATGGCGCGACTCGCTCCTGGTGCGCCGTTGAGCAGGCGGGCCAACTCGTTGATGAGCTCATAGGACGCGACGTCACCGAGTCCGCGCCCCCCCGACACCACGACAGCGGCGTCCTCCAGCACGGGCCCCGAGCGCTCCTCGACGTGCGAGGTGAGGATCGTGGCGGCCCGCGTCGACGGCGCCACGGCACTTATGGCCACTCGCTGCGCGGCACCAGCACCACTGGGGTCAGCCACGAAGGACTTGGCCCGCACGACGAAGAGACCCGGACCGCTCGCGCGAAGACGCGCTACGACCGTCTGCGTCCCTCCGAAGATCGGGTGCTCGCTCTCGAGGCCCGCTCCGTCGCGAAGCCCCGTGACGTTGGTCAACACGGGCGTGTCAAGCAGCGCCGAGAGCCGCCCGGCGATATCACGACCGTCATTGCTCGCCGGAATCAGCACCGCGTCCGGACTCTCGCTCTCTAACAACGACGCGAGGGTCGCGGCCACGACGCTGGCGGGCAGCACCGCGCCGAGGTCACCGAGGTCCAGCAATCGATCGGCCCCGTATGAACCGACGTCACCAGCGACATCTTCACCACCCGGGCCCCAGAAAATGGCCGTCACCGTCTCACCGAGACGACGGGCCTCACTGAGAAGTTCCTTTGACGTCGACGTGACGCCACGACCGGCCGGCTCCGCGAGCACCCAGAGATTGGTGACGGTCATGATGCGCTCCCCGAGAGGATCTTGATCTGTTCGAGGAACGACACGATCCGCGCCGCCCCCTCGCCGTCATCGACGTACTTCTCGCCGGCGTTCTTGGTGGTGACGGTCTCCACCGCGACGATGTCCTGACGCGGATCGAGGGTGGCAACGTCCAGTCCCAGGTCGGAGAGGCTCACGACGTTGACCGGACGTGACTTGGCCGCCATGATCCCCTTGAAGGTGGCGTAGCGCGGTTCCACGACGCCGGCCGTGACGGTGACGACCGCCGGCAACTGGGCGGCGACCTCGTCGTAGCCGGCCTCGGTCTGGCGGTGCACCACCACGTTGTCGCCCTCGACGACCACCGAGGTGGCGAAGGTGAGTGCGGGCAGATCGAGCAGCTGCGCCAGCTGCACGGGCAGGGTGCCGGTGTAGCCGTCCGATGACTCCGTCGCCGCGAGAATCAGGTCGGGCATCTCTCGCGACAGCACCGCGGCGAGCACCTTGGCCGTCGTAAGGGCGTCCGCGCCCTTGAGCGAAGGGTCCGAGACGACGGTAGCGCGCAACGCGCCCATGGCCAGTGCGCTGCGGATGCCCGTCACGTCGGAGGCGTCGCCCATCGAGACGACGGCAACTTCACCTTCGCCGGCGGCCTCCACCAGACGAAGAGCAAGCTCCACGCCGTACGTATCGGCCTCGTCGAGTATCAACTTGCCCGTTCGGTTCAGTCGATACTCGGCGTCCAGTGATTGGGGGGCAGCAGGATCGGGAATCTGTTTCACGCACACGACAACGTTCATGCTCCCAATCTACGTCATGGTTACTTGGCGGTAGGACGGTGATGGGCTCGTAGTTCCTGGGCGAGGATGACGTCATCGGTGATCACGGCCCCCACGCCGAGATCGAGCATCCGGTCGATGTCGCGACGCAGATTCGGTGTCCACACGTGCAGTTCGATCCCCAGCGCGCGCGCGCGATCGGCGACCGCGGGGTTCACGCGCGAGAAGGGGAAGTGCGCCGAGGTGAGCCCGCTGCGAACCACTTGGTCCAGCACCATCTGCGCCGGATGTCGCTTGACCAGCCAGCCCACTCGTCGCGTCGGCGAGTCCCGGCGGACCTCGTCGCAAATGTCGAGCGAGAAACTCGACACCAGGCACTGGTCCGACAGCGGCGACTCGTCGAGGAACGTCGCCACGGCATGGGCCGCGGTGAGATTGTACGGGGCCGAACGAGTTGGTTTTATTTCAACGTTGATCCTCATCCCCTCCGCCGCCTCGAGCACGTCGCCGAGTTGCGCCACGGGTCGCTTCTCTCGCAGTTGCTCAAACGTCGTCGTGGGGATCGCGTGCCCCTCGACGGTACGGTCATGGTGCACGACCAGGGATTTATCCGCGCTCAGCCAGAGGTCGAACTCGACGCCGTCGGCTCCGACGTCGCGCGCGGCAGCCACCGCTTCCACGGAGTTCTCGGGCCACATCACGTGATGCCCTCGGTGCGCGAAGATTGAAGTCATGATAAGAATTGTGCCATTGATGTCCAGTTTGGTCCCGAAATACCAAAAACACCTTGAATTTCACGGTCTGGATGAGTAAAATTACGTTCCCGCCCTTAACGGCCTCCGAGGACATTTTCGGAGTATTTCGTTAATTTAGAAGGATTTTGTCATGTCGTTGATCTGGAACCGTACTCACGCCTGGGATGACGCCGATTGGCGCGCCAACGCCGCTTGCCGCGACACCGAACCCGAGCTGTTCTTCCCCGTCGGCACCACCGGCATGGCCACCGACCAGATCGAATCGGCGAAGCGCGTGTGCATCAACTGTGACGCCCAGAAGGCCTGTCTGGAGTTCGCCCTGGCGACCAACCAGGAGTCGGGCGTCTGGGGCGGCACCACCGAGGACGAACGACGCAAGCTGCGCAAGCAGTGGCTCGCCGCGCGTCGTCGCATGCAACAGAACTAGTTCGTCAACTCGTCAATTCGGTCGGTACGACCACCCGAACCATGGTGCCTCCACCGTCTGCAAAGGGCATGTTCGTCATCTCGATGGTCCCGTTGAGTTGAGAGCGAATTAGGTCGCGCACGATCGAGAGGCCCAGGCTCGTCGCCACCTCGAGTTTGAAGTCGGCCTCCAGCCCGCGGCCGTTGTCGCGGATCTGCGCCACGGCGTAGTCCCCATCGAGACTCAAATCGAGCGTCACCACGCCCACGTGTTCATTGTCCGGTCCGCCGAAATCGATGAAGGCGTGCTCCACCGCGTTGGTCAGTAATTCGGTCAACGCCAGCGCCAGAGGCGTGGCGAGATCCGTTGGCAGGGTGCCCAACTCGCCGTTGACGACGATCTCGACGGGATGAAGCGCCAGGACCGTGTCCTCGACGAGCAACACGATGGAACGCACGATCTCGTCGAACACCACTTCTTCGCCGGGTTCGCGACTCAGCACCTCGTGCACCACGGCGATCGAGCGAACGCGTCGCTCGGCCTCTTGCAGGGCGACGACGGTGTCGTGCTCGTCGCTGCGACGCGCCTGCAGGCGAAGCAGCGAAGAGATCGTCTGCAGATTGTTCTTGACGCGGTGGTGGACCTCGCGCACGGCCGCTTCCTTGTTGAGAACCAGGCGATTGAGCTGGCGCAGGTCCGACACGTCGCGCAACAGGACGACGACGCCGGTCACGACCCCTCGATCGAAGAGTGGGACGCAGTGAAAGAGAATCGCAACGTCATTGGAGCGGTCCACCTCCTCCATCGCCGGGATGCCGTATTCGAGACAGCGCTCGACGACGCGCATGCGCAGCCCCGCCTCGACGAAGGTCTTGCCCTCGGTCGAGGCGTAGACCCCGAGCCGGTGCAGGGCGTTGGTCGCATTGGGCGTGGCGAACTCGACCTCGCCGACGTCGTTGATCAAGATGATCCCGTCGCCCACGCGGGGCATACCTGGTCCGGCGACGGTGTCCTCGCGGTAAGGGAAAGTCGCGTCGGACACCATCGAGCACAGCCGCTCGAAGATCGACAGATAGGCCTGCTCGTAGAGTGACGCGGGTCCGCGCAGGGGACCCTGCAGGCGTACCAGCACCGCGATCACCTGGCCGTCGAAGCGAACTGGAATACACCACACCGGTACGGCCTGGGAGATGGCCGGCAACGCCACCTCGCCCACGGTACGCCGTCCCGCCTCGAAAGCCTGCTTGACGAGCGGCCACTCAGACGACGGCTGGATCGAGCCGATCAGGTCATCAACAATGAGCGTCGAGCGGTTGTTTGGACGCACCTGGCCGAGCACCACGAATTCCTCGTTGTCGACCGTGTTCTCATCGGGGGCCACCAACACCATGTCGGAGAACGAGAGGTCGGCCAGCAGGGACCACGACGCGGTCAGACGCAAGAGGTGGTCGACGGCGGCCTCAGAGAGCGACGTGAAGTCGTCGGAGAGCTCCGCGAGCGTCGTCACGTCGTGCTCCGCAGGGGCACCATGATCCGCTGCCGCTGCTCGTAGGTGGCGAGCTCATGCACGCCGCGCGCCTCGAGCAGCGTCGCCAGATCGCCGGCTCGTGAGCCGACTCGTTCGAGACGGTGCGCGTCGGAGGCGGTGGTGAACGTCACGCCGCGCGCGACCAATCGCTCGAGGAAGCCGTCCGCGGGGTACTGCTCCTTGACCGGCTTGAACCAGCCCGACGATGAGCACTCCACCGACACGTCGACCGCCGCCGCCGCGTCGGCCATGCGATCCCACAGAGGCTCAGGGTTCGTCGAGAGGAAACCGGCGACCTTGATGACGTCGGGATGCGCGAGCACGTCGACCGCTCGTGTGGCCGCCAACTCCTCGAGGGCGATCGTGTAGTCCACCCAGCTCTGGTCGACGTCACGGGTGCGCCACTCGTTCATGTGCGCCTCGTTGTCGATATCGTCGAACTGCCACGTGTTGAGCCAGTGGACCGATCCGATGAGCACGTCGAAGGGGTACTGGCCGACCAGCGCGGCGACCTCGTCCATCTGGTCGCGGTAGTAGTCCACCTCCATACCCACCTTCACCGGCAGACCCTCGGACTTGGCCAGTTGGGCGAACGTGACGTAGTCCTCGAGTGAATTGCGCGCGTGGAAGTCGAAGTAGTCGGCCATCAACGGCGCGGTGGGTTCATAGTCCCAGCGGTTCCAGAAACTGCCCACCGTGGCGCGCAATTCGACGAAGCGGTAGAGGTGCTCGGTCAGCGCCAGTTCGTGCACGCCATGGCGTTGCGCCTCTTCGCAGTACTGCGCCACTTGGTCGAGCCGGTACCACACCGACGATTCGTCATGGCTCCAGAGGTGCAGGTGATAGTCAATCACGGCTCAGGCCGCGCCGAAGCCCACGTTGCGCTCAGAGGCGGTGGAGAATTCGACGTAGGCGACGCGCGCCGCCGGCACGCCAACGCGCCGGCCCTTGCGATCGGTCAGCCACAGGAGCGTGTCACCCTCGAGGGCGGCCTGTACGTCCTTCTCCACGGCGTCACGCTCGGTGCCGTCGGGCAACTCGACGCTCAGCTCCTTCATTGACTGCACAATGCCAATACGAATTTCCATGACGACTCCTCAGTCGGTAACGACTTTCCTATGTTACGAGGTTGGGGCAAGATGAAGGTCGTGACCGACGACTCCCCCAGCCAGCGCAGCGCCCAGTGGGCCGCCACCATGGAAGGGTTCACCCACGACGAGGTGGTGCGAGCGCACCGCAATTCGGTGGCCGCGGTGGACCTCAGCGACCAACGGGTGGCCCGATCCTCCTCGCGAGTCGCCCGCGAGGAGCACAGCGACGAGTGGTTGGCGGGCGGAGCCACCCGCGCGCACGGGGCGGGAGAG
>ODAK010005234.1_pt1 | contig 13195 bp, 13 predicted proteins | sample 1539591 | NCBI WGS metagenome assembly ODAK01 (sample SAMEA3539303, study PRJEB22396) | soil metagenome | biome: tundra; feature: field; material: soil | place: USA | collected 2010-05 | depth 0.15 m | reverse complement strand
GTGGGCCGCAGGGACAATTTAGAAAGCGACAGAGAAGAAACCATGAGACAACTATATGGAGTCAGACGACGAAATGGCGGCCGCTTACGGCCCGGCGTCGCCGGCGACCCCTGGTAGAACCCGGGTCCGCCAAGGCAAGATCCTGGGACGGGTCATTCCTTGTTCAAATCCGCCGGCGCCGAAGGGCCCGCCACACTAACTTGGCACCCGCCAGAAGGACACTCAAGAGCAAGACTGCGAAGAGCACGGGACCCGAGAGCCGGACCAACCACTCGAAACCGGCGACGAAACCGCTCACCGCGTCGTGCCATGCCTTGGCCAGTCCCGATCGGTGAGGGGTGACCGGGGTTGGCTGGCCCTTTTGGGCGAGCAACACGGTGAGCGTGGCGAAAGTGGTCTCGTGGCTCAGCACGTTGAGCTGGCCCTGGTACTGCTCGATCTGGCTCTGCAACGAATCCAACTGGCTCTGCACGGCCAGGATGCCACCAATGGTCGTGGCGCGCGTCATGATCGTCAGATATTGCTGGCGACTCGCCTCGAGTGAATGAATTCGCGCCTGCAGATCGACGTACTGGCTCGTCACGTCGTTGGACGTCGTGAGAATCGAGGTCGCGTGGCCCACTTGTTGGACCTGGGTGACCAGCTGGGCGAACGTGCGCTGAGGAACCTGCAAGACAATGATGCCACTCGAGAAGCTGCCCGAACCCCTCGACGTGGCGTTGGCCTGCGTACTGAGCACGAATCCCCCGTCGGCGGTCGCGAGGCTGCTCAATTTTGATAGGGACGCATCAACGTGACCCTTGTTGACCGTCAGGTCAACCGAACCGGTCGATTCGATTTTTGTTGAAAGGCTCGCCGCCCCGCGCGGCGCGGCGCTGCCCTGGCTGACCGACTTGGTACCACTGGCTGAGATTGAGAGACCCGTTCCCGTTACCGTCAAGGCATTGCTATCGGGCGTTAGGCCATGGACGACTGTCTTGTGCGGACCCGACGCACTTTTGGCGGGGGCGCCTTCGCCGCGCATCAACGGAAGCGAAATCCCCCCGACGACCAATACCAATGCCGCGGCACTCAGGAGCTTGAGGCCCCTGCTTTGACGGCGGATATATTCGGGAGTCCGAAGGTGACGTGGCTCTGGCTCAGACTCACGAGCTTCATTCAATATTCGCTCGGTGGCCTCCTTGGAGATTTCGAACGAATTTGCCACCTCGCGCAAGGCTTCGCTCAGCGTTTCTTCATCAATCATGCTCATCCTGTGACCTCCTCGACAGATGCAGAAATAGTTGTGGCCTCGGGTTGAAGAGCGGGATGCTCGGCCAACCGCCGGCGGGCTTCATGCAAGCGGGACTTGACCGTTCCCTGCTTGCGATCAATGGCGATTGCAATCTCTCGCTCGCTCAAATCGGCGAAGTAACGCAGCACCACCACGATGCGCAGATGCAACGGCAAGTCCTTGAGCGCAGCCATCACGTCGTTTGAGATCGCAATGCGGTTCGGCACGTCCTCACTCGTGAAGACGCCGTCCAATTCCTCTTGATCGCTTCTTCGGTCGCGATGCGGTATCTCCGTACGAAGCTTTGAATTACACGTGTTGACAACAACGCGATAGAGCCACGGCTTGAAACTCGATTCCTTAGCCAGGGAACTGCGAAACTTCCAGGCGCGCAGGAATGCCTCCTGCACGGCGTCTTCTGCGTCGAGCCGATTGCCAAGAATTAGGTACGCGGTCCGCACAGATTGCGGATAGCCCTCTTTCAACCACACTTCTAGTTCGCTCACAGTCACCGAACCTTCCACTCACCTAATTACTGTCGTCAGGTCGATCGCTTTTTCAACTCGCACAAAGATAAAGACGCTCAAACATCCAGAAAGGTTCGCTAACCCCCTCGCATGGAGTGAAACATGGTTCGAAGTCCAATTAACCCCTCGAATTTCACCGAATCTTCGAATTTGAGTGTATGCTTTGAGCAATCGCTTAAAGCAAGGAGTGAGATGGCAAAGGCAGGAGCCAGCAGCAAGGTCACGGCATCGGGAACGAAACGATCGGCCAATACTCGAAAGGCCCTTATCGACTCGACCATCGAGACCCTCAGAGAAGAGGGATTCTCTGGAGCCAGCGCGCGAGCCATATCGGACCGGGCAGGACTGAATCAAGGCCTCGTCTTTTACCATTTCGGCTCCGTGGTCAACCTCCTCTTGGCCGCCTTGGATACCGTTAGTGACATCCGAATGCAGAAGTACAGCTCCGCCATCGAGCAGGTTTCTTCCGCATCGGAAATCATGAGCATCGCGACGCAGATATTTCAAGATGACCTCGATACCGGTTACGTCACGGTCCTGGTCGAAATGATCGCCGGCGCTTCGTCAACGCCGGGTCTCGGCGCCGAAGTCGCGACTCGGATTGGTCCATGGTTCACTTTCGCCAAGGAGGCCCTGGACAAAACCTTCGGCGACTCCCCGATCGCATCGCTACTCCCTTCGAGCGATGTCGCCTACTCCGTCGTGGCGCTATATCTCGGGCTGGAAATGCTGACCCATCTGAACGGAGATCGCGAACCCGCGCTCAAGCTCTTTGCCCACGCCCAGCAACTCGTGGTGCTGCTCGGCGCGCTCAGCGCGTTTACCCCAACGTCACCCCCCACCCCATGACCGGAAACCTCGCCGCCTCCAAAAGGTCTCCTCGCTCCACCGATACTGGTCTCGACGTCGTCACCGGGGCCTTTAGTTATTCCGGAAAGGCCATTGCGAGTGCTCTCGTCGACTCAGGTCGCCACGTCCGTACATTGACTGGCCATCCCCATCGGGCACCCGACGCTTCTGAAATCGAAGTGCAGGGCTTGGACTTCGACGACCACATTGGCTTGGTCGAATCGCTCGAAGGCGTGACCACCCTGTACAACACGTATTGGGTGCGCTTTGCGAACAATCGAATTGATCACGAATTGGCGGTCAATAATTCCAGGGCGCTCTTTTACGCCGCGCGCCTCGCCGGCGTTAAACGCATCGTGCACGTCAGCATCACGCACCCCAGTGCGGACTCTCCCCTGCCATATTTTCGTGGCAAGGCGCTGGTCGAACGGGCGTTGGTCGAAACGGGCGTGCCCTACGCAGTGGTGCGTCCGGCCATCCTGTTCGGTGGCGACGGCGTATTGATCAACAACATCGCCTGGCTACTGCGCCATTTTCCCGCCATCGCCATTGGTGGCCGAGGCGACTACCGGATCCGGGGGATCCACGTTGACGATCTCGCGCGACTTTGTCTTCAAAAGGCGCTCGAGCGTGAGAACAGCGTGACCGACGCGGTGGGTCCGGAACGGCCAACCTTCGTAGAGCTGGTCGACTCCATCAAGGACGCGGTCAAGAGTCGATCGCTCGTCGTTCATGTTCCGGGATTTGTCCTGCCTCCGCTTTCGCGGCTCGTGGGTATGGCGCTCGGCGACGTGTTACTCACGAGGGACGAGTACCGCGCGATGGCCGACGGTCTCGCTGACACGCAGGGCCCCGCCACCGGAAGGACCGCTCTCTCGGACTGGTTAATACGTCACGGCCCAAACCTGGGACTTACCTACGCCAACGAGCTCAAGCGCCACTTTCAAGTGGCGGGCGCAACCTAACCTCGAATTGCATCTACAGCTTCAAGTTTTGCCAAATTAGTCGGGACAGCGTTGTCACGGTGCCTTCGCCGTACGTCTCGAAGGGGTTATTGGTGCACATGATCGTGGCCAGGTACAGCCGCCCGTTGTACCGCACGTAGCCCGAGGTGTTGATCTGCCAACCGCTGCCCTTGTTCAGATACCAACCGTCCTTGAGGCCAACGGTGGCTTTCGCGGGCGATCCCCACCCGAGCCCGAAGCGTTGCCCGGGCGTGACGTCCTCCATCAGGTCACTTTCGTACTTCCGCGATGCCGCAGAGAGGATGGCGTTGGGAAGGAAGATGACCTTGAGCAACTGCAGCTGGTCACGCGGGGTCGTTTCAATGTCGCCCCAAGAGTAATTCGGGAAGGTCTGCCTGAAGCCAATCAACGTATTGAACGAGTCAATTGCGTCACGCCCTCCGATATCCGTCCACAGTTGGTTGGTCGCACCGTTGTTGGAGAACTCGATCATCTTGGTGGCGAGCAGATCCTTCCTGACCGTGAGTTCGCGACGGCCTTCTTGGGCCTCGTGCAAAAGGGCCGCCAGAATGTCGACTTTGACCATTGACGCCGTGGTCTCGTGCACGTTCGCGTCGTAGAGATACGTCTCCCCCGAGCGGACGTTGTACACGGCAGCGGTAACGAGATCTGTCCGGTTTTTGAGATAGGCCGCCACTGCGTGAACCATAAAAGGATTCACCGATAGTGGCTGGGTGGTCGTCGTGATTGGCACCGTGGTCGTGGTTGTCGTCGTGCTCGAGGTGGTCGTGGTGGTCGAAGTGGTCGTGGTGGTCGAAGTGGTCGTGGTGGAGTAGCGCGACAAAACGGACGCCGACGCCGGGATGACCAAAGCCACAGCAGAATTCCCGCGCCAAGCGAAAAAATGGCGAATCGACGATGTTTCAAGGAAAACTCCGGAAAATGACAAGGAAATTTGATGATTTGATGGTCAGAGTACACAATCCGCCCGAGAAACTCCGAGAAGACACGTGAAAAGTAACCAGAGTGGAGCGGCCGAGACAGCGCCACCCTTCATGTGGCGTCGCGCAGCCGCACCGAGTTTCCCACTGAATTTGAGTCGAACCCCGCTGACTTTATCCTTCCATTTAGTGGCGAGCCCGATTCTCTGGTTGCTATGGCGTAGGGTGCAGCGATGCCCTCCAACAAGATTAGTGAAATGACAGTATTGATGTGACGTTGTAAGTTGTGGCCAAAACTTGGAGGATTCGATGCATCGGCGAGTGACGTATCCAACGGCTAGCGTCGCCGTCCTGGCACTATTGATCACCGTCTTAGTGATCGGAAACTCGCCGTTGCCTCCATCCGCTGAGGCCGCTGGCACGACGACATCGACGACATCAACGACATCGACCACCACGACTTCGACAACGACAACGACGACTTCGACAACGACCACGACTATCGCGACGACCACCTCAACCTTGTCGACCGCTCCGGTATCGGGCTTCTATCTCGACATCGGCGGATCTGCCTCTCTCGGCTATCAACCCGACGGGGTTGCCCATCACAATGGCCACCGCACCAAAAAGGGCTACGCCAATGACGTGAAGGCGCTGGAGGCCAATAACGTCAATTTGAATCTGCGCCAAGTGGGGTGCCCGGGAGAGACCGTCCAGTCAATGCTCGGGCTGCTCAAAAACGTTTGCGACCACCTGCCGGTCACTCAGCTAATGCGGTCAGTGGTAATCCTCACTGATGACGCGAATGAAGTGGGGCTGGTCACTATAGATCTCGGCTTTAACAACATCCGACCCTGCCTCTTGCCCAGGACTGTCGAACAGTCGTGCGTGAACCAGAGCGTTGCACTCGTTCGCGAGTACTTGCCAAGAATCTTGAAAATTTTAAAGGAGGCCGCCGGTCCCAACGTTCATTTTGTCGGCCTGGAATACGAAGACCCGTTTCTGGGGTACTACTTCAACGGATCGTCCGGACCGACTATCGCCACCGAAACCCTCGAAGCCATGAGCTCCATGAACGCAACCCTCTTTCAGGTGTACTCCAAGGCCAACATTGCGATCGCCAACGTCCCCGGTGCCTATCTAAGCGAGAACGACAGTCCCAGAACGCTCGCCAACGTAGGCACGATCCCACAAAATGTAGACACGGCCTGTTTATTGACGTGGATCTGTACGCCACCTCCCTATGGTCCGGACGATCACCCCAACAACGCTGGCTACTTGACCATCGCGCGGGCGATTGTGGCCACGCTTCCGGCAAAATGGTGAGCTAACTACACCAACACTCGAGCGCAGTGACGTACGACGCCAGGTGTTCCGCACGCCGTGAGATCGACCAACGTTTCGAGACGGTAACCATCAACGAAAGCACGCGCGCAGTGGCGACGAAAATGGACCGCGCTGGTCCGAAAATGCGTCCCTCCAAAGGGCACCATCTGACGGCGCAGTGCACTCGCCAGACACACGCTCCGCGCGTGCATTCGAGCCAAAAGTTGGGCCAAACAGGGCTTTTCTATATTTTTCGCTCGCCAAATCTCACGATTCTCTAAGGCGTCTTTTGAAATATGGCCCACTCACGTCACTATTCTTAGTCACGACGCTGCACCACTGCAGAACCATGGTTCTCCGGTGTCTAATTGATCGGGCCCAGCATTCATATGGAACACACGCACTTGCAACTGCCTAGTCGAAGCGTGAAGCCGCGACAGGCCGGACTAACCATGGTTATCGACAAGGGACTACCCCTGCGTTACTTCGCTGATCTCATTCGAAGCGCAAGCGACTACGTGGACTTTGTGAAATTTGGTTGGGGGACATCGGTGGTGTCGATGGACATGAAGGAAAAAATCAGCGTGCTCCAAGAAGAAAACGTCCCCTTCTACCTGGGCGGTACGCTCTTCGAAAAGTACGTGATCCAGAATCGATTCGACCAATTCCGCGAGCTATGCCAGGGCTTCGCCTGTGAATACGTTGAGGTCTCCAACGGCACGATTGACCTCACTGACGCCAAGAAATCACAGTACGTGGCGGAATTGAGCAAGGATTTCAAGGTGATCTCCGAAGTCGGCTCCAAGGACCGGGTCCATTCGGAAAACATGGCCCCGAACAAGTGGATTGACTACATAATTGACGACATCAGCGCCGGTGCGGTGCTGGTGACGCTCGAGACTCGCGAGAGCGGTCACGGGGGCATCTGTCGGGCCGACGGCGAACTTCGCTACGGCCTCATCGAAGAGATTCTCACCTGTGGCATCGATAGCAACGTCCTGCTCTTCGAGTCGCCCACGGCGGATCTCCAGGCTTATTTCGTGCGCCGGCTCGGCCCGGACGTCAACCTCGGCAATATCGCCCCCTCGGACATCGTGGGATTAGAAACAATTCGTTTGGGCCTGCGCAGCGAAACGCTCATGGATTTTGAAGCCGAGGGCGCAACGTCAAAACGAGAAGGACTATGAGAGAGAGCCGCGACGTCTTCCACCTCGCCATTCCCGTCTACGACCTGGACGACACGATTGCGTTCTACGTGACCAAACTGGGCTGCAAATTAGCTCGTCGCTACGACGACCGAGTGACACTCGATTTCTTTGGCGACCAGTTGGTGTGCCACCTGTCCGCGGCCCCGGCGACCATCCCGGCGGTTGGAGATTTGGAAATGTACCCCCGGCACTTCGGGGTCACGTTTCGACAAGACGCTGACTTCGAAAGCCTGTACCAACTGTGTCGCCAACGTGACGTTGCCTTTTTCAGTGATGTCAGCACCCGATTCGAGGGCATGGTCGAGGCGCACAAGACCTTTGTCATCTGCGACCCCTCCTCCAATCTTCTCGAGTTCAAGCACTACGCCGACTCACGAATGATGTATTGACGGAGTGATCCGTGCCCGCTGAACGCGTACGCTCAACCATCATCGATACACCCCTGCGTGCGCTCATCGAAAATCAGTCCCAATCCCTCGCCGACGCGCCGTACGTCCTGGCCGCTCGTTCCGAGCGCCGCGTCAGCTACGCGCAGTTAGAGGCCCGCGTCAACGCATGGGACCATGCGACAACGTGGTGGAATATGGCGCCGAGTGACCGCGTCGGGCTCTTGATCACTGACCCCATCGACTTCGCTCTCTGTTTCCTCGCCCTGCTCGCCCAAGGCCGGTGGGTTGCCCCGATGGACCCCACCACCACCTACGTAATTGGTCCGCAACTCAATAGCCGCATTGCCAACCTGCGGCTGCGCGGCGTGCTGAGTGACCGGCCCGCGCCATTCGAAACCGGGGTCGACTGGCATCAACTCTCAGATCTGCCCCGCGAATCGGGACACCAAAACCTCTCCACGCACGTGGCGGGAACTAACGCGAGTGGCGGGGTCATCCTCGCGTCGTCGGGAACCACCGGCACGCCCAAGATAATGGCACTGCCCACCGCCCAACTCCTTCTCACGGCCAAACAGGTAGCCCTTCATAACGCCCTCGAGCACGCCGACCGGGGTCTCAACGCCCTGCCCCTGTGGCACATCAACGCCGAAGTAGTGGGGCTCTTGGCCACCCTGGTCGCGGGCGCATCGCTGACCCTCGACGACCATTTTCACCGAACTGGCTTCTGGGCCCTCGCCGACAAGTGTCAAATAACGTGGATCAACGCGGTGCCCGCGATCATCTCGCGTCTGTCGACTCTGCATGAGGGTGAAGTCGTCCCACCGCGTATCCGGTTCATTCGCTCCGCGTCGGCACCCCTGTCACCCGCACTGTTGGGGCAGTTCGAAAAGAATATTGGTGTGCCGGTCATTGAGTCGTACGGCATGACCGAAGCGGCCAGTCAGATCAGCGCGAATCCACTGAACGGACCACGAAAGATTGGCTCCGTGGGACGCGCGGTAGGCGTCGCCGTCCGCGTGGTGGCGATGGCGAACGCCACGCCGGGTCAGGTGGCCGCAGCCAACGAAGTAGGCAAGGTCGAGATCAAGGGCCCCTCGGTGATCAAGCGCTACGAGGGGGCGGGCTATGAGGACCGCTTCGACCACGACGGGTGGCTCGACACCGGCGACCTCGGGTACTTGGACGAAGACAGCTTCCTCTTCCTGGTGGGTCGCAGCGACGACGTCATCAATCGTGGGGGCGAGAAAATCTTCCCCCGCGAAATCGAGGACGTCATCCTCGGTGTGCGTGGTGTTGTGGCCGCGGCCGTGATTAGCGTTGCCAACGACGTCTTCGGTCAGGTGCCTATCTCGTACGTGCAACTTGACGGGATCTCGTCCTCCACCCCGGTGGAGGAACTGCAGATCGCCACCAAGGAGATCCACGACGCGCTCGTCGCCGCGTTCTCGCGCGCCCGTCGACCGGTCAACATCAACGTGGTGGCGCAACTCCCGGCGCACGCCACCGGCAAGATCCGGAAGAAGGACCTCGGAACTGGTGCGGTGCCCGTTCTCTTTCAAGAACACGTGTCGTGAACCGGTTGACGTCTCGTGATGACACACAGTTCGTAGGGCGCAATCCTCATCGGGTCGCCGAATGAGCGACGTGCCGCCCGCCGAGGGGACGCGCAAGCGCCTCGATCACATCGATGCCATGCGGCCCGTCAAGCAGGCCGCCGTTGTCTCCACGCACACACTGATCTTCTTCGCTCCCATAGCCACCAACACCACGGTCATTGGATTGATCATGCTGACCCGGTTCTCGCGCGAGGCATTCCTATTCGTCTCGGCCTGCATGCTGACCTTCAGCTACCGCGAAACCGCCCAGCTGAAACTGAAGCACTACTGGAAACGACGATTCATTTCAGTCGGCGTGCCGTACCTCGCCTGGACGGTGATCTACTACTTCTACACCACGGCCATAAAGATAAAGGGGTTTCCCTTTTATTCCTTCAACCATTCAATCGCCTTCACTGACGTTGGGTTCCACTACTTCGCGCATATCCTGCGCACCGGCTACTACCACCTCTACTACTTGCTCGTGATCATCGAGTTTTACCTGCTCTTTCCCCTACTGCTCACATTGATCCGCCGTTTCTCAAAGTGGCACATGCACATAATGGTGGCCGCCATCATCTGGCAGCTCGCCTTCGGCGTCCTGGTCGACTCGCACCCCTTCGGCATCAGACTCACAGTGATCCTTCAATCACGATTCGTGTATTCGTACGTGGTCTATCTGCTCGGCGGCATGATCGTGGCGCTGCACCTGGATGAGTTCCATCAGTGGATCGTCGACAAGAGTCGCTGGATCGTGTCCCTGACGATTCTCAGTGCGGTCGGCGCCGAGGTCCTTAGTTACTGCGGTCGCTACCACTGGCTGCCCACCTACCTGCACACCGGCGATCTCGTCTTCGCGCCGGCGATCATGCCCTTTAATTTCGGGGCGATCCTGAGCGTCTACCTGCTCGGCGTCTACCTGGTCGCACCCGAACGATCGCTGCGTACTCGAGCCGCGGTGCAGTCGGGCTCGGACAACTCCTACGGCGTCTATCTGTCCCAGATGTTGTGGATCCCCTTACTGATTCGCTTCCGCAACCACCTAGGACTGCACGCGTACTGGCAGATATGGGTGCCCCTGGCCCTCATCACGGTCTATACCGCCGGCATGATATTCACTGCCGTGGCCGCGAGGACGCCCTTGGCCAAGGCCCTCACCGGTCGCAGTCAAGCTACCTGGCGCTCCCTGCTACCGCCGCGCCACGAAACCCCTGAAGTGCTGCGCGGCGATACGGGCGACGGACCGCTCGACGTGGTGAAGGAGTAGTGCAGGCGGGCCGGGGCGTTCGTGACCAGTCGTGTGTCGAACGCTTACACCGTCCAAATGCTGCAATTACCCACGCGGTCCCACGCCAGGTTCTTCATCGTTTTGCCTGCGCAGTAGGCGCGAAGCGCCCGGATGGTGCCGCCGTGAGTAACGAGCAGTAGGCGCTCGCCCACGCGGTCCCGGCGAAGTGGCTCAATGAAGTTGCCCGCGCGCGCGTGCAGTTCGCGCAACGACTCGCCGCCGGGCGGATGGGCCTCATCGTCGACCACTACGCGATTTTCGATGCCCGACAGCGACGCGGGCAGTTCCCTGAGGGCACGGCCCTCGAACGCGCCGAAGGAGCGTTCGCGCAGTGCCGTGGACGTGACGATCTCGAGACTCAGCGCGTCGCCCACAATCTGGGCGGTCTGCAGGGCGCGCGACAGGTCGCTCGAGACAATCACGTCAAACGAGTATTCGCGCAGCGAAGCAACGGCGGCTCTCACCTGCTCTCGTCCGCGATCGGTTAGTTGCGCTTCGTCATTTTGTCCCTGGACGAGTTTCGATTCGTTCCAGGAGCTCTCCCCATGGCGCATGAGCACCAACGGTTGATGAGTCGTCGCGTTGGCGGCCACCCGATACACAGTACGTGATTGAGATGGTCCGCCCTACGTGGGTGGCTAAGGGTTAGCGCAATCGCGTGGATGGCGCGCGATGACGTGTCCCACCGCGACTCACCAGGGCGTGGTTAACTGCGCGGCGATCGCGTCGGCGATGGCTTCGTAGCCCGCATCGTTGGGATGCATGTTGGGGCCGTAGGGAGACGGCGGACACATCCACGTCAGCAGGCACACTTCGGCCAGGTTGTCAGGCACCGTGCCCACGTTCGCGAGCGTCACTTGGTCCGTTTTATCAATGTTAAAGGCCGCTCCTACGTCGGCCACGGGTATGCCTTCGGCGCCGTAGACGTCGGCGAGGACTTTGTCCAAGCGCTTGACGACGCCGTAACTCTGGTCGGCGAAGGTCTCTCCCGACTCGCCCTGCAGCGCGTCCGCGAGATAGGGATCGTAGTGTCCGACGCCAACGATGATGACGCCGGGACCGGCGACCGACTTGAGCGCTGTGAGTATTTGCGGCAACTGCGCGCGCACCAGTTGAAGACGCTGCTCAACACACTTTGCATTGATCCGATAGCCCTGGAAGCATCGCAGTAGGTCATTGAATCCGAGGTCGATCGTCACCAGTCCGCTTTCGTCCTGGTGCGCGCTGAGGAACATGACCGCCTCCAGCAGTTGCGAGTCGGGCGGCAGGTAACAAGAGTCACCACCGGTGAGCATGCTCGACGTGGTTTCGCCAGCGCAGCCAATTTCGTTGAGTTCGAGCGTGACCCCTCGGGCCGCTTCGTGCGCCACTAAGAAGTTGGCGTAACCGCTGTCGGTGCGTTGACCGTGGCCGGAGGCTGGCGTCGGCTGATAGCCAATGGAGTCCGACCCACCAATGTCCAGGTAGAACGCCGTGGGCAGGGTGGAGGCTCCGGCGGCGCCGGCACCCACGAAGCCAAACAGTGCGCTGGCAATCGCGACGGCCGCAAGTGCGACGTAGAGTTCCCTCTTCACGTGTCCCTGACACCTTTCCAATAAGGCCCTACATTTTCCAACCGCTTTTCGACCACCGACAAGTCACCTCGTGCTCTGACCGATAAGCGAAAAGAGTATTCGTGAGACAAGAACGTCGAATTAAAGGATTTTTAAGAATCCCCTCCATCGCGCGTCATTCAAGACCACGCTCTCTAGACTCACGTTGAACCTTAAGGGACCAGTGGCGCCCACTAAGTCGCAGTGATGTTACAAGTTGGTGACGCAGCGCAGAGTAGTGCGCTGGCGCGTGCAGTTCGTTGAGAATTGACGAGTGTTTTGCGCAGGCGGAGAAGAGGACGCAATGGACGAACTAGTGCCGTATTCCGAGTTCTCCCCGTTCCTGAGCGACGAGGAGTTGACCGAACTCGCTATGGCCGCTGACCCCAATGCCCCATTGGCCCACGACGCGGTGCCCTGGCGAGGTGGCTCCGCCGCCCATGCGAGTTTGCTGCCCGACTGGTATATGCCCAGTCCCATGGCCGTGCGACACGGACGAGCCACGCAGTTCACCATTGTCTTCATCATCGCCGGATTCCTACTCATTGACGCCTTCGGGCTCTGTATCACGTCCGGTTTTCTCTCCTTGGCCTAGGCCGACGCGGTGTCACGGCGTTTCAGATTTACGCGGCATTTTGGTCGTTGGCTGGCCCGTAGCCCGCTTCGTACCCACGCGATGAAGGTTTTTATTAGGCTCGCTGCATGTCCACGTACACGCCACTTGTAAATCGATACGACAACATGCACTACCGGCGTTGCGGCCGCAGCGGACTACGGCTGCCGGCCGTATCACTCGGGCTGTGGCAAAACTTCGGTGACGAAGGCTCAACCGACACCCAGCGCGCCATCCTGCGGCGGGCCTTCGACCTCGGCGTCACGCACTTCGACCTGGCCAACAACTACGGAGCGCCCTACGGCAGCGCGGAGATCAACTTTGGCCAGATCCTGCGCGAGGACTTCGCCACCTTGCGCGACGAGTTGGTCATCTCGACGAAGGCCGGCTGGGACATGTGGCCCGGTCCCTACGGCGACCTCGGATCGCGCAAGTACCTCCTGTCCAGTCTCGACCAGAGCCTCGCGCGAATGGGTCTCGACTACGTCGACATCTTCTACCACCATCACTACGATCCCGACACCCCGCTCGAAGAGTCGCTCGGCGCGCTCGACACGGCGGTGCGCCAGGGCAAGGCCCTGTACGTCGGCGTGTCCTCCTACTCCGATCAACGTACCAGCGAAGCGATC
>ODAK010005233.1_pt1 | contig 13197 bp, 12 predicted proteins | sample 1539591 | NCBI WGS metagenome assembly ODAK01 (sample SAMEA3539303, study PRJEB22396) | soil metagenome | biome: tundra; feature: field; material: soil | place: USA | collected 2010-05 | depth 0.15 m | reverse complement strand
GCAGGCGTCGCCGTTGTCGATCTTCCAACCTCGTGCGCCGGTCCCATCTCCTGGACCGACACATCTTCGAAGATCGGACCGGCTCGGTGGACTGATCCACGAGAACGAATTGGCGGCATGACCTCGACGGATGAGATTGTCGGCACCCACAGGGTCGCTGTCGCTACTTTCAAATATCCAACCGCAAGCCTTCGGACCGTGGGCAGCGGCCCAGAGTAATGATGTCCACGGAAGCGAATCAACACGAATGGCGATCCGGGTGTTGCATTTCGACGAGGAGCGGACCCCAGATCGCTGCTGTCTTGGCATGGCCATGCATGAACACGGCTCGGGTCCGGGACAAGTCAGGCGAGTATCTCCTCAAGTTCGCCACGGTTAGGTCCGGGCGGTGAGTAGGGCGGGTTCGACAACGCCACCTCGAGCACCCGCTCAAGCGCTCCCTCGCATGCCAACACCTCGTCAGGCAGGGAGAGACAGCTGATCACTTCGAAGAACCACCGGAGCACCTGGGGGTCGTAGTGCGCTGCGGACGCAAAGGCGAGCGGCCCGGCCACGCTCGGATCGGAAGGATCGAGGGGGTCGTCCAGGCCCATCATGAGTGCCTCGACCTGGGGGGCGCGAAGTCGGTCGAAGTTTACCGTCGAGGCGTGGAACCTCGCCGGCCGGTCGCCTGTTCGTCGCTCCCACTCGTCGGCGAGCTGACGCGGGTCGTCGACGTGCTTCGCAATGGCGGGCGCCATTTCGACGACGTGCATCATTCCCAATGTGATGCCCCGCCCGATGGACGGATTCGTGAAGCCCCATGCGTCGCCGAGTGGCACGACGCCAGTGGCGCAGGGCGTACCACCGACGATGAACTCCCGTGTCGTGTTCGCAGTGGCCGCCATCGAGAAGATGTCGCCCTGCGGCTCGCCGTCTGCCCAGTGGGCGTGGTTAGGCAGGGCTTGAAGGACCCGCTCGAAGGTTTTGGGGTCGCGGACCTTTCGCATCTGCTTGTCCTTGGGCGAGTGATACAGGGTCACGGACCACCATCCGTTGTCGCCCGGGATGGTGAGGACCGAGATCGAACCAATGGCGGCGAGTAGGTCGTCGCGCAGCTCAGGCAGTTCCGCGCCGCGGTAGTACCTGGTGTTGTACACGAATCCTGCTTCAAAGGCGCGCTCTGGCGGCCGGCGTCCACCGACCGCTTCGATCATGGACGAGAGCGGGGAGCGTCTCCCGGCCGTGTCGACGACGACTTTGGCTTCAATCGCCTCACCCGCTTGGGTGCGCACCCCGGTGACGTGCGGCACGCCCGGGATCACCTCGGTGCCAGTGACGAGGGCCGTTGCGGGGCAGCCGTAGCGGATGTCGACCCCGGGAGTCTTCGCCGCTGCGCTTGCATACGCAAACTCAATGAGCGGACGTCGGCAAGTCGTGAGCGTCTCGAACCGGCTCAGGTCGAGGTCATTGCCGGCACCATCAGGCAGAAGGCGAGCCGCTGCCGCAGCGGGATTGAACCGGAGGGCGCCAACCGCTTGCAGCTCGTCGAACACGTCCGGCAGGTGCTCTTCGATGAGCGCCCGGCCGCCGGGCTGAGGTAGTGCACCAGGCGGAACTGCCCGACACTGCCCTTATCCCAACTGTCCCACGCCGTCTCCGGATCACCCGGTGGGGGCTCATCCCGGTCGAGCACCATGACCTCGAGCCCCTGCTGCGCCAGCAGGATCGCCGACGCCAACCCGGCAGGTCCCCCACCTAGCACGACCACGTCTGGCACCGAATCCCCCTTCGTCAGTCCGGCCGGAATGTACCGCACGCGACGTTCGGGAATGCCAAGGATTGCCCTCGGGCACACCCAGCACGCCAGTTCGACGGGTGGAGTATGGCCGGCAGATCGATCGACAATCGGATTCGAGTCGTTGTCATAAGGAAGGTGGAGGCCAGGTTCATCGTTGAGGGAGATACCCCTCGGAAGTCAATGGAGAGAAGTCGGGCAAGGATCGACCCTTCGGCTTCCACCTCCGAAGTTACAGGGACGGGCAGGTCACGGTTGCCACATTCACGCCTCGCACCGAACATGACAACGGATTCGGATTCCTCAATGGAGGGATCATCACGACGGCGCTCGACTGCCATACCGCGGCAGTCGTGATGTGGGAAGCCGATCGTCACGGTTGGAAAGCAGAAGTAGGTGCGCCAGTTCCTTTCATCACCGCCGGATTCGATGTGCGGTTTCTGCGACCCACGCCCTTGGGACCGCCCTTGTCACTTCAGGCAGAGCCTATGGAGATCTCCGAATCGGCAATCGTCGTAAGCGCCGAGCTCGCCTTCGAAGGCAAGGTCAGAGCAACGATCGTGGCAAACTGGCTGCGTTTCCACCCTCGGTAGACAATGCTCTGGTAGCCCTTAGTCATCGTGGATCTGGGCTGCTCCGGCGCGCTCTCACGGGATCGCCCTACACGTGATGTCTCGACGTTTCTTGCGCCGAAGGATGGACCACTCGTGTGCCACCCGCAGTCGTCGGCGACCATCTGGAGGTCGGGTCCAATCAGCTGCAACAGCCATGAGTCTTCGCCGCTCTCGGGCTCTGAAGCCTTGGCACGCAGGCGTCGTGGGCGTCGAGTCCAATGGTCCACGGAAGCGAGTCCTGCCGCCCGGCGGTGGCATGATGACCGGTCGAAAAGGAGAACATTGATGTCGGCTAGCCCGGACTCAAAGGCGTGGAGGGTGGTCGACGAAGGCTGGGGTCGCAAAGCGGTGGACTTTTCGACCTTGAGCGAGCCGAGCAACTGCCGGGAGTACCTCGCGCTTCATCATCTCCTCGGAGTCGATGACGGCGACCGGTTGCTCGACGTCGCCTGTGGTTCGGGGTTGGCTATCGAGCTCGCACGGCTACGCGGCGCGCTGTGCGCCGGGCTCGACGCCTCGGCCAGATTGTTGGCCGTCGCTCGATTTCGGAACCCCGAGTGCGACATCCGGGTCGGCGACATGAACGACCTGCCCTGGGAGGAGGGTGCCTTCGACGTGGTCACGAGCTTTCGCGGCATTTGGGGCACGACCCCGGACGCGGTCGCAGAGATCAGCCGTGTGCTTCGGCCTGGCGGCCGTGTTGGGATGACGGTCTGGGGGCACCTGAAGATGTCACCGGGTGCGTGGGCCCTGGCACCGTTCCGGCTTGCAGCCCAGGACAAGGTGGACAACCAGTCGACCATGGTGTCACTCGGCCGGCCCGGTGCGGGCGAAACTCTGCTTGAGAGGTGCCGGTTCGTCGACATCCGTCGAGTCGAGGTGCCCTTTGCCTGGGAGTTCGCCGACCCCGAGGTCTTTGCCCGTGCGCTTGCTTCTACGGGCCCGGCGTATGAGGCGATTCAGAACGTCGGACAAGACGCCTTCCACCAAGCGGCGGTCGACCTTGCCCGCGAGCAGGTCCGCGACGGCCTGCCGCTTCGCGCCGAGATCAACGTTGTTGGATACCTTGCCCGCAAGCCCGAGGAGGAGAGTCCGTGATGACAGCTGGGTTTCTCGAAGAGCCCCCAATGAGCCCGCAGACACAGGCCATCTATGACGAGGATGTCAAGCAAACGGGTTACGTGTGGAATGTCTCCCAGCTATGGGCGTACCAGCCAGACACCATGGAGGCCCTCTTCAAGCTGATGTCGCAAGCGTTCAAGCCGAGCGGCCTCGACTTCCGCCAGCGTGGCATCCTCGTCACCGCCGCAGCGTCGGCCCTGGGCGACTCGTACTGCTCCCTGGCGTGGGGCGGCAAGCTCTCCGGCGCGTCCGATCCGACCGTCGCCGCAGGCGTCCTCACCGGCACCGATACCGGGTTGACCGAACAGGAAAAGGCGATGGCGGCCTGGGCTCGGAAGATCGTCAAGGACCCCAATGCCACCACCCCCGCAGACGTAGAGGAGCTTCACGACGCCGGGCTCACCGACCCGCAGATCTTCGCCCTTACCGCCTTCGTGGCGCTCCGGGTGGCGTTCTCCACCATCAACGATGCCCTCGGAGCCATACCCGACGCCCAGCTCGTCGAGTCGCTACCCCGAGCGGTAACTCAATCGGTGACCTACGGCCGACCGGCCCATGCAAGTGGCGGAACATAGAGAGAGATTCTCGAGAAGCTGACCTTGGGCGTAAGCGGCGTAGGAACAGGGCTCCTGGTCATTCGCAGCGCGCATGGTGGCAATTCCGGATCACTTCGGATCAAGATGTGAGGATCGACTCCTTGCGAGCTCACTCCGTGATGTCTCTGGGCTTGGCCTGGCAGCTTCGACCTCGTGCTGACCTCCAGCTCACCGAGCAATTGACGCGGTCTTGACGCGTCGTTGATATCGATCGACTTATCTGTAGTGAATGGCACAGAGGCACCGGAGCACCAGGGCGCGGATGGCTTCGGCGTGGCTGCTCACATGCGGCATCTTCGCGATGAGTGCACTGACAGGTCAAGGTGCCGTCCAGGTCGGAGCGTCGACGCCGCTCGGCGCGACCTTGCTCGGGGTCTACACGGGCACCGGCAACGCAAGCGACGTCAAGACGTTCGAGAAGGTCGTGGGCACGAAGATCCAGTGGGCGATGCAGTTCGACACCGCGGCGAGCTGGGATCTCCTCGCTTCGTACAAGCCGCCAGAGTCCAGCGGTTGGGGTGCCTCCCGCTACCACATGGTCTGGGGCATCCCAATGCTGCCGTCCGGGAAGCCAAACGGAGATGGCCATGGCCCGCCCTGCTGCGGCGCGACGCTCGCGATCGAGGCAACGGGGGCGTACAACGCCTACTTCGCTCAGTTCGGTGCCGCGCTCGTCGCCCACCGTCAATCAGATGCGGTGCTTCGCATCGGTCCGGAATTCAATGGAACATGGAACGCATGGTCCGCACTCGGACAGATCCACAACTTCATCGCCGCCTACCGGCAAGTCGTGCAGGCATTCCGATTCGTCCCTGGTAACCACTTCACGTTCGACTGGAACCCGAACATGTTCACCGTGGCGGCGGGCGACCCCGGTTCGTACTATCCCGGCGACAGTTACGTGAACTACGTCGGGTTCGACGTCTACGACGTCGCATGGAAGCACTATCCAGGATCGCATGTGGAGTGGAAGAACCTAGAGACCGAAACGTACGGGCTGGACTGGCTTTCGGCGTTCGCGCAGAAGCATCACAAACCAATGACGTTCCCGGAGTGGGGCCTCGGATGGGGTCTAGCCAACGCCGGAAGGCCCGTCTCTGGAGCCGGGGCGACGCAGGGAGGGGATGACGGCTACTTCGTCACGCAGATGGAGAGCTGGTGCCGGTTCCACAAGGTTGCATTTGCGATCTACTACGAGCCGACGGGATCCGTCTCTAGAGGTTGGAACCCAAACGCCGCCAAGGCGCTTCGGCGGTCCTGGGGATAGGTGAGCCAAGGGGTCGCCGATCCGGCGGTCCCGCAGCAGAGTCCGGACTCCCATCGCCATCCAGTAGGGAGTGTGGCACGACACCCGAACGGCGGGAAGCGCGACGGCGGGCAAAACGCCCCGCGGGCCCCGCTCCCTCTGCCCCGCGTCTCCGGTGCGCGGCCCTCGGTCCTGGGGTCCCCTCGCCGCCGTCGCGTTTCCCGCCGTTTGGGGTCCCCGGGCCCCTCTCTCCCCACCGAGAGTTGTCAGATTTACAACGTCGTCGCTGGTGGCGAGGCTCTTTTCGCCTTTACTTCGCTAACCAACCCATGAATTGGCCATCGAGCGGTCGTCGAGCAAGTCGGTTGACGACTTGTTTGAAGAGATGAGCCAGCTGATGGCGGCATGTGAATTCGTGGCTCCTCGCATGACGAGGGCGAAGGCCGAATGAGGAAACTCCGTTGCCTTCGTGGTCACCAAGGCTGAACGCCCGTGAGCACCGACGAGGAAGTGATCGTGATCGGCCGCGGGCGGGCCGGACTGGCAATCGCCCGCTGTCTGGCTCGCCGTGGCGTTGACTCGTTGGTCATTTAAGGGGCACAGCAGACTGGTGACGCGTGGCGACATCATTACGAGTCGCTCCGCTTGCTCACTCCGGTCAAGTACTACGGGCTTCCCGTTCTCGGCCACCCAGTTTCGAAGGACACGTACCCGGCCAAGGATATTGGTGCACGGCCCTAACGAGCGCCGGTGCTCGCTCGATAGGGTTGCATCATGACGAGCGAGCCCTGGCTACAGGACGCCTGCTCGCTCGTCGACGCGTTCCGGGCGGGAGTTCTCAGTCCTCTCGAGGCACTCGACGCCTCGCTGGCCGCGATCGACGAGTCGAGCCTCAACGCCTTCTGCCACCTTGACGCCGACGCCGCCCGAGCCGCAGCAGCGTCGGCGGACCTGTCCCTGGCATTCGGAGGCGTCCCCGTCGCGATTAAGGAGTTGGAGCCGGTGCGCGGGTGGCCGTACACGCAAGCATCCCTCGTCTTCGCCGACCAAGTGGCCGATGTCGACAGCACCCAGGTAGCGAGGCTCCGCGCGGCCGGCTCGGTGCTCTGCGGGCAGACGACGGCGTCGGAGTTCGGGGGCATCAACTGCACGACCACGAAACTGCACGGCACAACGCGCAATCCCTGGGATCTCGAACGCACGCCCGGCGGCTCCTCGGGCGGCTCGGCCGCAGCAGTCGCCGGAGGGCTCGTGCCGATCGCCTCTGGCGGCGACGGGGGCGGCTCGATCCGGATCCCCGCAGGGTTCACCGGGCTATTCGGACTCAAGTCCACGTTCGGGCGTATTCCCCAGGGGCCCCGCGCCCACCAGCCTCCGCTGACAGTGGTAGTGGGGTGCGTCGCGCGCTCCGTGCGCGACGCGGCCCGTTGGTTCGACACGTGCAACGGCTTCGACCCGCGAGACACCCTGAGCCTGCCGCGCGTCACGGGCTGGGAGGCGGGCCTCGGGTCCTTCGAACTCGCGGGCAAGCGCGCCGTGGTCGCGATCGACTTCGGCTCGGCGATCGTCGAGCCCCGGATGGCGGCACAGTTGGTCGCGCTTGCCGAGGTTCTGATCTCGGCGGCGGGACTCCACCGCGTGGAAGTGGACGTCTCGTTCCCCCAAGGCGGTCTCGAGTGGTCGTTGTCGAACCTGATCGGGCTCGCCGGCGTCCTCGGGGATCGGTATCCGGCCCGCCAGGACGAGTTGACGAGCGAGATCCAGTTGGGGATGCAGATGGCGATGTCGAGCGTGACGTTGAAGACTGCCGGGGCGGCCGAGATGTTCCGGATCGACATCAACGAGCGCATGGCCGACATCTTCGAGAGGACGGATTTCATCTTCTGCGCGACGAACCCCGACGTGGCCTTCGCCGCGGAGGGGCCGATGGCGACGAACGTGGGCGGTGTCGATCTCATCGCCGAGCTCGGGTTTAACAGGGCCATTGGCAACAACGGGGCGCTGACGATTCCGGCCAACCTCACCGGAGCGCCCGCTGTGAGCATCCCGGCCGGGCTCATCGACGGCCTGCCGGTGGGCTTGCAGGTGATCGGCCGCCACCACGAGGAGCAACTGCTCTTAGATCTCGCGCGCACGGCGGAGCGCGAGCACCCCTGGCCCCTCGTCGCGACGTCGGCCCCGACCTGACCCGCTACCAACGACCGCGATCGACGCAAGAACTTCTTAGCGTCCAGGTCTCTGGGTCTTGTGACAAGTTTCAAGCGATATGGACGTGTGGGTGCCGAGAATCCCATCCACCCACGCTGAACTGGGCTTTCGGCGCTGGCGCTGGCGCTGGCGCTGGCGCTGGCGCTGGCGCTGGCGCTGGCGCTGGTGCTGTCGATCTGGCGATCAGACTGCGCGGTGGCCCTGACCTTCCTCTACGTGGCGTTCGTGCGGTTGCTCCAGCTCCTTCGGCTGCGACGTTCCGAGCAAGACGATCTCGCCATCGAGGTCGTGATGCTTCGCCACGAGGTGGCCGCGCTGCGTCGCCAGGTGGCCCGGCACGTCGCTCGGTCCAGGTCATTGAAGACATGGAACAGTCCGCAATCCAACACGACATCGAACTGCTCGCCGAGGGACCCCAGATCCAGGGCATCTCCCACGACGAAGCGTGCGGCCAGGCCCCGTTCGCTCGCCTTCTTCTCGGCGAGCCTGATCGCCCGAGGCGAGGTGTCGATCCCTGTGGCCGACGCGCCGCGCTCTGCCGCCATCAGTGTGTGCTCGCCCGTTCCGCAGCCCGCATCGAGAATTCGTCCAGCGACTGCGCCTGACTGTCCGAGGGCCATGAAGGCCGATTGTGGGCGTCCAATGTCCCATGGCGGAGTGCTCTTATAGAGGTCGTCGAACTCTCCAGCATGGTGAGATTTTGAAGTCACGCTGCTCCGGCGCTGATCCTCCACGTCGGCCACGGGACAACGCTATGCCCGGCGCGGTCGCCAGACGTCACCTCGGACAGGGTGGCGCGCTGCCACAAGCAGCGCTTGCCCGTTCAGAAGTTCATTCCGACCGTCGCACTCGGCGGTGACGGCCGCGCCGAAGAGGACGACGGCACCGTCACATAACAGCCGGGTCGGGGCGCCGTTTTGCGGATCGACAGCACCATCAGTTGGGTGCGGAACCACCTCTCCATATGATCGCAGGAATGCGGTATCGACGCCTTGGGGCGAGCGGCCTGAAGATCAGCGAGCTGAGCTTCGGTTCGTGGGTCACCTTCGGCAAGCAACTTGACGTCGGGCTCGCCATCGACTGCATGGCCGTTGCATTCGAGGGTGGGGTCAACTTCTTCGACAACGCAGAGGTCTACGCACAGGGTGAGTCCGAGCGGGTGATGGGAGCCGCGCTCACGCGCCTCGGGTGGGCGCGCGAGGACTTCGTCGTTTCGACCAAGTTCTTCGGAGGGATACACCCCGGCGTCAACACGACAGAGACGCTGAACCGCAAGTACCTCCTGCAGGCGATCGGGCCGTCCCTGGAGCGACTCGGGCTCGACTTTGTCGATCTGATCTACTGCCACTCCCCTGATCCCGAGACGCCGATCGAAGAGACGGTCTGGGCGATGCACGACATCGTCACGAACGGCCAGGCCCTCTATTGGGGCACGTCGAACTGGCCGGCAGAGTCGATCAGAGAGGCTGTCGAGCTCGCAGAGCGCCATCACCTGCGCAAACCGGTGGTCGAGCAGCCGCAGTACAACCTCCTGCATCGCGATCGAGTTGAGAAGTTCCTCGCTCCCGTGTGCAGCGAGCTTGGCATCGGACTCACGACTTGGAGCCCGCTGTCCTTCGGTGTCTTGACGGGCAAGTACCTCAACGGCATCCCGGACTCGAGTCGAGCGCGTATCGAGGGCGTCGAGTGGCTTGCCGCCGTGGCAGAGGACGAAGCCTCGACCAAAATGGCGATGGAGGTCGTGCGGCTGTCGGGTGAGGTTGGCTGCACGCCAGCGCAACTTGCCATCGCGTGGTGCCTCCGCAACCCGCACGTCTCCTCGGTCATCACCGGCGCCAGCAATGTCGCGCAGGTCCGCGAGAACCTTGGAGCACAGGACGTCGCCATGGAGCTGGGTGACGACGTTCTCGCTCGTCTCGACGTCGCGTCAGCGAAGCCCGCGTCGTAGCCGGCAGTTCCGCCTCCGAGACTGTCGACGCCTATGGCGTCTTGGGACAGCGATAGACCATTTATGCACCATCCCCAGCCGTACCAAGTTCGCCGATGAACCAAGGACCCCTTTGAGCTGGGTATTTCCATTTGCAGGCGTAGCCGTCCTGCGTGGGCTTATTTGCAAGCAGGGGGTCGTGGGTTCGAGTCCCAACGTCTCCACCCCGTGTGACCAGGACTGATGCCGTGGGTCGCTTCATGAACTGCACCTTCGTCCGAGGAAGATGCACCAGCCATTCACCGCTCGCATTCAGCATCCTCGCCAAGGTGAAGCCTCGGAGATCTGCTGGGGCCGGCCCATAAGCGAGCCTTGAGAGAGCATCGGTCAGGGGCGGCATCTTCCGTAAGAAGTCGGACCAATGTTGGAATGACCCCGCTGTTTGTTGTGCTCATCAAACCTTAAGGTGAGCCCTCTGGCGGCGCTGAGGCAAATCCGGTAGCAAGAGAGAACTCATCGATTCCTGCGCGTTCGACGTGATGGATGAACGCACTTTCGTCGGCAAAGTACAACTCGACGTTGCCGGTGTCGGACCACCGAACGATGTAACTGGGCGTGGGATCATCACCCCGGACGTCAAGAACCTGTCCATCTCGCAGCGGCGCTCCGGTCTTGACATCCTTGAGGATCAGAAGATCTCCGGGAACTGGTCGCATCCTTGCCTCCCTAGTGGCCAAATGAGCGTTGTCGCGGTCGACTGAGACCAGTCTTCTTGGGGGACGCATGGTCCAGTAGAGACCTTGGTCCCCAATTTCGTCCCGGAGAAGAGTGGTCGTGCCTGCCATCAGCCATATGCCCCTAGCGCTCACGAACGTCCGCGCGCAATCTACGCACAGATGGGAGGAGGCAGCCACAAGAGGTGCACGTCGCACCCGTAGCCATGTGAGGCCGCTGCCTTGAAGTTGTAGCCCTAGTCAAACGAGTCACGGGACATGAGAGTCATAGAGAGGGAGCGGTAGATGTCGATCCCAGGTGAGGCAGCCATGAGTAAGACACCGTCATCGTGCTCGCAGCATCGTACGAGAGTGTGCCGGTTGCCGAGTTCGACCCCGCAAACTCCGAACAGCTTGCGAAGGAACTCAAGGCTGCGGGAGCGGCAGCATGACGCTGCTAGGTGACCAGGTAGATGACGAATGTGCCGGGCCTCGTGCTCGCGCCTTCTTCGAGTCTGAGGGAGCCGACGCGTTGAGCCATCGGGAGCTTGACGAGGTCGCCCGGCACCACATCAGAAACGGGATGATCGCCCATCACGCATGACGGATGCGTCCAGTGCCAGACGGGACTTGAGAGCGGCCAGTGTCGCATGCGCCCTACCCTCCCGGTAGAGGCCGATCCCCGCGTTGAACACAAGAAGGCCGGCAATCACGGCCGCTTCCGTGAAGTTCCCGAGCACAACCTCAAGCACCATCGCGGCCTCGAGCATCCAGGGCACGGGCGCCCAGAACTTCATCGCCGCTTGCGCAAGCGGGTGCGTCGTCGTATCTGGAAGTGCATTTGGACCGACTTGGGTGAGTCGTTGATCGGCTTCAACTGCGCTCAGCCCCGTGGCCCGTGCCGGCGCTGGTTCTGCAGTCGAGATCCCGGCCATTTGAGAAAACGTAGTCCGGAGACCCGACTCGCTCAGTCGCTACTGCGGTGGTCACCGGGAGGGCTCGCGCTGCGGCATTCTGGGTACCGAATCGATGTTGAGTTCAGTTCGAGATGCACCTTTGTGCTTGGCGACATTCGTGATGGTTCTCGCACCACGAAGAGGAGCTGCTCCGAGGCTTAATCCGGCGTCGCCAAATCGGCATTCGAAGTGGAGAGCAACGAAACAGGAGGAACATCGCTCACGTGAGCGTTCCCCTTCCTCGATCCTCCAGAGATTTTGGAGTCCCAGTCCGGAACTACGACCACGAGCCCAACGGGCATGGTGCTCCAACTAACGTGGGCCCCATGAGCCGCTACGAGTACCGATTCGCGGAGTTCAATCGTCAGGACATCCCGGCCGGTGACACCGAGGCCGCATACGTCGTGGGTCTGATGAACGAGCATGGGAAGGACGGGTTCGAGTTCTTCATGTTCAACGACAGCCTTGATGCGACCAGAGCCCTAATTTTCCGTCGCGTAGCGGAGGAGTGAACATAAGCTGGCTCAGAGGATTCGCTCTCCAACTTTCCCGTCCCGGTTCACCTTCAGGGGTCCCAATCGCTTCCTACGTTCATTTGTAGCCGATATTTGTCCGAACGTTTATCCGAATGGTTCGGGGTATTTGTCCGAATCCCTCCGGGCGAGACAAGGCGAGAGCGCGTCCGGCGTGGCGTGTGGCACCGTGGAGGACGTGGCCACGTCGTTTCCACGTTTGTTCGAGCCCCTGGACCTCGGTCCGATCACAGTTGCGAACCGGATCGTCTCGTCGGGGCACGACACGGTGCTGGCGCGCGACGGGCTCGTCACCGACGAGTTGATCGCCTACCACGTAGCGAGGGCTGAGGGCGGTGTCGGACTGATCGTGGTCCAGGTGGCGGGCGTGCACGAGACCGCGCGCTACACGAGCCACATGCTCACGGCGAGCGACGACTCGTGCCTCGAGGGCTACCAACGACTCGCCGAAGCCGTGCACGCGTACCCCACAAAGATCGTCGGCCAGTTGTTCCACCCAGGACGTGAGGTGATCGACCTCAACGACGGGACGCGACGGGTCTGCGTGGCACCCTCGTCGGTACCCAACGAGCGCGGGCGGGTCACACCACGGGCGTTGGCGACGAAGGAGATTGAGGAGATCGTCGAGGGCTACGCCAGTGCCGCTGCGCGGCTCGCGCGGGCGGGCCTCGACGGCGTGGAGGTGGTCGCGAGCCACGGGTATCTGCCCAGTCAATTCCTCAACCCGGTGACGAACCGCCGCGACGACGTCTACGGGGGATCGCCGGAGAACCGGCGGCGCTTCCTGCTCGAGGTGCTGCGCACCACGCGCGCGGCGACGAGTGGCGTGGTAGGGCTGCGGATCTCGCTCGACGAGCGCGACGAACGCGGACTCCAGGCGCACGACGCGCTCGAGGCGATCCGCGTGGCCAGCGACGAAGGACTGCTCGACTACGTGAGCGTAACGACCGGGACCTCGGCGACGCGGCGCGGGTCGGACCACATCGCGCCGGACATGTCCTTCGCGGCGGGCTACGTGGCGCCCGAGGCACGACGGGTGCGTCACGTGACTTCGGTGCCGGTGTTGCTAGCAGGGCGGATCAACCAGCCCCAGGAGGCCGAGCGGTTCCTCGCGGACGCTGCGGCGGACGCGATCGTGATGACCCGGGCGCTGATCTGCGACCCCGGGATGCCGGCGAAGGCTCGCGGCGGCGAGCTCGAGGAGATCCGGGCCTGCGTGGGCTGCAACCAGGCCTGCATCGGCCACTTCCAGCTTGGGGTCGCCATCTCGTGCATCCAGCATCCCGAGACCGGCCGAGAGCTCCTCTTCCCTCGGACTCGTCGGGCGTTGACGTCACGGCGAGCCGTTGTCGTGGGCGGTGGGCCCGCCGGACTGAAGGCGGCGGCCGTCCTGGGCGAACGAGGTGTCCACATCGACCTCTACGAGCGCCATCCGTGGCTCGGAGGGCAGGTGCTCGCCGCGGGGCGCCTGCCGGGGCGCGAGGAGTTCGCTGGCGTCGCCGGGA
>ODAK010005232.1_pt1 | contig 13198 bp, 15 predicted proteins | sample 1539591 | NCBI WGS metagenome assembly ODAK01 (sample SAMEA3539303, study PRJEB22396) | soil metagenome | biome: tundra; feature: field; material: soil | place: USA | collected 2010-05 | depth 0.15 m | reverse complement strand
GCGAGCCGGGTCGTGAGCCAGACGGACGGATTCGTCGACGATGACGCTCTCACCGTTTCGGGCCGCGCGGCCCAGGAGGCGCCGGATGCTCTGATCGAGGTCGCGAGCAATCCAGTTGACAAGCGACGGCGCCCGGTCATTGAGATCGGGAAACCCGTTGGGGTCCTTGGCCAGCTCGCCGATCGCCTGCACGGTGCCGGCATGGCGGCGGCAGTAGCTGATCCCCGAGAAGGCAACGCTGTGCGCCGGGCAGAACGCGGCCGGGCACTGGCGCCCGCGGCGGTCCCGGTACGCGCAGAGCTGCGCATCGGTGTTGGTGCATCCCCGAAGGGAGCAGGGCATGGCCGTGGACCCGACGCCGTCGTCGGTTGTGTCCTGCGGGCTGTGTTTGAACAGGGTGGTCATCGAAGGCACTCCACGCCGACGATCCTACCCCGGGGTTGCGGCCCCGACCGGTGACGGAGTTGTTGCGACCTGTCGATCCAGTGCGACGGCCAGGCGGCGAATCGATCCCATCAATTCGGCGAACGCCGCCGGCGTCAGCGACTGCGCGCCGTCGCTCAGGGCGTTCTCGGGATCGGGGTGGACCTCGATCATGAGGCCGTCGGCGCCTGCAGCGAGCGCGGCGCGCGCCATCGGTGGTACCAGCGGGCGATGCCCGGTGGCATGGGAGGGATCGACGATCACCGGCAGGTGGGACAGCGATTTCACGACCGGCACCGCGCTCAGGTCGAGGGTGTTGCGGGTCGCCGCCTCGAACGTGCGGATACCGCGCTCGCAGAGGACCACGTTCGGGTTGCCATGGGCCACGACGTACTCGGCGGCGAGCAGCCATTCCTCGATGGTGTTGCTGAGCCCGCGCTTCAGGAGCACCGGACGACGCGCCGCGCCGACCGCCTCGAGAAGCGCGAAGTTCTGCGCGTTGCGGGTCCCGACCTGGAGCATGTCGGCATACTCGGACACCAGCTCGACATCTCCCGGGGTGAGCACCTCGGTGACGATCGGCATCCCCGTCGCATCACGGGCATCGGCGAGATGCCGGAGCCCGTCGAGCCCGAGCCCTCGAAAGGAGTACGGCGAGGAGCGCGGCTTGAAGGCGCCCCCTCGGAACATGGTCGCTCCCGCGTCCGCCACCGCACGCGCCGTCGCCAGGACCTGCTCGCGGCTCTCGACGGCGCAGGGGCCGGCGATGACGACGAACGACCCGTCGCCGAATCGGACCCCGGACACATCGACCACCGTGGGCTCAGGATGCCACTCCCGGGTGACCTGCTTGTAGGGCTTGCTCACGGGGATCGCGTCAGCGACCCCCGGGAGGTCGCAGATCGCGTCGCGGATGGAGCTGGGGTTGCTGCCCAGGACGCCGATGGCGAGGCGGTCGGCGCCGGGGAGCTCGATCGGCTCGAAGCCACGCTCACGCACGTGCTGGATGACGGTTGCGACCTGGTCGGAGGTCGCCTGCACGTTCATGAGGATCAGCATCGTCTGATCCTAGCGAGAACCATGGTCAGGCCCACGTCCAGCTGTCGAGCACTTCCTGCAATGCCGCGGCGTCGGTGGCGAAGTCGGCCGGCAGTGTCCTGAGCACGATCTCGTAGGTGTTGCCCGCCTGGTTCACCACCATCTGCTCGGTCTCGGTAGCGGTCCCGCTCTGGTAGGTCATCAGCACACCGGAGACGCCGTCGATGTCGACGGGCTCCGGCTTGCTCACATCGATCGCCCCGGGCGGCGTGATGCTCGTCAGGTACTGGGAGAGCTGGTCGTCGGCGACCGGCTGCGCCGTCGTGCTGGCGGCGATGATTCCCTGGTCCGGTGCGAGCAGGAGCATGAGGACGGAGCCGCCGGCGTTGAGCGATGCCAGCGCGCTCTGATTGGTCGTCTGGTCCTGCCAGCCCGACGGGACGTTGGCGCGGAATCCCGTTCCGGCAAAGGGCGTCGCCTCCGCGTTCGGGGTCGATGATGCTGCCGGGCTGGAGCTCGGCGTCACGGTCGCGGTCGACCCGCCGCAGGCGCTGAGCAGCAGCATCAGCGTGAACGCGCCGGGCCGGAGGGCGCGCGCGCAGGGAACAAGCAAGGTCACGTCCCCGAGGATAGCCGAGCGATCCCGCCTGAGCAGGTGTCGATGCGAGGACAATCGCACGCATGGCAACGCGCTCGGCACTCCGCGTCACACGGCTGGGCCCGGCGCACGCCGGTCAGCTCGCCGCGCTCATCGACAAGGAGCCGGTCACCAACGTCTATCTGCGCAGCGAGCTGCGTCTCGGGTTCGAGTCGGGTGACTGGTGGGGCGCGTTCGAAGACACCGACCTGACCTCGGTCGTGCTCGGCTGGTCGCTGGTGGTGCCGTACATCCCGGACCTCGATGCGGCGCCGCCACTGGCACAGGCGCTCACCGCAGGCGCGCAACCCCGCATGGTGGTCGGCCAGAGGGCCTCGGTCATGGCGCTGCACAACGCGTTTCGACCGCCTCGGCCGGCTCGCGAGCTCCGTGATCCGCAGCCGCTGATGGTCCTCGACCGGGGCGACCTGCGCGGCACACCGTCATCCGACGTCCGCCTGTCGACTCGTGGCGACCTGGAAGCGTTGATCATCGCCGCCGCGCGCATGCACCGCGAGGAGATGGGCGTCGACCCGCTGTCGGTCGACGCGCCCGCGTGGCGGATGCGCATGATCAGCCTCATCGAGCGGCGCTGGAGCTGGATCTGGATGCGAGGCCACGAGGTCCTCTTCAAGGCCGAGCTTTCCGCGTGGACCCCTGAGGTCGTGCAGATCCAGGGCGTGTACACGGCGCCGAAGTACCGGGGCCGGGGGATCGCCCACGCGGGGCTCGCGGCCGTCTGCACCCACGTCTTCAGGGATGTGCCGCGCTGCAGCCTCTACGTCAATCAGTACAACGTGATCGCGCAACGTGTCTATCAGCGGCTGGGCTTCAAACCGGCGGACATGTTCGCGACAGTGATGTACTAGGCGCCACCGTCCATGATCGAAACCAAATCCGAAGTCACCCTGCCCGTATCGCCCGAGGATGCCTTCGCGGTCGTCGCCGACGTCGAGCATGCGGACTGGCTGCCGGCAATCCGGCGGCTCCGCCATATCGGCGGCTCGGTGGGTGAGGTGGGCGCCCGATATGAGGTCGAGGCGGGGCTGGTTGGCCGTCACCTTCGCGGTGTGCTCGTCTGCACCGAGTTGACTCCGCCGAAGCACATGGTGCTCACCCTCGAGGATGGTTTGGATCTGACTCTCGAGGTCACCATTCGTAAGGTGGTCGGCGGGTGCACGGTGGTGATGTCGGCGCGGTACTCGGTGAGCGGCCGCCCGTTTGCCGGCGCGGTCGAGCTCGCCTCGCACGGACCCGCGCGCCGGGAGACCGCCCGCGCGTGCGAGCAGCTTGCCGCCCGCTTTGGGCGTAAGAGCGGCGACCTGGAGAGTGCGGCGTGGTGAGGCGATGACCCGGGGGCAGGTGACCGATCGCGAAATCCTCGACGCCAAAGTGCGCTCGCTGCCGCCGTTGAGCGAGCCTGAGGTCGCGTGGCTCCTGGCGGAGGTGCGCGGCAACGGCCGGGGCCCGGCGCTCGACCAGCTCGTCGAGCATCAGATCGCGGCAATCCTTGAGCTTGCGGAGGCCCGGCGCGGCAAGGGTGTCGAGGTCGGCGACCTGACCCAGGAGGGGACAATCGCCTGCGTGGTCGCGGTCATGGAGTACGCCGGCCAGGATGGCCCGGCAGCCGGACTGGAGCGGTTCGTCGCCAGGCTGGTCGCGTCGCACATGGACGACACCATCGAGCTCGCCGCCATCGAGCGTGCGGGTGACGAGGCCTTTGTCCGCGACACCGAGTTCTACGAGGCCGCGGAGATCAGGGCCCGCCACGAGTTCGGCAGGACGCCGACCGTCGTCGAGCTTGCCGCGGAGCTTGGCTGGCCGGAGGAGCGCGTGGCCATCGTCGGCGCGATGCTCAACGACGCGAGGGCGCGCTACGACGCCGAGATCGTCGAATTCCTCGACGACGTCGAGGAGGAGTAGGCGCCGGGGCCTGAGACGTTGGCCTCGTACGCCTGCCGGAGCCAGTCGACGAGCGAGTCGTCGAGATCGCCGGTTGACTCATGACTCAACGGCGAAGGTCGTCGCCACGCCAGTCGAGGTCGTGCAGACCCTCGCCGGTGCCGCGACGGATCGCGCTCTGCCCGAAACGCTCGCGCAGGCGGTCGAGGGTGTGATCGATCCGATCGTTCACGGGTTGGTCGAAGAGGTCGAGCTGCGGCGCATCGGCGAGCCCGGTCACGCCGACGCCGAGCAGACGCACGGCGTCACCCGTCCAGGCTGCGTCGAGCAGGACGATCGCGGCGTCGCGGACGGCCGTGTCTGTCGCAGTTGCGGAGGCGAGGGTCTCCTGGCGCGTGGTCGTCGTGAAGTCCGAGTAGCGGAGCTTGAGCGTGACCGTGCGCGCCGTCCATCCCCCGCTGCGCAGCCGTGCCCCGACGTCGCCGGCCAGCTCGGCCACTCGCGCATGCAGCGCATCGCGCTGGGCGACATCACGCGCGAACGTCTCTTCTCGCGACACGCTTCGCGGCGCCCCGGGAATGGTGACCGGCGCCGTGTCGATCCCCCGCGCGCGCTCCCACAACGACGTCCCGGATGCCCGGCCGACGCGTCGTTGCACGGTGTCGAGCGGGAGCGCTGCGAGCTGGCCGAGCGTCGAGATCCCCAGCCCGCCGAGCGCCCGCTCGGCAGCCGGTCCGAGCCCGGGTAGCCGGCGCAGCGGGAGCGGCGCCAGAAAGGCGGCCTCGCCCCCGGGTTCGACGACGACGAATCCCCGCGGTTTGCGCAGATCTGAGGCGATCTTGGCAACGGTCTTGCAGGTCGCGACGCCGAAGGAGGCGTGCAGACCGCTGGTGGCAAGGATCCGGTCACGCATCTCCTCGGCGATGTGCCGCGCGCTGCCGAAGCGGCGCGTCGATCCGGTGACCTCGAGGAACGCCTCGTCAAGCGACAGCGGCTCGATCACCGGCGTGTAGTCGCGAGCGATGTCGAACACTGTCTTGGACGCGTCGCGATAAGCGCGAAAGTCGACCGGCACCAGCACCGCCTGCGGGCACATTCGAAGCGCGGTCCGCAGAGGCATCGCTGAATGGACTCCAAAAGCGCGAGCCTCATACGAGGCGGCGCTGACCACTCCTCGATTCAGCTGCGCCGTGCCGTCGACCGACGGGGCGCCGCCGACGATGACAGGAAGCCCACGCAACGCGGGCCGGCGCAACTGCTCGACCGATGCGTAGAACGCGTCGAGGTCGAGATGGATGATCGCGCGATCGGTCACGAGCGCACCGAGACCTCCGCCGGATCAGGAGCCGGTGTGCTGCCTCCACTCATCGATGTCCGCTTCACGCACGTAGCCTGCGCGAATCATCAGTTCCATGTATGGAACAGCCAGGTGTGGTGCGGCTCGGCGCAACACCCACGGAGGTGGATTGTCCTTGTTCTTGTTGACGCTCTGATAGAAATAGATCTGATTCAGATCGCACAGAAGGGCAAGACGGTGCAAGGAAATCCCCCTCTCCGCGCACCGTTCTTTGATGTACTCCTTGAACTCCACGCTTAGGCCAAGTATATGCCCATGTTCCGGAGCGCACCGGGCAATTCTCGAAGTGCGGCAATCACCGCATCGGCCACGCCCGATCCGTGTTCGCCGCTCCTGCTGACGAGCACCGCGCGCAGGCCGGCTGCGTGTGCCCCGACGATGTCCGTGGTCTCGCTGTCGCCAACCATGACGGTGCTGTGAGCTTCGGTTCCCAGCGCCCGCATCGCGGTGTCGAAGATGCGCGGCGACGGCTTACGCCATCCGATCTCCGCGGAGAACGTGACCGCATCCAGGTGCTGTTCGAGCCCGAGATGGGCGAGCTGCCCGTGCAGCGACTGAACTCGGTATGGCGCGTTCGAGCAGAGACCGACGCGAAGTCCCGCGGCGCGGAGGCTCTCGAGCAGCGGCACCGCATCGGGGTCGAGATTGGCTCCGTGCCACCAGGCCTCCTGTTCGATGCTCAGCACCTCGTCGAGGAGCTCGTCGTCCAGGCGAAGACCGGCGTCGTGGTATGCCCGGCGGGACGCAGCAGTCAGGTCGATCTCGTCGAGGGCGCCGCTCCGGTCGTGCTCGAGAACCTCGCGCTCGACGCGATCCATGATCGGGCGAAGTGTCGCCACGGATGCGGACAGGCCCGACGCGGCCAGCACAGCGAGGATCTGCTGCTCCGCCTCGGCGAGAGCCTCGAGGGGGCGGGTGAACTCGACCAGGGTCTCGCCGTAGTCGAAGAGGACGCCACCATTCCGGCGCGGTAGCCCTTCCTCAGCATCGCTCACGCGGGGGCGCCACCTCCGCCGCCACCGCCGCCGCTGCCACCACCGCCACCGCCGCCGCCGCCGGCACCGCGCCCGCCCCTGCCGCCGCGGCGCTTCCGGCCCCCCTGCCAGCGTCGCTTCGGACGTTTGCCCGTGCTCCGCGGAGCGGGCGACAGCTTCTCGAGGTACGCCTCGCCCGGATGCGGCTCGTTCGGATGCCCGGCGAGGGCACCCGGCGCTGCGGCCACCCGGGCCTCGTATTCGGCGAGGACCGCCTCGAGCGGTCGCTTGTCGCTCGCGGGTGGCGCCGCGGTCTCAGCCCACGGCTGGGACTTGGGGCTGGCCTCGGCCCCGAGCATGCCAGCGCCCGGGATCTCTGGCAGGGCGTCGAGCACCGATTCGATCGCGCGCGCGATGAGGCGGTCCGCCTCGAGCGGGTCGTTCAGCGGTCCATCAGCCATCTGAGGCGGTGCTCCAGCCGGCGAGGGCGAGGCCGGCCAGCGTCTTGACGTCGACCTGCCCCTCGCGCACCAGGGTCGCGATGCCATCGCGGTCGAAATGCTCGACGTCCATGCGCTCGTCCACGTCGCGGTCGGTCGGTCCCTCGGTGAGGCCGGTCGCCAGGAAGAAGTGCATCACCTCGGTCGAGTACCCGGGAGTGAGCGGGGCGGTCGCCAGGGGAACGATGCGCGACGCGCGGAGGCCCGTCTCCTCGGCGAGCTCGCGCTCGGCGGTGCGCGTGGGCTCCTCGTCGGCGTCCCGAGTTCCGGCGGGCAGCTCCCAGAGAGCTCGGCCGACGGCATGCCGCCACTGCCGGACGAGGACGACGCGGCTGTCGCCATCGATCGCGACGATCGCGACGGCGCCCGGATGGGCAACCACCTCGCGCTGCGCGCGCGTTCCGTCGGCGAGGCGGACGTCGTCCTCGTAAAAGGTCAGCAGCCGCCCGCTGTAGATGCTCCGGCGCGAGGTCTGGGTCTCACGGAGGTGCTCGGTGGGCCCGGGATCGCCGGCGTCCGCGTCTGTGCTCACGCGCTGAGTTTGAGGCCCTCCGAGCGCTTCAGGCGCAGGACCACTCGTGAGACTGGCCGTGAGCGAACATCTTGGCGGCGATATTCGCCTGCGCCGCCGGATCCCAGATCGACGCCGCGGTCCCGCCGTTGGCGATGAAGGTCGACATCAGGAACTGGAAGACCCCGATATACGGCCCGCGCGGGTTCACGGAGTTCCAGTGGAAGTGCGACTCGCAGTTGGCGGTCCTAAGCATCCAGGAGACGCTCACGCCCCAGCGCTCGGCAGCGGCGGTGATGTCGGCAACCACCTGCGCCTGGCTCACTGAGAGGCCGCTCGGGACAACGAAGCTTGGCCGGGCGGTGCGGGCGCGATGCGTCATCGCAGGCTTGGCAGCGGGCAGGGCGGCGCTGAAGAGCACCACCGAGCGAACCCGAAGCATCCTCGGGTGAGAGGTCACGTTGGTGAGGAGATCGACCTCACCGACCGACGATCTGACCAGCGAGGCGGACGCGGCTACCCCCTGGGTGGGCGTCGTGATGAGCACCGCGGTCGCAGGTCCGGCCACCAACATGAGGAAGCCGAGAACCAGTCCACGTGCCCGCTTGGGTAAATGCAAGGCGGATCACTCCTATCTGGTCGGGCTCCGGTCATCGCTCCCCTGACCGGGCTTGATATCGGCCCGACCCCTGCTGCCCCTCTGGAGACATCTCGTCTCGACGACAGCTGGCGACCTGAGCCGGGGGCGACCGTACCACAACCGGTACTTGTGCCCGCAACCAGCTCAAACGGTGCGAACGCTTCCTACCAGCCGGTTGAGGCCCCGATGAAGCAGGAGGACGGAGCCGCGTTGAGCACGACCGGGACGTCAGCCGAGAGGCTGGATCCAGCCTGCCAGACGAACTCCTCGGAGCCGCCTCCGAGGATTGCTCCCGCACGGTTCTCGCAGACCGCGAAGCCGACCACGGCCACCCCGGAGGCCACCGACGCAGACGGCGTGAGCGTCGCCTTGACCTCCCCGTAGCCGTGCGCCGAATGGCAGGGCTGGCAGGAGTAGGCGGCTGACGCCGTGGTGAAGATCGGCCCGATGCCAGTCGGCCATGACCCGACGGTCACGGTTGCGTCCACGCTCGTGGCGCCGTTGCACGCGTCCGTGCAGTCGCCGGTCACGGCCAGGGTTTCGCCCGGTCCCAGGTTCACCGGCACCGAGTCGAGCGAGCCGAGCGTGTGGCCGGCCCGATGGGTCACGAAATGGACGACCGCCGACGCCGCGCCGTGGTACTTCGCGTCGTTCCGGAGGCTGGCGACCGGGATCGCTGCGAGGTCGAAGGTGCCGACCCCGACGGCCAGCACCGAGACCGACATCGTGTCCGGCGGCAGCGGGGGGGGGGACGGGGTGACGGTGGGCGTCGGCGAGGGCGTCGGCGTGTGCGTCGGGGTGGGCGTCGGCGCCGCCCCGGAACAGCCCAGCAGGAGCAGCGTCGCGGCAGCGGCGAGCCAGAGAAGCAGCGAGCGGAACTGGGGCATCGTCACCATCCTAGGGTCAGATTCAGCTTTGATCGGCGCGTGACAGAATTGACATGCACGTCAATCGCGTGGGTTCATGGAGGCACCCGCCTTGCATTTCTCGGCTGAGCACGACGCGCTGCGAGAAACTGTGCGCGACTTCGTCGCCAAGGAGTTGCGTCCATACGCCGACGAGTGGGAGGCGGCCGAGAGCTTTCCCAACAGCGTCTTCACGCGGATGGGCGAGCTCGGCCTGCTCGGGCTCCGGTGCCCGGAGCGGTACGGCGGCCAGGGCGGTGACTACTTCAGCGCCATCGTCCTGGCCGAGGAGCTCGCACGCTGTGGATCCGGCGGGGTCGGCATGGCGCTCAGCGTGCATACGGAGATGGCGACGCCGCCGATCCTCAGGTGGGGCACAGAGGAGCAGAAGCAGCGCTACCTCGTCCCCGCGATCAAGGGCGAGAAGATCGCGGCCCTCGGCATCACCGAGCCCGACGCGGGCAGCGACGTCGCCAACATCCGGACCCGAGCGGACCGGGTCGACGGCCACTGGCGGATCAACGGCAGCAAGCTCTACATCACCAATGGCGTGCGTTGCGACTTCATCCTTCTGGTCGCCCGCACCGGGTCTCAGGAGGACGGCGCCCACGGGATCACGCTCTTCCTCGTCGACAAGAACCTCCCCGGCTTCACGGTCTCGCGAAAGCTGAAGAAGCTCGGCATGCACTCGAGTGACACCGCCGAGCTTTCGTTCATTGACGTCGAGGTCGGCGACGACGCCGTGCTCGGCGAGGTGGGTCAGGGCTTCTACAACCTCATGTGGGAGCTGCAGGGCGAGCGCCTGATCGGGTCGGCCGGCTCCATCGCCGGCGCCGAAGTGGCTTTCGAGGAAACCCTGAAGTGGTGCAAGGAGCGCGAGGCCTTCGGCCGTGCGATCGGGAAGTTCCAGGTCAATCGCCACAAGCTGGTCGACCTCTACACGGAGATCACGGTTGCCAAGAACTTCGTGTACAGCATCGCCGAGCGGTGGAATCGTGACGAGTACCCGGTGACCGAGATCTCGATGGCCAAGCTCCTGGTGGGGCGCGTGACGTCGCTCGTCGCCGACACATGCCTGCAACTCCACGGTGGCATGGGCTACATGGCCGAAACCGGCATCTCCCGGTACTTCCGCGACTCCCGCCTGATCCGCATCGGTGGGGGGACGGACGAGGTGATGAAGGAGATCATCGCCAAGACGGCGTTGGGACTCTAAGCGCCCAGGCCCACGAGGGCCAGGCGATAACAAGGCGCGCCATCACCGTCTGTGGCGAGCGTGCTGCAGACGTCGCTGCGCTTGCGGCGAGCGCGATGCTCGCCTGACAGGTCAATACGCACTTCGGATTTTTGGGTCCGTAGCAGTAGGCGGTGCAGACATGATTGTCGTTGCCCTCGCAGTAGGTGGCGCAGAAGGGCAGATTCGCGTTGAGACAATGACTCGTGCAGCTCCGAGATGTGTGGGTGCAGGAGGGACACGGGTTCGCCGGGGTCGGAGTTGGGGCAGCCGTGGGCGTGGGTGTCGAGAGGGGCGTCGGCCCGGTGGTGGGTATCGAGGTCGCGGCAGGTGTGGCCGGCGGACTGCTCAGCACGGTGGGCGTCGCCGGCTGTTGACCCGACCCGGTGGGAGTGGACCCCGGAGGTATGGAGCTCTGCTGGCCGCCGATCGTCACCTGCGGGGGTGGCAGGATCCCGAATCCTCCATCGGGCAATGCCGGGCTGAGGCCGCCGACAATGCCGCCGACCGCGACGATACCGAGGGCGCCGATGGTCGCCACACCCGTCCCCAGCCAACTCCCGACACCAGACCAGAGCCCTCCCAGTGTCGGGATCTGCGCAATCCAGGCGCCAATGCCAATCGTTCTCCAGAGGTTCCCCGAGGAGATGTTGAGAAAGGCACGCACGATTGCCGGATCCAGCTGTGTGCCCGCGACTCGGATGAGCTCCCGCCGCGACGCCACGACGCTCATCGGCCGCTTGTATGGTCGTGGCGCGGTCATCACCTCGTAGACGTCCGCCACCGAGACAATTCGCGCGGCAAGCGAGATCTCGTTTCCCCTCAAACCGCGGGGATACCCGGTGCCGTCATACCGCTCGTGGTGCTGCACGACCGCAGCACCCCACTCGCCAAGCCACGGGAGCAGTGGAGCGACCATTCGGGCGCCGTCCTCGGGGTGGCGACGCAACACCACCCATTCGGCCTCGTCGGGCGCTGAGGGTTTGTTGAGCAGCGACGCGGGCACCTCGAGCTTGCCGACGTCGTGGAGGAGAGCGGCCCACCGAAGGCGCGCACGATCCTTTTCCGCCATCTTGAGCTCGGTGGTGAGCAGATCGGTGAACACCCGCACCCGCTCGGAGTGTCCACGGCTGGCTCGATCGTGGACATTGAGCGCCAGCACGAGCTCGATGACGGTAGCCAGATCCTGCGCCCGATCGGCCTGACCGGATGCGCGGGCCGCTTCCAGCCGCTCGCGCAGCTCGAGCGGGGTACCGGTTCGCCGCGCGACCGCGAACCGCGCCGGCGCCTTGTCGGGAAAGAGCAACGACACGTTCAGGAGCGCAGCCAGCGGCAGCAGCCGTCGAGCCGCCCGTTCGAACACCACCAGGGTCAAGAGCGATCCAATCGCGGCGACGCTGATCCACAACGCCGCGGTCCACGGACTGTGGGCCCGGGGCAGTGCTCGGCTCAACCAGAGTGCGACACCGAACGAGAACGCGATGGGAACGGTGAAGATCAGCAGTCGAAGCCCCCAGCTCAGGAGCGGCCGCCGTCGCCACTCGCCCTCCGTCACCGCCGGCGAAGGCTGCCTACTCGGATCTGCCACGCCGCTCCTCTGTGAACTGCTGAGACTCACTCCCTGTGATGACAGGCTGCGTCAGCGCAATCCCGATGGCCACGACGAAGGGGTCACGATCCTGCTTCCGGAAGCCTCAATCCGCCAAAACGACGTCGCGGTGGGCTTGTGAGAGTTCGACTCCGTCTTCCGGCGCGCCTAATCAGTGTGCAATTGCTAGTCGTTGGCGAAGGCGGCGAACACCGGCTCCAGCTGCTCGACCGTGTCGATCGAGGGCGGCCAGGGCAGCACCTCCACGCGCGTGACGCCCACATCTGAGAAGCGGGTGATCGTTTCGATGATCTGATCGATGGAGCCGGTTACCGCCACCCCGAACCCGGTCGCTTCGGCCGACTTCGCGTCACCCGGCTCGACGAACGCGCCGACCGACCGACCGATGGTCGTGGGGTCGCGGCCGATGCTTTCGCAGATCCGATCCAGCTCGCCGGTCATCGTCGCGAAGGCTTCAGGCAAGCTGCTCGACGTCGCGTACGCACTCCAGACGTCGGCATGCGTGGCTGCCGCGGTCATCGTGCGTGTCGAGTGCCCGCCCATCATCAGGGGGATGCGTCCCGGTCGAGGTCCGCGCGGACGCACGTCAGCGTTCTTGACGTGATGGAATACGCCGTCGAACGTCGAGCTCGACGCTCCGCGCAGCAAGGGCACGATGATCTCCAACGCCTCGACGTAGCGCGTCACGGGCTTGTCGACCGGATACCCGAAGGACTCGGCGCCACCTCCGTGGCCGGCACCCAGCCCCAGCACGAAGCGTCCACCCGATATCTCGTCGAGCGCCTCGGCGGCCCGGACAATCATCCCCGGGTTGTGCTGGAGCGCCGACATCACCCACGTTCCGACGCGAACTTTCGACGTGCTGGCCGCAACCGCGCCGGTCATGGCGAGGCAATCCCACCAGCCTCGAGGACCGGGCCACTCGTCTACTCGCCAGAGAATCTCATCCGCCAGCCACACCGTGTCGGCGCCCAGTTCCTCACCACGACGAGCCCATGTGCTGATGTCCGCCCACGTCGGTTTGCCGCCATCGTCAGGGCGCTCGTGCATCGGCAGCACCAACCCGAGGTCGACGCCCTTGCGCATCCGCCGCAGTGTAGCCGCGATCAGGACGTGGTCATGGTGACCAACCGCGACGCGGTGATCTCCACAGATCGGCTGTCACCATCGCGATCACCGCGGCGATGATCACCGAGGACGTGACGCCCTCGGCGATGAGCCAATCGGTCGACACCGACTCACTCAGCCTGGAGAGCAGCACGTCGGCCGTGAGCAGCGCCGGCACGAGGACGCGCCAGTTGCGCGCGTTTCCCGGCCGTGCCAGCCACCAGACGACCCCGAAGATATACGGCTCCACCAGGTAGTAGTCAAAGACTGTCTTCGCAACCAGCGGGAAGCACGCAGCGGTCACGGTGAGGAGGCCGAAAAGTCCGGCCGGCGTGAACGCCACGGCGACGTGCCGCCGGAG
>ODAK010005231.1_pt1 | contig 13198 bp, 10 predicted proteins | sample 1539591 | NCBI WGS metagenome assembly ODAK01 (sample SAMEA3539303, study PRJEB22396) | soil metagenome | biome: tundra; feature: field; material: soil | place: USA | collected 2010-05 | depth 0.15 m | reverse complement strand
CGGATTCTGGCGACGGCGCGGGAGGTCACCGGAGCGCGCTACGCGGCGCTCGGCATCCTCGATGAACAACGGACCGGGCTCGGCCAGTTCGTAACGCTCGGCGTCGATGAGCAGACGCGCGCGGCGATTGGCGACCTGCCGCGCGGCCGGGGCGTGCTCGGGGTCCTGATCACGGAGCCGCAGCCGCTGCGCCTGACGAACGTCAGCCAGCATCCGCGCAGCTACGGGTTCCCCGATGGTCACCCGCCGATGCGCGGATTCCTCGGCGTGCCGATCTTGATCCGCGGCGCGGCGTGGGGCAACCTGTATCTCACCGAGAAGCAGGACGGCGACTTCACCGAGGCTGACGAGGAGGCGGCCGTGATCCTGGCCGACTGGGCGGCGACTGCGATCGAGAACGCCCGCCTGTACCACACCAGCGAGCGTCGTCGCACCGAACAGGAGCGAGCGGTTCGCGCGCTCGAGGCGACACGAGACATCGCGATCGCAGTCGGCGGCGACACGGGCCTCGAGCGCGTGCTCGAGCTGATCGTCAAGCGCGGACGCGCCCTGATCGATGCGCGCTGCGTCGTGATCCTGCTGCGCGAGGGCTCCGACCTTGTCGTGTCCGCCGGGGCGGGAGACGCGATCGACCTGCACGGAGGCCGCATACCGATCGCCGCATCGACCTCCGGCGAGGTGCTCGAGCGGCGCCGACCGGAGCGGATCGCCGACGTCGTCGCCCGGCTGCGGATCGCGCCGAGCGAGTTCGGGGTACACGACGCGCACACGGCGCTCCTGGTTCCGATGATCTCACGCGGGGAGGCGATGGGTGTGCTGGCGGCGTTCGACCGCGCCACCGATGGCGAGGCCTTCACCGACGACGACGAGCTGCTGCTCAGCACCTTCGCCGCGAGCGCTGCGAACGCGCTCACCCTGGCACACAGCGTTGAGTCCGATCGGCTGCGCAGCTCGATGGCCGCCGCGGACGCCGAGCGAAGCCGCTGGGCGCGCGAGCTTCACGACGAGACGCTTCAGGGCCTCGGTGCCCTGCGCCTGCTGCTCGCCTCCGCTCGGCGACGCGCCGACGCCGGGCAGACCGACGCCGCAGTCGATCAGGCGATCGAGCAGATCGAGCAGGAGATCCAGAATCTCCACGCGATCATCAGCGATCTGCGCCCGGCCACGCTCGACGAACTCGGGCTGCGCCCGACGCTCGAGGCGCTGCTCGAACGCCGCAGCGACCACGGCTCGCTGACGATCGTCAGCGAGCTCGTGCTCCCCGATCCGCAGGTGGCCGAGGACCGTCTCCCGCCGGAGATCGAGTCGACCGTCTACCGCCTCGTGCAGGAGGCGCTGACGAACGTCGTCAAGCACGCCAAGGCGCGCAACGCTCGCGTGGCGGTCGTCGCATCGCCAGACTGCGTGACGGTCGAGGTGCAGGACGACGGCGTCGGCTTTGCCCCCGACGCCCCGAGATCGGGCTTCGGCCTTGCCGGCCTGCATGAGCGCGCGTTCCTCGTCGGCGGGACCGTGACGATCGAATCCGATGACCGCGGCACCGTCGTGCGGGCCGAGTTGCCGGCGCAGGGACGCGACGCCGCGGGTCCGTCAGCTCCCGCTCAGGCCGCGTCGTAGCGCGTGGCCGTCGCGCGCCGCGCGGGCCACGCGACGCCTCGGGGTGAACCGGCCGCCGACGCGTGGACTGACGTAGGGCTCGCGCCGGGCGGCCCGCCGGACGGCCTCCGGCAGCTCTGCGTCGGCGGTGTCCTTGAGCACAAAGCCGATCGCGTCGGCGTCGAGCGCCTGCTGCGCGAACGCAGGATTGCCCTCCATCGTGACGACGACGATCTCGGTGCTGGGTACCTGCTCGCGCAGGCTGCGGATCGCGTCGATGCTCGAACCGTCCGGCATCCTCAAATCCAGGACGAGCACGTTGGGCCGGTGGCCGCGGACGTGGCGCATGACGGTCGGGAGATCGCCGGCCTCGGCGATCACCTTGACGCCGTCCTCCCCGTCGAGCACCATCCGCAGGCTTCGGCGCATCTGCGCGTGGTCGTCGGCGAGAACGACACGAATCGCGCGCTCGCCGGGCGCACCGGGTGTCGGGCCGGCCGGAGCTTGCGCGAGCTGAAGGTGTACGGCCACAGCGTCACCGTAACCCGGGCGGCACGCGCCGGCGACCGGGGAAACGCGCCGATCGACCGCGGGAAAGCACCGACCACGAATGCGTGTGGTCGAGGCCGGCTGCAGCGCCCGACCGCGGCGCGCCCGGGTGCCGCCTGCTCACGCGTGCAGCGACGAGGGCGGGCGACGCGGCGGCCGGGCGCCGCCCTGCTCACGCGCGCAGCGACGAGGGCGGGCGACGCGGCGGCGGTGGCTCGAGCCGGACGCGGGCATCGACGACGACGGCCCCGTCGGGCGAGGCCACGAGCGGATTGAGGTCGAGTTCGGCGACCTCGGCGTGCGCCTCGACCAGCGCGCTGAGTCGCAGCACGACATCCTCCAGGGCCCCGCGGGCCCAGCTCGGCGAGCCGCCGTGACCGGCGGGCGGGGCGAACGTCTCCAGCGAGCGCACCATCTCCTGCGCGTCGATGTCGGTCAGCGGCGTGATCCGGACCGCCGCGTCGCCGATCGGCTCAGCCGTCGACCCGCCGACACCGCACACGATCACCGGGCCAAAGCTCGGCTCCTGCGTGACGCCGACCAGCAGTTCCACGCCTCCCTCGACCATCGCCTGCACCGCAAAGCCCTCAAGGCGGCGACCCGCGGCCGTGACCGCGGCGCGAATCTCGCGTGCCGCGCGGCGAACCTGGACCCCGCTGCGCAGGCCGAGCCGGACGGCGCCAACGTCGCTCTTGTGGATCAGGTCGCCCGCAATCGCCTTCAGCGCCACCGGGCCGTCAAGCTCGCCGGCGGCGAGCGTCGCAGCGGCTGCGGTGCGGACGACACGCGTCGGGAGCAGCGGCAGCCCGTAGCAGTCGAGCAGTGATGCGACCTCCGCCGGGCCGAGCCAGCCGGCGCCGGCCGCCAGCGCGCCGGCGATGATCGCGGCCGCCTCGTCCGGGCGGCAGTCCGTGGGTTGGCGCACGACGCCGGCTGGGCGGGCCCGCCAGCGACCGTAGCGAGCCGCGTGCGCCAGCGCGCGCGCCGCGTCCTCGGGGAAGTCGAAGCGGGGAACGTGCGGCTCTCCCGAGCTCGGTGCCGGTGGCGGCGGCGGCGGGCCGATGACGACCGACGCGAGCGTCACCCCGCGCGCCGATCGCGCGGCGGCGTCGATCGCGCGTGCGACCTCGCTCCCGGCGCTCCCCAGCGGCGGCACGAAGATCGTCACGATCGCGTCGCAGACAGCTGCGTCAACCAGCACGTCGATCGTCTGGCGGTACTGCTCGCCCGATGCCGTGGCCAGGATGTCGATCGGGTTGGCAAGCGACGCTTCGGCCGGGAGCAGCGTGCCCAGGCGCCGCCTGACGCGCGCCGGCAGGCCGACCACGTCGAGCCCGGCCGCCTGGCAGGCGTCTGCACAGACGATGCCCGGCCCGCCGGCGTTGGAGACGATCGCGACGCGCCTGCCCGCGGGTGCGGGCTGCGCGCAGAGCAGCGTCGCGACGTCGAACAGCTCGTGCACGGTGTCAACGCGGACGACGCCGGCCTGCTCGAACAGCGCGTCGACCGTCACGTCGGAGGCCGACAGCAACGCCCCGGTGCGGGAGGCCGCGGCGCGCGCGCCGGCCGCCGAGCGACCGCCCTTGACGGCGACGATCGGCTTCGCTCGGCTGACTCGCCGCGCGATGCGCGCGAAGCGGCGCGGGTTCCCGAACGACTCGAGGTAGAGCAGCACGACGTCGGTGTCGGGGTCCTCCTCCCAGTACTGCAGAACGTCGTTGCCGGAGATGTCGGCTTTGTTTCCGACCGACACGAACGACGACATTCCAAGCCCGAGGCGGCCGGCGGCCTCGATCATCGCGACGCCGAGGCCACCGCTTTGCGAAAGGAAGCCGACACGCCCCGGCGGCGGCATCGCTCCGGCGTAGGTCGCGTGTAGACGCACGTCGCACGCGGCGTTGAGGACACCCAGGCAGTTGGGTCCCACCAGGCGCATGCCGGCGTCGCGACAGATCGCGAGCAGCTCGCGTTGGCGCCGCGCGCCCGCCCGGCCGCCATCGGCAAACCCGCCGGAGAGCACGACGAGGGCACGGACGCCGGCCGCGCCGCATTCGCGCGCGACGCCTGCGACATCGGCGGCGGGAACCGCGACCACGGCGAGCTCGACCGGACCCGGAACATCCGCGATCGACGCGTACGCCCGGCGCCCCTCGACGGTCGCCGCACGGAGGTTGACCGGATGGACAGCGCCGCCGAAGCCGCCGCTCAAGAGGTTGTGCACAACCTCGCCGCCGACCGTCCCGCGCCGGCGCGAGGCCCCGATCACGGCGACCGACGACGGTCGCAGGAAGCTGCGCATCGCGGCGACCGCGGCCGTGCGCTCTCGCTGCTCGAAGCGTTCCAGCGCTGCCTCGGAGGGCGATGTGGGGAGCTCGACCTCGATCACGTCGCCTCGCGAGCGCAGCTCGACCGGAAAGCCGCTGTCGCGGAACACGCCGATCATCCGGTGATTGCCGGGCAGCACCTCGGCGCTGAACGCGGTGATGCCATGCGCCTGCGCCGCCGCGGCGAGCTGACCGAGCATGATCGTCGCGATGCCGTGTCCCTGCCAGGCGTCGGCGACGACGAATGCGACCTCGGCGCGCTCGCCGTCGATCCGCACGTAGGCCCCGTGGGCGACGATCACATGACCCGGCCCGGCGGTCGCCACCAGCGCGTACCGCTCGGCCTCGTCGGTCTCGACGGCCCATTTCGTGGCCCAGTCGAAGTTCGGGACGCCGAAGAAGCGCAGGCCGATCGACTCGAGCGAGAGCCCCTCGAAGAACCTCCGCATTGCGGGAGCGTCAGCGGCGACCACGGGACGGACGTGCAGCGTCGATCCGTCCCGCAGCGCAACGTCGACCGCGCCATCCGTCAACTCGCGCGTCGCGGGCACGGTGCTCATCGGACTCAATACTGCCGCAGACGGCACGGCGTGCCATCGGCCGTCGCCCGCCGCCGCGTTGCGGCAAGACCCGCGGTGCCGTCCGAGCGGTGGGGCAAACTACGCAGCAGCCTCCCGTAGCGCTCCCTGATGGCGCCCTACCACGGTGGCCGTAGCCTCGCCGACAGTGACGCTCGCCGCGATCATCAACCTGAACCACCCAGCCAGCTATGTGCACTGGGGGTTCTTCCAGATGTCGGTGTCGAACCTGGTCGTGATCGTGTTGATGATCGTCGTCTTCGCCGTGGCGATTGCGCTGCCGTTCCCGGGCAGCCGCCGGCGCCGGAGCCGTTCGTGAGCGCCGCCGGCAAGCCGTCATGGACCTCGCGCGTGCGCGAGGCCGGGGTGGGCGCGATGCCGCCGGAGCGGCTGTTGCCCGACACCCAGCCGGCCTACATGTCCTCCTGGATCTACATATTCGGGGCGCTGACGATCGCGGCGCTGGTGATCATCATCTTCTCCGGCTCGGTGCTCGGGCTCAAGGGCCCGGCGTGGTGGCACTACACCGGCGTCGGGCACTTCTTCAACAGCATCCACCTGTGGTCGGTCGAGCTGTTCTTCTTCTTCATGGTCATCCACCTGTGGGGCAAGTTCTTCATGGCGGCGTGGCGCGGCGGGCGCAGCCGGACGTGGATGAGCGGCGCGATCACGTTCCTGATCTCGATCGCCGCCGCGTTCACCGGCTACGTCTCGCAGCAGAACTTCGACGCGCAGTGGATCGCGACGCAGGCCAAGGACGGGCTGAACTCAACCGGGATCGGCGCGTTCTTCAACGTCCTGAACTTCGGCCAGATGTACACCTACCACGTGCTGCTGCTGCCGGTCGTCGTGATCGCCCTGGTCTCGGCGCACATCCTGTTGGTCCGGCGGACGGGGATCGTCCCGCCGCTGCCGCTTGGCGAGCTGGCGATCCATGCGCCCGCCGCCGACCCGCCGGCGACCGGCGCAACCGGGTCGGCGGCATGAAGCGCAGGCGACTGTCGAACGCGGAGCTGAACGAGGCCGCCCGCCACTACGACGGTCCCTACAAGCCCTACGACCTGATCAAGGAGCTGTGCGTTGCGATCGCCGTCGTCGCGTCGTTGACGCTGCTCTTGACGATCTTCCTGTCCTCGCCCGACGACCGGCCGAGCACGATCGCCCAGTGGTCGCGGCAGATGCCGGTCGACTTCGTCACGACGGCCGTCAGCGAGCTCGACGGCTCGAGCGGCGCGGCCACCTACGGCCCGCCGTACAACCACAACGGCGACGGCCAGCAGATCGCGTTCATCCACCTGCAGAAGTGGCTCGGCGTGAGCCACCCGATCAACACCGCCCAGGACTTCGTGCTGACGCCGCTGGCGAGCATCCCCTTCGACCCGGCGCTGCGCAAGGCGACCGCCGCCTACCAGGCGGCGTCGGCGAAGACGCAGACGGCCTGGACGACCGGCTACACGAACGCGCTCGCCAAGGCGACGCCCGGCCCCGGCGGCACGGTCGCCGTGAGCGGCAACTTCGGGCCCGTGCCGACGATGATGAACGCCCTGCTCGGCCTCGCGCAGAGCGGCGGCCTCGACGGCGATCTGCTGACCAGCAACCAGTTCTTCCAGACCGACTACACCAAGCCGCTGCTGTTCATGGCCGACGGCGGTCTGCTGGCCGCTCGCGCGCAGTCGCAACACCTGCTGGGCGACCAGTGGGGCATGATGAACGAAACCGGCAGCTATCCCGGCCAGGTCTGGCTCTGGCTCTACACCTTCTGGTATCAGATCGCACCGTTCAACAGCTCGGACAACGCCGACGCCCTGGTGATGGCGATCATGGGCGTGCTGAGCCTCGGCCTGATCCTGATCCCCTTCATCCCCGGCGTCCGCGACATCCCGCGCTGGGTGCCGATCTACCGCTTCATCTGGCGCGACTATTACCGCGAGCAGGGCCTCCGCTAGCTCGCCGGGCGCGAGCGGCCGGACGACAGCAGCTCAGCGCGAACTCATGATCGCGCGTACCTGCCGCGCGATCTCGAGGTCCTCCCGCGCCAGGATCACGAGCGTCGTGGCGGGCGTTCCGGCCCCCGACACGTCTGCGTCACCGGATGCCGCGCCGTTGCGCTGCGCATCGACGGCCAGCCCCAGAAAGCCGAGCCCCTCCACGGCCAGCTCGCGCACGGCGGCCGACCGTTCCCCCACCCCGCCGGTGAAGACCAGCGCGTCGATCCCGCCGAGGCTCGCGGTCATCGCGGCGATCGCGGCGCGCAGGCGGTGCAGGTACACCTCGCGGGCAAGGCGCGCCGCGGCGTCGCCGGCGTCGGCGCGCGCGAGCACCTCGCGCATGTCCGGAGTGCCCGCGAGACCGGCGAGACCTGACTCGTGCTCGAGCGCATCCGCGAGCTCACCCTCGGACAGCGGGCCGTGCTCGAGCAGCCACAGCAACAGGCCGGGATCGACGCTGCCCGAACGGGTGGCCATCACGAGGCCCTCGAGCGGCGTGAAGCCCATCGTCGTGTCGATCGAGCGTCCCCCGGCGATCGCGCACAGCGACGCGCCGGCGCCGAGGTGGGCGCTGACCAGGCGCAGACCGCCCGCATCACGCCCCAGCAGCGCCGGCGCGCGCCGGGCCACCCAGGCGTGGGAGAGCCCGTGGAAGCCGTAGCGGCGGATCCCGAACCGCTCGCGCCAGGCCGCCGGCAACGCGTAGGTGGCCGCGGCCGCCGGCAGTGTGGCATGGAACGCGGTGTCGAAGCAGGCCACCGCCGGCACGCCGGGCAGCGCCGCCGAGACGGCGTCGAGCGCGGCGAGCGACTTCGACTGGTGCAGCGGCGCGAGGTCGACGAGCGCGCGCAACGCCGCCTCGACGTCAGCGTCGATGGGAACCGCTGCGTGGAAGCGCTCGCCGCCGTGGACGATCCGGTGGCCGACCACGTCGGCCTCGCCGAGCCCGGCGTCGAGCGCGGCACGCAACTCATCCGGGTCGATCGCGGCACGCGGAGTGGCGAGCTCGCGCTCCGCCATCCGCTGGTCGTCGTCGTCCAACAGCACGAGCTTCAGGCTGCTCGAGCCGGCGTTGACGACGAGCACGCGCATCGAGCTCAGCCCGACGTCGGCTCTCGGTCGCCGCCGGGCCAGGTCCAGTCGCGCAGCGCGGGCGGGTCCTCCCCGGCTTCGCGCGTGTAGGCGCGGTGGCGTAGCCGCTCGTCGACCATCGCCTGTCGCAGGTGCGCCGCCCGCTCCTCGAGGCCCTCGACGCGGTCGACCACGTCGATCACGAGGTGAAAGCGGTCAAGGTCGTTGAGCATCACCATGTCGAACGGCGTCGTCGTCGTGCCCTCCTCCTTGTAGCCGCGCACGTGGATGTTGTGGTGGTTGGCGCGCCGGTAGGTGAGACGGTGGATCAGCCACGGATAGCCGTGGTAGGCGAAGATCACCGGCCGGCTGGTCGTGAACAGGGCGTCGAACTCGTGGTCGGAGAGCCCGTGCGGGTGCTCGCTGTCCGGCTGCAGGCGCATCAGGTCGACGACATTGACGACACGCAGCCGAAGCTCGGGCAGCCGCTCACGCAGGATCGCCGCCGCGGCGAGCGTCTCGAGCGTCGGCACGTCGCCGGCGCAGGCGAGCACGACATCGGGCTCGACGCCATCGTCACTCGAGGCCCAGTCCCACACGCCGAGGCCGCGCGTGCAATGGAGCACCGCTTCGTCGATTGTCAGGTAGTCGAGCGCCGGCTGCTTGCCGGCGACGATCACGTTGACATAGTCGCGCGAGCGCAGGCAGTGGTCCGCGACCGACAGCAGGCAGTTGGCATCGGGCGGCAGGTACACGCGAACGATCTCGGCCTTCTTGTTGACGACGTGGTCGATGAAGCCCGGGTCCTGGTGTGAGAAGCCGTTGTGGTCCTGACGCCAGACGTGTGACGAGAGCAGGTAGTTGAGCGAGGCGATCGGCCGCCGCCAGGGGATCTCGCGCGTCACCTTCAGCCACTTGGCGTGCTGGTTGAACATCGAGTCGACGATATGGATGAACGCCTCGTAGCAGTTGAACAGGCCGTGGCGGCCGGTCAGCAGATAGCCCTCGAGCCAACCCTGGCAGAGGTGCTCGCTCAAGACCTCCATCACGCGGCCATCGGGCGCGAGGTGATCGTCGCCGGCGCGGATCTCGGCCTCCCAGCAGCGGTCGCTCGCCTCGAACACCGCACCGAGGCGGTTCGACGCGGTCTCGTCCGGCCCCATGATCCGGAAGTTCTCGCCGTTGGCGCGGATCACGTCGCGCAGGAAGGCGCCGAGCACGCGAGTCGCTTCACTGCTCGTCGTCGCCGGCGAGCGCACGGCGACGGCGTAGTCGCGGAAGTCGGGCAGCTCGAGGTCGTGCAGCAGCAGCCCGCCGTTGGCATGCGGGTTTGAACCCATCCGCCGCTCGCCCACGGGCGCCAGGGCCGCGAGCTCCTGGCGCAGCGCGCCACCCTCGTCAAACAGCTCGAGCGGCCGATACGACCGCAGCCACTCCTCCAGCTGGGCTCGGTGCTCGGGGTTGGTGCGAACCTCGGCGAGCGGGACCTGGTGTGAGCGGAACGAGCCCTCGGCCGGGAGGCCGTCGACCTCCTTGGGGCCGGTCCAGCCCTTCGGAGTGCGCAGCACGATCAGCGGCCAGCGGGGACGGGAGAGATCTCCGTCCTCGCGCGCGCGGCGTTGAATCGCGGCGATCTCGTCAAGCGACTCGTCGAGCGTGGCCGCCATCAGCTGGTGCATCGCCGCCGGCTCGTCGCCTTCAACGAAGCGCGGCGCGTAACCGTAGCCTTCGAGCAGCGCGGTCAGCTCCCCGCGCGGGATCCGCGCCAGCACCGTCGGGGCGGCGATCTTGTAGCCGTTGAGATGCAGCAGCGGCAGCACGGCGCCGTCGCGGGCCGGGTTGAGGAACTTGTTGGAGTGCCAGCTCGCGGCGAGCGGTCCGGTCTCGGCCTCGCCGTCGCCCACGACGCACGCGGCGAGCAGCTGCGGGTTGTCGAAGACGGCCCCGAACGCGTGGAGCAGCGCGTAGCCGAGCTCGCCGCCCTCGTGGATCGAGCCGGGCGTCTCGGGCGCGACGTGACTCGGAATGCCGCCCGGGAAGGAGAATTGGCGGAACAGCCGCTGGAGGCCCTGCTCGTCGCGACCGATGTGCGGGTAGACCTCGCTGTAGGTGCCCTCCAGATAGGTATTGGCGACCACGCCGGGGCCGCCGTGGCCGGGGCCGGTGACGAAGATCGCGTTCAGCTCCCGCGCCCGGATCGCGCGGTTCATGTGCGCGTAGATGAAGTTCAGGCCGGGCGTCGTGCCCCAGTGGCCGAGCAGCCGCGGCTTGACGTGCTCCACGGCCAGCGGTTTGCGCAGCAGCGCGTTATCGAGCAGGTAGATCTGGCCGACTGACAGGTAATTGGCCGCGCGCCAGTACGCGTCGAGCAGGTGGAGCTCCCGTTCTGAGAGCGGGCCCCGAGGCGCCCGGGTAGCGGTCGTCACGCCACTCATATGCCCAGATCTTCGCTCTGCTGACCTCCGTATGTCTCCGCAGCGAGATGGGTCCGACCCACGGATGACCCGCAGGCCCTCAGGCCGTAGCGTCCTGGGCGCAACGAGCTCAAAGGAGAGCGACATGTTCCGCAACGTCGTCATCGGGGTCGACGGCAGGCCCGCCGGGCGCGACGCGGTCGCGCTGGCGAAGATGCTCGGCGAGCCCGGCGCACGCTTCACGCTGGCGCATGTCTACGGCGGCGCGCTGATGCCCGGCCGCCCCGCGAGCGTCGCCTTCGACGCCGACGCGCGCGCGGACTCCGAGCGGCTGCTCGAAACCGAGCGGGAGACCGCGGGGATCGACGCGGAGGTGATCAGTGTCTGTGCGCCGTCCGTCGGCCGCGGCCTGCACGGCCTCGCTGAGACGCATGCCGCCGACCTGCTGGTCGTCGGCTCGCACAGTCGCGGTCTCGCCGGGCGCGTCCTCGTCGGCGACGACACCCGCGCCTCGCTGAACGGCGCTTCGTGCGCGGTCGCGATCGCGCCGCGGGGCTACGTCGCCGTCGCCCCGGCCGGCGGCTTCGCGACCGTCGGCATCGGCTACGACTTCTCGGCTGAGAGCCAAGCGGCGCTGGCAGCGGCACGCGAACTCGCGGCCCGCGACCACTCCCGGATCCGCGCGCTGTATGTCGTCTCGCTGCCGACCTGGGGTTACATGGCGCCGATGCCCGGCAACTGGGGCGACATCGTCGAGGAGGATCGAAAGGCAGCGGCGGAGCGGGTCTCCTCGCTCGAGGGCGTGGAGGCAACCGCGGTGTACGGACTTCCCGGCGAGGAGCTCGCCGCGTTCGGCGACAGTGTCGATCTGCTCGTCGTGGGCTCGCGCAACTACGGTCCGATGCGGCGGCTGATCCTCGGCAGCACCTCCAACGGGCTCGCGCGCCACGCCCGCAGCCCGCTGCTCGTCCTGCCGCGCACCACTCCCGCCGGGGAGCGGCGCGACGCCGACCGCGCCGACGAGGTCACGGCGCCGATCGGCACCGCCTCCTGATCGTTTCCTGCGCGTCGCACCCGCCGGCGCGGTCGTCCGTCCAGGCGGCGTCAGGTGTCGACGAGCTTGCGGTCGAGCGCGTAACGGACGAGCTCGGCACGCGATGACAGCAGCAGCTTCTGCGAGATGTGCCCGCGGTGGGTTTCGACGGTGCGCACCGAGATGTACAGCTGCTGGGCGATCTCGGTGTTGGTGTGTCCGAGCGCGATCAGGCGCAGGACGTCGACCTCACGCTCCGACAGGTTGTCCGGCGGACCCGGCGGCGGCTCTGCTGCCAGGCGCGCGCCGAGCCGCGGGTTCAGGTAGCTCTCGCCGGCCGCTGCGAGACGCACCGCCTGGACCAGCTCGCCGTCGGCCGCCTGCTTGAGGACGTAGCCGGTGGCGCCGGCGGCGATCGCCTCACGCGCGTATGCGGGCTCCTGCTGCATCGTCAGCACCACGATTCGCGTGGTCGGGAACTCGCTGCAGATCGTCGGGATCGCTTCCAGGCTCGAGCCCCCCGGCATGTTGAGGTCGAGGACGAGCACGTTCGGATGGTGGCCGCGCACGTAGCGCCGCGCCTCCTCGACGTCGCCCGCCTCGGCAACCACCTCGAAGTCCGCCTGTTCGTCGAGCAGCAGGCGGAGCCCGCGACGCACGACCGGATGATCGTCGGCCAGGACGATCCGGATCATCTGCTCCCGAGCGTCCTCTGCCGTCTCGTCGATCGCGTCCGCGTCGGTCATGCGGCGAACGCTACCGGGTCACCGGCGACCTCGGTCCTGCTGGGTCGACCGTCGTTGCGACGCACCGGAGATCGATCTACGCGGGCGCCGGCACGACGAGCACCGGGCACGGCGCGACATGCAGCAAGCGCTGAGTCACGCTGCCGAGCAGCAGTCCGCTGAGCGCCGTGTGGCCGCGGGTGCCGACGACGATCACATCCGCCCCGACCTCGCGGGCGATGTCGGCGATGATGTGCGCCGCGCCGGGCGACGGGCCACCGACCTCCCTGGAGCTGACGGCGATGCCCGCCTCCTTCAGCTCGGCGGTCTGGCGCTCGATCTTCGTCCGCAGCTGATCCTCGTCGACGTGCACCGGATAGCCGCCGGCACGCGGACCGAGCATGTGCTCGACGGCATGAGCGACGACCAGCGACGCGCCGTCCCGCGCCGCCAGCGACTGCGCGTAGGTCATCGCCGCGTCGGCCGACTCGGAGCCATCGGTGGCCCAGACAACGGTCTTGAACATCGCAAGCTCCCTCAGTCGATCGTCACGGTCTCGCTACCCGCGCATCATGGGCTTCTCCCGCCGTCGCTCCATCCGGGCCGCGCCGTAGGCGTGCTCCGTAGGCACTACGGACCGCCGCGCCGCCTCAGGCTCCCGGGATCCAGCTCGTGCCGGCCAGTGGCACCCGCGCCATCGCCGCCGCCTCGACCGTCAGCGCGACGAGGTCCTCGGGTTCGAGGTTGTGGACGTGGGACTTGCCGCAGGCGCGCGCCAGCGTCTGCAGTTCGAGCACCATCGTGCGCAGGTAGTTCGCGAGCCGCCGCCCGCCGAGCACCGGGTCCAGGCGTGCCGCAAGCTGCGGCTCCTGGGTCGAGATCCCGGCCGGATCGCGTCCCTCGTGCCAGTCGTCGTAGTA
>ODAK010005230.1_pt1 | contig 13198 bp, 9 predicted proteins | sample 1539591 | NCBI WGS metagenome assembly ODAK01 (sample SAMEA3539303, study PRJEB22396) | soil metagenome | biome: tundra; feature: field; material: soil | place: USA | collected 2010-05 | depth 0.15 m | reverse complement strand
GCCCAGAGTATGATCGCCGCCAGCCTAATTGTAAAGCTTTAACTGTTACACTAGAGTAGGCCGATCTCACTCAAGGCTGGAACAATCAGAGAATTGCAGACAAAAACTCTTAGATTGGCCGCAAGGCTATCAAAATACGTGCAGACGTGCGGGTCGCACTTCAACAGAAATAGCATGAGGTAAGAACGTGATAGACGGCGTAAATATTCATGTTCTTCGCTTGTTCCGCGATAAAGGATGTCACGAATCGTTGCCAATACTGCCAGCCCAACGACGGCCTTATTTGCTGGGGCAACGCCAGCACTCTCAAGTGCCGAGCTGATGATGTGCTCCAGTTCGTTTTCTAAGTTGGTGGGCATCTCGCCCTTCAACACAAAATTTGAAAAGTCCAAACCTTGACGCTTGAAAATTTCATTGAGTGCCAATCCAACGATGGGGGTGACGTTCTTTAAATGAAGTTTGTGCAATTCCAAGTGCTTGCAGAGTCTGTTGGCGGCCTTACTCAGGAATGCGTCAAAAAGCGCCTGGTCCGTGAGCTTTTGCTCCTCCAGTTCCACGCGCGTTTCAAATGGTAGGCAATACTGCGCCATTGCCTCTGTAATGTGGCAGCGAATGCGCTTCGGTTTTGTCGTAAGATATTCGAGGCGCTGATCAAGCAAATGCTCGATTTGCTTGATGTCGAATGAGGCTATTGATTTTATCTTTTCCCAAATCTGCGCCTTGTCCCTGAAAACTTTCTTGTCCGGGTCTGTGCCTTCCAATGCGTAAAGAATCAAACTATCAACAAGCAACTCGTCGAGTTTGTGGTCTGCACCATGCGAATCAAGTTGTTGCCGGAGGAAAACAAAAACACGCGGGTCTTTCACAAAATCATTGACGAGAAGCTCCTGGCCTGGCCGATTGAATTGGTGAGTGTGCGCTTCGATGAAAGCACCATAAATGCGAAGCGTCCCTTCTGAATGGTTTATGTTTCCGCGCAGCCACTGCGCGTCTCGAATCACCACATTTATCTTAAATTCTTTGTAAAGCGATTCGATTACCAAGTCCTTGTCCTCAACCACTTGGTTTGTGACGTAAAGCAGCCGGTTGCAGGCGATGCCATTCTTGGCGAGAGCTTTTAACGTGCCTTTGAGTTTCGACTTCGCGTCAGCTTGGATTGAAATCTGATAAATTGTTGCCGGGTCATCCTTCTGGTTAAATGTGTGGTCAAGTCCATCTATGGCTCGGTCGTGAACGCCTCCCATTGGCACAAAAGCAGCTCCAACAATTTCGCATAGCAGGTCTTGAGCGAATCGCTCGAATATGAATCCGTCTCTGATCTGCGACAGCAGATATACAAAGGCATCTGGATCGACAGTTTTCATAATTAATTGGCTGTTTGTGTTGTGAGTTCCACTTGCCCCGACAGCAGACGCGGCAGCAGCAGGTCGCGCGTCCGCCGGAGATTTTGGATTTGGCGTTTCAAGGCGATGATTTGCTGCGACATCGGCTCAAGAATCTCTCTCGCCTTCGCCAGAATCTTTGCGGGCGGCCAAACAATTTGAATCGTCTTGATGTGCATGTCGCCGAGATGCGCGACGGTTGTGCCGACGATTGATTTGTTCCAAGTTTGAATCGGCAGCTCCAACGCGAGGAATAGGTGGTAGTTTCCGATTTCACCGTCCGACTCGAACTTGGCGACTCGTTGATTTTGGAAAGCATGTCCGCTCGACCAGATGCCCATGTGAAAGTCGCCGTCCATGCCGACGAGAATGTCTCCGTCCTTGATGTGATACTTCGGTTCTGCCTCCTCGTCCGTGAACGTGTTGATTGAACCGTCCAAAATGTCGCGGATGCGGATGACGGGCGTGCCGATGCCGTCGGTGTTGAATTTCTGCGACTGAAATGGGAAGCCGTAAGTAACAGTCGCAAGGTCTTTCACCGTCTTCACCTGCCAGCCGTGGGGAATTTTGCCGAGCGGCGAATCCACCATTTTGATTTTCTGGTGGCCGTCCGCCTTCGCTCCCGCTGCGGCGTGACTGCCGGGGAAGCGGAAGTGGACGAACCACTCGCGGTAGAGGGCGCGGGCCATCGCCTCCAAGAGCCGGATGCACCGCTGACTGTTCTCCATCAGCTCGTCGTAGGCCGACAGGATTGACCCGATGCGGCGTTGCGTCGCCAAGTCGCGATGATATTGAATGCAGTGTCCGCGCAACTGGCTGAGTCCGAGAAATGGTTGCGCCGAGCCAGTCTTCGTCCCCTTGGCGAGAGCTTGAAACGCTGGACTGATGACCAGGTAGTAAAGATAGCGCGCATCAACGACGGCTGGTTTCGGTTTGAACAGCGCGACGTTCTTGATGCTGAACTCGCGCGTGGTATTCACAAACGCTGCTTCACCCAGCGATGCGCCGATGTGAGCAAAGAGCGTGTCGCCAAATTCGGGCTTTGACCGAGCGATTACTTCGCGGTGTTCCTTCTCCGAAATATGGTCGCAGTTTTCAAAATCAATTCGTCCACCCGTGATTTCTTTCGCCTTGATTAGTGGAAAGCCGGAAGCGACCCGCGTCGGTGTGTCGTGCGTGCCGTCGGTAACGAGGCTGCACACTTCGGCGAGCGTTGATTCAGTCAGCCCGTTTTCCATCGTCACGCCTCCAGAATCTCCGCCACGTTGCCGGCGATGGTTTGTTCGAGGTCGCGCGCCTGGGCGTTGAGGGTTTCGAGTTCCTCGTTCAGCGTTTCGAGTTGTTCCTTGAAGTCTTCGTCGCTCACGGCTTCGCTGGCGGCCACGCCCACATAGCGGCCGGGGTTGAGCGACCAGCCTTGCGCTTCGATTTCCTGGAGCGTGGCGGCGCGGCACAGGCCGGGCACGTCGGCGAATTTCGGCTTCTTGCCGAAGATTTCTTCGAGCTTCGCGCGGGCTTCGTCGCCGCCGAGGGTGAAGTCGAGGGCTTCGCCGCGATAGAGGCGGACAAGGTTGGCGAGGAAGCCAATCTGCGCGGGCGTCCAGTCGCGGTGCGCGCGGTCCACCTGCCGGTAGATGTGGCGGGCATCGATGAACAAGACTTGACCGGCTCGCGGGGACGCTCGCCCCACCGTTTTGGATTTGTCGAAGAACCAGAGGGTGCAGGGGAGCGTGACGGTGTAGAAGAGGTTCGGGCCGACGGCGACCATCACGTCCACCGCACAGCTTTCAATCAATTGGCGGCGGAGTTCCTGTTCTGACGAGCGGGCGTCAGAGGCGGAGTTGGCCATGACGAAACCGGCTCGGCCTTTTTCATTCAGTGCGGAATAAAAAAGTTGAATCCAAAGATAATTCGCGTTGTCGGTGCGCGGCAGGCCGAACGGATACCGGCGATTTGCGCCAACCTGATCTTTCAACCGCTCTTTATCCACGGCGTTAACGTTGAATGGCGGATTGGCGAGCACAAAATCAAAGCGACCAGTCGCATCATGGGGGTCGTCGTAATAGCTGATGGCCTGCTTGATGTCGCCTTTCAGCCCATGCACGGCAAGGTTCATCCGGCACAGGTCGCCGGTGGCGCGCTCTTTTTCCTGACCATAAACCGCCAGTTCCTTGACCGGGCTTTTCTGGTGCTCGGACACGAACCGCGCCGATTGCACGAACATGCCGCCCGAACCGCACGCCGGATCAAGAATGCGCCCGTGAAACGGCTCAATGATTTCCGTGAGCAGCCGGACGATGCTGGAGGGCGTGTAAAATTCACCGCCGCCCTGTCCCTCCGCCATCGCGAACTCGCCCAGGAAATATTCATACACCCGCCCGAACGTGTCGTAGTCGGACGAAACGGGAATTTCAGAAATCTTTTTGAGCAGTTCCTTGAGAAGCGTGCTGCCGAAAATATTGTAGGTTTTGGGCAGGACACCGGCGAGTTGCGGATTTTGCTTTTCAATGTCGCGCATGGCGGCGTTGACCTTCGCGCCGATGTTTTCGGCTTCCGGGCGGTTCAGTAGATAATCAAACCGCGCCTCGGCGGGCAGATAAAGGATGCCCTCGGCGTGGTAGGCGGCGGGTTCATCCAGCCGTGACCCACGGCGGGGCAAGTTGCCCATTCCACCATTGGCGGCAGCATTTTCCAGCGCGGCGCGCTGGGCGGTGAAGCGGACTTCGGCAAACCGCAGAAAGATGAGGCCGAGGACGGGCGCGGAATATTCCTGCGACTTCAATTCGGAATTGGCGCGCAACTGGTCGGCGGCATCCCAGAGGCGTTTTTCCAGCGCCGCATTGTCAGCATTTTTTTCCGATGGGGCGATCCAGTGCATAAAAATAAATCCGCGCGACTAGGTGGGAAGGGTATTTCAAACGGTTGCAAACGCAAACAGGAAAGGAAAAATCCAAACGTGGATGCGCGGTGAGCCGCGTTGCCGGGGCGGGTGTCCAAAACGGCGCTTTTTTTATTTTTGATTAAAAGTGATCAATTTCTAGGGCATCGATTCTTCCCTGCCGGGTGCGCCGGTCCGAAAGCGATGCCCGCCGTTATAAACGATGGCCTCCACTTGGAAAACCACCGGCAGCAATTTTAAAAAAGCTCGCGCCGATGAAAGCGCGGGCGTGAGTGCGGGCGGGATTTTTAGGCCGTTGCCGGTGACGCTGGCGGCAAGTTGTTCACGGCGGCAAGCAGTTTCACCGGAGCCGCGCCGAATTGAACCAAGTTGGCTTGCTCTTGTGAGTGTTCCGCTTGCAGGTGAGCATAAACCTTTAACAGCAATTTGCCGTTGTCACGGTGTCCAATCCACTTCGCCAGCGTGAACACGCCGACACCAGCTTGCAGGCACTTGGTGACAAAGTAGTGCCGCAGATCATGGTGAACCAGTCGTTTGCAGCCCGCCAGCTTGCAAGCCCTGTCCAGCGACTTCTGACATTCAAACACCTTGCAGATATGGCTGGACGGCTCCGGCTCTTTGCCGCCGCTCAATTTTTCCAAAAGTTGACGCAAGGCGGGATTCATCGGCAGCAAGCGGGTGACGCTGCCATCATGTGAACCACGGACTTTGACACTGTGAATTTGCAGGGTGTTGTCCTGCCAGTTCACATCATCCCAAACGGCTTGTTTCGCCTCGGCAATGCGGCAGCCGGTGAAGGCCAAGAAGCGGGCGAGATTGGCACAGTCTTTGGCTTGTGCCGCGCCGCTGGTTTCAATCAAATCAATGATGCGGTCAAACTGTTCTGGACGCGGCAACCGGATTTGCTTTTCTACGATGTCCAGCCGGCCAATGTCGTATGCCTTGTTGTCATCCCGCTTGACGCCCGCCAGTTCCAACACGCGCCGCAGCGTGTTCACGGTGTTGTTAAACACTTGTGCCGAGTAGTGGCTGGAATAATGCGTCTGCCATGCGTCGCAAACCGCTTTGGTGATGGCATTGGCTTTCATGGCGTCCAGCTTGGCGAGATAATCAACCTGGCTTTGCTCGCTCAAATCTCTCCACGTCTTGCTGAAAACGGTTTCAACCAGTGACCGGCGCAGACATTCCAGACACCGGAGCCGGTAGGTGATGGACAGGGGAGCGAGCTTAATCAGCCGTTTTTTGCGTGACGTGTAGCCATTGCGCGTCTCGGCCTCGTATTTCAAGCAGCCATCGCCGAACGTGCCGACTTCCGCCTTTGGCGTGCGTAACTCTTTAATCTTGTCGGGCAGTTTTAATTTGGCCGTGGTGATCACGTCCGTTTCGAGGCTGGCACGTTTTACAATGCCCCTGCCGCCATCTTTGACCTTGGCGCGGGCGAAGTAAACGCCGCTGGGAATGTATTGCATTAAACCCGCGTGTTTCTCGAATGTTCGCCACTTGCCGTCTTTCGAGATTGACGATTGGATTTTTGCTGGTAGTTTCCGGCTGCTATCTGCAACCGCCGTTGGGGTGCTGTTTGTGATTGTCATAAGCACCAAAAGCTTACAGTATCAAATGGCGGTATGCAATAGCGAAAATCGAAGTTGTTGAAGCCGCATAATCGCCAATGTTAGTAATGGTTTCGGCAGGATAGCTCAGTTGGTAGAGCAGAGGACTGAAAATCCTTGTGTCGCCGGTTCAATTCCGGCTCCTGCCACCACTTTTGGCTTTCACAAAGGGCGATTGTCGGGGCCATTCCTAAATCGGTTTTTTGGGCAATTTCTTCAAGGCTTGAACTTATCCTCGTCAAAGGTTGCTCGCGCATTGGCTTGATCCCAGCGCTATTTTTGCGTCTTTTTGTGTGGCCATAGGACAATCCACGCAAAATCAAATCGTTCCTGGCACCCGGTGCAAATGGAGGAGAGTCATTCTGCGGGAACCAATCGGCTGGTTGCGAGGCTCGGTGGCGGGGCATCACCAGCCAAAAAATGCCAAGCAATCGGCAATGATTGGCAAGCCGTGAATTAGTTTTGCGCCGATTGTAGTGAGGTATGGCAACCAGATTGCATCACCTTTTTAACCAGACTCGCTTAATTGCATCGTTTTTTTTGCTGCTGCCGTCGCTGCTGTTCGCGGCGGACAAGCTGAAAAACGCCGACTGCCTTGACTGCCACACCGACCCGGCGAACAAGCGCGTGGTCAACGGCCATGCCGAGGCGATGGCGCTGTTTCCGACGAACGGTTTCGCCAAGTCGGTTCACAGTTCGCTCGACTGCATTGACTGCCACGACGGCATCAAGGAAATGCAGCACGACAAAAACGTGCCGCCACCGAACTGCGCCGGCTGCCACGACAAGGAAGGCAAGGATTACGCGACCAGCATTCACGGCATGAGCCATTCGATGGGCGCTTCGGGCGCGGCGCAATGCTGGGATTGCCACGGCTCGCACGGGATTATTCCGGTGAAAAACAGCGAGTCTCCTGTGTTCAAAATGAACCTGCCGGCGACGTGCGCGAAGTGCCACAGCAACACGAATCTCACCAAGGAATATCAAATCGAATTTCCCGAGGCCGCGAACCAATACATGGACAGCATCCACGGAAACGCCTTGCTGAAAATGGGATTGATCGTCGCGCCGTCGTGCAACGACTGTCACGGCGCGCACAAGATCAAGCGCAACATTGACCGCGATTCGCCGATCAACCACGCGAACGTCGCCAAGACCTGCGGTAAATGCCACGTCGGCATTGAGGAGACTTACGATAAGAGTGTGCATGGCCAGTTGCTCGCGCAGGGCGACCCGCGCGGGCCGGTGTGCATTGACTGCCACAGCGCGCATCAAATCGTCAATCCGACTGGGAAAAGTTTTAAATCCCTCAGCGACCAGCGCTGCGGCAAGTGTCACGAGGACCGGCTGGAACATTATCGCGAGACCTATCATGGCAAGGCGATGATGCTCGGCAAACCTAACGCCGCGCCGGAAGTCGCCGCCTGCTACGACTGCCACGGTTTCCACGACGTGCTGCCAGTGTCAAATCCCGCGTCCCATCTTTCCACGAACAACATCCTCGTGACCTGCCAGAAATGTCATCCGGGTGCCACGGCGAAATTCACCGACTACCGGCCGCACGCCAACCCGCTGGACAAAAAGAATTATCCGCTGCTGCACGTCGTCTTTCTGGCGATGACCGGGCTGCTCATTGGCACGTTTGCGTTTTTCGGCCTGCACACGCTGGCGTGGCTGGTGCGCGCGGTGTGGTTATACCTGCACGACTCGAAAACGTTCCGCGAGGCGAAGATCAAGACGCAGGAAGGCGACGAATGGTTCACGCGGTTTGTGCCGTTCGAGCGGATGCTGCATTTCATGGTCGTGACGAGTTTTCTGCTGCTGGTGGTCACGGGCATGCCGCTGAAATTTTATTACACCGACTGGGCGAAATTTATTTTCAGCCTCGTTGGCGGGCCGGAGACGGCGCGGATGCTGCACCGGTTCGGCGCCATCGTCACGTTCCTGTATTTCACGCTGCACTTGAGTTCGCTTGTCGGCAGGTCGTGGAAGGGCAGGGGCAACCTGCGCAATCCCGCGACGGGCAAAGTCGAAATCAAGCGCTTCTTCTCCGTGGTGTTCGGTCCCGATTCGATGGTGCCTACGTTGCACGACTGGCGCGACTTGGTTGACCACAACAAATGGTTCTTTGGCAAAGGCCCGAAGCCGCAGTTCGACCGCTGGACCTACTGGGAGAAGTTCGATTACTTCGCCGTGTTCTGGGGCGTGGCCATCATCGGCGCATCGGGACTCATCATGTGGTTTCCGGAATTTTTCACGCGGTTCCTGCCCGGCTGGGCCATCAACATCGCGCTCATCCTCCATTCGGACGAGGCGCTGCTGGCGGCGGGATTCATTTTCACGATCCACTTTTTCAACACCCATTTCCGCATCGAGAAATTCCCGATGGACACGGTCATCTTCTCCGGCCGCGTCTCCAAGGGGGAGCTGCTGCACGAACGCCGGCGCTGGTATGACCGGCTGGTGGCGTCCGGCAAGCTGGATGATTTCCGCGTGCGCGACGAATGGTTGCGCTGGAAGAACATCGCCAAGTCGTTCGGCTATTTCTTCTTCGGCCTCGGCCTGGTGCTGCTGGCGCTGATCATCTACGCGATGGTCTCGCGGCTGGCGCATTGAAGAAATTAAATGAATTTCACGCCAAACGCGGCGGTATTTGACGCGGCGTTTTCAAAGAAGAAATCCTAAAAAGGATTTTTTGGAAGAACCATTGCTGGGGTGGGGGAAATGGCATCCGTCTCCAGCCGGCCGGAAAGAAAATTGGACGAAATCGTCACCCCGCGCGCCGCGATGATGACCGCCCGGATGTCATCTCGCGGCTGCTTTGCCTATTTCTGTTTTGGCTTGTCGCGCAAGACCAGCGCCTCCGCATCGTGGTTCACGATTTCCTCCGTAACATGCTCCGCGAAATGTTCCACTTCGTTTTCGCGGACAAGTTGTTTCTGGCCGGGAATCTTTTGCAGCAGATGCAGCGCGTTTTCAAACGCCTCCTTGGTTCCCGGCTGGCGTGGTTCGCCGAGAATAAAATGAATTTTGAATTTTTCCCGCGCATCGTGCAGCGCCACGCCGCGTCCCAGCCAGCGGTTCGCCTTTTCCCGGATGCTGTTCGGGTCAACCAGGTCAAACGAAACCGGCTCGTAGAGATGCCAGATGTCGTTTTTCCAGGCGAATTGGAAGTCGTATTGGTAGTCCATCGTTTCAATCGTCTTTTCCGAAAGCTTTTCCACCATCCGGCCCAGCTTCGCCTTGAACGGCTTGACGATTTCCTCATCGCTGCGGCTGACCTGCGTTGCGCCCGCGATAAACCGTTCCACCAGCCGCTTGTAGGATTCGCCCAATACCCGCGCCGGATCATCGGTGATGCCGCCACCCTGCTGCGACCATTGCAGCGAACTGTCGTCCGGTGGCAGAACCTTTTTAACAATTTCCGACAGCGCATTCACCGGCGGGACATGCAGGTCGTCGCGGATTTCCGCACCCAATTCTTCAAACCGGTTGGTCAGGTAGCGCATCAGCGCGCGGAAATGCAGATGGTCAATCTTGAGAAAGATGGCGTTCAGCCGTTCGTAGGACGTGGTGAAGCGCGCCTCCAGAAACCGCTGGTCGGGGGCGTAGAGCACGACGCCGATGTTGGCAAACTCGCCGGTCACCACGTCGTGAACGTAACGCAGAATAATGGTGCTGTAGTTCGTTTTCATCGCAATAAATGTTTAATGAATTGTATCAGAGTTTCCCGGTGTTTGCGAGCCTCGCCCAGATATTCCACCACCTGGTCGCAAAAATCACTTTGGCTCCGCCACGCCGCCGGAACGGCGTCGGCATAACCTTGAATCTGTCCGTCCGTCAGCCGGCCGAGCTTTTCCTTGAACGGGCCGAAATCCAGCCGGCCGCCGCGCAGGCTGCGGTAAAATATATGCTCTTCCAAAAACTGAAAACTTTTTGGCTGTTTCGCCGCCTGCCACGGTTTGGGCGCCCCGCCAATGATCGGCAGGGCCAGAAACGAAAACGCCTGCTCATGGTCTAATACGCCGAGCTTGTCCGAACGCGCCCACAGGTTCGGATTCACCGCCCGCCGGTCAGGATTCTGGATGAGCGTGTCAAAGGCAAACACATCCGCCGCCTGATCCCGTTGCGTGCCGACGGGATTGCGGCCAGGCGGCCAGGTGGTGAAGCCCGCGCCAAGGTTGACCGAACCAAAATTAAAGCCCGGACTGCTTTTCACCATCGCCGCCAAATCCTTCTCGGCAATGATCGCGTCGAAGCCAGCCGGAATGTCCACCACAGCAGCCTGCGGAACCTGCAATCCCAGATCATCGGCCAGTTGCGCCGTAACCAGCTCGGCGATTTGCGCCTTGGCATCCATCTCCTTGCCACGAAATTTCACCACCAGTTCAAACGAGTCACCGCCCGCGTTCTCACAGCCCAGCAACAGCGGATGATTGCGGCCGGTGGACATCGGCTTGATGAACTGCGTCGCGGTGAGTTGGAGGACTTCCATAATTCAATCCTTTGCCCCAAAGGGGCTGTGTCGCTCAGCCCAGGGTTGCGCGGCACGAGCTACCCGGGGAAGCTGGTCTTCGGTGTAAACGCGGGGCATGGATTGTTAAACAGTTTGGTGCATCGTCTCGAAGTTGCTCAAGAAATCTGCGATCTGATGAAATAACTCGGGCGCACTCTTTCTTGAAGCTCTTCGCGCTAACTCATCAACCGTGAAATCATAAACTGTCGCGCGCCTCACGTTCAACACAGACACTCTATCGATTTCGTATTGTTGCGATCGGTGATTAAGCGCACAGTAAATCAAAAGCTGCCGCAAATCAGCACTCCGTAAGTTCCGGTCAACCATCTTTGACTCATAAAGACACGAGCCTGCCAAAACATCCCCATAGCATGAATCAAGAATTCCGCAGCCCTTGAACCGAGGTTGGATGACAAGCGGCCGTTCGCCTAGCCGGCCTGCAAAGAAATCCTCCATCCGAACCGCCAAGGCTATGGATTCCTCCGTCGCAGTCTTGGGAAACTTCTGCTTTATTGACCTCCAATAGGTTTTTAACCCTAGCAACCTTGAAATTGTGTTGCTCGCAACGTCAGTAAGTAGCTTTTGGTCTTCCGCCAACGTCAGGACATCCTTCCCGGTCTTGACAGCATTCGTGAACAGTTCAAACGCTGTCTCGGCCATGAAATCATTCTGGCTATTGTCGCCGCCGGAACTGAATGGCTTCACCTTCTTGCCATCGCTGTCTTCCAACACTTCATGGGCCAAATTCATCTCCCCCACCAGTTGGGGTGTCAAAAATGGAAGACACTCAGACCAGAAGCCACCGAAGCCGTTCGCAAATTCTTTTTCGGAGATCATTGTGGCACTGTTGGGTTTTTCTGAAACCGATCTGCGAACCAATCGCGAACGATTTGCTCAGAGGGTTCAAATGATGATTTGTTCTTATTCCTCCAGAATTTCCCTTCGTCGGTCAGAAAATATGACGCGACGATGTAGGCGCGACGTTCCCACTTGGACAATCCCTTGAAGCGTTTCTTTAAGTCGGTAATCCAATGGTTGTGCCCCCAATCAGCCATCGCGAGAATGATTTCCCGCTTTACGAGCGGACTCGGGTGAATCTTGAATAGCTTCACGAACAGCGCCTCCTTTGGCTGAGTGCTTCGTTGCCGCAGAACTTGGAGTAAGTAAGCCAAGTGTAGGTCCACCTTGACGATATAGCTTTCCGATCTCACCAGCCCAATCAGTGCGGCATCAACCAAGTCTTGGGTTTCCTCGTCCAGTTCCTTATAAATACCGCGCAGCACCGTCATCATGCGGGTGAAAACCGGGGCGAGTGTCTGCATGTTGTCAGGTTGAAGAAGCAGGGATAGAATCTCTTTCCGTGCATCGGCATCCAGGACTCGCAACGCCAAAAGGGCTTGCTTTGTGATGGTGGGATCAATGCGGGTTTTCTCCAATTCATGCGTCAGAATTCCAGCGATGTCCACGTTCGACACCTGCTCCTTGAGTTTCTCATAGTCATCCACTCGGGTTTCAGAGTATGGATCGAAATGAATTGCGATCCGCATCAGCTTTTCCTCGTCGCTCAAGTTCTCCTCAGCGGCTTGATGTGCCCTAAGTAGCAAATTGACTTCATCCGTGAACTCCTTCGCCGAAAGGATTCGTGTTTTGTTCTTCTGCAAAGACAAACCTTCGTTGAATAATTTCTCCGAAATGAAAATCAGTCGCTCATACGCCTCCTCCTTGGTTTCACAGAAAATGCGGTAGTCGTCCACGAACCGGCAAAACCGCACGCCCTCGCTTCGGAGGAGTTTATCTACGTTGTTTAGGACCAACTCGGCAAGCAGGCGCGATGCAGGTCCACCAACAGGCAAGCCGTAGGACACGTCGCCAGAGAACTCAGCGAGTAGTTCGACGATACGTTTGACGATGTCGGGACTCACTTTCAGCCACTTGAGCGCGTTCTCTACTCGGTGGTGATAGACCCGTGCGTAAAAGTCGGCAATGTCACAAACAATCACATACGGGTATTTCTTTGCGGACTCCAACCCAGTCTCCATGAATGCGCGCCAGTTCACCTTGTCATCGAAGATGCTTCCGTCGGCCAAAGGTGATATAAAGCGATAGGAAAAAACCGTGTTCTCCTTCACTGGGATGCGCGCCTTCTCGATGGCCTCACCCATCTTGATAACAAGCGCCAAGTAGTATGCGTTCCAAATCGGGTCGATTTGCGTCGCCCAGCGAAAACCCGTATAGCCAACCGGCGCGAGCGTGTTGACGTTGTCCGGCGAATGTTCTGCGAGCTGCGAATCGAAGTCCTTGTGGATTTCCTCAAGAGCCTTTTGAAGCAGGTCCGGCTTGTCGTGGAAAATGTGCTGCTCAAACGTGTAGGGAAAGATGTCGGTGTCCCCGAATCCAGCGACGTTTTGAATGGCTGCTTTTATAGATTTCTTCATGGCTTAATTCGTCTTCAGTTCCAACTGCTCTGAGATTTGGCTTTCCCCAAACCCAAGATCATCAATAAATCGGTGCGCAACGCAGGTAGCGTCGCCGTCCCGGCGGCGGGTTCAAGGGGCGTCTCGCCCCGATGCTTTGCACGGCCATGAAATGGCAGCGAGACGCTGCCCCAACTCGCAGGTGGGGACGCCTGCGCTGCCCGCGTGGAGCCGAACGGAATTTTGCAATAAAGGTTGGAGGCGAGGATGTGTTCCTCGCGCGTGCAGTCTTTATTGTGCCGGGCCATAAGTTATTTGTGTGCCTGCCGCGTGCGCCACATCCGGCGGCGACCGGCGGCGGTTTTGGTTTCGGCAAA
>ODAK010005229.1_pt1 | contig 13199 bp, 13 predicted proteins | sample 1539591 | NCBI WGS metagenome assembly ODAK01 (sample SAMEA3539303, study PRJEB22396) | soil metagenome | biome: tundra; feature: field; material: soil | place: USA | collected 2010-05 | depth 0.15 m | reverse complement strand
CGACGGTGTGCGCTATGATTGCGGCAGCAAGCTCGGCTACCTCAAGGCGAATGTTGCGTACGGACTCAAGCACCCGGAAGTGGCGCGCGAGTTTGCTGCACACCTCGCCGCATTGCAGCGCAGCCGGCGCCGTTAAGCCTGGCGGGCGCGACACGATGATTCATTGATGCTGGCGCCGGCACAAGCCTGGGAAATTCTTGAATCCGCCGAGCAGGTGTGTTCGGCCGCTACCATCGCGCGGGCGGTGCAACGCATCGCGGCAGACATCACGCGTGTCCTTGCTGATGATAATCCATTGGTGTTGAGCGTGATGGGCGGTGCGGTCGTATTCACCGGCCAGCTGCTGCCGCTGCTCAGATTCCCGCTCAGTTTCGATTATATGCATCTGACGCGTTACCGCAACGCGACCAGCGGCGGTCGCATCGAGTGGAAGGTATTTCCGCTCGAGGCGGTCGCCGGACGGGTGGTGCTGGTGGTCGACGACATACTCGACGAGGGAGACACTATGCTTGAAATCCGCACACGCGTCCTTGCCGCGGGAGCGGAGCGTTTTTACTGCGCGGTATTCGCGGACAAGGACATCGGCAAGCCCAAACCCATCGCCGCGGATTTTGTCGGCCTCCCGCTGCCCAACCGCTATGTGTTCGGCTTCGGGATGGACGTCAAAGGCGCGTGGCGAAACTTGCCTGAGATTTATGCGATGAAGTGTGAGGAGTAAGCTCTCGCGTATGCTAGCCATCATCGGCGGCAGCGGGTTGACGCAGCTGTCAAACATGAAAATTTCCCGGCGCGAGGTGGTGCGCACTCCCTATGGCGAGCCGTCGGGCGCGCTCACCTTCGGCAGCATTGCGGGCCATGAAGTGGTGTTTCTCGCGCGCCACGGTTACGGCCACACCATCCCGCCGCATCAGGTCAACTACTGCGCCAATATCTGGGCGTTGCATGCGCAGGGCGCGAAAAATGTGGTATCGATCGCGTCGGTCGGCGGTATCACGGGCGAGTTCAAGCCCGGCGCGCTCGCGGTCCCGGATCAGATCATCGACTACACCCATGGCCGCGCCGGTACTTTCTTCACGGGCGCGGATCTCGGCGTGCATCACATCGATTTCACGCTGCCCTATTGCCAGACGCTGCGGGCTGCCTGTCTCAAGGCGGCGCAGCAGGCGGGAGAAACTCTGATCGACGGCGGCGTCTACGCCGCGACCCAGGGGCCGCGCCTTGAGACCGCCGCCGAAATCAACCGGCTCGAGCGCGACGGCGCCGACATGGTCGGCATGACCGGCATGCCGGAGGCGGCGCTCGCCAGGGAAATCGGCGTGTGCTATGCCGCGATCGCGGTCGTCGCGAACTACGCTGCGGGGCGGGGCGGCAGCGGCCGGGGCATAGCCATGAATGAAATTACCGCAGTGCTCGAGCAAGCGATGGGCAGGGTGCGCCCGATACTGGAAAAGCTGGTGGTGTCCGATGGCGGTTAGGACAGTGCTGAAAATGGGCGATCCGCGGCTGCTCGAGCGCGCGCGCGCGGTCGACAGGTTCGACCTGCCCGAGCTGCATGCGTTGCTTGCCGACATGCATGACACGATGCAGGCGTTGAATGGCGCCGGATTGGCGGCGCCGCAGCTCGGCGTTGGTTTGCAGGTGGTGATTTTCGGCGTCGATCATAACCCGCGTTATCCCGATGCCGAAGCGGTGCCGCATACAGTTTTGATCAATCCAACCTTGACGCCGCTTGGCGATGAAATGGAGGAGGGCTGGGAAGGCTGCCTGTCGGTGCCTGGCTTACGCGGCGTGGTGCCGCGTTACGCACGGCTGCGTTATGGGGGCTATGACCAGCATGGCAGTGTGATTGACCGCAGCGCGGAAGGCTTTCACGCACGCGTGGTGCAGCACGAATGCGATCATCTGATCGGCGTGCTGTATCCGATGCGAATCCGCGACTTCAGCCATTTCGGTTACACCGAAGTGCTGTTTCCGGACTCTGCGCCGATCGATGAATGAGGAGTGCTTTTTCACCCCTGCAACTGCTGCACGAGGTCGCTTTCAAGCTTCACCACGGTCTTCGCATCGCCAAGCGCCGCGCCCTTGATCAGGAATACGTCCTCCGCGCGGTCGCCAAGCGTATTGATCTTGGCGGTGTGCAGATTGATGCCGTATTTGACGAGGCAGCGTGCGACACGTGATAGCAGTCCGGGACGATCGCCGGCGATGATCTGCAGCACCTTGTAGACGCCGCGCTCGTCGGGCTCGATGCTGACCTCGGGCGTGATTGGAAAATGCTTGAGTTGCCGGCTCACGCGCCCCTCCGCCGGCGGTTCGAGCGGGGTCTGGTGCAGGAGGCGCTGACCGAGCTCGTATTCGATAAAGCCGATCATATCGCGGTACTGCGGCTTCTTGCTGTAGGGATCGCTGATCTCGAAGCTGTCGAGTGCGTAGCCGTGGCGGGTGGTGTAGATCTTGGCGTCCATGATTGAATAGCTGCTGCGCTCGAAAAAGCTGCAGATGCGCGCGAACAGATCCTTCTGATCGCGCACATAGATCATGACCTGCAGGCCTTCGCCGGCCGGAGACAGGCGCGCCTTGACCACCGGCGTCTCAGCATCAACGCGGTAGTTGAGCAGGCGCGTATGCCATGCGATCTCGTCAGGATCGTGGCGCAGGAAATACGAGACGTCGAGCTGCTCCCACAGTTTTTCGTGCGCCTGCTCTCCGATCGCATACAGCCTGAGTTTTGCTTTGGCCGCGTCCTGCCGCTGCTGCAGGCTGCTGTCGAGCGAGCGCGTTTCGCCGCTCAGGCGGCGGCGCGTCGCCAGGAACAGGTCCTCGAGCAGTTTGCCTTTCCACGCGTTCCAGACTTTTGGGCTGGTGCCGCGAATGTCGGCTACCGTGAACAGATACAGCGCGACCAGGTGCCGTTCGTCTCTGACCCTGGCGGCGAAGGCGTTGATAACCTCGGGATCCGACAAATCCTGTTTTTGGGCAGTGAGCGACATCGTCAGATGGTGTTCGACCAGCCATGCGACGAGTTCGACATCGTCGCGCGCCATGCCATGGGCCCGGCAGAAACGCGCCGCATCGACCTTGCCGAGCGCCGAATGGTCGCCGCCGCGGCCCTTGGCGATATCGTGAAACAGCCCCGCGAGATAAAGCAGTTCCGGACGCGCGAAATCGCTCATCAGCCGGCTGCACAGCGGAAATTCGTGCGCGAGATCAGGCACGGCGAAGCGCCGCAGGTTGCGCACGACCTTGAGGATGTGCTCATCGACGGTGTAGACGTGATACAGGTCGTGCTGCATCTGCCCGACGATGCGGCCAAACGCGGGGATGTAGCGGCCGAGCATCCCGTACTGGTTCATGCGCGTGAGCGCGCGCAGCACGCGCGTGGGGCTGCGCAGGATCCGCATGAACAGTTCGCGGTTAGCGGGGTTGGCGCGGAATGCCGGATTGATCTGATCGCTGGCGCGCCATAACGCGCGCAGCGTGGGTGCGGTCATGCCCTTCAGTTCGTGGTGCTGCTGCAGCAGCACCATCGCCTCCAGCATCGCGCCGGGCTCGCGCCGGAACAGCCCTTCATCGTGCACTTCGAGCAGTTCGTTGCGGATGCGGAAATGCGAGTTGATTTTTTGCGTCGGCTGGCCGCGGGGCGGAAAGATCGGAGTGCCGAGGTTCTGCAGCACCACGGTATTGATTTGGCTGATTTCCTTGGCAGTGCGATAGAAACGCTGCATCAGATGCTCGCTGGCGCGGCGGTGCGCGGTATCACGCAGGCCCATCTGCGCTGCGAGCGCGGTCTGCACGTCGAACACCAGCCGTTCTTCGCGCCGCTGTGCAAGATAGTGGAGCCGGATGCGCAGGTTCTGCAGGAAGGATTCATGCTGCCGCAACTGCGTGGCTTCGCGGCGGATGATGATTTCCTTTTTCACCAGATCGCTCCATGTATCACCAATGCCCGACGCTTTGCTGATCCACAGAATGTTGTGCAGGTCGCGTAATCCGCCGGCGGTTTCCTTGATGTTCGGCTCGAGGTTGGTGTCACGAAAGCGCTCATGACGCTGCTCCTGCTCGAGGCGCTTCGCCTTGAAAAACTGCTGCGGGTCGAGTGCGCGCGCAAACTCTTTTTCGAAGCGCCGGAACAACCTGCGCTCGCCCGTCAGCAGGCGCGCTTCGAGCAGGCTGGTCTGCACGGTCACGTCCTGTGCCGCCAACCCGATGCATTCATCAATAGTGCGCACGCTGTGGCCGACTTCGAGCCCGATATCCCACAGCACGCTGATAAACTGCTCAAGTTTATGCGTCAGATTCGGATCGGACGCGTGTGGCAGCAATACCAGCAGATCGATATCCGAGAAGGGGAACAACTGGCCCCGGCCATAGCCGCCGACCGCAACCAAGGTAAGCGTCGGCGGCATCGCAAGGTGCTGCCACACTGCTTTGAGCTGGCCATCGATCAGCAAACAATGGCGCCGCAGCAGTTCGGGGGCTGAATGGTTCTCGAGGTAGCGCCGCTCCAGCGTTCGGCGCTGTTCGCTGAGGCGGGTTTTCCAACGCGCACTCGGCGGCTGGGATGTGGAAACGGGCGCGCTTACCGTTTGCAGCACGCTAGGCATGCCGCTGTATGACGAAATCCGGCTGCGCCGGCGCGCCGCCGGACAAGGTCAGCACTTCGAATCCGTCATCGGTGACGAGCACCGTATGCTCCCATTGCGCCGACAGGCTGTGGTCCTTGGTGACTATGGTCCAGCCGTCGGCCAGCTGGCGGATATCGGCGCGTCCGGCATTGATCATCGGCTCGATGGTGAATGTCATGCCGGCTGCGAGCACCAGACCGGTACCCTGCTGTCCGTAGTGCAATACCTGCGGCTCCTCATGGAATTTGCGGCCGATACCGTGGCCGCAGAATTCGCGCACCACGCTGCAGCCGTTTTTCTCGGCGCAGCTTTGGATGGTGTGGCCGATATCGCCGAGCCGCGCGCCGGAGCGCACTGCGGCGATACCGCGCCACATGCATTCGTAGGTGATCTCGCACAAGCGGCGCGCCTGCACCGTCGGCTGGCCGACGTAGAACATGCGGCTGGTGTCGCCGTGATAACCATCCTTGATGACGGTGATGTCGATATTGATGATGTCGCCGGCCTTGAGCTTCTTGTTGCCGGGCACACCGTGGCAGACGACGTGGTTGACCGAGGTGCAGACCGACTTCGGATAGGGCGGATAGCCGGGCGGCGCATAGTTGAGCGGCGCTGGTACCGTGTGCTGGACGTTCACCATGTAGTCATGGCACAGGCGGTCGATTTCATCGGTGGTAATTCCGGGTATGACGTGCGGCGTGATGAAATCGAGTACTTCGGCGCCGAGACGCCCGGCGACGCGCATTTTTGCTATTTCCGCGGGGGTCTTGGCGATGACGCTCATGAAAGGGGAGCTGCGATACATAGGTTGCTATCCAGATAAATCAAAAAGATGCGGATTCTATGCCAATTTTCAACCGATTCATAATGGCGGCACCGGAAGCGCCGGTACCCTTGGCGCTTGCCGTACCGAATCTGAGCCAACCTGGTTGAGAAAAAATCATTAAATAAGACATTATCACGGACACGCCTTTTGTTGGATACCACGGCAGGGCAAATCCACCAAGCCCCAAAACGCTACCCCCGTTGCTACCCCGCAGCCACGATTCTTGTAATCCCGAACCGCAAATGATTGTTTTGCATACCCGTTGCTACTGGAGGGCGGAGTGACAATAATTCCTTAAAGAGGATATAATGGATTATTGGTTTGAAACAAGCGCTTTACGGCTGTTCTAACCGCAAACTCGCACATCCGCCATAGTCAGGGTGCTCGGCAACGAGTGTATTGAAGCGGATGGAGGCTTAACCCTAACTGGAGATAGGTAGTATGGCAACTAGCATGCGTGAAATGCTGGAGTGTGGCGTCCATTTCGGGCACCAGACCCGGTACTGGCACCCCAAGATGGCCCCGTTTATTTTCGGCCATCGCAACAAAATCCACATCATCAACCTCGAAAAGACGCTGGCGCTGTACCTCGACGCGCTCAAATTCGTGCGCCAGTTGACCGCCAACAAAGGCGCGATTCTATTTGTCGGCACCAAGCGCCAGGCGCGCGAAATCATCAAGGAAGAAGCAATGCGCTGCGGCTCGCCTTATGTTGATCACCGCTGGCTCGGCGGCATGCTGACCAACTACAAGACGGTCAAGCAGTCGATCAAGCGCTTGAAGGAGATGGAGGCGATGGTGCAGGACGGCTCGCTCGACAAGCTGGCCAAGAAAGAAGCGCTCAATTATCAGCGCGAAATGGTGAAGCTCGAGCGCAGCCTCGGCGGCATCAAGGACATGCAAGGGATGCCGGACGCGCTGTTCGTGATCGACATCGGTTATCACAAAGGCGCCGTTGCCGAAGCGAAAAAGCTCGGCATCCCGATAATTGCGGTGGTGGACACCAATCACAATCCGGAAGGCGTGGATTACGTGATTCCCGGCAATGATGATTCGAGCCGTGCGATCCGGCTTTACGCGCGCGGTGTTGCCGACGCGGTGCTGGAAGGTCGTAATCAGGTGGTGCAAGAGATTGTCAGCGACGAGGAATTCGTCGAGGTCGAGGCCGCTGTCGCGGCGCCGACGGCCTGAAAGGTTACCCAACCGGAAAAGGGGCGTTAGCCCCTTTTTTTTAAGTTTTTGGAGCGAAAATGGCGGAAATAACCGCAGGGATGGTCAAGGAGTTGCGCGAAGCGACCGGCCTCGGCATGATGGAATGCAAGAAAGCTCTCGCCGAGGCTGACGGCGACATGAAAAGAGCCGAGGAACTGCTACGCATCAAAAGCGGCGCCAGGGCGAGCAAGGTGGCGGGGCGCATCGCTGCCGAGGGTGCGGTCAGCGTGTTTATCAGCGCCGACGGCAAGACTGGCGTACTGGTTGAGGTCAACTGCGAGACCGACTTCGTAGCCAAGGACGCCAACTTCGCCGGTTTTGTGAAATCAGTCGCGGCGGCGGCGGCGAATAGCAGCGCGGTTGAGGTTGAAGCCTTGCTGCAGAGGGCCGGCGGTGACGGCCAAACCGTGGAAGGCGCTCGCCAGGGACTGGTGATGAAGCTCGGCGAGAACATCAGCGTGCGCCGCTTCGTGCGCGTCGCCGCCACAGGCAGGCTCGGTTATTACCTGCACGGCAGCAGGATCGGCGTGCTGGTCGATTATGCGGGCGGCGACGAACAGCTCGGTAAGGACCTTGCGATGCACATCGCCGCGAGCAAGCCGGTCTGCATAGCCAGGGAGCAGGTCCCGCCGGATGCCATCGGCAGAGAGCGCGCAATCTACACGGCGCAGGCGCAAGAGAGCGGCAAGCCCGACAACATCATCGCCAAGATGGTCGAGGGCCGCATCGCCAAGTATCTGGCGGAAGTGACGTTGCTCGGCCAGCCTTTCGTCAAGAACCCGGATCAAACGGTCGAGGAATTGCTCACGGCCAAGAACGCCAAAGTTAATGCCTTCCACATGTATATCGTGGGCGAGGGCATCGCGAAAAAAAAAGATGATTTTGTGGCCGCAGTGATGGCGCAGGCGGGGAACGCCTAGATGGCGGAAGCGCCGGCCTTTAAGTATAAGCGTATCCTCCTCAAGCTCAGCGGCGAGGCGCTGATGGGCGAGGACAGTTACGGCATCAACCGGCCCACCATCGAGCGCATCGTTTCGGAAATCGCCGGCGTGGCCGGACTCGGTGTCGAGATTGCGGTGGTAATCGGTGGCGGCAATATTTTCCGCGGCGTGGCGCCCGCGGCAGCCGGCATGGATCGCGCCACGGCTGACTACATGGGGATGCTCGCAACCGTGATGAACGCGCTGGCGCTGCAGGACGCGATGCATCGCGTCAATTTGGTAGCCCGCGTGCAGTCGGCGCTCAATATCGAACAGGTGGTCGAGCCATATATTCGCGGCAAGGCAATGCGCTATCTCGAAGAAGGCAAGATCGTTATCTTTGCAGGGGGTACCGGCAACCCGTTCTTCACCACCGACACCGCGGCGGCGCTGCGCGGCATGGAAATGAACGTCAATCTGGTGCTCAAAGCGACCAAGGTCGACGGCGTCTACACCGAGGACCCAAAGACGCATGCCGATGCGATGCGCTATAAAAGCATCACGTTCGACGAGGCAATAATCAAGCATCTGAAAGTGATGGACGCGACCGCGCTGACGCTGTGCCGCGACCAGAAGCTGCCGATCAACGTATTCAGCATTTTCAAACCGGGCGCATTCAAGCGCGTCGTCACCGGACAGGACGAAGGCACGCTCGTGCATTATTAGCGGGGGAGTAAAATGATCGCCGATGTCAAGAAATCCACCGAACAGAAAATGAAAAAGACGCTCGAGACGCTGAAAGCCGATCTCGGGAAAATTCGCACCGGCCGCGCCCATACCGGCCTGCTCGACCATGTGCTGGTCGATTACTACGGCACGCCGACGCCGATCAGCGGGGTCGCCAACGTGACCTTGCTCGATGCGCGCACCATCGGCGTCACGCCGTGGGACAAGAAAATGGTGGGCGTGGTGGAAAAGACGATCCGCGATTCAGACCTCGGTCTCAACCCTGCCACGCTCGGCGAAACGGTGCGCGTGCCGATGCCGGCGCTGACCGAAGAGCGTCGCCGCGACCTGATCAAGGTCGTGCACCGCGAGGCCGAGAACGCGCGGATTGCGGTGCGTAACATCCGCCGCGATGCCAACAACCACCTCAAGGATCTGCTCAAGCAGAAGAAGGTCGCCGAGGACGAGGAGCGCCGCGCGCAGGACGAGGTGCAAAAGCTGACCGACCGTTACATATCCGAGGTCGACAAGGCGCTGGCCGCCAAAGAAGCCGACCTGATCGCGGTATAACAGGCACGCGTGTCAAACACCAGTTCCACCATCGCGGTTCCCGCAACAAGAACGCTTCCGCGCCATATCGCCATCGTCATGGATGGCAATGGCCGCTGGGCCAGGCAGCGCTTTTTGCCGCGCATCGCCGGTCATCGCCGCGGCGTGGAAAATGTGCGCAGCACGGTGCGAGCGTGCGCGCAGAAAGGCATTGAATTTCTGACGCTGTTTGCATTCAGCAGCGAGAACTGGCGCCGCCCGGCGGACGAGGTGTCGTTTCTGATGCAGCTATTCGTGATCGCGCTCGAACAGGAAGTCGCGAAACTGCATGAGAACGACATACGTTTCAAAGTCATCGGCGATCTGTCGCGCTTTGAGCCGCGACTCACGCGCCTGATCGCCGAGGCCGAGCAACTCACCCGTGACAACACGCGATTGACGCTGACGGTGGCTGCCAATTATGGCGGGCGCTGGGACATAATCCAGGCGGTTACCCGCATGCTGAAGGACAAGCCGCAGCTTGCAGACGGATTCGCCGAAGTCGATCTGTCGCCGTATTTGTCGCTGGCCTATGCGCCGGAGCCTGATCTTTTTATCCGCACTGGGGGAGAGCAGCGCATCAGTAATTTTCTGTTGTGGCAGCTCGCCTACACCGAGATGTATTTTACCGATACGCTGTGGCCGGATTTCGACACGGCGGCACTCGATCGGGCAATCACCTCCTACCGGCAACGCGAACGCCGTTTCGGGCACACCAGCGAGCAGTTGCAGGCGGTGGCGGCAGAGAGCACTTTGCGACACGCATCCGAGGGCCGCTAGCGGTGACTTCGTAGCCAGCGCCTGATGCTTAAACTGCGCATCCTGACGGCAGCGGTGGTGTTGCCATTATTGCTGGCAGCAATGTTTCTGCTGCCGAATTCGTGGTGGAGCATCGCGTTGGTTGTGCCGCTGCTGGTGGCCGGCCACGAATGGGCGCGGCTTGCCGGCTTTGGCCGCGGTGTCGAGGCGGCATTCCTGGTGGTGCTGCTGGCCGGATGCGCGTTGTTGTGGCTGGCCGCAATCCCGGCGGCGCAGCGCCCGGGAAACGCGGCGGCTGTAACTGATCGTGCCGTCTATGCGCTCGGTCTGGCATTCTGGTGCGTAATCGCGCCGTGCTGGCTGTGGCTGAAACTGGTAGTGCGCCAGCGCTTCGCGCTTGCGGCTGCGGGGCTGGTGGTGCTGCTGCCGACCTGGCTGGCGCTGGCGCGGCTGCAGAACGACGCGATGTTATTAATGTTGCTGCTGGCCGTAATCTGGATTGCCGACAGCGCGGCCTATTTCACAGGACGCGCGCTGGGCAGGCACAAACTGGCGCCCGCGATCAGTCCCGGCAAGACCCGGGAAGGCGTTGGCGGTGCGTTCGCCGCCGTCACAGTGTATGCTCTGGCATTGCATTTTTCACTGTTCTCGATGCGCGATTTGCCTATGATTATTGCCGGATTTTTCAGCATGACAGCGCTCAGCATCATGGGTGATTTGTTCGAATCGTGGCTCAAGCGTAATGCCGGGGTCAAGGACAGTGGCAGTATTTTTCCGGGGCATGGCGGCATGCTCGATCGCATCGACGGCGTTACTGCCGCGCTGCCTTTGGCAGCGCTGATATTCATCTAGCATGAGCGCATCCCGGCATATCGTAATCCTGGGGTCCACCGGCAGCGTCGGCGTAAGCACGCTCGATGTCATCGCACGTCACCCCGGGCGCTTCAAGGTCATCGCGCTTACCGCCTACCGGCAAATCGATGCACTATTCAATCAGTGCACTGAATTCCAGCCGCAATATGCGGTGGTAGGCGATGCAGGGAGTGCAGAGCAGCTCTCGGCCAGGCTGCGCGCAGCAGGCGGCGCGACCGAGGTGCTGTGCGGCGAGCAGGCGCTCGAACAGGTTTCCGCCTTGCCGCAGATCGACACGGTAATGGCGGCGATCGTCGGCATCGCCGGATTGCGCGCGACTTTCGCGGCGGTGCAGGCCGGCAAGCGAGTGCTGCTTGCCAACAAGGAGGCGCTGGTGACCGCCGGCCCGGTATTTATGAACGCGGTACGCAGCCGCGGCGTGACATTGATACCAATCGACAGCGAGCACAATGCGGTGTTCCAGGCACTGCCCGGGAGGTTTGCCGGCGATCTTGCCGCGGTCGGCGTGCGCCGCATCCTGTTGACGGCCTCAGGTGGCCCGTTTCGCGATTTGCCGCTCGAGCGTCTGTCGCAGGTCACTCCGGAGCAGGCATGCGCCCACCCCAACTGGGTGATGGGGCGAAAAATCTCGGTTGATTCCGCCACCATGATGAACAAAGGCCTGGAAATCATAGAGGCGGGTTGGCTGTTCAATGCGGTGGAAAAACAAATCAAGGTCGTGATTCATCCCGAAAGCGTGATTCATTCGTTGGTCGAGTATATCGACGGCTCGGTGCTCGCCCAGCTTGGCAATCCCGACATGCGCACGCCGATCGCATTCGCGCTGGGCTACCCGCAGCGGATTGAAGCGGGAGTCAATTACCTCGATCTGGCAGCGGTGGGCAAACTCAATTTTTCCGAACCGGATTACGCCCGCTTCCCGTGCCTCGGGCTGGCGCGCGAGGCGTTGCGTGCCGGTGGCAGCGCGCCCGCAGTACTCAACGCGGCGAACGAAGCAGCGGTATCGGCTTTTCTTGCGTCGAGGCTGCGCTTCGACCAGATTCCGGCGTTGATCGAGCATGCGCTCGCCAAGGTCGCCGTTGCGCAATTGCGCGACCTGGAAGATGTATTCAGCGCCGACCGGCGCGCCCGTGATTGCGCTGAGACGTGGCTGGCTCGAAATGCGGCTGTTGCAGCTCCGCGTTCGCGGCGTGTTTCAGCTTAGCCATCCCGATCGGCGTAGCCTGCTATGAGCCTGCTGACCACGATACTGGCGTTTGCGTTCGCACTCGGTACGCGGATCGTAGTGCACGAATTCGGGCACTACCTCGCGGCGAGCCTGTGCAATGTCAAAGTGCTGAGATTTTCGGTGGGATTCGGCCGTGTCGTTGCGCGCCGCCGTTATGGCCGTGACCAGACCGAGTGGGCGATCTCCGCTTTTCCGCTCGGCGGCTACGTCAAAATGCTCGACGAGCGCGAAGGCGAGGTTGCACCCCAGGATCTGCCGCGTGCGTTCAACCGCCAGTCCGTCTACCGCCGTTTCGCGATCGTGGTGGCCGGGCCGGTCGCCAATTTCCTGCTCGCGATTTTTTTGTACTGGTTGATTTACATGCACGGCATCCCGGGGATCAGACCGGTGATCGGTGCCGTAACGGCCGGTTCGTCGGCTGCCGCGGCGCAGTTCGTCCCCGGCGATACCATAATCAAGATCGGACCGCAGGCGGTGACTACCTGGCAGGATGCGCGCTGGGCGCTGCTCAAACACGCTGTCGAAAAAAGCGTGGTTATGCTCGAAGTTCAGAACGACCGTAACGAGATCGCCTGGCGCAAGCTCGATCTGTCGCAGCTCAGCACTGCAGATCTCGACGGCGATTTCCTGCGCGCGCTGGGTTTTATACGCCTGCAGCCGCCGTTGCCACCGGTGATCGGTCGCGTGCTGCCGGGAGGCGCCGCCGAGCGCGGCGGGCTGCAGGGAAACGACGAGATCGTCACGATCAACGGAGAGTCAATGACGCGCTGGGACCGGGTTGTTGCAACCGTCAGCAGCAATCCCGGCAGGGAACTGGTGTTCGTGGTGCAGCGCGATGCGGCGGTCATGGTGCGAATCGCGGTAACGCCGGATGCGGTTCTCGAAAACGGCGAGCGCATCGGCCGCATCGGCGCGGCGCCGCGCATCGACCGCGATGCAATGCGGAAGTACGAGGTGGAGGTGCGCTATACGCCCCTCGCGAGCCTCGGCAAGGCGCTGGAGCGCACTTGGGACACCTCGGCGTTCAGCCTGAAAATGCTGGGCAAAATGCTGGTGGGCGAGGTGTCGCTGAAGAATTTGAGCGGCCCGATCACCATCGCCGATTATGCGGGCCAGTCGGCGCAGGCCGGGTGGATATCGTATCTGGTGTTCATGGCGCTGATCAGCATCAGCCTGGGCGTGCTCAATCTGCTGCCGGTACCATTATTGGATGGCGGGCATTTGATGTATTATATGCTTGAAATTTTTAAGGGAAGTCCCGTTTCGGACAAAGCCATCGAGGTGGGGCAGCACGTCGGAATGGCGGTGTTGTTCACGTTGATGGCTTTTGCGCTGTATAACGATATCAATCGCTTGATCCACGGCTAAGTAAGATGCGCTTGTTTGGATGCCTGTTCGTGTTGCTCGGTGCGCTGCCCGCTATTGCCGCGCATGCGTTCGAT
>ODAK010005227.1_pt1 | contig 13202 bp, 14 predicted proteins | sample 1539591 | NCBI WGS metagenome assembly ODAK01 (sample SAMEA3539303, study PRJEB22396) | soil metagenome | biome: tundra; feature: field; material: soil | place: USA | collected 2010-05 | depth 0.15 m | reverse complement strand
CGAAGGTGATCGCACCGGCCCGGGCGCCCACGGTGCGCAGCACGTTTGCCGTGCCCATGTTGCCGCTGCCGAAGTCGCGGACGTCAAGGCCGCCGACGGCCCTGCCGACGATCAGGCCAAACGGCACCGACCCGATCAGATACCCGGCGCCGCAGCCCACCGCCGCAGCCGCGTTGCCAGCCATGCGGGGTGGAGTTTAGCCCCGCACGACGTCCGGGGCCAGTACCGCGACCCCAGGCGACGGCCGGAGCTCGAACGTGTCCCCGCCGTCGCAGGCGGCCGCCATCGCGGTCCGGCAGGCTTCCGCAGCGCTCCGGGCGACCAGCGCCGCCACCGTGCCACCGAATCCCGCACCGACCAATCGGGCGCCCGCGCACCCGGGGACGGCCTCAGCGGCGGAGACCACCGCGTCGAGCGCCGGCGTGCTCACCTCGTGCAGCTCGCGGAGCGATCGGTGGCTCTCGGACATCAGACGCCCGAGGGCGGACAGGTCTCCGCGCCGCATCGCATCCGCGGCTTCGGCCACGCGTCTGGTCTCCCCCATCACGTGGCGGAGCCTTCGCTTCACCGCCCCTTCCAGCGCTGCCGAATCGATCGCCGCCTCGGTCAACTCCTGACAGCTCGCGGCGTTGAGCGCGGCGAGCCCCGCCTCGGTCTCCTCGCGGCGGCGCCGGTACTCTGTGCCGCCAACGTCGTGGTGTGTCCCCGTGTCGCAGCCGACGACCACGACGTCTGGCCACGGCCATGGCATCAGGCTCTCCCGGCCGGTCCGGCAGTCGAGCTGGAGCGCACCGTCTTCGGGAGCGTCGATCACCGCTCGCTGATCGAGGGGTCCGCACGGGATGCCGAGGACGTCGCTCTCTGCGGAGAGCGCGACTGCGGCGAGGTCGCGCGCCGTCATCGTCACGCCGAGCAACCGAAGGATCGCCGTGCTGGTCGCGACCAGCAGCGCCGCCGACGAGGCGAGGCCCGCTCCGGCGGGGAGAGTCGCAGCGATCCCCACCTCAACCGCGGGGACGGCGAGCCCGCGGTTGCGAAGCGCGACCACGGGAGCGAGGATGCGGTCCGCGCCGTCTCCGGCGGGCGCGGGATCCACGCGGGATACCGTGGTGCCGTCACTGGTGGTGAGGAAGCGCCCGCTCCCGCTGCGACGCACCGCAGCCGCGATCCCGAGGTCGACGGCGATGCAGAGCACCTGACCCCCCGCGTAGTCGACGTGCTCCCCCACCAGCGTGCATCGTCCCGGTGTCCAGGCGCTCGCCATGACGGACCCGGGGCCGCCGGCACGTTCGAGCATCCGCATCGCCCGGGCCGCGGTCAGATCCTTCGACTCACCGATCGGCATAGACGTGATGGAACGGATACCACTGCTCGGGGTGTGAGCGGATTGCGGGCTCCACGCGGGCTGCCACGCGAGCGATCACCACCGTTTCGTCGTCGGACATCTCCACGGGCGGATGGATTTCGAGCACCCATCCCGGCCCGTCGCGGCGGCAGGTGACCGGGAGGATCACGGCACCGGTCGCAGCGGCCAGACGCGCAGGCACGGCACTGCAGCGCACCGGGCCACCGCAGAACGGCACGACGACGGTCGGGCCAGCCTCGGGTACGTCGAGCATCAGAGCGACCGTCCGTCCCCGGCGCAGGGCGCGGAACAGCCCGCGAGCGGACTGGCGCACCGTGAAGATCTCCAGGCCCTTGCGCTGCCGCGACAGCGCCACCATGTCGGTGATCCCCGGCGACACGACCGGCGCCATCACCGTGCTGAGGTGGAGCCCGAGGCCGAGCGATGCGCTCGCCGCCATGTCCCAGTTGCCGAAGTGCGGGAGCACGACCATGGACCCGCGATCACCGGCCTCGAGATGCTCCGCGCCGATGACGCGGAAGTGGCGGAGCACCTCCGCCGAGTCGAGCGGCTCCGCCCACATCGAGTCCACGATCATGCGGACGTACTCCTGGTAGGACCTGCGCGCCAGCGAGGCGGCGGCCGCGTGGCTCAGGTGGGGCTGCAGCCGGTGGTGGTTGGCGGCCGCGCGAACTCGATCCTCAAGGCTCAGGCGTGCGTACCACGCCGCTCCCACCGCCCTGGCGGCGGCGCCGCGCAGGGGACCGATGGTGCGCACCGTCCTGGTGAGCACGCTGAGCACGACCGCGGGCCAGTCTCGCGCGGCTCTTTCCGGTGCGTGCTGCGGAGCGGTCAGCGCAGCGTTCCGGCTCCCGCCGTCGCCACCGCGAGTAGCGGCTGGATCAGCACCACGAGGCCGATCCCGGCGAGACAGGCCGCGCCGGCAACCATGCGAGACACGAGTGGCGTTGCCCCGAGCGTAAACGGGACCTCGTCGCCGGACTCGGAGTAAAGGGTGGACACGAACCGCACCGCGGCGGTCAGCGTCAGCAGTGTGGCGCCGATGGCCAGCACAGCGAGCCACCCGTAGTGCGTGTCGGCGGCGCTCGAGATGAGCAGCAGACGTGACAGGAACCCGGCAAGTGGCGGAACCCCGGCAAGCGTGGCCACGGCCACGGTCAGGAGCAGTGCCGCCGGGGCCGAGCGGTGGGCCAGGCCGCGCACGTTGTCGATGCTGTCGCCGATGCCCGCGACCTGGAGCATGGCGAGCACGCCGAATGCGGCCACGGTCGCGATCGCGGTGACGCCGAGACTGCCGAGGAACGCGGTCATCCCGTACGCGGGAACGCCACGGGATCCCGTCGTGAACGCGACCAGTCCCAGCAGCAGCATCGCCGCCTGGGCACTCACCAGTTGACCGATGAGGCGCGAGACCGTGGACTCCCGCAATGAGCTCAGCGACGCATGTCCGAGTGCGACTGCGGCAACGATCGGGACGAGCCAGCGCCAGACGCCGACACCGGGGCCGAACCCGGAGATGGTCACGCGCGCGAGCGCAGCGCCACCGGCGATCATGCTCATGGCGAGGATGAATCCGGCGGCGCCCGCGGGAACGCTGCTGGCGATGCGTCCGACCCACTGGCGCATCGGGAAGATGCCGAGGGTGGCGCAGAGTCCGGCGACGGCAAGGGCGACGCCGAGCGCCACTGCCCCCGGGGCCGCGGCCACGGCCGCCGCAAGATCCGAGAGGTTGGTGCTCCGCGTGGTCCCGTACAGGAGGACGAGCCCGTAAAGGACGGCGGCGAGCCCGACGCTCCCCTCGATGAGATGCTCGAACGAGGACACCGCCCCGCGCGGGTTCGTCTTCACCAGCGCACCGAGCGACACCATGCAGATCAGCAGCACCGCCAGCGCGACGAACAGCGTCGTCATCTCGCGTTCGGCGGCGATCGCCTCCGCCGCGGCCGTCGACACGAGAATCAGCGCGTAGAAGGCGCCCGAGCGAGACGGGATGATGCGCACCGCCGCATCGCTGATCAGGCAGGTGACGAGCGCGACGACACAGGCGAGGATGGCGATGAACAGCGCAAAGCTGTCGACGACGAAGCCGCCGTTCCACACCGAGATCGCGATGCCCGAATGCTCGTTGCGGAGACCGAGCAGCACCAGGCCGCACGCGGCGAGCGACCCCACGACGCCGATGCACGCGATCCAGCGGTGGATGTCAGGACGGAGGCCGGGGCGGAGCACTGCGACGAGGACCGAGATCAGTGCCGTTCCGACGAGCATCGCCTCGGGGAGCAATGCGAGTGTCAGCGCGTGCGCGAAATCCGACGGCATCCCCTATCCTCCCGTGATCCGGGTGGTGATCTCGAGGACACCGTTGGCGATCACCGGGACGACCGCCCCGGCTCGGACGCCGAACAGCACAACGGCGGCGACGAGCGGGATGAGCACGGTCAGATCCAGCAGCGTGACGTCGCGCACCCGCGCGAACTGATCACGGACGGGTCCGAAGAAGACCCGGTTCGCGACCCAGAGGAGACCACCGGTGGTCACGATGACGCTGGCCATGACCAGCACCGTGGCAATGCGATGCTCCGGGAACGACCCCGCGAAGACCATGAAGTCGCCGGTGAATCCGGCGAGCATGGGCACACCGATCACGCTCGCCGCGGCGACCAGCCAGAATCCCGCCAGCCTGGGCGCCTGCGTGACCAATCCGCCCATGGCTCGGATGCTCGTCGTCCGTGTGCGCTCCTCGATGGCGCCGCTCAAGAGCGTGAGCATCGCCGACGCGAATCCCTGGCCGGCGAGGAGGAGGACCGCGCCGACGAGCGCAACTGACGTCTGCGCACCGATGGCGAGCAGCACCAGCGACATCTGCGCGACGTTCATGTATCCGATGAACCGGCGCAACTCGTCCTGACGCAGCGCGCCGATACTCCCCCAGAAGGCGCCGACGACGGCCAGGCCGGTGATCACAAACGAGTAGTAATGCGCGGTGGCCGGGAAGACGACGAGGCTGATGCGCATCATCCCGTAGGCGCCGAGCAGGAGCATCGTCCCGGAAAGGATCGTCGCGACGCCGGCGCTCGCCTTGCTCTGCGCCTCGAGCATCCACGTGTGCACCGGGAAGACGGCCATGGCGATGGCGAACGCCGCAAAGCTCAGCCAGAAGCCCACCGTTTCCGCCGTCACCGAGTAGGTGACGAGGTCGGCGCTCATGTCCGAAGACTGCGTTCCCGACTCGACAACGATGATCGCCACCGTCGCGATGATCAGCGCCAGTGACACCGCGTGGAAGCCCGCGAACCATGCCGCGGCCCGGCGTGCGCCGTCGCCGCCCCAGATGCGGATCAGGAGGTACATCGGGACCAGCAGCAGGCCCCAGAAGAAGGCGAACAGCACGAAATCCGAGGAGCAGAGCACCCCGTTGACCGCGGTCTCGAGGAGCAGCACGAGGATCACGTAGAGGCGGACGCGCTCATGGATCTTCCAGGAGTGGAAGAGCGCGCAGCCGAACACCGTGGTCACCACGACCAGCAGGGGCAGCGTGATGCCGTCGGCGACCAGGTCGTAGTGCGCCTGGAACAGGAAGTTCCAGAACCACGTGTGACTCTCCTGGTATGCGGACGCGAGCCCACCGCCCTGGCCGAGCCCGATCTGGCCCAGGATGGCGAAGAACGTCGTCACAAAGAAGCTCACCCCGGCGCCGGCAAGCGCAACCGTCCGCACCCGGGTGCGCTGCTCGTCGTCCCGCTCCGGAAGGAACAGCGCGATCAGCGCGAAGAGTACTGGCGCCCAGACGATGGTGGAAAGGATGACGCTCATGCGAGGTGCACCCAGAGGTGTCCGGTTGCAGCCAGTACTGACAGTAACGCGAGGATCGCGACGACCACGAGGCTGCCCGCGAGATAGCGGGCGAAGCGCGCGTTGCGGAAGAGCGCCAGGACCCCGGCGGCCTCGTCGACGCTCTCCCCGACCGACGCGGCGATCGGTGCCGTGACCTGCTCGTCGAACGCGGACACCCGACCCGAGATCATGAGGAGCGGTTGGGCAGCAAGCTCCGTGGCGCGCTCGACGTAGAAGCCCTGGGCGGCGATGCGCCACGGCAGGCTGGCGCTCAGCCCGGCGACAGCGCTCTTCCGAGCCGGGTTGTACCAGAGGTACGCCGCGCCGAATCCGCCCGCCGCGAACAGGAGCGCGAGCAGCGCGGCGCCGCCGTCGAGGCCGATCGCCTGATGCCGGCTGCCGTAGAAGACGAATCGCATGAAGGTGAGGCCGGCGATCCGATCGCTGCCGAGATCGAACGGCTGCAGTCCCGGCAGACCGACGATGACGGCGACGACCGCGGCAACCATCGCGAACCAGAGCGGCCGGCGCAGCGCGGTCTCGACCTCGACGACGCGCTCGTGCTGAAAGCCACGGCGGCGCTTGATCCCTCCCGACGTCACGGTGAGCAGCAGGCGGCCGGCGAGCAACGCCACCAGCACCGCGGCCAGAGCGGTGACGATGACGACCGTGACCCGCTCGGGGGCGCTGAAGACTCCGCCCGCCGGGTCGACGCCACTGAGCGCCGAAGACAGCGCGTAGTACGCACTCAAACCGATGCCACATCCGAGCAGCGCCCAGACGCCCAGCGCGGCGCCGGTTGTCCGCAGCTTCGTCCAGGCGCCGCCCATCTCCTCGATGTCGTCGGTGCGATAGACACGGACGAGGTTGCCGACGGCAAGCAGCAGCAGTGTCGATGTGAACACCGAGGTGAAGGCGATGAACACGCCCGGGCTGAAGCCCCCCATGCCCAGCGCTGCGAGCCCCAGCCCCAACTCGGATGCCACGGCGCACGCGGCGATCCGGGTGATGCTGCGTTGCGCGATCCCCGTCGCCGCGCTGAGCACCGCGCTGAGCGCGCCGACCAGTGCAAGGACCGGGAGCACGCGAGGAGCGTGCGCGACCACCGGGTAGATGCGCGCCACGAGGTAGATCCCGAGCGGCGCCACGGTTGCGGCGGCGAGCGCGAGCACCGGGACCGCCGACGATGCTGTGTCGCTGAGCCAGACGGTGAACGGGAACTGCGCGCTGCGGACAACCGCGGCGACGATGAAGACGATGCCCATGACGAGAATCGCGCGCGGACCCGCGCTCGCGACCCCGTTGTGGAGTGTCGCGATCACTCCCTGTGAGATCACGTTGAACGAAAGCGGATCCGCCAGCGTCTGTCCGGCGGGTGCCTGCAGCAGAGACGAGAAGACCCCGAACTTGATCCAGGTGAAGAGCACTCCGAGGGTCAGGGCGATGTCACCGGCGGTCACGACGACCATGGCGCGCATGGAATGCCGTGCCGTGTCGGCGCGCTGCCACGACAGCGTGAGCAGGACGTAGAGGCTCGCGGATGCCCCCACCCACATGACCAGCGAGTCGAACAGGTTGGGGCTGAGCACGAACCCGGTGGTGCAGAACGCGAGCACCGACGAGGCGCAGAAGAACCGCCGGAATCCGTGCTCACCGCGCATCGTGTTGATCGCGTAGCCCTGGATGACCAGGGTTGCGAAGGTGATCGCCGCAGCGAAGCTCGCCGAGAGCGCGTCGACCTGGACGCCGACCTGCGCCTGGAACTGGGTCGCGAACGTCGCGCCCTCGGGCGGCGTCATCGAGAAGAAGGTCAGGAGCGAGACGAACGGCGCCCCGGGCGCGTGGGTGATGCGGACGCCGAGCACGATCGCCGCGGCGACGAAGGACATGCCGGTGAACACCACGCAGAGCTGCGCCGCGCGGCGGTTCGTCTCCACCCCAAGCGATGCGAGGGCGCCGAGCAGGGGCAGGAACGGGATCGCCCACGCAGCGTTGTAGATGCCCACGCCCTTATCCCTCGAGATCGCCGAGCGCGTCGATATCCGCTCGGCCGGTGCGGCGCCAGAGCAGCACGATCAACGCGAAACCGAGGCCTGCAAGGCAGCTCCCCGCCACGATCGCGAAGGCGGCGAGGGCATCGCCGAAGGCGATCGGACCCGGAGTCGCGTGCGTGAATCCCACCAGCGCGATGACCGGCGCCGCGAAGAGGAGACCGATCGCCAGCGCGACGCCGAGCGGATGGCGGCGAGCCAGGACGCCGTAGATCCCGATGGCGAAGACGGCCGCGCTCAGCACCGCGAATTGACCCGCTCCGACGGTCACGAGTCGTTCCTCGCGGGACGCCGGCGCCCCTGTTCGCGATCCTCGCGACGCCTCCGCGCCAGCTCTTCGCGCTGGCGGCGCTGCTCCAGCAGCTGATCGAGCGTCTGCTCGTCGGCGCTTCGCCGCCCGATGACCAGGCCCGCCGCTACCGTCGCCGCGACCATCACGACGCCGACCGCAAGTGCGTAGGGAGCCCGGTAATGCAGGACGGTGATCAGTGCCGCCCCGCTGTGGGTTTGCACCAGTGTGGGAAGGTCGCCCGGGTACCATCCGGGGCCGACCAGCGCAAGGGTCACAATCAGGATCGCGGCGGCCCCGATCGCGATGGGAGCAGCGACCCAGAACCGCTCTGGAACTGCCGGGACGGTGATGAGCCCGCGATACGCGTCGTGCCGAAGTACGAGCACGACCACCGCGGCGGCGACGCCCGGGAACACCAGCTGCACCACGGCCAGGGCGTACGCCCCGGAGATGAGCTCGAGCACGGCCATGAGGACCATCAGGGCAGCACCCGCGTACCCGGCACGGCGCAGTGAAGGAAGCCCAACTGCGGCCCCGGCGGCGAGCACGATGAGCACGGCGACGGCGTAGAACGCGACTGCGTTAGGGGTCATAGGGGCGCGGGCGGCATTGTAGTCAGCGCGGGGTCAGACCGAATCGTCGTCTTCAAGCCGCGACGCTCTCGTCGGCGCGACTGCACGGACTGTGCCAGGTACGCGCTCGAAGAGGAGCACCAGGCTCAGGCCGACCGCAGCGACCAGCAGGCCGACGATCGCCACCGGTGTCACCCGGATGCCGATCAGCGGCAGAGAGACGCCGGCGTCCCAGGGTCCCGGCGACGATGTCGAAGCCGCCACGGCGCCCAGGCGCGCCACGGCGGCCGGGCTCGGAAACACGCGCTGCCCGACAACCCCGACCACAAACGCGAGGCTCCCGGCGGTGCAGAGGTAGTACAGCCAGTTCCTGGTCAGCCGCCCGGCATACGCCGACGTCGTGACCGCCAGGCAGCCTGCGAGCACCGCGATGATGCCGATCACGACCTGCTCGGGGGTCGGGGGCACCGCCGCGGCGCCTCAGGCGGCCCGGCGGATCATCCCGCCTCCGAGGACCTCGTCGCCGCGGTAGAGAACCAGAGACTGACCCGGCGCGGCCTGATCGACTGGCCTCGCGAATCGGACACGCACGCTCTGGGCGTCAGCCGCCTCCACTCGTACGGGGTGCGGGTTGCCGTGGGCGCGGAGCTGCGCCTCGCACTCGATTCCGACCGGCGGCGCGCCTCCCGCCACCCAGGAGAACGCGGAAGCCTCGATGCTGCTCCGGCGCAGGGCTTCCCGCGGACCCACGACCACGGTGTTGACCTCGGGGAGCAGCTCGATCACGTACCGCGGGGTGGCGTCGGGTCGCGATGGCGCGATGCCCAGCCCCGCGCGCTGTCCCACGGTGAAGAACGGGAGCCCCTCGTGCTCGCCGAGGACTGTGCCGTCGATGTCGGCGATCACGCCTGGGAGGTAGCGGCCGGCGAGTCGCGCTCGCAACTCGGATCTGAGGTCGGAGTCGACGAAGCACAGATCCTGCGACTCCGGTTTCGCGGCCGTGCCGAGACCGAGCGAAGCAGCCTCGGCCCGCACGTCTGCCTTGGAAGCGTCGCCACCGAGCGGGAACACGCCACTGCGCAGCTGGCGCTGGTCGAGCCGATGGAGGACGTACGCCTGGTCACGGCGCTGGTCGCGGGCCCGGTGGAGGGTCACGAGCGCGCCGCGCCGGCCGGTTCGCGCGTAGTGGCCCGTGGCGAGATGGCTCGCTCCCGCGGCGCGCGCGCGGTCGAGCAAGGCCCCGAACTTGATGCGCTGGTTACAGGTGACGCAGGGATTCGGGGTGATCCCCGAAGCGTAGCCGTCCTCGAAGCCACGGACGACGGCGCTCTCGAAGTCACGCTCGAGGTTCCACACGTAGTGGGGCAGGGAGAGGACTGTCGCGACCCGTCGCGCGTCGTCCACCGCATCGATGGAGCAGCATCCCCGATCCCTGACACTGTCGCGGGTACCCGGCCACATCGCCAGGGTGATCCCGAAGGCGCGGAGGCCGGTTGCGGCCACGCGCGCCGCCGCGACGCTGGAGTCCACCCCACCCGACATCGCGACTGCGACCACCGCAGAGCGCGGCAGCAGTTCCAGCGGGCGGTCAGCGGCGACCGCCACCTCCGGCGACGGCGGGGACGATCGATACCTCGTCGCGCTCGGCGATGGGGGTGTCGAGGCCCTGGGCGAAGCGGATATCGGAGTCATTGACATAGATGTTGATGAACTGCCGCAGGCTCCCGGTGTCGTCGTAGAGGCGATCGTGGAAGCCAGGATAGGTCGCGTCGAGGTTGGTGAGCAGCGCGCCGACGGTGTCACCCGCGACGCTCACCTCGGCATTGCCGCCGGTCAGCCGGCGCAGGGGTCCAGGAACACGAACCGTCGTAGCCATTGAGTGGCGAGTATACGGAGGGTCACCCCTTGGGCCGCCTCGCGGCCTCGAGCGCGGCCGAGACGGCTCGCTCACCACCCGGGCGCAGCCGTCCGGCCTCTCGCAGCTCCTCGACGCGTCGGAGGTTGGCGGCCGTCCAGTTGCTCTTCGGCCGTCGCGGGGTGAGGCGGACCATGTAGGACGCCTCGTCGACGCGGCGGACGATGCTGTCGATCCAGCCGTTGCACAGCCCCTCGTCGACGGCGTCCGGATAGGAGATGCCCGGACGCTCGAAGCCTTTCTTCCACAACCCGACCCAGAGCTCCGGCGCCGACGGATTGGCCTCAAACCAGGCCGAGAGCTCAGCGGGCGTCAGGAAGAACTCGGGTCGCGGGAGCCCCGTCGAGGTCACGGCTCGGGGTCGAGGTTGACGACCAGGGGGCTCTTCTCAACCCGCGTCTGCGCTCCTGCGACGAGGTCGTCGAAGACAAGCTGAGACCACGACTCCATGCTCAGGTAGTGACGGCGCATCGCCTCGAGCGACAGCGACTCCCCCTCGAGCTTATCGGTCTCGCGGATCTCGACCGTGCCGTCGGCGGGCTCGACGAAGAAGACCAGACCGAGGTGCACGCGTGAGACCGGGCTCGAATCATCGTTCAGGAGGGCAACGAGGCTCGCCCGCGCCGGCGCCGCGCAGCGGATCTCCTCGGCCCACTCTCGGCGAAGTCCGCCGACCACGGGATCCTCGCGCTCACCGTCCCCAGGGTTCACGTGCCCGCCGATCCCCAGCGAGTAGAGGTGGTGGAGGCGCTTCTCCGTCGAGCGTCGGAGCCTGCGGGTGAGGAGGTACGAGTCATCGTGCGGGTGATGAACGACGCAGTACGGAATGATCTGCTGCATCCCGGGGTCGTCCTCGATCTCCGCGCGCGGTCTGTACTCCGCGGTCGCGTGCACGGTCCGAAGCACCCGCTCCAGGCCGCGCGCGATCAGGCCGTGCCAGGCGCCATCCGGAAAGATGGTCGAACGGGGTACGCAGAGGACGTCCTCCGCCCCGTGCGCACGGCTCCGCCGCGGCCCGATGGCAGGCGGACCAGCCACGCTTCTCGGCACCGGGCGCATTCTTTCACCCGCGATGCCTGAACTGCCCGAGGTCGAAGCGCTCTGCCGGTCCTTCGACGCGCGACTCCGTGGCCGCGTTGTGGCGCGTATGAGCGTGCGCTCGGTCGCGGTGCTCAAGACGTTCGACCCGCCCGCGACCGCCATCGAGGGCCTTGCCTTCGATCGGTGCGTCCGCCGAGGGAAGTTCCTCGACCTCGCGACTCCCCCGCTGCACCTGGTGGTCCACCTCGCTCGCGGCGGCTGGATCCGGCTTCGCGACAAACCCACCAACGCCCGGCCGTCGCTTCGCGGGCCGCTGGCGGTGATCGTGTCCCTGGAGGACGGCGGCAGCTTGGAGATCACCGAGCACGGCACCGACAAGCGCCTCGCCGTCTCCTTGGTGGGGGATCCGGGCGAGGTTCCGGGAATTGCCCGCCTCGGCATCGATGCCCTCGACCCGGAGCTGTCGCCGTCGAGGCTGGGGGAGATCCTGGACGGACAGCACGGAACGCTCAAGAGCGTCCTCGCCGACCAGGCGGTGATCGCCGGTATCGGGAACGCCTACTCCGACGAGATCCTCCATGCCGCGCAGCTCTCGCCGTTCCGGCACGCGGATGCGCTGACCGGCGAGGAGCTCGACCGGCTGGCCGCGTCGATACGTGACGTGCTGAGCGCCGCGGTCGCCCTGGCCGTCGACTCCGACCCGGCATCGCTGAAGGATGGGAAGCGCCAGTCGATGCGCGTGCACGGCCGCGCAGGACTCCCCTGCCCCGTCTGCGCAGAGACCGTCCGCGAGGTGTCGCTGGCATCTCGCTCGTTTCAGTACTGCCCGGGTTGCCAGACCGGTGGCCGGGTGTTTGCGGATCGCCGCCTCAGCCGGCTGCTGCGATGACGGCGGGCGTGCCGGATGGCGGTGATGCAGCGGGGACCCCGCTGGCCGTGGAACGGGCGCTCTGGGCGCTCCGCGCCTACGACACCATCGCCCTCGCCACGACCAGCCAGGCGGGCCCGCACGTGGCGGGGGTCTTCTTCGCACCGGAACGCACCAAGACCGGAATCAGGCTGCTCATCGCGACTCGGGGCGGCTCACGACTGCATGGCGAGCTTGCCGCCGACCCGCGGGTTGCCTTCATGTGCTCGCCGGGCAACGCTTCGCGGTGGATCCAGGGAGGCGGGATCGCCACGGTGGTCGACGACCTGGGGCAGCGCACCGACGTCGTCCGCCGCCTCATCGATCACGCAGCCGGTGCTCAGGCGTACGTAGAAGGACCCGAGGTGCTCCCGGTCACCATCGCGGTCCGCTGGCTCAAGGTCGTCGAGGCCCGCGACGGCCCCCACCTGCTCCTCGGATTCGACGTCTGAGACCTCAGGCCGCAAGTAGGGTCGCCAGATCCGTGAAGAAGCCGGGGTAGGAGACCGCCGCGGCGCCCGCGCCGTCGATGACCGACTCACCGCCGCCGGGAGGAACCAGCGCTGCGGCGATCGCCCAGGCCATGGCGAAGCGGTGATCGCCGGCTGCATCGAGGCGGGTGGCTCGGAGTCGCGCGGGGCCGTGGATCGTCAGTGTCTCGGCGCTGCTCTCGCAGGCGACGCCGAGCAGTCGGAGTCCCCGTTCGAGCAGCGCGAGGCGATCGGTCTCCTTGTTGCGCAACTCGCCGGCGTCGCGGATCTCGGTGTCGCCGTCAGCCTGACTGGCGAGCACCGCGATGATCGGAAGCTCGTCGATCGAGTGAACCGTCAGTGCCCCGGAGATCGTGATCGCGTGGAGCTGCGTGCCGCGCACCTCGACGTCGCCGACGGGTTCGACCCCACCTGCGGGATCGCCCTCCTCCACCTGGACGCCGGCGCCCATCGCCTCCAGCACCGCGAGGATGCCGGTGCGCCCCGGGTTCAGGCCGACGCCGGGACACCTCACGCGCCAGCCCGGACGGGAAGCGGCGAGGGCGAGGAAGAACGCGGCCGAGCTGAGGTCTCCCGGCACGCGCAACCCGAAGGGCTCGAGCGGTCCCGGATGGAGGGTCACCTCGGCGCCGCTCGACACCACGTCGACGCCGCACATGCGGAGCATTCGCTCGGTGTGATCGCGGGTCGGGAGCGGCTCGATGACGGTGGTGGGCCTGTTCGCGGAGAGACC
>ODAK010005223.1_pt1 | contig 13206 bp, 13 predicted proteins | sample 1539591 | NCBI WGS metagenome assembly ODAK01 (sample SAMEA3539303, study PRJEB22396) | soil metagenome | biome: tundra; feature: field; material: soil | place: USA | collected 2010-05 | depth 0.15 m | reverse complement strand
TCCTCCGGCCTGTTCGGCGGGGTCAGTTGTAGCCGCCAGAGCGGCTGGGCCACGGCTCCCAGGTGGTACTTGTAGCCCTCGCTGCCCCGAAGGAAGTCAGCGGTCTGGGAGCCCTCCTCAATCGCCACCCTGATGCCCTCCGCGACACAGATCAGTCCCGGTGACAGGGCCGCCGCCTCAGGCTCGTACCCGGAGTTGTATAGGTGCCACGTTCCCGACACGGTGAAGCCCAGGGTAGCCGCGGTCAGCTGCCCGTCGGCCTTGATGAACTGCAGCCGAAGCCAGCCCCGCTCCTCGAGGCGGCGGCACGCGCTGCGGATGAATGCCTCAACCTGGGGAGTGAGGAACTCCACCTTGTGGGGTCCGCTGGCCCGAAGGATGGGGAAGAAGGCGTCGAATGCCTCCTCCAGCCCGAGGTCGGCCTGGGTGACGAGGCTCCAACCCGGCCGCTCCGCATCGAGCCGGCGCAGCTTGCGCCGGAGCTCGTGCCGCTCCTTTTTGTTAAGGCGCCCGGTCAGGTAACCCTCGAAGTCACTGTCCAGGGTCACCTGGGGGCTCACCTCCTCCTGGGTCAGTTCCTGGCGCAGTTCCAAGGGCTCGGCGGCGCGGCGCAGAGCCTCCAGGGCCACCGAGGCATCGGGCAGGTAGTGGAGGTCGAGCGCGGGGGCGGCCGCCGCCCCTTCCTCGAGCAGCAGGTGCACCAGCGCGCTGGTGGCCACCTCCTGCGCTCGGCCGGGCCGGAACAGGAACCCCAGGTGGTCGGAGAGATCCACCCCTCCTCCGAAGCCGAGGGTACGGGGCCCACCGACCGCGCACTGGAGAGGGATGATGCCGACCACCTGGTCGGACTCCGACACCACCAGGCAGTGGAGCTCGAGGCCAACCCCGAAGGCCTCCCACCAGCTCCACTGCCAATCCCACGACAGGAAGGGATTGACCGGCTCGCCAGCGGCCTCGACCTCGTTCCAGTCTGGGCGTAGCAGCCTCAGCCCGTCAGCGGTGGTGATCTCCTCCACCTGCAGGCCGCGGTCGCGGGGATTCAGTTTCGCTTGCGCCCCGAGGGGCGCTGGACATGAGGCCCCGATGCTTGCTCCACCATGAATTCCCTACGCTCTGCCGGGGCTGTTGGAGCCGCGGCCCGCGAGATCACTCTACCATCGCCGCCAGAGGCCAAACATCTCATGAGGGGCGTCCCCAGCTTGAACGAACCCGGTCGGGCGGACGTACAGATCTGGGCTGCCGCCACCGGCGGTGGCCACCTCAGCGTGGCCCAGGCCCTGGCCACGGCGCTGGCCGCCGGCAGTGAGGGTCAGGTCTCGGTGGCCCTGGACGACCCCACCCAAAATCCGATCGGCCGCACCGCCCGGTCCCTGGCCCGAGCCTACGGCCCCCTGGTGCGCACCTCGCCCGCGCTCTGGGGGGTGCTCTTCCGCGGGTTCAGCAGCCGGGGGCTCAGCTCCGGCATGGATCGCTTCCTCCTCCGCCAGCTGGGGCCGGCCATGGCCGACCGGACCCGCCTTCGCTCGCCTCAGGTGATCGTCAACTGTCACCCACTGCTCGGTCCCGCGGCGCGCTCCGCTGCTGACGCCGCCACGGTCACCGGTGTAGCACCGGCCTTGATCACAGTCATGACCGACCTCGTGGGCGGACATCAGGGCTGGCTGTCGCCTCGGCCGGATGCCATCCTGACCGCCACCCGGGAGGCCACGGACTGGTGCCTTCACCACGGACTGCCCGCACATTTGATTAGGGAGACCGGGCTCCCGATCGATCCGGCCCTGGCCCCCGAGCCCGCACTTCCCCGAGGGCGCCGCGAACTGCGTGAGAGGTTGGGGCTCGATCCCGAAACTCTGTGTGTTCTGGTGGGCGGGGGAGCTGAGGGGGTGGGAAGCCTGAAACGGCTGACAAGGTGGCTCGGAGCCAGCGGGCTCTCCTTGCAGGTGGTGGTGGCCTGCGGCAACAACCGCCGCCTGCTGGAATGGCTGAGGCGGCATCCCCCGACGGTGCCGACGCTGGCGCTGGACTTCCAAGCCTCGCTGACCCCCTGGCTTCGGGCCGCTGATGTCTATCTCGGCAAGGCGGGCCCCAGCACGCTGGCCGAGGCGGCAGCGGCCGGGCTGGCCCTCCTGGTGACCGAGGCCCTTCCCGGCCAGGAGGAGAACAACGGCGCGGCCCTGGTGGCGGCTGGGGCGGCGCGCCAGGTCGGCGGCCGCGAGGATCTGCTCCAGACCCTCGCTCGGTTCTGCTGCCCGGGAGACCCGCTCCTGGCGGAGCTGCAGCGCGGCTCCCAGGCCTGGTCGCGGCCGAGGGCCGCGAACGCGGCGGCCGAGATCGTCCTCAGCTTCCTTGCTGGGGGCGGGGGGCGGGCGGTGTCCCCGCCTCGGGCACGAACCGCAGACGGGTGAGGACCCGGCCCCCAACTTCGGCGTTGATCGAGTCGAGGATGGTCGCGGCTTCGATCTGCAGCTGGTGGGCGATCGCCGGATGGGCGCAGGCCAGCACCAGGACCGAGCGCTCCACCGCGTAGACGCGGACATGGGGCCGGATGTATTCGCCGCAGACCTTGGCAAAGGCGGCCTCGACCCTTACCTGGCGGACCTGGCTGGTGGCCCCCAGTCGGCGCAGCACCCGGGGCAGGATCGCCTCTATGCCTTCCATTCGGCGAGCTCCCAGCCGGGCTGCGCCATTCGGGTGAGCCGACCGCCCCGTGCCTGGAGGACCTGGGAGACGGCCACCTCGCCCCCGATCTGGGGGTCTTCGGTGGAGGTGATCAGGGTCTGCTCCACCGCCAGCCCCTCGGAAAGCAGCTGGATCAGGCCGGTCCGCCGCTCCTGGTCCAGTTCCGAGAGCACGTCGTCGAGCAGGAGCAGCGGGGTCTCTCCTCCCAGACTGAGATGCTGCCGGACCTCGGCCACCTTGAGCGCCAGGACCACGCTCCGCTGCTGGCCCTGCGAGGCGAACTGGCGAGCCGGCCGCCCGCCCAAGAGGACTTCGAAGTCATCGCGATGGGGCCCGACCACACACTGGGCTCGGGCTATCTCCTCGGCACGGGTCCGCGCCAGCGCGCGCCAGAGCGCGTCGGCGGGATCCGCTCCCTCGTCCAGTTCCTGGCTGCGGCCCAGGCCGGGCCGGTACTGCAGTTGGAGCTCGGACGGCTCTCCGATCTTGGTGATGGCCTCGGCAGCCACCGGCTGCACGGTCGCCAGATAGCGCCGCCGCTCCTGGATCACGATTGTTCCGTGCTCGACCAGGGCCTCGGTCCAGGGCCCTAGCTCGGCCGGCGTGGCCAGCCCGTCTCTCACTCGCCTGAGCAGGGCAGTGCGGTGTTCCACTGCCCGGCGATATCGGATGGCCGCCTCGGCGTACCTCGGGGAAAGCTGGCTCAGCACGACATCGAGCAGCCGCCTTCGGGGCTCCGGACCGCCCTTGACCAAGAGCAGGTCCTCGGGCCAGAAGAGCACGACGCGGAACCGGCCCAAGAGCCGTCGCGGCTGGATGAGGTCGCCGCCCTGGCGCAGCTTGCGCACCCAGCGCTCGCTGCTCTCCTGGCGCTCCGCCCGCAGCTCGAGGTCCGTCTCACCGAGCCGGCTGACCAAATGGGCAGCCACCCCCATCCGCGGTTCTCCCCAAGAGGCGCACTCTCCGAGAGAGCCCGACCGGGGCGACCTGGTCAGCGCCAGCGTCGAGATCGCCTCCAGGAGGCTGGTCTTGCCCTGGCCGTTCTGGCCCAAGACCAGGTTAACCCCCGGGAGTAGCTCTAGCGAAGCCTCTTGATAGATGCGAAAGCAGAGCAGGCGCAGCTGGGAGAGGTACACCGGCTGGGATCCACCACTGCCCTCAGATCGCCACCCTGACGGGCATGATCACGTAGCGATAGGTATCGTCCCCCGGGGCCCGGACCAGTCCCGGAGACAGCGGCCCGTTCAGGATCAACTCCACCTCCGGCGAATCGATCAGGTTCAGCACGTCGGCGACGTAGCGGGCGTTGAAGGCGATGCCCAGGCTGTCTCCATCCACGGAGGCATCGACGCCGGCCACATTATCCCCCACCTCGTTGGTGTTGGCGGAGAGGACAATCTGTCCTGGCTCGCAGCGAATCTTCAATACATTGGCGGCATCGCGGGCGAAGAGGGACACCACCTTGGTGGTTCGACGCAGCTCCTCGGTAGAGGCCCTCACCACCGTCTGAGAGGCGGTGGGGATCACCTTCTCGTAGCTGGGGTACACCCCGTCGATGAGCCGGGCGGTGAGCTCGTAACCCGGCAGCTGGAACTTAACCTGGGCCCGCGAAGCTCCGATGGTGAGGCTGACGGAGGCTGGGCTTGACGCCACTGGCTTGAGCAGCCGGGAAAGCTCAGACAAAGCCTTGGCCGGGATGATCACTCCCAGCCGATCGCCCTGGCGCTCGCCATCGGTGGCCCGGATGACTCTTATCGCCAGCCGGTGACCGTCGGTGGCCACCATGGTCACCTCCGGCCCGGCGATCTCGGTCAGCACCCCGGTGTAGATGGGCCGTCCGTCATCGGCGCTGGCCGCGATCACGGTCTGATCAATGGCGGTGAGCAGGGTCTGGGGATCGAGCTCGACCGTTTCCCCGTCGGAAACGTCCGGTAGGGGTGGGAACTCCTTCGCGTCAACCCCGCGGATGTGGGCGTCGAAGCGCCCGCTCTGCAGGCTGACGGTCTGGTGAGCTTGGTCCAGCTGCCAGCGCAGCGGCTGTTCGGGGAGTGCGCTGACGAACTCCGAGAGCATCCGGGCCGGCACCGTCACCTCGCCCTCCTCCTCGACCTCCGCGGCCAGAGAGTGATGGATGGTGAGGTCGAGATTGGTGGCGGTCAGCTCTAAGGACCCACCTCGGGCCGCGACCAGAACGTTGTTCAAGATCGGCAGGGTCACCCGGCTGGAGACCGCGCGGCTCACGGAATTGAGCCCAGTTCCCAACTGCTGGGGCGAGATCGTGCATTTCACTGAATCGGCCTCCTTCGCTTCAAGAGCTCTCCACCTTACCTTTCAACACCCCAGCGCAGCTCTTGGGACGGCTTTGTAAAACCGTAGTCATAGTAGGGGAGTGAACGTTGTGGAAACCGCTCGAAGCTGAACTCGCGCCGGCGGTGGATAGCCTGTGGAAAGCTCTGTGTCATTCCACCCCCAGAGAGGGGTCTTCTGGACCTCTCGGGGTTGCCCACAGCTCTTGGCTGACTGCTAACAGGGACACTGGAAAAGATGTGCTGATCCGGCCTATCGAGACAGGAGGAGCTCCCGAAGGCGGGCCAGGTCGTCCGCGACCCTTGGATCCTCCTTGGCCTCGTTGACGATTTTCTCATAGGAGTGGAGGACGGTGGTGTGGTCCCGGCCGCCGAAGACCTGGCCGATGGCGGGAAGGCTCATCGCGATCTCCTCTCGGATGAGGAACATCGCGATCTGGCGGGGGAACACGATGTGCTTGTCTCGGCGCTTGCTCTTCATCTCTTCGACCGAGATTCCGTAGTACTCGGCCACCACCCGCTGGACCAGGTCGACCGAGAGGGGCTTGGTGTCGGCCGCCGGGATGATGTCCCGCAGGATCTCGGAGACCTGGCTGAGGGAGGGACTCTCACCGCCGGCGATCGAGGCGTGGGCCAGGACCCGGATCAGCGCTCCCTCCAGCTCCCGGATGTTCTTCTGGATCTTGAAGGCGATGAACGAGAGAACCTCCTCGCTGAGTGGGTTCTGCGCGGGGTCCAGCTTGCTGCGGAGAATCGCCAGCCGGGTCTCGAAGTCGGGGGGTTGGATGTCGGCCATCAAGCCCCCCTCGAAGCGGGTCCGGAGCCGATCCTCCAGGGTGGGGATCTCGCGCGGAGGGCGGTCGCTGCTGATAACGATCTGGCGGTTCACCTCCTGCAGCGCGTTGAAGGTATGGAAGAACTCCTCCTGGGTCCGGTCCTTGCCGGCCAGAAACTGGATGTCGTCGACCAGCAGCACATCGACTGTCCGGTAGCGAGCCCGGAACTGGGCCATCCGGTTCTCCTGGATCGAGGTGATCATCTGATTCATGAAGCTCTCCGAGGTCACGTAGGCGACCCGGAGCCGGTGACTCTGCCACACCGCGTGGCCCACGGCGTGCATCAGGTGGGTCTTGCCCAGACCCACTCCCCCGTACAGGAATAGGGGGTTATAGGCTCGGCTCGGCGAGTCGGCGACTGCCCGGCAGGCGGCGTAGGCGAAGCGGGAGCTGTTGCCGTCCACGAAGGCGCTGAAGGTGTAGCGCTGATTGAGCCCCGGGACGGTCTCGGCGATCCGGTCGGAGCGATCGTCGGTGAGCACGGCCGGGCCCTGGGCGTCAATCGGCTGGGTGGCCACCCCATCATCGGCCGCGGTCTGGACGGCGAAGTCCACCTCGATGTCCCGGTTGAGAATGGCCGAGAGGGTCTCCCGGATCACCGCCGAGTACCGGTCGCTGACCCAGTCACGGGCCAGGGGGGTCGGCACTCCGATGATGGCGCGGGCCTCATCCGCATCAAAGGTGAGGAGGCGGGCGTTCTTGAGCCAGGCCTCGTAGCCCGGGCGGCTGACCTGGAAGCGCAGCTCCTCCTGAGCCGCGGTCCAGAGCTGGTCGGCGGAGAGGCTCATCACGAGCCACCGGGGGAAATCAGGGCACACCGAATGAAGCGCAATTCACACCTTCTACACAGGAGTGGAAAACCCACCCGAGGGGTAGATTCGCCCTGTGGAAGAGAGAAGCTCGGACCGGGTCTGGCCCACCCCTGCGGTCGTCCCCGGATGGTAGCACCGCCCACACCGTGGTGCAACGCTCCGAGGCCCGATTCCGCACACTCAGTTGGCGCGCACAGCGACCAGCCCAACCGCGACACACAACCCGTGTGGGGGCGCAAATGTTCGTCCACTAGCGGAAGATCGTGCCGGTCACCTGAGAGCACGAACTAAGTCGCGCCGGCCCCGCTAGGCCGCCGGAGGTGGTCAAAAGAAACTCCTTGTTTTATAGTTATTTCTTCAGGACTGCTCGCGGCTGGCTCGCCGATCCGGGCGCCCCGTGCCGGGTTTCCCGCCACCGCCGGGGACTGTCGCAACGGCGACGCACGATGTTGCGCCGCTCTGGTATCTCGCGGGAGACGAGGGAGAGAGCACCAAGCGGGCGCACGACCTGCTCCGGGGCAGATGCGAGACTGTCGGATACCGAGCGGGCGACAAGTGAGAGATGCCCATCGAGCAAATCGTGCCGGGTGGCCAGGCGAGGGCCAACGCGGCCAGGCAGGGTCCCGCCAGACCGAGATCGAGGCCCGATCTGGGCCGTTCCGGCGCCGTCTGCTATCCTCAGCGCCGGTCTACAGAGAGGCATCCCGCGCTGCAGATCGGTAGGGAAGGTGCCGAGTCGGGCCCCCAGAGCCGAGTCTGCGAAGGAATTCGACCATCAAGAGAACTTTCCAGCCAAAGAAGCGCTACCGGAGGAAGGTGCACGGGTTCCGTGCCCGGATGTCGACCCCGGGGGGAGTCCGCGTCCTCAAGCGCCGCCGCCTGAAGGGGCGCCTGCGCCTGACACCCGCGCCCGTGCGGTGAAGACAAAGTACCGTCTCCGTCACTCCGCCGACTTTCGGGCCGTGAGGGCGGAGCGGAAGGGCGCAGGAGACGAGGTTCTCCGCGTCCGGGTGCGAGCGAACTCCGTGGGACACCCCAGGTTCGGGATCGTGGTCACCAAGCGCCTCGGGGGAGCTGTGGTGCGCAACCGCCTGCGGCGTCGCCTGCAGGCGGCCGCTGCAGCAAAGCTCTGCTCCTTGGGCGCCTACGACGTGGTGCTGCTGCCTCAACCGGCTGCCGTGGCCGCCGGAGCTGGGGTGTTGAGCTGGTCACTGGGACGGGCGCTCGTGCAGTTGGGGGCTGACCGATGAGGAAGCTGTCCCTCTGGTTTATCGCCTTCTACCAGGCGACCTTCGGCCCTGTTTTTGGCTTGATGTCCGCGTGCCGCTACGAGCCCAGCTGTTCCCACTACACGTACGAGGCGATCCAGCTGTACGGCTTCCGGCGCGGATGGTGGATGGGGATACGCCGGATCGTACGCTGCAATCCCTTCCATGCCGGCGGATACGACCCCGTGCCCTTGCCCGAGGAGCTGGCTCATGGGCATTGAGTTCCTGACCTTCGTCAACCCGGCCGCCCCGCCCCCGACCAACCAGCTGCTGGCGATCTTCTTCTACATTCTGCTGACGCCGATCGCGGTGACCCTGCAATTCCTCGACCACGTGTTCCGCGGGTTCGGCCCCACCCAGGCCATCGGCGCCTTCGGGTTGGCCGTGATCGTGCTGACGCTGGTGATTAGGGGATTGCTCTTCCCCCTCTTCCGCTGGCAGATTCGCACCCAATGGAAGATTCAAGCGGACCAGCGCCGGATGGGTCCGGAGTTGCGCGAGCTGCAGGCCAAGTACAAGAAGGACAAGCCGCGTCTCCAGTCGGAGACCATGGCGCTCTACAAGCGCCATGAGATCAATCCCCTCAGTCAGCTGTCGGGTTGCTTCCCGATGCTGATTCAGCTGCCGTTCATCTATGCACTCTTCGGCTCGATCAACAAGCTCTCCCTGACCCTCCACGGCCAGACCAGCTTTCTGTGGATTCCCAACCTCGACCAGTCGGCCCTGAAGGCGGGGCTGCTGACTCATCCCACCTTGGTGATCGTGCCGATCTTGGCGGGCGTGCTGACCTTCATGCAGTCGAAGATGATGATGCAGCAGCAGCGCCCGGATATGACCGACCAGGAGCGGCAGATGTACCGGGTCATGGCCCAGACGACCTACCTCATGCCGTTCTTGATTGCCGTGTTCGCGCTGAACTTCAACCAGGGGATTGGGCTCTACTGGATCACCCAGAGCGGGGTCATGGTCCTGCAGATCTTCTCCATGATGGGCTGGGGCGGACTCAAGGTGCCGCCGTGGTTCCCCGGCGCGACGTGGCGGCCGAAGAACTCGCCCATGGGCCTGGCTCCGGCCGGCCCGATGTCCCCGGTGGGCCTGGCCGCCCCAGGCAGCGGCAACCAGGTGGGGGGTAGTGCCCGGCGCATCCCGGTGCGCCCACCGGCTCGGCGCCCGAAGGCCAAGGCGCGAGGGCGGCCGCGCCGCTAACCTGATATGGGAGTGAGCGCGGAAACATTTGCGGGTGACGGCGCAACCGTCGAGGAAGCGACCTTGGCCGCGTGCCGGGCGGCCGGGCTGGAGCGAGACGGGGTGATGGTCGAGGTGGTCAGCGAGGGCGGGGCTGCCATTCCTGGAGAGCGCATCTCGGGAGCGACGGCTCGGGTCCGGGTCCAGGCCATCCCGCCCGAGGGGGTCAAGGGCAAGCGAAACCTAGAGGTCCTGTTGCAGCTGATGGACATCGAGGCCGAGGTTCACGTGCGCCGGGTGCGCCCGAGCACCGCTGCCTTGGACCACGAGCCCGAAGCCGCACCTCTTCTGTTGGATATAGAGGGGGCGGACCTCGGCATCTTGATCGGGTGGCGGGGGGAATCCCTCCGGGCACTGCAGACCGTCGTCAACCTGATGCTTGGGGAGAGCGGCCTGACTCCCGGCTCGCCCCGGTTGATCGTGGACGTAGCTCGGTACCGTCAGCGTCGGGAGCAGACAGTGGCCCAGATGGCGCTGCGGATGGCGGCTGGGGTAGTCCGGAGTGGCCGCCCAGTCACCCTGGAGCCGATGCAGCCCTACGAGCGGCGGGCGGTACATCTGGCTCTGGCCGACGACCCTAGCGTCTCCACCGAGAGCACAGGTGCGGATGCTGAGCGCCGGGTCACCATTCGGCCGGCCGGAGAGGCCAGGCTCTGATTCGGAGCTCCGGCTGGACCTGGGCCGGTCCCCTCCTCGGCGGGAGCCTCGCAGTGATGCTGGTCGGATGCGCAAGCTCCCCGGCGCTGATCAAGAGCTCGCCTAAGGCGCTGGTGCTCACGCTGTCGCAATTGCCATACTCTGGCTTCGTGGTCGAGAAGGGATCGAAGGCAGATGGTTTCATTAGCAACAGCGAAGCCGCAGGAGGCGACGCCTCCTTGCTCCGCCGCTACCAGACCGAGGGCCGCCAGTCCGCCTATCTGGTCACTTTCGTCAGGGAGGTCAGCCCGCAGACGGTCGTGGGGCCGGTCGTGATCGAGAGCTCCGCCGTTCTGTATAAGTCGGCCTCGGGGGCCGCGAGTGGATTCGTCGAAGAGAAGAAGCAATTGGGTCAGGCAGGGTGGGTGGAAGTCTCGACCGGCCGCCTGGGGGCGGAAGCGGTAGCGTTCACTGAGACCAAAGCGCTCGACCAGACCCAGTACCAGTCCTTCGTCCTCGACTGGCGCCAGGCCAATGTGGTCAATCAAATCCACATCGCCGGCAATGCCGCCACCCTGGACCTCAACTATGCACTGTCCCTGGCCCGGGTCCAGCAGCGCGCCAAGCCGAGAAACTAAATGGTGAAAACGAACGGAGCCGCGTCATCTGCCCGGCCGGGGCCTGAGCCCAGCTGGGAGTTGGTCCAGCTGCCGAACGGGGCGCAGTTGGTGCTGGCGCCGATGGCCGGTCGCGAGTCGGTGGCCGCCTCGATTCTGGTGAGGGTAGGCTCGCGCTGGGAGACCAAGCGGCTGGCGGGGGTGTCCCACTTCCTTGAGCACATCGTCTTCAAGGGCACGGAGAGCTTTCCCACCAGCCAGGACGTCTCCCAGTCGATCGAGGGGATCGGGGGAGTCCTCAACGCCAGCACCGATAAGGAGTTGACCAACTTCTGGGTCAAGGTCCCCGGCACCCATTTGGAGCTGGCGCTGCGACTTCTCTTCGACCTGGCCTTCGCCCCCCGGATCGCCGCCGACGAAGTGGAGCGGGAGCGCAATGTGGTGATCGAAGAGATTCACATGTACCTAGACCAGCCCGGCGATCTGGTCCAAATGATCTACGAAGATCTTCTCTGGGGCGACCACCCCCTGGCCCGCGATCCCGCTGGCACCAAGGCCTCGGTGGCCCGGATCGGAGCGGCCGAGTTGAGCGCCCACCGGAGCGGCTATTACGTTCCGGACCGGATCGTGGTGGTGCTCTCCGGAGGATTCGACCCCGACCAGGCCCGGCTGCTGGTCGAGCGCTGCTTCGAGGAGCATGGTCCGGCATCCGTGGCACCGGGTGGGCGCCACAGTGATGGCGGGACCCCACCGCTCCTCGGGCTCGAGCCGGTGGTCAAGGTGCGCAAGCGGCGCGGCGAGCAGGTCCACATCCAGATGGGAGTCCGCTGCTCGTCATATCTCGATCCCCAGCGCTGGGCCCTGGACGTCCTCAACACGATTCTGGGCGAGGGGATGGGCAGCCGGCTGTTCCTCGAGCTGCGCGAGCGCCAGGGGCTCGCCTACGACATTCACTCCTTCGCCGCTCGCCACCGGGACTCTGGCGCCTTCAGCATCTACATGGCAACCCAACCGGACCAGGTCGACACGGCCGTCCGCGGCGCCCTGTTGGAGGTCGGCCGGCTGGTGCGAGAGCGGCTCACCCCAGAGGAGCTGGAACGGACGAAAACCCAAATTGAGGGGCGGCTGCGGCTGCAGCTCGAGAGTACCAGTGCCCTGGCTGAATTCCTGGGGCATCAGGCGGCCCTGGTCGGCTCGGTGATGTCACCAGCGGAGGTGATCTCGGCGGTGAGGTCGGTCTCGGCAGCGGAGGTTCAGAACACGGCCGAAGAGCTGTTCTCCGGGAGGGGCTGGAGGCTCGCCGCGGTGGGGCCCGGGCCGGACTCCGAGTCGGCATTGGCTTCTATCTCGAACGGAGTGGAGGGATGATGTCACCTCCAGACTGGTGCGCAACCAAGGCTGAGACGGGGAGGGAATGACCGTGGAGAGGACCCTGGTGCTGATCAAGCCTGACGGCGTCCAGCGGGGGCTGGTCGGGGAGTTGGTGCGGAGGTTTGAGCGCCGGGGCCTGCACCTGGTGGGTCTGAAGCTCACCGCCATTTCACGCGAACTCGCCGAGGAGCACTACGGGGAGCATCGCGGGCGCCCCTTCTTCGACGCGGTGATTGAGTTCATCACCTCCTCCCCGGTCGTGGCGATGGTCTGGGAGGGCCCCAATGCCGTGACCATGGTGCGATCGATGATGGGGCCAACCAATCCGGCGACCGCCGCACCCGGAACCATCCGCGGGGACTTCGGCATCGACATTGGTCAGAACGTGATCCACGGATCGGATAGCCCAGCGCGCGCCGAGCAGGAGGTCGGACTCTTCTTCGAAAAGGCCGAGCTGGTCAGCTGGGAACGCGAAGGCGGTCGCTGGATCTATCCCTAGCGTGCCGCCGGCGCGGTCGTCGCACCGGTAGCAACATCCCAGCCCCGAACAGCAAGCTCAAGGTTGGCCTGAGACCGGGCACCAGGCCGAGCTTGTTGAGGGGCCAGAAACGAGCGACCGCGATGTCTTTGACGCCGGTCCGGGGCTCCCAGCCGAAGGTGCGTGAATCCTCGGAAAAGTTGCGATTATCGCCCATCACGAAGTAATCGCGGCGGGGGATCTGCATCCACTTCCCGGTCATCGGTAGCAGCGGCGAGAAGGTTCCCGTCGCGGTGCAGCACTCGACCTCGTCCTGCCAGACGCCGTTGATGTAGGGCTCCTTGAGTTGGATCCCTCCGGTCGCGGAGGCGGGTCGGGTTTCGCTGACATACACGTGGCCAACGTGGTGGCTGTCCGGAGCGATCCGTACCCATTCGCCGGGCAGGCCGATGACCCGCTTGATGAAGTCGGAAGGCGAGGCGATCGGCGGCTTGATGATCACAATGTCGCCGCGCGAGGGGCCCCCAAAGTACAAGGACACACGCTCGGCGATGAGCAGGTTGTTGTTCTGCAGGCCCGGGTACATGCTGGTGCCCTCGACGTGTACCGGCTGGATCGCGAAGGCGATCAACAGATAGATGAGCACCGCCAGTGCGACGACCTCCACGAGGTCCCGTACCAGCGACCGCCGCTGGTAACTCCCTCCGGCATCGACCCCGACTGGAGCGGGGTCGGGGCCGAGCACGGGGTCCGTTGGCACCTCGGCAGTATAGGGAGGGGTGGACGACCCTTCCGGCGGTTAGATCGAGATCGCGAGCCGGTCGAGCAACCCGTTGAGCTCTTCTTCGGAGAAGTACTCAATTACGATCCTGCCCCGACCCCTGGGCCCGGCGAAAACCTTGACCCTGGTGCTCAGCCGTTGGGTGAGCGCTTCTTCGATCGCCACCAGGGCCGAGTC
>ODAK010005222.1_pt1 | contig 13206 bp, 7 predicted proteins | sample 1539591 | NCBI WGS metagenome assembly ODAK01 (sample SAMEA3539303, study PRJEB22396) | soil metagenome | biome: tundra; feature: field; material: soil | place: USA | collected 2010-05 | depth 0.15 m | reverse complement strand
CTCGCGGCGCCGCACGAGTGGTCGGGCCGGACGGGGCCGGGCACCGTCCGGCGGCGGCCGGGCGGGGCGCCGCGCCGCGGTGGGCACGGCGCCGAAGCGACCAGGGTGCACCAGACGGCTGATGGCACCCTCAGCCAGTCCCCGCCGGAGACCTCCGCGGACCGCTCCGCCGCAGCCCGGCAATTGCCGGAGATCACGGTCGAGCAGGCCATGGCCGAACTGGATGCCATGATCGGCCTGGACGCGGTCAAGGAACAGATCCGGCAGATCACCGCGTCTGTCGAAGCCGCGCGGCGGCGAGCGCTCGCCGGCTACGGCACCGAAAAGCCCATGCAGCACTTCGTGTTCCTAGGCCCACCTGGCACCGGGAAGACCTCGGTGGCCCGGATCGTGGCCAAGATCCTCTACGCGTTCGGTCTGCTCGACACGCCGGCCGTGGTGGAGGCGCAGCGTGCCGACCTGGTAGGTGAGTACCTCGGCGCGACCGCGATCAAGACCAATGAGCTCGTCAACTCCGCGCTCGGTGGAGTCCTGTTCATCGACGAGGCGTACAGCCTGGTGAACGAGGGGGGGGAGGGGCAGGGCGACCGGTTCGGCAATGAGGCCGTCCAGGCGCTGCTGAAGCGCGCCGAGGACAACCGCCAGGAGCTCGTCATCATCCTCGCCGGGTACGAGCGGCAGATGGAAACCTTCCTGGCCAGTAACCCAGGACTGAACTCCAGGTTCGGGCTCAGGGTGAAATTCCCTGGCTACTCGCCCACCGAGATGATGGCGCTGGCCGAGCTGTCGGCGGAACAGCGTGGCGAGATTCTCGACCCCGACGCCCGACCCGCGCTCTGGCGGATGATGGAGGACGTCGGCCGCCGCAGGCTCGCCGACGAGCTCGGCAACGGGCGGTTCGTCCGCAGCCTGCTGGAAAAGGCCGGCCACGTCAGGGACGTCCGGGTGATGGCGGCCGGGACCGAGCCGACTTCCACCGACCTGGTGACGCTGGAGGCGGCGGACCTGGAGCGGGCCGGCGCCGAGCTCACCGCCAGGTTCCGTGGCTACACCGAGGCGCCCACCCTGGAAAGCGCGCTCGCCGAGCTCGATGAGCTGATCGGCCTGGAGCCGGTCAAGCGGCAGGTGCACGAGATCACCGCGCAACTGCGGGTGGCCCGGCTGCGGGACCGGCAGGGGCTGGCCAGCCAGCCGCCGGCCCGGCACTTCGTGTTCACCGGCCCTCCGGGCACCGGGAAGACGACCGTGGCCAGGATCCTCGGCCGGATCTTCGCGGCGCTCGGGCTGCTGGTCCGCCCCGAGGTAGTGGAAGCGCACCGGGCTGACCTGGTTGGTGAGCATCTCGGCTCGACTGCGATCAAGACGGGCAAGCTGATCGATTCGGCGCTGGGCGGGGTGCTGTTCATCGATGAGGCGTACTCGCTCTACAACGCGGGCTACGCGGGTGGCGACGCGTACGGATCTGAAGCCGTGGCAACGCTGCTCAAACGGGCGGAGGACGACCGCGACCGGCTGGTGATCGTGCTCGCGGGATACCCGGCGGACATGGACAGGTTCCTGCACAGCAACCCGGGGCTCGCCTCCCGGTTCGGCGTGCGGATCGGTTTCCCCACCTACACGCCCGGTGAGCTGGCCAGGATTGCCGGGGTCATCGCCGAGCAGGCCGGGGACACCTTCGAACCGGGCGCGCTGCCTGTGCTGGAAGAACTCTTCGGCCGTGCCGTCGCGGCGGGGCGCATCGACGAACTGGGCAACGGGCGCTTCGCACGGTCGCTGTTCGAGCGCGCCTGCGCGGCCAGGGACCTGCGGGTCGCGGTTTTCGGCGAGGACGCGAGTGCGGCGGACCTTACCACCGTGTCGGCCGCCGACCTGCGCGGCGCGTTCATCGACCTGGGCGGGGAGGCAGACGCCAGGCCCTCCTGAGTTGCTCAGCCTGATCGCGCCCTCCGTGATCAGGAAGTGCCCGATCGCGAACTGGCGCGCTCAGGAGCTGGCGCTCAGAAGCTGGTCAGCGCAATTCCGCGGGGGGCAGGTCCTGCAGCGCGGCGATCAAGGCGTCCGCGTCCGAACCCGCGTCCCTGATCACGTACATGAGCGTGTGCAGCACCGCGTGGCTGTCCTCGCCCCGGTCGAGCAGGCGCTGCGCCGCCTCCCACAGCTCGGGCGGGTCGCCCCGCCAGAGCCGGTCGGCGAGCGCCAGGTGACGGTCGATGTGCAACTCGCCGGTGTGCCGCCCGCTCGCCTCCTTGTGATCCGCCGCCAGCAGCGCGCGCCGGTCCCCCTGCTGAGCGGGGTCCAGCGTGGTCAGGTCGATGCCGTCGTGGCGCCCCCTGAGCACCGGGAAAGCGAACGCCCGCCGCGGCAGTGCCTCCAGGTCGTCGTCGGGTAGCAGCCTGGCTACCAGCTGCGGGTCCAGGCCGAACGCGGTCGGATCGCGGTAGACCTGCGCAAACGTGCCCATCGAGTCGAACACCGCATCCAGCGTCTCGGCGACCGCCTCGGCGGCGACCGCGTGCCGCCGGCCGCCCCAGCGCACCCAGGAGGCGAGCACATGCGGCATGGCGTGCTGCTCGGCGGGGGACAGCATGATCTTTCGCGGCAGCCAGTCCAGCAGGAAGATCTCCACCTTGGCCGGGCTCATCCGCAGCGGGCGGCCAAAGTCCCGGTCACATCCGTAATCGATGATGTGGTCCGCGCAGCGGCTGGCGGCCTTGGTGTCGGAGAGATCCTCGGCCTCATCGGAGGCGAGGAACTCGGCCACCAGCATGGCCCGGCGGTCCCTGGTCCACGCGTGCCGCCGGGCAGTGGCACCGGCCCAGCCGGATCCGGTGCCCGCCACCGGCAGCTCGGCGGGCGCCGCTCCGCGGGCTGCGGAGGTCCCTGCTGCCCCGGCCGGCCGGTAGAGCCCGGCGGGCGGGAGCGTGCGGATCCTCGCCCTGAGGAACGCGTGGTAGGACGCGAACGAGTCGCTGACCGCCGGACCCGCGCCGGCTTCGGTCACGGCGAGCGCTGTCTCCAGCAGCCGCCGCGCCTGCGGTGCCCCGACCTCACGGAATCCGGGGCGGGCCGTCTCGCCCGCGGCCGCGGCACCGGCATCGCGGCAGCGTTCGAGAAGCTTGTCCACCTGCGAGGTCACCCATCCGTCGCGCAGCATCCCGCCCGCGTTGTAATCCACCACCATGACGAGGGCGTGCGGCTCTTCCCCCGCGTAACTGAACACGCACACGACCTCGTCGCGGTCGCCGAAGATATCGGAGTTCACGTAGCACTCTGCCGCGGCCACGGCGCCGACGTGCTCCGACCAGCCGGGTCTGGCTACCCCGTGCTCCATCATGGCCAGGGCGGCCGCCTCGGCCCGGGCGGCCTGGCGCGGCGTGCCCAGGCAGGCTATGCCGGACAGGAGCGCCAGCGCGGCCGGACTTTTCTGCTGCGCCGCGTAGCCGACGAGACCCTCACCCACCAGTTCCTCGACGTCCGCGCGGCCGCGCCGCCCCGCCTGCGGGTCGCCCTGCCCCCACCAGGTGCCGAGCAGTTCGCTGACCATGAGCTCGGCATCGAGCGGACTGCGGACCGCGAGCAATTCGCGCGCAGCGCGCAGCATCTCGGCGAACAGCGCGTTCGGCGGGGGCGAGGCCCCGGCCGCCGCCGGTCCACTTCCTTTGCCGTGGCCTGAGTGGCCCGCCCCGCCAGGGGGCCCTCGGCGTCTGCTCTGCGGGCTCACATAAACAGCTTCCCAGATTCACGGCGCGCCGTGCCACGTCCACGCGGGATGCCGGCACGTTTCCGGGTTCGTTAGATTTGCCGGCCCCGGCGAGGCTGTCCTCGTGGGCCCCAACGTCAGCGTGCTGTCTCCGGGGCCGCGCGATTTCGCCTAGGATATGGGAAAGCTTGCCTGCGTGGCCACCGCGATGTCTGCGGTTGCCGTGCGTGGCACGCGCGGCGGTGCGGTGCCGTACCGGTGGCTCCCCGTGACCGCGTTGTTGCCACTAGCCTGCTTGAGTCTGCGGTGAGCAGGAAGGAGCCGATGCATGGCTCACGCACGGGACCGGAGTGCGGACGATGAGCACTGACACTTCTGCACCCCAGCCCCAGATGTCCGGGCTGGACATCTCCGACTCGGCGCTGCTCGCCACCCTGCTGCGCGAGGCCCCGATTGGGTTCGCGTTCTTCGGTACCGATCTGCGCTTCCGGAGGATCAACCGGGCCCTGGCCGGGCTGCCGGGGCGCGGCCTCGGCGAGCACCTTGGCCGGCTGCCCTCGCAAGTCTGGCCGGAGATGCTGGCGGCCAGGGTGGAGTCGGCGGTCCGCCGGGTCCTCGAGGAAGATCAGCCGCTGTTCGAGGCTGACCAGCCGGTCACCGTGGTGAGCGGCGCTCTGGCGAGGATGGGTACTAACGGCACGGCCGTGGACGCCCCAGCGGCGGACGGCACGGCAGCGCGGGCGGACGGCCCGAGCGCAGCTGGTCAGGACGCAGCGGGCACAGATATAGCGGCCGGCCCAGATACGGCCGCCCCAGCCGCGTCGCAACTCAGGCACTGGGCCTTCTCCTGGTTCCCCTCGCATGATCCGGAGGGGAACATCACCGGTGTTGCCCTGATCGCGGTGGATGTCACTGACCGCCAGAACTCGGCGGAGGCGGTCCGCAGGAGCGAGGAACGGTACCGGTCGCTCGTGCAGGCCGGCGCCCAGGTGGTCTGGGTGACCACGCCGACGGGTGCCATCGCGGAGGACTCCCCGGAGTGGCGCTGGATCACCGGCCAGACCCTGGAGGAGTACCTGGGCAACGGCTGGCTGGACGCGATCCACCCTGAGGACCGCGAGCGTGTGGACCGTGACTGGCGCGACTGCGTTCAGGCCGGAAAGGTCTTTGATAACCGGTACCGGGTGCGCACCAAAACTGGGTCATACCGGCATTACGACGTACGCGCTGTCCCGATCGAGCGGGACGGGAAGATCATCGAGTGGGTGGGGGCGAGCACTGACGTCACCGGCCAGCGTGAGGCCGAGGAGATGCGCGGCAGGCTGACCGAGCAGTTGTCGGCCGCCGCGTTGCGTACCGCCAGGCTGCAGCAGGCGACCTCGATGCTCGCCGAGGCGCTGACCGTGTTGCAGGTGGTCGAGGTGATCACCGAGGTCGGGCGCTCTGCTATCGGCGCGGAACGATCCACGGTGGCGCTGCTGGACCCGGACCGGCTCCGGTTGCGCACGGTCAATCCTGGCGGGCTCCCGGACAGCCCCGGGGCACCCGGCGGGGACATCCCGCTGGACGTGGCCAGCGTGATGACTGCCGCGATCACCGCCCGGCGCCCGGTGCTGGTGGAGAACCCTGAGGCGCTGCGCAGGCTGTTCGATGGTGTCGCAGACGTCGACCTGTTCCTTACCCACAGCGACGAACGGGCCTGGGTGGGTCTGCCGCTGCTGGCCGCGGGTGCCCCGCTCGGCGCGCTGCGGTTCTCCTTCACCCGGCCCCGCCAGATCACCGAGGAGGAGCGGGTCTTCCTTGAGGCGCTCGCCGGCCAGTGCGCCCTGGCGCTGGAGCGCGCGTCGTTGTTCGAGCGTGAGCACACCACGGCTGAGACCTTGCAGCGCAGCCTGCTGCCTGACCGGCTGCCCAGCGTGCCAGGGATCATCCTGGAGGCATGCTACCGGCCGGTCACCAGGAACATGGAAATCGGCGGGGACTGGTACGACGCGTTCCGGCTGCCGGACGGCAGGCTTGCCGTCGCGGCGGGCGACGTGATGGGAAAGGGGCTCACCGCCGCGGCGGGCATGGGCCGGGTGCGCAACGCGCTGCGTGCTCTCGCGCTCACCGACCCTCGGCCGGCCGCGGTGCTCGCCGGGCTCGACCGGCTGTTCACCGCCACCGAACTGGACGAGCAGGTGACGACCGTGGCTTACCTGGTCGTTGACCCGGTCACTGGCGAGGGCCTGGCCGGTAACGCAGGGCATCTGCCGCCGCTGCTGCTGTCCAGTGACGCGCCGCCGCGGCTCGACCAGACCGAAGCCGGCACGCCGTTGGGCTGGCCGAGCCCGCGTCAGCAGTATGTGTTCCGGCTGCCGCCCGGGAACACGGCGGTGCTCTACTCGGATGGGCTGGTCGAGAACCGCAGGCGCGGCCTCGACACGGGCCTCGACGAGTTGGTCGCGGTGGCGGCGCAGGCGCGGCCGGGTGTGGTCGAAGATCCTGCCAGGCTGCTGGAGTACCTGGTAGACCGGATGCTCACGGGTCATGAGCAAGACGACGATGTGACCGTCCTGGTCCTGCACGCACCGCGCCGCGACGGCACTCCGCCGCCCCGCGCGGCTAACAGTGTGATCCCCGTGGCTCGGAGGGGTAAGGCATGAGGGAGATAGCAATGATGCGAAGGTGGGCCAGGTGGTGAGGCGGCCGATAGCGGCACAGGCCCCGTCGGCGGTACGAGCTACCCGTCGACTCCGCCTAAGGTGGTGGTCGGGAGTAAGGCCGCTCGCGACCGTGGCGTACCGCGGTGCGGGGACTGCTTCCGACGCGGTCCCAGCAGCGGGATGTGCGCAGTAGGGTCCATTTCCCGCTCACGTACGCAGGGAGAGGTGTCTGTGTCGCCTGCCAGTTCGGCTAGTCATCGGTTGTTTGCGGCTCGGCAGGCCGCCGTCCAGCGAAGGAAGGGGTGACTGCGGTGGCAAGCGCTGCAGGCTCCGCAGCGCGGAGGCAGCCAAGGCCGGAAGGCCGGGGCGGGCAGGTGCCAGCGCATCAAGCCTCCGGGCGCACCGGATCAGGGGAGGCGGCCGGTTCTCGGCCGGATCGAGCGGTGACGCTCGTGGATGGTGACGCCGCGGCCGACGGGCGCGAGGCGCCACCGTCGCCGGGACGTCGTAAGCGTGGGAGGTCGGGCGGCCGTCAGGGCGCTCAGGCGGCCCAGCCGGGCGGCCCAGGCGGCCCGGAGAAGGGCTCTGGCGGAGCCAAGCAGCAGGGTGCGCAGTCCGCCGGGGACATAGGTGAGGCTGTGGCAACTGGCGAAACGGTGGACCTGGTCGGGGTGCCGGACCTGGATGACGAGGCTGGCCTGGACGCTGAGGCCGGGCTCGATGCCGAGGTGGACCCGGCCGACGCCGACTTGGCCGATGGGGTCCTGGATACGACCGAACTCGATGACTTTGTGGACATCGTCGCGGTGGACCTGGACGTCGAGGTGGATGACGTCGAGGTGGATGTCGTCGTTGTAGTCGACGATGACCTGGCCGACGACGCCGAACTGGAGGACGGGATCGCCGGGCCGGAAGCCGCTAGCGCCGGAGGTGCCAGCGCGGGCGCCCCCGGGCCGGGCGGCGCGGGGCCGGGCGGCGCGGGGCCTGGATCGGGGGCGGTGGCTGAGCCAGCGGCCGCGTCGGGCCAGGGTGTCCGTGCGGTCAAGCCAGGCGCAGGCGACGGCGAGGAAGAGGCGTTCGTCTACGGAGACGACGACGATGACCTGCCCGCGGCGCAGGTCGCGTCCGCGGGTGCCACGGCGGACCCGGTCAAGGACTACCTCAAGCAGATCGGCAAGGTGCCGCTGCTCAACGCCGAGCAGGAAGTTGAGCTCGCGAAGCGGATCGAGGCCGGGCTCTTCGCTGAGGAGAAGCTCGGCGAGGGCCCGGGCGGACTGCGGGCCGATGCCCGCCTCGACATGGAGTGGATCGCCGAGGATGGCCGGCGGGCCAAGAACCACCTGCTGGAGGCGAACCTGCGGCTCGTGGTGTCGCTGGCCAAGCGGTACACGGGGCGCGGGATGCTTTTCCTCGACCTCATCCAGGAGGGCAACCTGGGCCTGATCCGCGCGGTCGAGAAGTTCGACTACACCAAGGGCTACAAGTTCTCGACTTATGCCACCTGGTGGATCAGGCAGGCGATCACCCGGGCCATGGCGGATCAGGCCCGGACGATCCGCATCCCGGTGCACATGGTGGAGGTCATCAACAAGCTGGCTCGGGTGCAGCGGCAGATGCTGCAGGATCTGGGCCGGGAGCCGACCCCGGAGGAACTGGCTGCTGAGCTGGACATGACCCCGGAGAAGGTCATTGAGGTGCAGAAATACGGCCGGGAGCCGATTTCCCTGCACACCCCGCTCGGCGAAGACGGCGACAGCGAGTTCGGTGACCTGATCGAGGATTCCGAGGCGATCCAGCCAGGTGAGGCGGTCAGCTTCACCCTGTTGCAGGAGCAACTGCATTCGGTACTCGACACCCTGTCCGAACGTGAGGCCGGCGTGGTCTCCATGCGGTTCGGCCTGACCGACGGGCAGCCCAAGACGCTGGACGAGATCGGTAAGGTCTACGGGGTCACCAGGGAACGGATCCGCCAGATCGAGTCGAAGACCATGTCCAAGCTGCGCCACCCGTCGCGGTCTCAGGTGCTCCGCGACTACCTCGACTGACAAGCACACCGTAAAATTCAAGGTCGGCCTGAGTTGCCTCAGGCCGACCTTGAATTGCTTCAGACGGCGCTCGGGTTGCCCCGGAGCGGCGCCTGAACTGCCCTAGAGCGCCCTGAACTGTCTCAGGCTGCCCTGAACCGCTCCAGGCCGCACGAATCTATCGGATTGCCTACTCGCTGCCACGCTGCAGCTCAGGCGGCCGCTCACCGGATACCCGGCGAGCGGGTCAGCCTTCGCGCCGCGCGCCTGCGCTTGGCGAAAGCCGCTCTGTCTCGTCCTGGATCTCCACAGCAACCTTGGCGAGCGCCTCGGCGTGCTGCCGACCGTGGTGAGCGCAGAAAAGCAACTCCCCGGAACCGGGGAGCACAACGCGTACGTACGCCTGGGCGCCGCACCGGTCGCATACGTCTCTGGCGGTCAGCGGCTTACTTGGCGCTAGAGCTCCGGCCATGTCGCCTCCCTCGCGTCGTGCCACCGGCTCATTGTGTCCGGCTGGCTTACCCTCTCCTGCTACACAACACTGTGCCAGGCACATCCGTTCCCGTGTCAATGCTGCCTACGCCGAGAGCGAACGCCGCTCTGCGCCCGAAGAAATACTCTCTCCCACCTACTGTAGCGTGCGCGTTGTCCCAGGTCGCCGGGTATGTCCGCGGCGTGGCTCCGCCGAGCACCCGCAGCCGGCGGCTAGTCTGCCGTCAAGTGACCGCGGGCGGCTGCCCGCCAGCACAACGAGGAGAGTGCCGTGACTGCCGTCCGCGCCGAAACTGCCGGGCCACGAGTGCCCGCGGCACCGATCGCGTCGGCTGCCGCCTCCGGTGCCTCGCCCCGCGTTGCGGACGGCTACACCGCGCGCCACTTGTCCGTGCTGGAGGGCCTTGAGGCGGTACGCAAGCGCCCGGGCATGTACATCGGGTCCACCGACGGCCGCGGCCTGATGCACTGCCTCTGGGAGATCTTCGACAACTCGGTGGACGAGGCGCTGGCCGGCCACTGCACGGAGATCGAGATCGTGCTGCATGCCGACTCCTCGGCCGAGGTGCGCGACAACGGGCGGGGAATCCCGGTGGACGTGGAGCCGAAGACCGGTCTGACCGGCATCGAGCTCGTGATGACCAGGTTGCACGCCGGGGGCAAGTTCGGCGGCGGGTCCTACACCGCGTCCGGGGGCCTGCACGGCGTCGGGGCCTCTGTGGTGAACGCGCTATCCGCCCGGCTCGACGTCGAGGTCGACCGGGAGGGGCACGAATGGTCCGTGGGCTTCCGGCGAGGCGTGCCGGGGGAGTTCGGCGGCAAGGGCCCTGGGGGCGCCTTCACGGCCAGGCCTGGGCTGCGCAAGACGCGCAAGGTCGCCAGGAAGCTGACTGGAACCAGGATCAGGTTCTGGCCTGACCGCCAGGTCTTCGTCCAGGACGCCGACTGGAGTTTCGAGGCACTTCTGCAGCGAGCCCGGCAGACCGCCTATCTAGTCCCCGGGCTCACCATCCGGGTCAGGGATGACCGTGCGGCCGCCGACCTCGCGGATTCCGGCGATGGGCCGTCCGGCGACCGCGAGGCGGAATTCAGGTTCGACGGCGGGATCAGCGAGTTCTGTGCCCACCTGGCTCCTGGGGAGCCGGTGACCGACGTCGTGCGGCTGACTGGATCAGGCCATTTCACCGAGACGGTGCCGGTGCTGGACGATCAGGGTCATATGACGCCCGCGGACGTGGAGCGGGAGCTCTCGGTCGATGTGGCGCTGCGCTGGGGGACCGGATACGACACGGTGACCAGATCGTTCGTGAATGTGATCGCCACGCCGAAAGGCGGGACGCATGTCACCGGGTTCGATCGGGCGCTCGTCAAGACGCTGAACGAGCAGCTGCGTGCCGCCAGGCTGCTGAAGAACGGCGACGAGCCGGTAACCAAGGAAGACGTGCAAGAGGGGCTCACCGCGGTCGTCGGCGTGCGGCTACCCGAACCCCAGTTCGAAGGGCAGACCAAAGAAGTCCTCGGTACCCCGGCAGCCTCCCGGATCGTGGCGCAAGTGGTGGGCCAGGAACTGCGGGCCGTGTTCGAGGTGCCCCGGCGCGGCACCAAGCAGCAGACGCGGGCCCTGCTCGAGAAGGTGGCCTCGGCGGCTAAGGCCCGGATCGCGGCCCGCGAGCACCGGGACAACCAGCGCCGCAAGTCCGCTCTGGCCAGTTCCGCGCTGCCGGCCAAGCTGGTGGACTGCCGCAGCACCGACGACCGCAGCGAGTTGTTCATCGTGGAGGGCGACTCGGCGCTCGGCACGGCCAAGCTGGCCAGGGACTCCGAATTCCAGGCGCTGCTGCCGATCCGCGGCAAGATCCTCAACGTGCAGAAGGCGTCGCTGGCGGACATGCTCAAGAATGTCGAGTGCGCGGCCATCATCCAGGTGATCGGGGCCGGGTCCGGCGGGTCGTTCGACCTGGACTCCGCCAGGTATCAGCGGGTCATCTTCATGTCCGACGCTGACGTGGACGGCGCACATATCAGGTGCCTGCTGCTCACGCTGTTCCACCGTTACCTGCGCCCCCTGCTGGACGCGGGCCGGGTGTTCGCCGCTGTACCGCCGCTGCACCGGATCGAGCTGTCCAATCCCCGCAAGAGCCAGCAGAAGTACACCTACACCTACTCCGACAGTGAACTCCGCCGCACGCTGCTGGAACTGGAGCGCAAGGGCCAGCGGTGGAAAGAGCCGCTGCAGCGGTACAAGGGCCTGGGCGAGATGGACGCATCACAGCTGGCGGAGACCACCATGGACCCTCGCCACCGCACCCTGCGCAGGATCCGGATCGAGGACGCCGCCGCGGCCGTGGCCATGTTCGACCTCCTCATGGGCACCGAAGTTGCTCCCCGCCGCGACTTCATCGTCGGTGGCGCGGCCGAGCTGGACGTGTCCCGCATCGACGCCTGAGCGGGGTGGGCCCGGGGGTCCGGGGGTTGCCCCCCGGGCTGGCAGGGCATCGTCGGTGGCGCGGCCGAGCTGGACGTGTCCCGCATCGACGCCTGAGCGGGGTGGGCCCGGGGGTCCGGGGGTTGCCCCCCGGGCTGGCAGGGCATCGTCGGTGGCGCGGCCGAGCTGGACGTGTCCCGCATCGACGCCTGAGGCCCTAGATCAGCTCGTGGCCGGTGGTGCTGTCCACGTGGCCCGGGATCTCTCCCTGGTGCTGGTCCCCCGTCGTCGAGGTCCCCGATGGCTCGAACATGAGAATCGCGCCGCCCGGTGATGATGGCCGGTGCTCGGTGCCCCGGGGTACGACGAACGTGTCGCCCTTGCTGAGCGCGACCGTGGTCTCGCTGCCATCGGCGCGGCGGACGGCGATGTCGAAGCTGCCGTCCAGAACGAGGAAGAATTCGTCGGTGTCATTGTGGACGTGCCAGACGTGCTCGCCTTTGACGTGAGCGATCTTGACGCCACTCACCGCGCAGCCACAGGAAGGTAGCTGAAGCCGCGGTGAACGAGGCCCCGTCGCTGCGGCAGGCCGTCCAGCCGGAGAGCTGGGAACCGTTCGAGCAGCGCGGGGAAGAACGAGGTCGCCTCGAGCCGGGCGAGCAGCGCGCCGAGGCAGTAGTGGATGCCTCCGCCGAACGACAGCACCGTGGTGCCCGTTCTGCTGATGTCGAACGAGTCGGCCGCGGGGAAACGCGCGGGATCGCGGTTGGCCGCGCCAAGCATCGCTATCACCAGGCCGTCTCTGCGGACGGGAACGCCGCCGATGGCGGTATCGGCACTGGCGACCCGGCTGACGAACTGGACCGGCGGGTCATACCGCAAAACCTCGTCGACCGCGCCGGTCTGCAGCCGGGGATCATCGCGCAGCGCGTCCGCCTGCTCGGGATGGGCCAGCAGGGCCGCGGTGCCGTTGGTGAGCAGGTTGAGCATGGAGCCCACACCGGCCATGAATACGAGCGTCAGCGTCTGCAGCAGTTCGTCCTCGGTGAGCGCGGGATGCCCGGTCCCCTCGGCGCCGGCCACGTCGGTCGCCGGGTGCGCGGACCCCTCCGTGGCGGCGAGCAGGACGGTGGCCAGATCGTCGCGCGGCGCGCGCTTACGCTCAGCGACCAGGCGGGCGAAATAGTCGCTCATATTGACCGCTGCCTGGTCCGCCGCGGCCAACTGGTCCGGGCCTGCTGACAGCTCGACCACCTCCAGCAGCGCTGACGTCGACGCTTGCAGCGGGACCCAGTCGGCCGGGGGCACGCCGACCAGGGTCCCGATCACGGACACCGGGAGCGAAGAAGCCAGGACTTCGTGCAGGTCGACGGCGCTTCCAGCGCTGCCGCCGTCCGCGATGAGGTTCAGCACCCGGTCAGTCAGGCGCTCGACGTCCTCGCGCATGTTGTTCACGTGGTGGGGGGTGAACGAGGCGCTGACCAGGCGCCTCAGCCGGGTGTGGTCGGGTGGATCACGGAACTGCATCGCCTCGCAGGTGGCGACCATAGAGGGCTCGTCACGCCACCCGGGCATGACCCGGTCCCGCCACTCAGGACTTTCGGCGTGGAAGGCAGGGTCCCGGGTGATGGCCGCGCAGTCCTCATATCGGTTCACGAATACGGCACCGGATGGAGCCTGGTGAGCAGGCGCCAGCGCCCGCAATCGCGCGTAGAGCGGATAGGGATCCGTGACGGCCTCCGCCGAAGCCAGGGCCGCCAGCAAGGCATCCGCCTCGTTGTTACGCCGTTTCCCCACCGTTTCCCGACCGCCCATTGCCTTGCCCCTCCCACCCCAGGGCGCCCATCTATCGTAGGCGTGGGATGCCATTACCACCAGCCCCGGCGGTCGCACCCGCGGCCGCTGGAACTCGACGTCTCC
>ODAK010005221.1_pt1 | contig 13210 bp, 11 predicted proteins | sample 1539591 | NCBI WGS metagenome assembly ODAK01 (sample SAMEA3539303, study PRJEB22396) | soil metagenome | biome: tundra; feature: field; material: soil | place: USA | collected 2010-05 | depth 0.15 m | reverse complement strand
GCTTCGTCGCGCATACAGTCGGCGAACCCCAGAGGCCACGCCGCGCCGGGACCATCGATCCGGACCAACAGATCGGTCGGTTCACCCATCAGCACGATCGTGCCGCCTTTCGGCAGACAATCGCGTGCAAGCACGATCAGGTTCAGAACCACACGGGCAATCGCCGGCGGGAACTCGCAGTCCGCCGGCAGAGCCCTGGTGTCGAGGCCAATGCGCCTTGCCGCCAGGGCCTGCGTTACCAGTTTGACCAGTGCCGGCAATTTGATCGCGTCGATTTCCGGCCCCCAGGCTGCCCGCATGAACCGCAGCCGCTGGGTCAGGGCACTCGCCGCCGATGTGGCGAACGCGAGGACCTCATTGTCCCGACCTGTGTCCTCGGCCACCATCTCGAGCGCATTGCCGACGGTTCCGATCAGGCCGCCGAGATCGTGGCACAAGCGGGCACAGATCAGTTCCACGAGGCGTATGGTGTCACCCAGTTGCGCCATTGGCGTCCGATGCCCCTTTTGTTGGCCGGCCTTTGCAATGCGCCAGCGGGCCCCCACTTTACATGATGAAGCCAACCGGAAAAGACGTCGCGTCCCAGGGGTATCCGATCGAGCATCCCCACGGGAACATATTCTGGGCGCCGAGTGTATCGGGAAGCGGGATTGCGCGAGTGATATGAGCAGGAGTATCTCCCCACCATGATTGACCCGTTCGGCCGCCCCATTACCTACCTGCGGGTATCCGTCACGGACCGCTGCGATCTGCGCTGTGTCTATTGCATGGCGGAGGACATGACGTTCCTGCCGAAGCGTGAGTTACTGACGCTGGAGGAGCTGGATTGCCTTTCCGCCGCGTTCATCCGTCTCGGCACCACCAAGATCCGCATTACCGGCGGGGAGCCACTGGTCCGTCGCGATATCAATCTCCTGTTCCGGTCACTGGGCGCACGGCTCGGTTCCGGTCTGAATGAACTGACGGTCACCACCAACGGCACGCAACTCGCGAAGCACGCTGAGGGGTTGTACGCGGCGGGGGTCCGGCGGATCAACGTGTCTCTGGACTCGCTCGATCCGGGCCGGTTCACCCAACTGACCCGCCTGGGCAAGATCGAGCAGACGCTGGACGGAATTTTCGCCGCCAAGGCAGCCGGCCTCGCGATCAAGATCAATGCCGTGGCGATGAAGGGCGTGAACGAGGATGAGTTCGACGCCATGATCGCCTGGTGCGGCGAACACGGGTTCGACCTCTGCCTGATCGAGACCATGCCGATGGGCGAAATCAGCGAGGACCGCTCGGACCAGTACCTGCCGCTGTCGATCGTGCGCGGGCGGTTGCGCAAGACCTGGACGCTGGAGGACACCGATTACCGCACCGGCGGCCCGGCGCGGTACTTCGATGTGAAGGAAACCGGCAGGCGCATCGGGTTCATCACCCCGATGACCCATAATTTCTGCGAAAGTTGCAACCGGGTGCGACTGACCTGCACGGGCACGCTTTACATGTGCCTCGGTCAGGATGACTCGGCGGAATTCCGGCCGCTGTTGCGGGCCGGCGCCTCGGATGCGGAACTTGACGACGCGATCCGGGCGGCGATCGCGCGCAAACCGAAGGGCCATGATTTCATCATCGACCGCCGGCACGACAAAGCCTCCGTGGGGCGGCACATGAGTGTGACCGGGGGCTAATCCGGTCATTACAATCGCTGGGAAGAAGAGGTCATCGATGCGTACACCCCTGACGTTCGCGGCGGTTGTCGCTGTTGGACTTTGCCTCGCACCGTTGTCGAACTGCCTCGCCGCTGACACCCCGGACGCCTCGCAGATTATCCAGTCGCTCACGCCTCAACCCGGTGGGGGCCCCGGTGGGGGCCCCAGGGGGGGCATGGTCACCAGGGGCATCCGCATGGGCAACCAGCCACCGGCGGTCGCGAAGCCCGGCTCGCCGGCCGGCACCGGTGGCATGGCCAAACCGGCCGAAGCCAATCTCAACGTGCCGTTCGTGTCCGGTTCCGCCGCGATCTCGCCAGCCGCCGAACGCGTGCTGGATCAGTTGGGCGAGGCGCTGGCGAGCCCGAAACTGGCCGATTACAAATTCCGCGTGGAGGGTCACACCGACACGGTCGGCGCGCCGGAGATGAACAAGGCATTGTCCGAGCAGCGGGCCGCCAGCGTGACCGACTATCTGGCGACCAAATTCAATATCGACCGTTCGCGACTGACGCCGGTCGGCATGGGTGAAGAAGGGCTGCTGATCGCGACGGGCCCTGGTGTCGCCAATTCTGTGAACCGCCGGGTGCTGGTGGTCAACCTCGGCCACTGAGCTCCCCCTTCGACGTCGCGAACCGTCAGTACTTCGGCCCAGGGCACACGCACAACGTCACACCGGTGTCCGGCGTTGAGGTTCTCATTGGAGCGGTGGTGCAGTCCGGCCTGGCCCACCAGGCGTGGTACCGGCTTGCGTCTCGGACGATGTTCGGCCAAACCAGCCCGCTCAACAATCCAAGCCAAGAGAGGAAGCCCATGGCCGCGCGCACGCTGTTTGATAAAATCTGGGACAGCCACGTCGTGGAGCGGCTGCCGGACGGCACGTGCATCCTCTACATCGACCGCCATCTTTTGCACGAAGTGACCAGCCCGCAGGCGTTCGAGGGGCTGCGTCTGGCCGGTCGCAAGCTGCGCCGGCCGGACCTGACGATCGCCGTCGCCGACCACAACATTCCGACCGTCGGCCTGCGCACGCCTCCCGACATCAAGGAGGAAGACAGCCGCATCCAGGTCCAGACGCTGGAAGCGAACGTGAAGGCGTTCGGCGTGCCGTACATTCCGATCCTGGATGTACGGCAAGGCATCGTGCACATCATCGGCCCGGAACTCGGACTGAGCCTCCCCGGCACGACGATCGTTTGCGGCGACAGCCACACCTCCACGCATGGCGCGTTGGGCGCGCTGGCGTTCGGCATCGGCACCTCCGAGGTCGAGCATGTGATGGCCACGCAAACGTTGCTGCAGGCGCCGCAGAAGAACATGCGGATCGACGTGTCCGGCACCCTGGGACTGGGCTGCTCCGCCAAGGACATCGTGCTGGCGATCATCGGCAAGATCACCACGGCGGGCGGCAATGGCCATGTCATTGAGTATACCGGCGATACGATCCGCGCGCTGGACATGGCGGGCCGCATGACGGTGTCCAACATGTCCATTGAAGCCGGCGCGCGAGCGGGCCTGGTCGCACCCGATCAGACCACGTTCGATTACGTGAAGGGCCGCGAGTACGCGCCAAAGGGCGAAGCGTACGACAAGGCCGTCGCTTACTGGAAGACGCTGCCAACCGATCCAGGCGCTCATTTCGATACTGAAGTGTTCCTGACCGCCGCGGAAATCGCGCCGATGGTCACCTGGGGGACCACCCCCGGTCAGGTGATCCCGGTGACCGGCATCGTGCCGAACCCGGCCGATGAACCGGATGAAGGCAAGCGCGCGCAACTTCAACGGATGCTGGATTACATGGCGTTGACGCCCGGCCAGCATCTGACCGACGTGAAGGTCGACGTGATTTTCATCGGCTCCTGCACCAACGGCCGCATCGAGGATATCCGCGCCGCGGCGCAGGTCGCCAAGGGACGCAAAGTGGCGGAGGGCGTGCAGGCGCTGGTCGTGCCCGGCTCCGGTCAGGTGAAGAAACAGGCCGAAGAAGAAGGCCTGGACCGCATCCTGCTTGAAGCCGGTTTCGAATGGCGCGATCCCTGCTGCTCCATGTGCCTCGGCATGAATCCGGACAAGCTCACACCTGGGCAGCGCTGCGCGAGCACCTCGAACCGCAATTTCGAGGGACGGCAAGGCATCGGCGGCCGGACGCACCTGGTTTCGCCGGCGATGGCGGCGGCCGCGGCGGTAACCGGCCGCTTCGCCGACGTGCGGCAATTCGGTTGATCGGAGGGGATGAGATGGACAAATTCACCACGCTGACCGGTGTCGCGGCACCGATGCCGATGCAGAACATCGACACCGACAAAGTCATTCCGGCGCGTTTCCTGAAGACCATCAAGCGCACCGGACTTGGCGTGCACCTGTTCGATGCCTTGCGATATTTGAAGGACGGCTCGGAAAACCCCGACTTCGTGCTGAACCAGGAGCCGTATCGTAAAGCCGAGATCATCGTCGCCTACGAGAATTTCGGCTGCGGCTCCTCTCGCGAGCATGCACCCTGGGCTTTGCTCGATTTCGGCATTCGCTGCATCATCGCACCGGATTTCGCTGACATCTTCTTCAACAACAGCTTCAAGAACGGCATCCTGCCGATCCGCCTGCCGCGCGCGGTTTGCGAGCAACTGATTGACGACAGCAAACTCGGTGGCAACGCGCGCATCACGGTGGACCTGGAGCGTCAGGTCGTCGTACGGCCGAACGGCGAGGAAGTTCACTTCGAAGTCGACCCATTTCGCAAGCATCTGCTGTTGAATGGACTGGACGACATCGGCCAGACCCTGCGGCACGGCAAAGCGATCGACGGTTACGAGACCGGGCGTCAGCAGAGCCAGCCCTGGTTGCCCACCATCGCCGCCTGAACCGAGAGGAAAGCGCGCATGCCGGCGAACAAGAAACTGCTGATCCTGCCCGGTGACGGCATCGGTCCCGAGGTGATGCGCGAAGTGCGCCGCATCATCGACTGGATGGATCGCCGCCGCCTGGTCACATTCGACGTGACCGAAGACCTTGTTGGCGGCGCCGCGATCGACGCCCGCAAGACGCCCATTACCGACGCGACGATGCAGGCCGCGAAGGACACCGACGCGATTCTGTTCGGGTCCGTTGGCGGTCCGAAATGGGATAAGCTCGGCTTCGACATGCGGCCGGAAATCGCGATTCTGCGGCTGCGCAAGGAACTCGACATTTTCGCGAATCTGCGTCCGGCGATCGTGTTCGATCCGCTGGTGAACGCTTCGACGTTGAAGCCCGATGTCATTCGCGGCCTGGACATCATGATCGTCCGCGAAAGCACCGGCGGGATTTACTTCGGCGAACCGCGCGGCGTGGAGACGTTGCCGGACGGGCAGCAGCGCGGCTTCGACACCGAAACCTACACCACCAACGAGATCGAGCGGGTTGCGCGCGTGGCCTTCGAACTGGCCCGCAAGCGGCAGAACCGCGTGTGCAGCGTCGAGAAGGCCAACGTCATGCGGTCCGGCCTGTTCTGGCGCCAGACCGTGACCGCGTTGCGCGAGCGCGAATTCCCCGACGTGGAATTGTCGCATATGTACGCTGACAATTGCGCGATGCAGTTGGTCCGCGCGCCGCGGCAGTTCGATGTGATCGTGACGTCGAACCTGTTTGGCGACCTGCTGTCCGATCTGGCGTCGATGCTGACCGGCAGTCTGGGCATGCTGCCGTCCGCGACCCTCGGCGCGGTGCAGGAGTCAGGCAAACGGCACGCACTGTATGAACCGATCCATGGCAGCGCACCCGATATCGCCGGCAAGGGCATCGCCAACCCTCTGGCGCAACTGTTGAGTTTCGCCATGCTGCTGCGGTTTTCCTTCGGCATGGATGAAGACGCCGCGCTGATCGAGAAAGCCTGTGTCAACGTGTTGGGCACCGGCCTGCGCACCGCCGACATCATGAGCCCAGGAATGGCGCGGGTGAGCACGAACGTGATGGGGGAATCGATCGTGCGGGAACTGGATAAGCTCGCCGCCTGATTGCACGGCCCGCGGCGTCTTGGCATGCTGTGCCCCTTGCTGAGCGAGGGATAGCGATGCCACACGCCCTGACCGACGACGGGGTCCGTCTGTATTACGAGGAAACCGGCAGCGGCACCCCCGTGATATTTGTCCACGAATATGCCGGGGACCACCGCGCGTGGGAGCCGCAGATGCGGCATTTCGGCCAGTGCTATCGGGCGATTACTTACGCCGCGCGTGGCTATCCTCCGTCGGACGTGCCGGAGGACGTGGCGAAATACTCGCAGGTCCGCGCGGCGGACGACATCGGATCGGTGCTGGATCATCTGAAGATCGACAAGGCACACGTCGTCGGCCTCTCCATGGGCGGCTTCGCCACCCTGCACTTCGGCTTCCGCCATCCTGGGCGGGCTCGGTCCCTGGTGGTCGCCGGTTGCGGCTATGGCGCGGAACCAGGCCAGCGGGAGAAGTTCCAGGCCGAGGCGGAGGCGATTGCCAAATTCATCGACGACAACGACATCTCAGTGTTCGCGGAGAAATACGCCTACGGCCCGACCCGCGTGCAATTCGAGAACAAAGACCCGCGCGGCTTCGCCGAATTCAAGCAGCAACTCGCCGAGCATTCGAAGATTGGCGCGCGCAACACGCAACTTGGCGTACAGCGTCATCGGCCGTCGTTGTATGAACACGTCGAAGATATGAAGCAGCTGACGGTTCCTACCCTGGTGCTGACCGGGGACGAGGACTGGCCATGCCTGCAACCGTCGCTGTTGCTGAAGCAGAACATCCCGACCGCGGCGCTGTCTGTGATGCCGAATTGCGGCCACACCATCAATATCGAGGACCCGGATCAGTTCAATCGGATCGTCGGTGACTTTCTGCTGCACGTCGATTCCGGACGCTGGCCGACACGCGATCCGCGGGCGCTCAGCGCGTCGATCACGGGGATGAAATGATCCCGGTCATCGATCTGACGGCCTACCTGGCCGGCACGCCGGGGTCGTTGGAACGAACCGCGAGGGAGATCCAGGACGCGCTGTCGCGGATTGGCTTCCTCGTGATTACCGGCCACGACGTGCCAGGACGGCTGATCGAGCAGACCTTCGCGGAAGCGAAACGGCTGCACGATTTACCGATGACCAAAAAACTCACGATGAAACTGAACGACCACAACAACGGTTACATGGCGATGGGCCGCTATGCGGTGTGGACGTCGGATGTGAACAATAACGACAAACCGGATCTGAACGAGGCGTTTTTCATCCGGCGTGAACGGGCACCCGATAATCCGATGCGCATGACCGGACGGCGCTTCACCGGCCCAAATGTCTGGCCGGATGACGGGCTGATGCCTGGTTTCCGCTCGCACATCCTGGAATACCTTCAGGCGATGGAGGATTTCACCAATCGGCTGCTGCCGGCGGTGTCGGTGTCACTGGACCTCGATCCGGGCTTCTTCACGCCGCACTTCGTGGAGAGTCAGTTCAACTTGCGGCTGTCGCATTACCCGCCGGTCGCGGCCGAGGCCAATCAGTTCGGGATCGCGCCGCACAGCGACGCCAACTTCATGACGTTTCTCGCGCAATCCGACGTGCCGGGGCTACAGGTGCGAACGGTAGATGGGACGTGGATCGATATGCCGTATATTCCGGGATCGTTCGCGGTGAACGCCGGCGATACCTTGCACCGCTGGACCAACGGCCGGTTCTTGTCCACGCCGCATCGCGCGCTACCGCCCACCGGGACGCATCGTTACGCGATCCCGTTCTTTCTGGCACCACACCTCGATACGCGGATCGAGTGCCTGCCGACCTGCACCGGTCCCGGCAATCCGCCGAAATGGGAGCCGATCAGTTACGAGGACTGGATCACCTGGTGGACCAACGAGAACTACGATCCGAAGCGGCAGAACGACATCGCGGCGTAACTGGCGTCAGGTCTTCAGCGTGTTCTTCGTTACCTTGATGCCATGCGCCTTGAGCCACGCCTTGTGTGCTTCCCGCGCCTTGGTCAGGGCGGCGGTCTTCGGCAGGCTGATCTGCTTGTTTTTCGGCGTATAAAGCTTGATCACACGGGACATACGTGCTGCTCCGGTTGGGTGCACGCTCAGGCTTAGCACGGTTGCAGAGCGCGGACATCAAGCCTTCGCACCGTATTTCGCCTCCAGTTGTTGCGTTGTCAGGAACCGCTGCTCCAACTCGCGAATGGTCCCGAGCCCCATCAGATCGTTAATTTCCGCGAACGACACCGCGAGGTCGGGCCGTTCGATCACCCGGCCCTCCTCGATCGACTGTTTCAGCACGGACAATGCGTTGCGCATGCCCATGATCGCCGCGCTGGTAACCAGCCTCGGGTAGGACGCCACCGCGACGCCGATATCCTGCAATTCCTTCGCGCACAGCAACGGTGTCGTCGGGCTCGCGCGAATGCCGAAGCCCATGTTCACGGACAGCGGTTTCGGAACTTCTTTGGTCACCAGAGCGATGTCGTCTTTCGCCAGCAACGCGTCGGCGAACAGCAGGTCGGCGCCGGCCTCGGCATAAAGGTTCAACCGACGGATGGCTTCTTTCACGCCATGCGTCGCGATCGAGTCGGTGCGCGCCTTGATGATGAAGTCAGGATCGCGCCGGGCCTCCACGGCGGCACGGATTTTCTCGACGCCTTCCTCGGCCGAGATGACTTCTTTTCCCTCCATGTGGCCGCAGCGTTTCGGCGACACCTGATCCTCGAGCATGATCCCGTCGACGCCGGCGGCCTCGAACCCACGCACCGTGAAGAACACGTTGACCGCGTTGCCGTACCCGGTGTCCCCGTCGGCGCTGAGCGGAATGTCGACGCACGCGGCGATGTCTCGGGAACGGGAGACGTTCGCCTCGTAGCTGAGCAAACCGACGTCGGCCCAACCCAGCGTCGTCTCGGACAGGCCGGCGCCGGAGATGCCGCCGGCCCTGAAGCCCATTTGCTGGATCAGGCGAGCGCTGAACCCATCATAGACACCAGGTTGGATCAGGATCTCTTCCGCTTCGATCAAGCGCCGGAACCGCGTGGTCTTCTTCATCGTCCATCCCCTTGGGTTTGGCTCATGACAGGCGCGATGGTTGTCGTCGTCCGGCTCCTGTGCTCGCGGCACCTGGCCGCGAGCACGGCACATTCCTGGTGGCGGAACTACTTGCTGTTCACCAGCCCACGCAGGAAGTTCGCCTTCGCCAACGATCCGGCGACGATATAACTGTGATCCGACCCCGTGGTGATGAACCGCGAGCCCATGCCGATATAGCGCCGCGCGTCCTCTTCGTCGTTGATCCCGCCCATGCCGAGCGCTTTGCCATGTTTGGCGCAGGCGTCACCGACCGCCTTATAGGCGTCGATCAACTTCTGATGCCCCATCTGGCCGGCGATCCCCAGTTCCGTGGTCAGATCGAAGCTGCCGATCAACAGCACATCGATCCCGGAAACGGCGGCGATGGCGTCGGCGTTACGCACACCTTCCTGGCTCTCGATCATCACCGTGGTCAGGATCTCGTCGTTGATCTCCGCCTGTGCCGTGGCGACGTGCGGCGTCTGGTAGCCGTACAGAGCCGCCGGTCCACCCCAGCTGCGTGTTCCCGCCGGAGGATAATGGAACGCGTCCGCGATCTGTTTCGCCTGAAGCGGCGTGTCGACATGCGGCACGACGATGCCCATCGCTCCGTTGTCGAGCAGCCGTGTCCCCTCATCGATCGCGCCGGCGCAGACCCGCACGATGGGCGCCATACCGGTGCCCAACGCGGCGATGCAGATCTGGGTGGCTTCCTGCACGGTGAAGGCGCCGTGCTCCATGTCCATGAACAAGAAGTCGTGTTCGCCCGCCGCCGCCAACAAAGGCGTGGCGATGCTGCGCAGGTGGTGCACGCCAAAGCCCAGGGCGAGACCGCCTGCTTTGAGTTTGCGTTTGGCCTGATTGCGAACGATTGGCATGGGGTGTCCTCCCGGTTGACGCGGCAAGGCAGCACGGTCCGGCATGGGACGTCAAACCGTCTGGCTTGCCCCGTCTGGCCTTGCCCGGACCATGAGCGTCATGAGAGGCTCCGGCATGATCAATCGCACGCGCCTCGCCGTCGACATTGGCGGCACCTTCACCGATCTCGTGTTAGCTCTGCCAGACCGCACATTGTCGAAAAAGTTGCTGACGACGCACGACCATCCCGATGCGGCGGTGATCGAGGGCACGCGGCTGATCCTGGCCGAGGCGGGGATCGCCGCGTCACGCCTGGACCTGGCGATCCACGGCACAACGCTGGCCACCAACGCACTGATCGAGCGCAAAGGCGCGCGCACCGCGCTGCTGACAACGCGCGGGTTCCGGGACTCGCTCGAAATGGCGTACGAGCATCGGTTCGAGCAATACGATCTGTATATGGAACGGCCCGCGCCGCTGGTTTCGCGGGATTTGCGCCTGGAAGTCGCCGAGCGTCTCGCGGCGGACGGTTCGCTGTTGCTGCCCCTCGACGAAGCCGGTCTCGAACCCGTTATCGAAACGTTGCGCGCGGAAAAAATCGAGGCATTGGCGATCAGTTTCCTGCACGCCTATGTCAATCCGGCGCACGAGGAACGGGCGCGTGCGGTTATCGCCGCCGCGTTGCCCGAGCTGGCGATCACGCTGTCGCACGAAGTGTGCCGGGAAATCCGCGAGTATGAACGGACGTCCACGACCGTCGCCAACGCCTATGTGCTGCCGCTGATGGCGCGCTATCTGCAAGGCATGCGCGAGGGGCTCGCCGGTCTGGGCGCGACCTGCCCGTTGTTGCTGATGATGTCCTCCGGCGGTATTTGCACGATCGAAACGGCTTGCCGCTTTCCCGTGCGGCTGGTCGAAAGCGGCCCGGCGGGCGGCGTCATTCTGGCGCGGCGTATCGCGGCGCGTGGCGGCTACGATCGGGCCTTGTCGTTCGACATGGGCGGCACGACGGCGAAGATCACCTTGATCGACGATTACACCCCGCAACAATCGCGTCATTTCGAGGTCGCGCGCGCGTATCGCTTCGCCAAAGGCAGCGGCATCCCGGTCCGCATTCCGGTGATCGATATGGTGGAGATCGGTGCCGGTGGCGGCTCGATCGCGCGCGTCGATTCACTGCGCCGCATCGTGATCGGCCCGGACAGCGCGGGCTCCGAGCCAGGTCCCGCGTGTTACGGTCGCGGTGGCGAGCAGGCGACGGTCACCGACGCCGACGTGGTGCTTGGCCGGATTGATCCCGACGGTTTCGCTGGCGGTTCGATCGTGCTGGATCCGGCGAAAGCAGCGGCCGCCATCGCCAAAAGCATCACGTTGGACATGACGGAACCCGAAGCAGCGCGCGGGATCACGGAAATCGTCGACGAAACGATGGCCAGCGCCGCGCGGGTGCACGCCGTCGAGAACGGCAAGGACACCGCCGGCCGCACATTGATCGCCTTCGGTGGCGCCGCGCCGCTGCACGCCGCGCGCCTCGCGACCAGGCTTGGCATCGAGCGTGTGGTCATTCCACCTGACGCGGGCGTCGGTTCGGCGCACGGTTTCCTCGACGCGCCGATCGCGTATGAGGTCGTGCGCACGCATCTCGTGCGCCTGGACCAACTGGATCAAAACACCATCGATACGATGTTCGCCGAAATGCGGGAGGAGACCGAGGCGGTGGTCCGGCTCGGCGCTCCCACCGGTGAGCTCCGGGAAACCCGCACCGCCTATATGCGCTACCGCGGTCAGGGTCACGAAATCGCGGTACCCTTTCCGGCCGGCAAGGCCGATCCGGCGACGTTACGGACCGCGTTCGATACGACCTATACCGCGTTGTTCGGCCGGATCATTCCAGGCCTGGAAATCGAGGTAGTGACCTGGACCCTCGCTCTCGAGCAACGCCAGGTCCGGCCGGAACCGTCGATCCTCCCCGCGGAAAAAGGCCCGGCGGCACCCATCGGCACACGTCGCATGGTCGAAACGGAAACCGGCGAGCTCGTCACCGCGCAAGTCCACGACAGGCGCGCTCTGTCGTCCGGCGCCACCGTTTCCGGCCCCGCCGTGATCCTGGAGGATGGCACCACGACGGTCATCCCGTCCGGCCGTCTCGCGCGGATTGGTGCCGACGGCGAAATCGTCATCGAAGGAACTCCCGCATGAGTGGTCGAAACATTTCCGAAATTGAATTGCAGATCATGTGGAACCGGCTGCTCTCGGTGGTGGAGGAGCAGGCGCAGACCCTGGTGCGCACGGCGTTCAGTACCTCGTCGCGCGAGGCGGGCGATATCTCCGCCGGTGTGTTCGACCTCGACGGACGGATGCTGGCCCAGGCGGTGACGGGGACGCCGGGCCATATCAATACGATGGCGCGGTCGGTGGGGCATTTCCTGGCGGTGTTCCCGGTCGCGCAAATGCGGGAAGGCGATGTCTACGTCACCAACGATCCGTGGAAAGGCACGGGCCATTTGTACGATCTCGTGGTGGTGTCGCCAGCCTTCATGGACGGGCGCATCGTTGGATTGTTCGCCAGCACCGCGCATCTCGTGGACATGGGCGGTGTCGGACAAACTCCGGAAGGCCGCCAGATCTGGCACGAGGGGCTGTTCATTCCGCTGCTGCGGCTGGCTCGCGCGGGCGAAATGAACGAGGACCTGCTGGCGATGATCCGCGCCAATGTGCGGGAGCCGGTGCAGGTTATCGGCGACGTATACGCATTGATCGCCTGCAACGAAATCGGTGGCCGCCGGCTGCTCGCGATGATGCGCGAATTCAGGCTGCACGACCTCGATCAACTGGGCGGCGAGATCATCCAACGCAGCCGCCGCGCGATGACGGAGGCGATCCGGAAGCTGCCGAAAGGCTCCTGGACATCATCCATGCGAGTGGACGGTTACGAATCACCGATCGACATCGTCGGCCGCGTCACGATCTCGGACGATACGATCCACGTCGATTTCACCGGCACCTCCGGCATGTCGTCGTACGCGATCAACTGCCCGATTTGTTACACCGAGGCGTACACAACGTTCGGCGTGAACTGTGTCGTCGCACCGCACGTGCCAAACAACGCCGGCAGTCTGGATGCGGTGAAAGTCACCGCTCCGCCGGGCACCGTGCTCAGCGCGGAATATCCCGCCGCGGTTTATGCTCGTTCCACCATGGGGCATTTGTTGCCGGACGTCGTGTACGGCTGCCTCGACCAGGCGATCCCTGGCCGCGTGCCGGCCGAGGGCACCTCCAATCTCTGGAGCCTGAAACTGATCGCCGGCCACGGCCTGACCGGCGTCGGCGGCAAGACCGGCACGCAGTTCATGACGATGAGTTTCCATTCCGGTGGGGCCGGCGCGCGGCCGCATCAGGATGGGTTGTCGGCGACGCCGTTTCCCTCCGGCGTGCGGAACGTTCCGGTTGAGGCGACCGAAGCGATCACGCCGCTGGTTATTTGGCGCAAGGAACTGCGGCGGGACTCCGGTGGTGCCGGACGGCAACGCGGTGGGCTTGGCCAGGTGATGGAGGTCGGCTCACGCGAAGACGCGGCGTTTGGATTGTTCGCGTCATTCGAACGGGTG
>ODAK010005220.1_pt1 | contig 13211 bp, 11 predicted proteins | sample 1539591 | NCBI WGS metagenome assembly ODAK01 (sample SAMEA3539303, study PRJEB22396) | soil metagenome | biome: tundra; feature: field; material: soil | place: USA | collected 2010-05 | depth 0.15 m | reverse complement strand
GGCAAGGGCGACGTCAGCGGCAGCCAGCTCCGGCGCCGGTTGGCAGCGGGGGCGGGCGATGTGCGTCTAACCACCCGTACCACGATCGAAGGCAATTACAGTTACTACAACTTGTACCAGCACGGATACCCCGGCTGGTTTGCTTATTCCCCGACCACGACGCCTCTATCCACTGCCGGTTCCAAGAGTATCCTGGTGCCATTGAATGCGCCCGATCCGACCGTTCCAGGCTACGGTCAATCCTTTTCGGGCGTGGACCTTACCTCGAAGATCGCCGAGGTGCGAGTGAAGCACGATTTCAGCTCCAACTGGCACCTTGTGATCGGCGCTTTGGACCAGCGTTCCGATCGCAACATCAACACGGCGGTCAACCAGTTCACCAACAACTCGGGAAACTACAAGTCTTATCTCGCCAATAGCTTCTCTTCATTGGCTCCGCGTTTCCACGTGGACAGCGACTTAGCATACCTGACCGGCAGGTTCCAGACTGGGCGGATCCGCCACGAACTGGCGATCGGCAGCACGGGTTACCGATTTGCGTCCTATTCACCGGTAACCAGCCCCACCAAGACAGCTCTGTGCACGGCGAACACCGCGCAAGGCGTCTGCGCGGCCAGTATCTCGGATCCGCAGGTCGATGTGGGGCCCGCGGCCGGCCTCTTTTCATACGCTAAGACCAGCCCGTCGACTGGCATCTATGGGTCCAGTATCATTCGACAACAGGGATTCAGCCTGGGCGATACCATTACGCTCACGCCGCGTTGGATGGTAAGATTGGCCGCCAGCCAGGACTGGACCTGGACCGACAGTTATACCGATACCGCGGCTACTGGCTATAATAAAACCAGTATCCCTGGCGGCTATGTCAACCAGGGCATCAGCCCCTCCGCCAGCGTAATGTTCAAACCCCGCGAGACCATGACCATTTACGGGACCTTCGCCAGCAGCATCCAGGCGCCGGACGTGGCGGCGGCAAATAGCGGCAGTACCATCATCGTCAACGCCAGCCAGGTGCTGCCACCCTATCGCAGCAAGGAAGGAGAGATCGGCTATAAGCTGAGAGTGCGCAAAATCAACTTCTCGACCGCCTTGTTCCGGATTGAGCGGCCGTTTGCCAATTATGCCACTGGTATAGTCGATCCAGTCTGCGGAAAGCAGTCGGGGACGGCCAATTGCGAGCAGTTTCAGATCAGCGGCAATCAGCTCAATTACGGCATTGAAACCACGCTCTCCGGCAGGATCTTCGAAAGTCTTATGATCACCGGCGGAGTGAGCGTGCTGGATCCGAAGCTCACGGACACGGGCATCGCCGCCACCAACAACCGGAACTTTGTGGGCATGCCCGACTACAAATCCAATCTGCTTGCCGAGTACCACCTGCCAGGGCTGACCGGCGCCTTCCTGAATTTCGACTGGCAGCATGTAGGACGCCGCCCGGTCGACGACATCAACAGCGCCTACACGCCCCAGTACAACACCTTCGATCTCGGCGTCCGCTACACCACCAAGGCGATGGGAATATTGACCACCTGGCGGGTCACGGCAAACAACCTGACCAATGTGCATTACTGGTCCACCTTGGGCCCCGGCAGCATCACGGGACAAAGCAGCGGCAGCTATCTGGCGCACTTGGGAGAGCCGCGGTTGATCACGGCCTCGATGCGCTTCCAGTTCTAGAGGAGTCAATATGTTAGGAAATGTAGCCGCCTCGATTCTTTTCACGCTCGCTGTCGTGTCGGTTGCCGCCGCTCAGGCGCCAGGTTGCGTGCCGTCGTCTAACCAGCAACTCATCATCTATCGCGCCGGCAGTTTGACGCGCGCGTTCAAGCCTCTACTAGCGGCATTCACCTGCCAGACTGGCATTCAGGTGAAGGATATGGCCATGGGCAGCGTGGATGCCGGCCGGCAGATTACCGCCGGAGGGCAAGCCTGCGACCTATACGCACCGGCGGACTACTCCGACATCGACCTGCTGATGAAACCGGCTGGTTACGCGAATTTCACTATCGTATTCGCCCAGGGGAAGATGGTGCTGGCGTATTCGCAAGCGGGCCTGACGGCAAAGAAACTGCCGCCCATCGTGGAACCCAACAGCCCGCCGTTCAACCCTCCGAACTCCATTCCGAAAGCGGTTGCCAATTGGTATGAGATCCTGGCCATGCCGGGAGTCGCCGTCGGGGGCGGGCAGCCGTTTCTCGATCCCGGCGCCTACCGTGCGTACATGATCTTCCAGTTGGCGGAGCAGTATTACAAGGTACCGAACCTTTACAACAACCTGCTCGGGCACCTCATCATTCCGGGTCAGGGTTCCGGCGCCTCCTTGGGCAAGACATTCGATTTTCAGCTTACCTATGAACACGGCGCCCAGGCGGCCGCAGCCTCTAATCCGGATTACCGCTATGTGAATCTGCCCGACGAAATCAATCTGTCGGACCCCGCGAAGAATGCTTATTACGGGCAGCATGCGGTGGTGGTTCTGCCTGGACTCGGGACTCCCCGCAGCGCGCAGAGCATACCGATTCCGGCTACGCGGGTTGCCTGGGGCATCACGCTAATGACGGACGCCCCGAACCGGGAGAATGCGGTCAAATTCCTTCAGTTATTGTTGAGCCCCACTGGAACGGCGCTGTTGAAGGACAACGGGCCCGCGCCCATCTCCCCACCCCTGGTAACCCCGGCGGATTTCCGCAACCTTCCCGAATCGCTGCGGCCCCTGGTCAAGACCACGGGAAAATAGGGACGGCAAGGGTCCGCCAGGAGCGCCGGTTGCCAACCGGCGCGCAGCTTGCCAAGCTGCCCCACAATGGCGCACGAGGCGATCAATTCCCGACGTACTTGGAATACAGCCCGCGCGCAATCCCGATATCGGACGTACCCCTGACAATCGCCCGGCCGTCCGGAAACACCGTCAGCTCGAACGGAGAGATCTGCACCCGCAAGGCGAACTCGTTGGCCCGCACCTCGCCCACTCCCGCGAGTTGCCGCGCCAGTTCGATCAGGTCCACCGGACGGGTCCGCTCGTGGATCTGCACCGCATTACGCCCACACAGCAGGACGGGGGGACGCGGGTTGCCTTCGAGCCAGGCGAACTCGTGCCGCCCGCACGCCGGACAGTTCGGGTTGCGAAGGGGCGCCGCGCTCTGAAACAGGTCGCCGGTCCATACGTCCACCGTGGTCAGCCGCGCCGGTACACAGTCCGCATGCCCGCTGAGAATTTTCAGCGCGTCGGCCGCCTGTAGCGCCGCAATGGCGGTGGTGAGCGGCGCCAGCACGCCTGCCGTCTCACACGTCGGCTGCACGCCGGCGGGCGGTTCAGGAATCATGCAGCGCAGGCAGCAGGTCCGCCCGGGAAACACGGTCATCGTCAGGCCGAAGCTGCCCACCGCGGCCCCGTAGATCCACGGCAGATTGCGGCTGATGGCGAAATCGTTGATCAGGTATCGGGTCTCGAAGTTATCCGTGCCATCGAGGATGAGTTCGACATCGCCGAGAAGGTCCTCGATGTTGGATGGTGTCAGGTCCGCCACCATCGGTTCCACTTGAATGGCGGAATTCACCGCGCGGAGCCGCGCCGCAGCCGCGGCGGCCTTGGGCAAGGCCTCCTTCGCGTCCCGTTCGTCGAACAGCGACTGGCGCTGCAAGTTGCTTAACTCGACGACGTCGCGATCGATCACCCGGACAAGTCCCACACCGGAGCGCGCCAGCAGTTCCGCCTGCACACTGCCGAGCCCGCCGCAGCCCACCACGGCGACGCGCGCCGTGGAGAGCCGAAGCTGTCCCTGCGCGCCAATCTCGCGATAACGAATCTGGCGGGAGTAGCGGTCCTGGTCGTAAGCTTCAGCCATAACTTAGCCCGCCGTTTCGGTGAGGAAAAATGCGCCCGCAAGCGGGCGTTGACAGGCTGAAGCCTGTCCCACCAATGCATGCAAACGACTTGCCCGTGGTGGGGCAGGCGGTTTCGCCTGCCAACCGCATTATTTCGCAGCTTCTCATGCCTATCCCACAAGAGCGTCCCCATGAGTGGGGACGCGGCAGGCAGGAGTGCCTGCGCCACGTATCTCCCACAGACGCCTACCGGTCCGTGCACGAGTAGCACGGGTCTACCGACGCCTGAATCAGCGGGACGTCGGCCAGGTCGTTGCCTTTGACCATCGCCGCCACGGTGGGAATGTTGAGAAAAGTCGGCGTGCGAATCTTCAACCGCGCCACCGTGTCGCTGCCGTCGGAGGCTACGTAATAGAAGACCTCGCCGCGCGGCGCCTCGATGCGCATGATGGTTTCGCCCGGAGGAACCGCGTAAATGTCGGCCGTATGCAGCGGACCGGACGGCATCCGCTCAACCGCCTGTTCGATGATGCGGCAGCTTTCGAGCATCTCCAGCGCGCGCACCACCACGCGCGCCAGAACATCGCCGGCGGGCTCCACCGGCACGGCAAACTCGAGGCCGTCGTAGGCCAGATACGGATTGTCGCGCCGCAAGTCCATATCCAACCCCGAAGCGCGCGCCACCGGGCCAACGGCGCCCAGAGAGATGGCGTCCGCCCGGCTGAGGATCCCGACGCCGCTACAGCGCGCCGCCACGGTCGCGTCCGTGGTGAATACCGGGATCACGCTTTCCGTCAGCACCCGGCGAATTTCGCCAACCCCCTCCAGCACGCGATCGGGACGCGCGATGGCGCGGTTGACGCCGCCGATGCGGTTCATCGAGTAGTTCACGCGGTTGCCCGAGATCTCTTCCAGCAGATCCATCACGCGCTCGCGCAGCCGGAACACGTGCATGAACAGCGTCTGAAACCCAATCAGCTCCGCCGCCACACCCGCCCACAGCAGGTGCGAATGCAGGCGCTCGAGTTCGGCGATTACCAGGCGCACGTGCTTGGCCTGCGCCGGCACCTCGATGTCTCCGATGCGCTCCAGCGCCATGCAGAACGTCATCGAGTGCACGTTCGAACAGATGCCGCAGACGCGCTCCACTAGCGCGATCACCTTGGTGATGTTCTTGCGCTGCGCCAGCCACTCGATGCCGCGGAAGTTGAATCCGACCTTGAGCGAGGCGCCGATGACGCGCTCGCCTTCGCACTCCACCTCGATCTTGTAGGGTTCTTCGAGCGCGAGGTGATACGGCCCGATGGGTATGCGATAGCTCATGAGCTTGCTCCCAGGCGCGCCAGCAAAATGCCTGGCGCATCGGTATCGCGCAGCATCAACGGCAGGGTGGATTCGCGGCCCTCGAAGGTTACGGCGAAGTAATCGCGCGTCTCGCGCTCGGCCCAGTCGGCGCCCGGATAGATGTCGGCGATGGTGGGCATCAAGCCACCGCCGGCCAGAATCGACTCGACGGAGAGCAGCGTGCCATGCACGTCCCAATGCCACGAAAGGCGCAACGCTCCGCCATCGGCCGGAGAGGCGACGATGGACGCAAAGCGCGCCTCGCCGTCCAGCATCTTCCGCGCCACGCCGCGCAACTGGCCGATGGGCGCCAGAAACCACCAGGCGCCGGCGCGCCAGACCCAGTCAACGCCAATCTTCAGTCTCAGCGATACCGCATCCATCGTCTACTCCTTGCCCTCGTGGGCGGCAGCGAACAGATTCCGCTGCAGGCGGCGGCGCCGGCAGCGCTCGCACAGTTTCGCCAGCAACCGCGCGTCGTCCGTAACCGCGTGATCGAACGCGAGATTCAGCAGGTCTTCGGTCACCGGCCGGTTGGGAGCGCCGCACTCCGGGCAGGTTGGCAGCGCGATAGCGAGCTGCACCCGCAGTTCGCCGGGCCTGGTGTAGATGGGCGCGGGCGCCGGTTCCATGGACAACGCGTGCCCCGGACAACGATCGGCGCAGCGCGCGCAGAACGTGCACCGCCCCGGATCGTAGGCCCATACATAGGACTTCGCCTCATTGGAACCCGTGACGGCGTCGCTCACGCACACGTAGGCGCACATCCCGCAGGCCAGGCAGCGCGTCGGATCGATGATCACCCGTCCGCGAAATCCCTCCGGCACCGGCACGCTGCCGGGCAGGCGCACGGTCGCCCTCTCACCTTTCACGTTATCCGCAATCACCCGCAGTATGCTTCGCATGTCAACGCCCCCCCTGCCGCATTACCATCGAGAGAATCACGGCGATGCCGGCCAACCCGAAGGCCCATCGCCACAGCAGCCGCGTGGCCTGCGCCAGCTTCAAACGCCCCGTAGAGGCGGCCAGCAGCGTCAACAGCGGAACCAGGGCCATGGAAAGCAGCGCGAACAGCAGCCCGTCGACGATGCCGAAAGAACTGCGCAGCGGCACCGCGAGCGTCACGACAAACCCGGCCAGCGCCACCCACTCCAGTCCATGGGCCATTTCCCAGAGCCCGAGCAGGCGGCCGTCGAACTCCGTCAGCGGCCCAGCGAGCACTTCCTGCTCCGCGTTGGCCAGCGACACCGGATTGATGCGCAGTTTCACCGGAAGGCACACCAGGATTGCCGCCAGGGCCGGGGCGCGCACGGGCCAAGGCGTGGCCACGGCGATGGTCGACAGGTGCAGACTCCCCGCCGCCGTCGCCATCGCCAGCAGCGCCCCCAGGAAAGGAACGTTGGCCGCGATACTGATAACGGCTTCCCGCGTGGCGCCGACCTCGCCATAAATCGACTGGGAAGCATACCCGGCCAGAATCAGGCATAGCGGCGGCAGTTCCAGCAGCGCGACCAGCAGAATCAAGTCGCCGGAGAACCCGTTTTCGCCCGCGAATACCGGCAGCAACGCGAGCGCTCCCACCATCGACGCGACGGCCATCAGCGGTAATCCCGCCAGCATTCCGGTATCGGCAACCACGCGCGCCACGGGCCACTTGGCCAGCAGCTTCACCAGGTCCCAGAACGGCTGCGTCAGCGGCGGACCGATGCGGCCCTGGAACCGCGCCCGCAGTTTCCTCTCGGTGCCCAACATCAGCCAGCCCATCGGCAAGGCATAAAGGAGCCCCGGGAACACCAATAGCGCGATCAGCGATTGGGCGGGATTCATCGCACCGCTCCCGCGGCCGTACGCCCTTCGGCGAGGAGTTCGATGGCCCGCGCAATGCCCTCGATAATGAGATGCGGCCGCGGCGGACAGCCCGGGATATAGATATCCACCGGCACGATGCGGTCGAGCGGTCCGTCCACCATCGGACTGCCGTCGAAGACGTTGCAGCTCGCCGGACAGGAGCCGATGGCCACCACCACTTTGGGATCGGGCATTTGCGCGTACACCGTCTCGAGCGCCTCCCGCGTGTTCCGCGTGATGGGCCCCGAGACGCACAGCACGTCGGCGTGGCGGGGGCTGCCTTCCAGCCGGATGCCCAACTGCTCCACGTCATAGCGCGGCGAGAGGCAGGTCACCAGTTCGATGTCGCAGCCATTGCACGATCCGGCGTTCAAGTGAAACAGCCAGGCCGACCGCCGCCGGGCGCGATCCACCAACTTGTAGAACAAGCCGCGTTCCGGTGCCTTCATGCGATACCTCCCAGCAGTTGCGGCCACAGGCCGGCGGCCAGCAGCCCGAGCGCCAGCAGAACCACCGCGGCGCCGAGCAGGGGCCGGTTATAGGCTCGCGCCACCGGCGGCGGCGTGTCGGGGGCACCCCACCAGAACAGAGCAATTGCACGGCCATACATGGCCACGCTCAGCATCGCCGCGCCGGCGAGCGCCGTCAGCAGCAGCGGATTCCCGCCAGCCGCGGCGAAGATCCGCCAGTGGGCCGCATATCCGAGCGTGGGCGGGACGCCCAGCACGGCGAGCGCGCCAATCACAAACCCGGCGCCGGCCAGTGGATGCCGGACGGCGAGCCCGCGAGCGTTGCGCAACCGTTCGCCCTCGGCTTCGGGCCCCGCGACGCTGGCAAAGAGCAGCGCCTTGCCGAGCGCGTGCGTGGCCGCGCCGAGCGTGGCGCCAGCCAATCCGTACCGGCCGCCCAAGACCACCGCCGCGGCCAACAGCCCCATGTCGGTGATGGTGGAGAAGGCGAGTAAGCGTTTGAGATCGCGCTGGGCGAGCGCGAGCACCGCGCCGCCAACGGCCGATATCACGGCCAGCACCAGCCATGGCATGGCATTGGCGAACAGCGCCGGCTCGGCGGTGCGCAAGGTCAGCACTTCGGCGAATGCGGCCACGTCCACCACGCCGATCACCAGGCCACCGATCGCGGCCGGCACGTTCTCGGCCACCAGCGGAATCCAGAACCAGAAGGGAAACAGTCCAAGCTTGATGGCGATGCCGGGCAGCAGCAGGATCAGCGCCAGCTTCACGTCGCCCTGCTCGGCGGCGAGCGCACCGCCCACCATCCCTACAGCCGAGAGCAGCACGGCGGCCAGATATCCCTGCCGCGCGGCCGCGCTTTTGCTGGTGCGCCAGATCGCCAAGAGCGCAATCACCGTGCCGCCTTCCAGCAGCGTCGCGCGCGGCACCGTGCCGACGGCCAGAATTCCCGCGCAAGCCAGGCCGCCCGCCAGCGCCAGCGGCAGCACGTAAGCGCGCATCGTCTTGACCGCGGCCGCCGCCAGCAGCAGTCCCGCTAACGAGACTGCCACCGCACCGGCGAGTCCCACCAGCGGAACCGAGGCTGGCGCCGCACTGCCAGGCGGCGGTCCCGCCGGCCCGAGCGCCGCCACTCCCGCAATGGCTACCGCAAAGCCTGCCAGCGCCAGCGCGGGCACGCGTTCGAGACCGCTTACCAGGGCTGCGATGCGCGAAGCTACCGCGCCCAACCCGCGCCACAGCGAAAGCCAATACCGGTCGACATCGAAGGCGTGATAGAAGGGAGCGAGATCGGCGCCCACGATGCGCGAAAAATCGCTGGCGCCGAGGTGACCCCGCGGGCCCAGCGGTTCGCCGCCGGTGAACACCGACGGCACGCCACCCGCCGCCGCCAGCGCCATCCGGCGGCCGCCCAACGGCAGCCAGTAAACGATGGCGCCGAACCCCAGCGCGATGACGCTCAACGCCAGACCGCCGGTGGCGAACCAGGTTCCCTGCCCCGCCGTGAATCCGAACCAACTTACGCCCGTCAGCGGCTGCGCGCCGAGCGCCGGCAGCAGCGGATTCAGCACATAGGTGATGGCCAGTTGCGGCGCGATACCGAGCACCACGCAGCCCGCGGCCAGCACCCCGGCCCCGCCCACCATCTGCCAGGGCACTTCGTGGGCATGCCCGGTGGCCTCGCCGTCGCTACCCAGGAACACGCCGCTGGTGGCTTTGAGGAAGTAAAACACGGTGATGACACTACCCACCCACGGCACCAGGGCGAGCAGCGGCTGGTGGGCTTCGAGCGCGGCGTTGAACAGCAGCCATTTACTCACGAATCCGTTCAACAACGGCAACCCCGCGACGCTTCCCGCGCTTACCAGCCATACCAGCATGGTGCGCGGCATGCGCCGCCCGAGCCCGCCGAGGCGGTCCATTTCCCGCGTGCCGCAGGCATGCTGGACGGAACCCGCGCACAGGAACAAGCTGCCTTTGAACAAACCGTGATTGAGGCAGTGGAGCAGCCCGGCGGCAATGGCGAGGGGCGTCCCGATCCCCAGCCCGAGCACCATGTAGCCGATCTGGCTGATCGTGCTGTAAGCCAGCAGGCGTTTGAGATCTGTCTGCGCCAGGGCGAAGAGCGAGCCGACCAGCAGAGTAATGGCGCCGATCCAGGCTACGGTCAGGCTCCAGGAAGCCGGCCACGCGCCCATCGAGTGCAGGCGGGCGATCAGATAGACACCGGCTTTCACGTAACACGCCGCGTGCAGCAGCGCGCTCACCGGAGTGGGCGCCGCCATGGCGAACGGGATCCAGGTATGCAACGGGAACTGTACGGACTTGGCCACCGCCGAGACGATCATCAGCAGGAAGATGCCGCCCGTCAACGCGCCCTGCACCTTGGGATCGGTCCACAAGGTGGAGCCACTGCGCAAGTACAGAAGCACCACCGCCGCCAGCAGCCCGTAGCCGGCCATGTGGGTAATCGTGAACACCTTGCGCGCGCCATAAGCCGCGTCCGGGTTGTCATACCAGAAGCCGACCAGCAGGAATGAACAGAGCCCGACCACCTCCCAGTTCAAGTAGAAAATGAACAGGTCCGCGGTATAGACCAGATGAATCAGCCCGGCGATGAAAATCAACATCAGCGAATAAAAGCGCGTGGTGCCCTTCTCGCGGTCCATGTAGGACACCGAGTAGAGCAACACGGCGGTGCCGATGCCCGCGCCCATGAGCGCGAACAGCAGGCTCAGACCGTCGATATGATAAGCCAGTTGAACCGGTCCGTCCCAGCGTCCGAAAGCGACATTCACGACGTGTCCCGCGAGGATCGCCGGCCACACCGCGATCACCCCGGCGAGACTGCCCAGCACGCTCACGAGAGCGAGCCAGCCCTTTGCCCGCGGAGATAGCACGCCTGCCAACAGCAATTCGAGCGCGACGCCCGCCAACAGCGCCAGCAATGGTACGAGTACGAGCGAAACGTCGCTCACAAGGGCCCTCCTGGATTCCGGTAGGCGGTCAACCCCCCGCCACCATGGGGAAAACGGCCACAATATCGCCAGCTCCGAGCGGGGTCTCTACCCCGTTCAGATGCTGGATGTTGCGGCCGTTTACGAGAATGATCATTGTGCTGCTGAGTTCGCCGCCTTCGAAGACTCGCTTCTCGAAGGCGGCGCCCTTCTCCGCGGCCAGGCCGGCGAGCAGACAGCGCAGGGTCGGTGCCGGCGCCGTCCACTCCTGCTCCTCGGTCCCGGCCAGGCTTCGTATGTCGGCGAAGTACCTGACAAGCATGGCTTCAAGCTCCTACGAGTTCGCCAGCCAGTTGCAGTTTCTCCAGGCGTGCCTCCGTCGGGACACCGTTCTCGTCCCAACCGCGAAGCTGGTAATACTCCGGCAGCATTTCCCGGACCTTGCTCAACATGCCCTTCGCCGGGCCGGTCGCGATCGGCGTGTTAAACATACGTTCCGGCAGGGTGTCGTCCTTCTTCGTCAGCCCGGCACGCAGGTTGAAGAGCCGCTCCAGGTTCCAGATCCGCTCGCCGGCCTCGATATAGCTTTCCACCGTGTAGCTCACGCCGGTAAGCGCGCTGAGCATGGCCGCGTAGTCGTCGCCGCCCATGCCGAACGTCCCGAAGATGCATCCGCCGGATGCGTCCACCGCCGCCGTCAGGTCCTGGAACAACTTCACCCAGAATGGCTTCTCGGTGGTGACGTGCGGATCGAGATTGGCTTTATTGCCGAGCACCTCCACCGCGATGGTATAGCCCTTCACATGGCATCCGCCGCGATTGCAGGTGGCGTATTCCAGGCCGATGCCCTGAATGCTGCGCGGATCGTAAGCCGGGATCTCCTGCTTCTTCACCGTCATCGAGTATTCCGGATGGCCATAAAGCGATGCGAAGCGGTAGGAACCGAGCGCCAGTTTGTTGCCCAGTCCCTCGCGCAATCCGGTCTGCCGCGTCAGGTTGACCATGGTGTCCGCATTGCCGAAGCTCAAGTCCATGCCTTCGCAATCGTCTTTCGAGATGAGGCCGGCTTCATAAAGGTCCATGGCGCAGGCGATGGTGGCGCCCATGGTAACGCTGTCCAGGCCGAGCTCGTTGCACAGATGGTTCGCCTTGGTGATCGCGTCAAGGTTGTCGATCGCGCAATCCGGACCCAGCGACCACGAGGCCTCGTACTCCGGCCCCTCGCCTTCGCCGGCATACTTGCCGTCCTTCACTTTGGTGACGCGGCCGCAACTGATGACGCAGGAGAAGCAGCCCTTCGGCCGCATCAGCACGGTGGCCGACAGAGATTCGCCGCCCACCTTGTTGGCCGTCGGGAAATAGCCGTCCTGAAAATTGCGCGTCGGCAGGGAACCGATCTGATTCAGGATGTTGATCAGTACATCGGTGCCGTACGCCTTCAATCCCGCGCCGCCCACCGGATGCGCCGCCACCTTCTTGCGGCCCACCAGGACCGCGGCCTCGAAGGCTTTCGGGTCCGCGACGGTGATGGCCTTGGTCCCCACCACGGAGATGGCTTTCAAGTTCTTCGAACCCATCACCGCGCCCACGCCGCCCCGGCCGGCCGCGCGATGCATTTCGTTCATGATGGCCGCGAACAGCACCTGCTTCTCGCCCGCCGGGCCGATGCAGGCCACTTTGGCGTCTTCGTCGGTCTCGCCGCGCACCGCGTCGGTGGTATCGGGAACCCACTTGCCCCACAGGTGCGCCGCGTCGCGGATCTCGATCTTGTCATTGTTGATCCAGAGATAGACCGGCTTGGCCGCCTTTCCCTCGATGACCAGCGCGTCGTAGCCCGCATAATGCAATTCGGCGCCGAACGAACCGCCCGAGTTTGAACCGGCAATCGCGTCCGTCAGCGGCCCCTTGGTCACCACGTGGTAGCGCCCGGCCGACGGGGCGAAGGTGCCGGAAAAAGGTCCCGGCGCGAATATCAGCTTGTTGTCCGGCGATAGGGGATCGATTTTTGCATCCACCTCGTCGGTGAAGATCTTTACGCCCAGTCCACGCGCTCCCAGGAACAGGGCAGCGTCCTTGGCATCGGTTGCCTCTTTGGTGACCGCGCCGGTCGTCAGGTTGACGCGGGCAATAGTGCCGCTCCATCCGTACATATTATGCCTCCTGGAATGCTTCCTTGAATTTGGTCGCGAAAGCCTTCTTCCGCGAACGGGTTGAAATGTTATCGTCGACGAACTCCAGCGCCTGGCTGGGACAGAATGCCACGCAGGCCGGTTCGCCGCCGCAGGTATCGCACTTGAGAATCGATTCGGTCACGCTGTCGTAGACCGCGTTCCCGAACGGACACGCGATGGTACACATCCGGCAGCCGATGCACTTGGCCTGCGTGTACTCGACGAGGGTGGTGCCCGCCGCGCGGTGCAGAGCGTGGGTGGGACACACCTTCACGCACGACGCCGTATCGCACTGCTGGCACATCATGGGAACCGAAAAGCCTTCCCGCTCCCAGGAAAAGACGTGGATGCGGGCTGCCGCCGGCCGGAAGCTCGCCTCGTGCCGGAAGCCGCAAGCCAACGTGCAGTTGTGGCAGCCGGTACATTTGTCAGGGTGGATCATCAATACTTTGGCCATTGAGTCACTCCATTCCATCGTTTGCGTGTCTGCCGCGCGCCTGGCCGCGCAGACACCATGCTTCCGAACATAGCAGGCGGCGGCTCGCCAGGAGCGCCGCCTGCGGACTTGGGCTAGAACTGGTAGCCAACCTGCATTC
>ODAK010005219.1_pt1 | contig 13212 bp, 15 predicted proteins | sample 1539591 | NCBI WGS metagenome assembly ODAK01 (sample SAMEA3539303, study PRJEB22396) | soil metagenome | biome: tundra; feature: field; material: soil | place: USA | collected 2010-05 | depth 0.15 m | reverse complement strand
AGCTGCCGCTCAACTTTCGCTGCCGAAGAGATCGCCGAGCTCACCAGCACGCGCCAGCGCCGCTCTTGCCGCCGCGGCGACTGCGGCCTTGACTCCAGCCTCCTCGAGCGCCGCGATGCCGCGCTCGGTGGTGCCGCCCTTGGACGTCACCTGTGCGCGCAGCAGCGACGGCTCGGAATCGCTTTGTTCAACCAGGCGGATCGCACCCGAAAATGTGGCCAGCGCAAGCCGTCTTGCTTCGGTTTCGCCAAAGCCGAGCGCGCGAGCCGCGTCTTCCAGCGCCTCCAGAAAGTAGAAAACATAGGCGGGGCCGCTGCCGGAGATGGCCGTTACCGCGTCGAGGTCGCTTTCACGCTCGCACCACAGCGTGCCGCCGACCGCTTCCAGGACCGAGGAGGCACGCGCACGCCCGTCGGCGTCGACCCCGGATAGCGCGTACAGCCCGGTGATGCCGGCGCCGATCATGGCCGGCGTGTTCGGCATCGCGCGCACCAGACGCCGATAGCCCAGGAGCCAGCGCGACAGGTCCGTGAGCCGGATACCCGCAGCGATGGAGATCACGATCTGACGCTTGAGCAGCGTCGCCAGCTCGCGCGATGCAACGCGCACGTTCTGAGGCTTGACCGCCAGAACGATGATCTCGGCGTGCGCCACCGACGGCGACTCGATGGCCGCGAACGTGGCGACCCCGAATCGAGCGGCGATCGTCGAGCGCGCGTCGGCACTCGGGTCGACGACGACGAAGGCGTTCGACGCAACGCCGCGCGCCACCATGCCGCCGATGAGCGCCCGCGCCATGTTGCCGCCGCCGATGAAGGTAATGTTCAAGGGTTCACTCTCGATTGACTCCGGTTGAATTCAGCGCCGCGTCATGCAATGGTCAACGCGGGTCCGCGGTGCGCGGCCCGAACAGCGCGCTGCCGATACGCACCTGCGTCGCGCCCTCGGCGATGGCGCATTCGAAATCCGACGACATTCCCATCGACAGCGTGTCGAGCGCAAGGCCATCGCGTCGCCCGGCATCGTAAAGCTCGCGCAGGTCGTGAAATTGACCGCGCACCGCGCCGCTGTCGCCGGCAGTCTGCGCGATGCCCATGAATCCACGCAGCGCGAGTCCGGGCAGGCACGAGACTTCGCGCGCCAGCGCCAGCGCCATCGATGGGATAACGCCCTGCTTGGTGGTTTCGCCGCTGATGTTGACCTGAATGCATACGTTGAGCGGAGGCAGGCGGGCGTCGCGCGCCGCCGAGAGACGTTGCGCGATCGGCTGCCGATCGACCGTTTCGACCCACGCGAAGCTCTGCGCCGCGGCCCGCGCCTTGTTGCTCTGCAGAGGCCCTATGAGATGCCATTCGATTCCCGGAAGCCCGGACAGCGCGGCGATCTTGGCCTGCGCCTCCTGCACATAATTTTCTCCGAACGCGCGTTGTCCCATCGCGTACGCGGTTTGAATCGATTGAACGGGAAAGCTCTTGCTCACCGCGAGAACTCGGATCGAGCCCGGGTCGCGGTGGACGGCCCTGGCGGCTGCGGCGATGCGCAAGCGAATATCTTGCCACGCCTTCTCGTCTAGGCTCATAATCGAATGACGCCGGCATAGGGTTGAAGAAGTTGTTGGCCACAAGTCGCTGGTGGGCAGACGAGACCTGCCGAAGTGCCGGCCGGCCTCGTCGCTACGACAACAGAGCCGTGGGCCGACTTTGGCTCTTGGGATTATAAATGGACATTGCCGAACTTCTCGCTTTCGCGGTCAAGAACAAGGCCTCCGACCTGCACCTGTCGGCGGGGCTGCCGCCGATGATCAGGGTGCATGGCGACATCCGGCGCATCAACCTGCCGCCGATGGAGCACGAGGACGTGCACGCCATGGTGTACGACATCATGAGCGACGCGCAGCGCAAGACCTACGAGGAGATGCTCGAATGCGACTTCTCGTTCGGCATTCCGAACCTTGCGCGCTTCCGCGTCAATGCCTTCAATCAGGAACGCGGCGCCGCGGTCGCTTTCCGTACCATTCCGTCCAAGGTTCTGTCGCTGGAAGAGCTGGCCGCGCCCAAAGTGTTCGCGGAGCTGACCAACCGTCCGCGCGGGCTGATACTGGTGACCGGGCCGACCGGATCCGGCAAGTCGACCACATTGGCGGCAATGATCAATCACGTCAACGAAAACGAATACGGCCACATCCTGGCGATCGAGGATCCCATCGAGTTTCTGCACGAATCCAAAAAGTGCCTAATCAATCAGCGTGAGGTGGGTCCGCACACGCTGTCGTTCGCCAATGCGCTGCGCGCGGCGCTGCGCGAAGACCCGGACTACATTCTGGTGGGCGAAATGCGCGACCTGGAAACCATCCGGCTGGCGCTGACCGCCGCGGAAACGGGCCACCTGGTGTTCGCGACGCTGCACACCTCCTCCGCCGCCAAGACCATAGACCGCATCATCGACGTCTTCCCGGCGGCGGAAAAGGACATGGTGCGGGCGATGTTGTCGGAGTCTCTGGTTTCGGTGATCTCGCAGACCTTGATCAAGACCAAGGACCAGCAGGGCCGCATCGCGGCGCACGAAATCATGATTGCCACCCCGGCGATCCGCAATCTGATCCGCGAGAACAAGGTCGCACAAATGTATTCGTCGATCCAGACCAGTCAGGCGGCCGGGATGCAGACGCTGGACCAGTGTCTGACCGAAATGGTTCGCCGCAACCAGATTGCCGTTGCCGAGGCTCGCAATCGAGCGGCAAACAAAGATCTGTTCGGCGGCTAAGCTGCGATTTCTGGAGAACAAGCAATGGAACGCGAAACCGCCACCAAATTCATCCACGAGTTGCTCGACCTGCTGGTCAAGCAAAGTGGCTCAGACCTCTTCATCACCGGCGGCTTTCCTCCGGCGGTGAAGATCGACGGCAAGATCGCGCCGGTGTCGAAGACGGCCCTGACGCCGCAGCACACGATCGAGATCGTGCGCAGCGTCATGAACGACAAGCAGGCCGCGGAGTTCGAGTCGACCAAGGAATGCAACTTCGCGATCAGCCCGCCGGGCATCGGCCGCTTCCGCTGCAACGCGTTCGTTCAGATGGGGCGCGTGGGCATGGTGATGCGGACCATCAACACCACGATTCCTACCTTCGATGAGCTCAACCTGCCGCCGGTGCTCAAGGACATCTGCATGAGCAAGCGCGGGATCATGCTGTTCGTCGGCGCGACCGGTTGCGGCAAGTCGACGTCGATGGCGGCGCTTCTCGGCTATCGCAACGAGAACAGTTACGGGCACATCATCACCATCGAGGACCCGATCGAATTCGTGCACGAGCACAAGAACTGCATCATTACCCAGCGCGAAGTCGGGGTCGACACCGAGAACTGGCAGATCGCGCTCAAGAACTCGCTGCGGCAGGCGCCGGACGTCATCCTGATCGGCGAAGTTCGCGATCGCGAGACGATGGACTATGCCATCGCCTTCGCGGAAACCGGCCACCTCTGCCTGGCGACGCTGCACGCGAACAGCACCAACCAGGCGCTCGACCGGATCATCAACTTCTTCCCGGAGGAGCGTCGTGCGCAATTGCTGATGGATTTGTCGCTCAATATTCGCGCTTTTGTCGCGCAACGGCTCATCCCGCGCCGCGACGGCCGCGGGCGCGTTCCGGCGGTCGAGGTGATGCTGAACTCGCCGCTGATCTCCGACCTGGTGTTCAAGGGCGACGTCTCGGGCATCAAGGAGCTCATGAAAAAATCGCGCGAGCTCGGCATGCAGACCTTCGACCAGGCGCTTTTCGACCTGTACGAAGCCGGGCTCATCAGCTACGAGGACGCGCTGCGCAATGCCGATTCGCTCAACGATTTGCGCCTGGAGATCAAGCTGCACGGCAAGGATGCCAAGAACCGCAACGTGATGGCCGGCATAGGCAACATGGATCTGGTCCCGGACTCCAGCAATCCCATGGCCGCCAACCGCTTTTGAGAGTGTCCACGCCAACGCGAGCGGCGAGTCCCGGGTCGGCGGGCTGGCACCCGTCCAACGGCCCGCTGAAAGGCGAGTGGGCCGGCTCTGTTGCGCTGCAGCAACACTCTTCCGTCGCATCGAGTGTCCGAGCCCGCGACTTGGCGCCGCCCTCGCCTTTGGTTCGCGGGCCTATAGCTTAAGCGTACCCGAAGCGCCGCCGGCGCCCCGGTGGGTCCCGGGGCCGGTCTGGTATGCTGTTAAGCCGCGTCAAACACAGCATGTGCCAGGTGACCCCGTGACCGGCTCCGACTCGAACGCCCCTGTTCCAACCGAAATCAAGCTCCATCAGGCCTCTCGCCTGATGGAGCTTTCGTTTGCCGATGGCGTTCGCTTTCGGATTCCGTACGAATTCCTGCGAGTCTATTCGCCGTCCGCCGAAGTGCGCGGCCACGGCCCAGGCCAGGAAACGCTGCAGGTCGGCAAACGCGAGGTCACGATTGCGGAGGTCGAAGCGGTCGGGCACTACGCGATCCGTCCCAAGTTCTCGGACGGACACGAGACCGGTATCTACTCCTGGGACTATCTCTACGAGCTCGGGACGCAGCAACAGGCGATGTGGGACCAGTACCTGAAGCGGCTCGACGCCGCGGGCGCGAGCCGTGACACCGATCCGACCGCCGCCGCAGCGCCTGCCCACGCCTGCGGCCATCAGCACTAGTGAACGACGAGACGGACTTCGGTTTCGAGCGGGTTTCGCCGGAGGAAAAGACACGGCGCGTCAGAGGCGTGTTCGAGTCGGTTGCAACGAAGTACGACTTGATGAACGACCTCATGTCCGGTGGCCTGCATCGCGCCTGGAAGCGTTTCGCCGTCGAGGCCAGCGGTATTCGGAGAGGCGCGCGCGTGCTGGACGTCGCGGGCGGCACCGCCGACCTTGCGCGGCTGTTCGCGAAACGCGTGGGGGACAGCGGCCGGGTCATTCTCACCGACATCAATGGCGCGATGCTGACTGTCGGACGCGATCGAATGCTCAATGAAGGCCAGTTGCTGCCCGCCGTGCAATGCAACGCCGAGGCGCTGCCTTTTCCGGCGCGCTCCTTCGACTGCGTCAGCATCGCCTTCGGGCTTCGAAACGTTACCCGTAAAGACGTCGCGCTCTCCGAAATGCGGCGCGTGTTGAAGCCAGGCGGCGTCGCGCTGATCCTCGAGTTCAGCAAGGTATGGGAGCCGTTGCGACCGGTCTACGACTGGTACAGTTTCAACGTCCTGCCGCGCCTCGGGCGGCTGGTTGCGGACGACGAAGCAAGCTACCGTTATCTGGCTGAGTCGATTCGCATGCATCCGGACCAGGCGACGCTCAAGGAAATGATGGAGAAGGCCAACCTGGAACGCGTCGAATGGTTCAACCTGGCCGCCGGCGCCGTCGCGCTGCATCGCGGCTACGCGCTCTGAAGACCGCCGGCAATTGACATCGTGCAGGCGATCGACCCTGCCCTCGGCCTGGCCAACCGTATACTCGAGCGCGAAGATTGGGCGCGCGAGCGATTGTCCTCACACGCCGGGCGCACCGTGCGGATGATCTGCGGGCCCATGGCTTCGACGCTGGCCATCGCGTCGAGCGGCATGCTCTCTCCGACGCACAATGCCGCCGATCTGACGCTCTCGATATCGCCGTTGCGGATTCCGACGCTGCTCGCGCACCCCGAACGCTGGAGCGAACTGGTCGCCGCGGACGGTGACGCCGCCCTAGCGGCGACGCTCGCCGATCTCGCGCAAACCTTGCCATGGTTTGTCGAGCAGGCGTTCGCGAGCGCGCTTGGGCCCCTGATCGGCACGCGCGTCGCCGACGCTGGACGGGCGCTGCTGGCGCTGCCCGAACACGCGGCGCGGAGCTTCGGCGCGAGCCTCGCGAGCTATGCGCGCGATGAGGCCCGACTCGGCGTGGACGCTACTACCGTCGCCGATTTCAGCGCCGAGGTCGCGGCGATCGCAGCTCGTGTCGACGCGCTTGCGCAGCGCCTCGATCAGGCCGCAGATGCCCGATCCACGAAGGCCGCGCCAAACAAGAAAAAACGCTAGGGAATCTTGTGTCCGCCCGCCGTCACGGCGAGGAAAACTTCGCGCAGGAACATGCCCAGGCAGCCGATCACCGCGAACATCGCCAGAATGAACAAAACTGCGACTTCGCGCGAGATGTCGACAGCCACCAGCGCGCCGACAAAAGCTCCGGCCACGACCAGGCAGACCAGCAGCGCGCCGAGGCCGGCGGATAGCATCGCGAAGTAGATCAGCCTGATCCGGCGCGCCAGCAATCGAAGCTCGCGCTGGCGCGCGCGCTGTTCATCTGTCTGTTTGTTCTCCGTTGACCCACGCAGCTCTTCTTCCATCAAGCGGCGGCGATCGACATTGCGCCCAAGACGGACGTTGAGTACCGCGATCAGCGTGCCGATCGCGGTCAGCAGGAACACCGGCGCGACGGCAAGCTGAATGACGCGCGTGATGTCTGTGATATTTGATTCCATGGCGGCCCGGGGCAGCAAATCGCCCATGGACAATCTACGCCGGAGCCTTGCTTCCTTCAATGGATTCTTGAACGCAGGACGCATGGTGCAGGCCATCCCTTACAATCGCGGCATGAGGATGCTCCGACTGGTCAAGATTCTGCGCGTCGCGCTCAAATACGGACTCGACGAGTTCCTGCTCGGCCGCGAGCGGTTTCACTGGCTGCGGCCGACCGCGCGCGCGCTCACCTTCTGGCGTGACCTGTCCGCCCCGCGTGCGCAGCGCCTGCGGCTGGCGTTACAAGAGCTCGGGCCGATCTTCGTCAAGTTCGGCCAGATGCTCTCGACACGTCGCGATCTCTTACCCACCGATATCGCCGACGAGCTTGCCGGCCTCCAGGACCGCGTTCCACCGTTTCCCAGCGAGCAAGTCATCGCGACGCTGCAGCGCGTCTACGGCAAGCCCGTAGACAGCGTGTTTCGAACATTCAATCGAACGCCGATGGCGAGCGCCTCGGTCGCGCAAGTGCATCTGGCGACGCTTCCCGACGGAACGCCGGCAGCGGTCAAGGTGCTGCGCCCGAACATCGCGAACACGATCGAAAAAGACCTGGCGCTGATGCAGGCCGGCGCGCTGATGGTCGAGAAGCTCTGGTCCGACGGCAAACGGCTGAAGCCGCGCGAGGTGGTGGCCGAGTTCGACCGCACCATCCACGACGAGCTCGATCTCGCGCGAGAAGCGGCGAACTGCTCGCAGCTCCGACGCAATTTCCTCCACTCATCGCTGCTCCTCGTGCCGGAGGTCTTCTGGGACTGGTGCAACAGCGAAGTGATGGTCATGGAACAGATGGAGGGAACGCCGATTTCCCAGGTGGACAGGCTCGTCGAGCAAGGCATCGACGTCCGGCAGCTCGCGCGCGCCGGCGTCGAGATCTTCTTCACCCAGGTGTTTCGCGACGGCTTCTTCCACGCCGACATGCATCCGGGAAACATATTCGTCGCGATCGACGCAACGAACAAGGGCAAATATATCGCGCTCGACTTCGGCATCATGGGAACGCTGTCGGACACCGACAAAAGCTATCTCGCGCAGAACTTTCTCGCGTTCTTCCGGCGCGACTATCGCCGCGTCGCGACCGCGCACATCGAATCCGGCTGGGTGCCGGCGGATACGCGCGTCGACGAGCTCGAAAGCGAGATCCGCGCGGTCTGCGAACCGATCTTCGATCGGCCGCTCAAGGAGATCTCCCTGGGCAAGGTTCTGGTGCAGCTTTTCAAGGCGTCGCGCCGATTCAACGTCGAGATTCAGCCGCAGCTCGTGCTGCTGCAAAAGACGCTGCTCAATGTCGAGGGCCTGGGCCGACAGCTCGATCCGAACCTCGATCTCTGGGTGACGGCGAAACCCTTTCTCGAGCGGTGGATGCACGATCAGATCGGTTGGCGCGCGTTCGAGCGCCGCTTGCGCGACGAAGCTCCGTTTCTTGTCACGGCGCTGCCGCTGCTGCCGAGGCTGTTGTACAACCGGCTGTCGTCGCCCCCGGCCTCGTCCGACGTCGCATTGAATGAGCTTGCCGCCGCACAGCGCGCGCGGAACCGATGGCTGGCCGTGGTGGTGGCGCTGCTGGCAGGCGCGATTGCGCTGTTGCTGATGCGGCCGTTCTAATCGTCGATTGACCCTCGCTGGGCGCGAAGCCGGGTCAAGCGAGAGCTATTTTCCTGGCCGACCTGCTGCCAGCTCATTCCACACCAACGCGACACCGGGCTGGCGCTTCACCATGCGTCCCAGCGAGTTTTTCTGCGCCGGACTGCGAGCGCATCCCTGCAGGCTGACGAATCCGCGCGTCGTCGTTACCCATACGGCCGTGTTGCGAAACCGCTTGTCGGCCCTGATCGCTTCGACCACCCAATCGTTTATTTCCACGTCGTGTTTGTACGGCCCGCCGCACTCGCAGGTGCCGGCGAGACAGCACGATGTTCCGCGCTCGGCGCGCGAATGCGCCTGCGAGCGCATCTGCTGCTCATCGAGAACGGGCGGCTTGGCGGCGGGACATCCCTCGAAGCCGAAGGTTGCCTGCGCGAACGGATCGAGCAGATACGATGGAGACGTCTGCGCTTCGACATGCAACGCAAGACAAAACATCGCGATGACGAGTGCTGCACGGGGATTCATCGATACACGCGAGTAGTCGATCCGGACTACGAGTGTCGCTCATTTTGCTACAATCCAGCGATCATCAAATAGGCCCGGTTCCGACCGCGATGGCGCTGCTCGAGATCCAGAACGTCAGCCGCCGTTTCGGCGACTTTACCGCGGTCGACCAGGTCAGCATCGCCATCGAGGCGGGGGAATTCTTCACCCTGCTCGGCCCCTCCGGCTGCGGCAAGACGACGCTCCTGCGCATGATCGCAGGTTTCGATCTCCCCGACGGCGGTCGCATTCTTCTCAATGGCGAGGACTTGGCGGAGCGTCCGCCCGAGCAGCGGCCGGTGCGCACCGTCTTCCAGAGCTACGCCCTGTTCCCGCACATGACCGTCGAAGGCAACATCGCATTTCCATTGCAGATGGCAAGGACGCCCACGGCCGAGATCCCCGCCAAGGTGCAGGCGGCGCTCGAGGACGTACGGCTCATCGGCTTCGGTAAGCGCTATCCGCACGAACTTTCCGGCGGCCAGAAGCAGCGTGTCGCCATCGGCCGCGCACTGGTCACCCATCCGACGGTACTGCTCCTCGACGAACCGCTCGCAGCGCTCGACGCCAAGCTGCGCGAGGAAATGCAGATCGAGCTCATCAACCTGCAGAAGGAAGTCGGGATTACGTTCGTCTATGTGACCCACGATCAGACCGAGGCGTTGGCGCTGTCACACCGCATTGCGGTCATGAACAAGGGACGCGTCGAGCAGCTCGATCAGCCATCGAAGATCTACAGCTTTCCGACATCGCGCTTTGTCGCGGACTTTATTGGCACGTGCAACCTGCTGGAAGGCCCGGTCACTTCGAGCCGCGGAGGCACAGTGTCCATCGACGTAAAAGGCCTGGGCCCGGTTCGAGTAGCGACCAGCGTGGCGGGCGCCGCGGGCAGGAGCGGCGCGATCGCGCTGCGACCGGAAAAGATTCGCATCGCCGCCTCGACACCGCAGCGCGAGTCCGGCAGTGGACCCGACGCCACGACCGACAACCATTTCCGCGGCACGGTGACCGATTACCTGTATCTCGGCGACGTCACTGTATACATCGTCAGCACGCCGCAGGGTTGCAAGCTCGAGACACTGCTTGCCAATTCCGGCGCGGGCCGAACCAAATTCTTCGAAGTCGGCGACGCCGTCGAGCTGAGCTGGAGCGACGACGCCGGACACTTTATCGCCTCATGAAACTTGTGACCGCGCGCTCGAGAGAACGTTTCGGCAAGTGGCTGGTCAGCGCACCGCCGCTTGCCTACCTGTTGTTCTTTTTCGCGATCCCGACGCTCATCATGGTGCTGGCGTCGTTTCGCACGCCGGGCGAGTTTGGCGGTTTGGCCCCTCTGGTCGAGGACGGAAAGCTCGACCTCAATCTCGACAGCTACGTCAGGTTCTTCACCGAGTCGGTGTACGCGCAGATATTCGTCAAATCGGTCTGGTACGCGCTGCTGACCACGCTTTTCTGCCTTCTGCTCGCGTACCCGCTGGCGGCACTGATCGCGAAAAGCCCGAAGAAGTATCGCGATCTGCTGCTGCTGCTCGTGATTCTTCCTTTCTGGAGCAACTTCCTGATTCGCGTGTAGGCCTGGATGATCATCCTCGGCCCGAACGCGGCGATGGCGCGAGCCGTCAATGGCGTGCTCGCGTGGTTCGGGCACGAGCCGGTGCCGCTGCTTTTCAGTTCCTTCGCGGTGCTCATCTGCCTGGTGTACGTGCACCTGCCGTTCATGGTGCTGCCGCTGTACGCCAACCTGGAAAAACACGATCAGGCGTTGCTCGACGCGGCGCAGGATCTGGGAGCGCGTGGGTGGCAGCGCTTCTGGCGCATCCTCTTTCCGCTGTCGCTGCCGGGCGTCTATGCGGGTGCGGCGCTGGTTTTCATTCCGGCGCTCGGGATCTTCGCGATTCCCGACATCCTGGGCGGACCCGAGGACAGCCTGATCGGCAATGTCATCAAGCAGCAGTTTCTCGAGACGCGCGACTGGCCGTTCGGCAGCGTGCTCTCAATCGTGCTGACGGTCGCCGCACTACTGCTGGCCGGCCTGGCGGCGTGGGTCGGCCGTTCGCAGCTCGGCACGCCCTCGAGCGCGGCGCCTGGCCGTGCGTAAACGACCCATCGCCTTGTGGCTCGCCGCCGGCGCGGGCTACGCCTTTCTGTACGTGCCGCTTATTATCGTCGTTGTCTATTCGTTCAACAATTCGCGGCTCAACGCCGAGTGGGTCGGATTCACTCTCGATTGGTACGACAAGCTTTTTCACAACGAGGAGATGCTGACCGCTGCCGGCAATTCGCTCATCATCGCGCTGGTGGCGAGCCTCGTGTCGACCGTGCTGGGTACAATGGCTGGCGTGGCGATGTATCGCTACAAGTCGCGACTGCTGCCGATCCTGGTGCTGACGCCGATCGCGATTCCCGAAATTCTGATGGGCGTTTCCCTGCTCATATTCTTCGTCCTGCTGAATTTCACCCTCGGGCTCGCTTCGGTTGCGCTCGCTCATATCGCGTTTTGCATCGGTTTTGTGGCGATCGTCGTTCGCGCGCGTCTCGCCGGCATGGATGAAAGCCTTACCGAAGCGGCGCGCGATTGCGGCGCGACGCCGTGGGAGGCCTTTCGTCACATCACGCTGCCGCTGATCATGCCCGGCGTCATTGCCGGCGCGCTGATGGCGTTCACGCTGTCCATCGACGATTTCGTGATCACTTTCTTCACGGCCGGCGCCGGGACGGTCACGCTGCCACTGCAGATCTACTCGATGATCAAGATTGCGGTTACGCCCGAGGTCAATGCCGTGTCGACCTTGCTGATGCTGCTGACGCTGGCGCTGATCGTCATTGCATCCAGGCTCATGCCCAACCTTCTCAGGTCTGACTGACAGAGGAAAACATGAAACGACTCACCCTGCTCCTGGCTTCAATGCTGCTAGTGCTTCCCGCGGCCGCGAAGGACCAGCTTCATCTTTACAACTGGAACAACTACATCGCGCCCGAGACGGTCAAGCGCTTCGAAGACTCCTGCAAATGCGAAGTGGTCCAGACCTATTACTCGGACAACGAGGAGCTGCTGGCCAAGCTCGCCGCCGGCGCGAAGGGCTATGACATTCTCGTTCCGACGTCGAACGTCATCCAGGCGCTGATCAAGGGCGGTCAGTTGAAGCCGATCGACAAGGCACAACTGCCCAATCTCAAGAACATCGACCCGGCGTATCTGAACACTCCGTTCGACCCGGAGAACAAGTACTCGGTGCCGTATGCGATGTCGCTGACGATCATCGGATACAACGACCAGAAGATCAAGGAGCTTGGATTGCCGACCGATACCTGGGCGGTGGTCTTCGAGCCGAAGTATCTGGAGAAGATCAAAGGACGAGTCACCGTGCTCGACAGCGCCAGCGAGCTTTTCGCGGCCGCGCTCAAGTACCTCGGGTATTCGGCCAACGACGCCGACGAAGCGCATTGGAAGCAGGCCGCGGACCTGATCAAGAAAGCAAAGCCGTACTGGGCGGCATTCAACGCCTCGTCGTATATCAAGGAGCTGACCGTCGGCAACATCTGGCTCGTGCACGGGTACTCCAACGATATCTTCCAGGCGAATCTCGACGCGCAGGCCGCCAAGCGGCCGTTCCATATCCTGCATGGTCTACCCAAGGAAGGTGCGGTGCTGGCCGTCGACAATATGGTCATTCACAAGGACGCACCGCGACCGGACCTCGCCCACAAGTTCATGAACTTCATGCTCGAGGGCAGGAACTCGGCCGAGCTCACCAACCTGATCGGCTCCGGCAACCCCAACATGGACGCGTTGAAATACATCAAGCCCGACATCCAGAAAAATCCGGCGATTTTCCCGGACAAGGCGATGGCTTCGAAGCTCGAGCAATTAAAGGACCTCACGACCGCGCAGCGACGGGTGCGCAACAGGATGTGGACCGAAATCAAGGCGGGGCGGTAGAAGCGATGATCGCTCGCCGCTGACGCGCCGCGAGACGCCGTTAACGCAATCGGGCACGCGTGACCTCTATCGTCGTGAAGCCGCTTACGCCCGCGCTCGGCGAAGACTTCCTGCGCTTCTTCGATCACGAGCAGGGCGCCGCGTTTGCGGACAATCCGGAGTGGGCCAAGTGCTACTGTCACTTCTACCATGTCCCGCGCGCGATCGACTGGCCTTCCCTGACAGCTCCGCAGAATCGCACGGCCATGCATGCGCGCATCGAGGTCGGCGCGACGGAGGGATTCCTCGCCTTTGACGGCGCGGAAGTGGTCGGCTGGCTCAACGCACAGCCTAGGCACGCGCTGCCGCACTGCTTCGACCGGATGCGCATCGAACCGACGCCTTTGGCGTGCGAAGCATTCGAGGCCGCGGTCATCGTCTGCTTCGTGGTCGCTCCGCAACGGCGGCGGCAAGGTATTTCGCGTGCGCTCCTCGCCGAAGCGCTCGCGTCGTTCGCTTCCCGCGGATTCAAGGTGGTCGACGCATTCCCGTTCAAGTCAGGCGCGAGCATTCTCGCCGCGGATCACTACCACGGTTCGCTGTCCTTATTTCTCGACCAGGGGTTCTCGGTGCTGCGTGAAGACGAAACGATGACCGCGGTG
>ODAK010005217.1_pt1 | contig 13214 bp, 12 predicted proteins | sample 1539591 | NCBI WGS metagenome assembly ODAK01 (sample SAMEA3539303, study PRJEB22396) | soil metagenome | biome: tundra; feature: field; material: soil | place: USA | collected 2010-05 | depth 0.15 m | reverse complement strand
CCCCGTCGGTGGAGACGACGGCCTGCACCGGTCCTCCGCTCGCTTCTGCGGCCACGGCGAGCGCCTCGAGGCGATCGAGCTGCTCGTCGGTGATGCTTTCGGTGTCGATGGCGACGAAGGTCTCCGAGCGGCCGGATTCGACCACGTCCGCGCCGAGCTCGCGCAGCGTGCGGGCCAGGAGGTCGCGGCCGACGGCCGAGTGCTGGTAAACGACGACGCGCTGTCCCGACAGGCCGTTGCGGGGAAAGCCCGACACATAGCGCTCGACGTAGCCATCCTCGGCGGCGCGATCGACGGGCGGCATCGGCAGGGGCTTCTTCAGCATCCCGAATCGGTCGAACGCCGAGCTCTCGACCGTGCGACCGTATTCTTCGATCCGCAGGAGCTCGACCTCGCGCGCGATGCCCGCTTCGTCCGACTTCAGGATCTCGCCGCGACTCTTGTTGAGTTTGATCCCGTTGCGGTCGAAGGGAATGTGGCTCCCGCTCACCACGACGCCCGCGCGCCCGGTGCGGATGGCCCGATAGAGCAGCGCGGGGGTCGGGATCTTGCCCGCGTATTCCACGAGGCAGCCGGCGTCGAGAACGGCGTGCAAGGTCGCGACGAGAATGCGGTCCGTGCTGGGGCGCAAGTCGCCGGCGATGACGACGGTGCTTCCCGCGACGATGTCGCCCGAGGCCAGCATGTAGCGGAGCGCCGCCTTGACGTTGATGTAGGCCTCGAGGTCGGTGATGTCTTTCACCAGGCCCCGGAGCCCGCTCGTCCCGAACGCGAGCGCCACCGGCGTGTAGGCGAGAAATGAAGGTGGGGCTCCCAACGGCTCATCCGGCGGCATCAGGCGTTCATACCGCCGCAAGCCGCGAAAGTCTTGGTTGTCGCGGCGCCGCCCGCCCGCTTCATTTCACTTCGGGGGCGGCCACCAGCTCGTCGAGGTTCGGCTGAAGGGTGATCTCGATGCGACGGTTCTTGGCGCGCCCGTCCGCGACGTCGTTGCCCGCAATCGGGTCGAATTCGCCGTACCCGGCCGCCGACACGCCCCGCGGGTCGACCCCACGAGCCACGAGCAGCTTCACCACCTCGACGGCGCGAGACGTCGAGAGCTCCCAGTTCGACGGGAAACGGGCGTTCTGGATGGGTACGTTGTCCGTGTTGCCGGCCACCTGGAAATTCCTGCCCTTCACGGTCTTCAAGACCTGGGCGACCTGGGTCACCGCGTCCTTGCCCGCCGGTTTGAGGCTGGTCTGGCCCGAGTCGAACAGCACGTCGTTCGGGAGCTGGAGCACGAGCCGGCCGTTTCGCGTCGCAATCTTGAGCTGTCCCGCGTCGATCATCGACTTGAACTTCTGGACGAACTGCTGAAAGAGCTGGGCGCGCGCTTCGGCCGCGGCCTGCGCCTTGCGCAGTTCTTCGAGGCGGGCCTTGGTGTCGTCGAGCGCCTTCGTCAGCGTGCCCTTCTCCTGGAGCATGCTGTCGACGTTCTTGCCGAGGCGCTCGAGCGCGGCCCGGAGCTTGGCGTTGATGGTGGTGGCTTCGTCGAGCTGCGCCTGGAGATTGTGATCGCTGGTCGTGAGGTTGCTGAGTTTCTGTTCGCGGTCTTGAACTTGGGCCTGGGCGTCGGCGAGATCCTGCTGCAGCTTCGCGATCGTGGCCGCATCGGCCTTTTCCCGGTCGGCGCTGGCGGCCAGCTGCGCGTGGGCGCTCTGCGCGTCGGCGACCGCGCCGTCGTATGTGTTTTTCGAGACGCACGCGGTTGAACCGAACGTGACCACAATCGCGATGGCGATGAGCGACGTGCGTGACACAAGCGAAAGCGAAACACGAGGCCGTCGTTCCATGGACGTCTTCAATAGCGCAGCGCCCCGACGAACGGCACGTGATCCCGGCAGGGACGCCCGAGGTGCGGCGTTGACGAGCGTCAATCGTACCGCCACACTCTCCTACCCATGGACGTCAAGGCTGCCGGCACCAAAGCAAAGAAGATCGGGATCCGTATCGCGATCGCATTGCCCATCGTCATCGTCGTCGGCCTGGTAGCTTACACCTTCGCGACGCTGAATTTCGCGTACTCGGCGGGCGAGCGGGTGGGCTTCGTGCAGAAGATGTCGAAGAAGGGGTGGATCTGTCACACGAACGAGGGCGAGCTCGCCATGGTCAACATGGCGGGGCAGCAGCCGGAGATGTTCTTTTTCACCGTTCGCGACGACGCGGTCATGAAGAAGATCGAATCGTTCGAAGGGCATCGCGTCTCGCTCAGCTACGAGGAGCATCGCGGCGTTCCGTCGAGCTGCTTCGGCGATACGTCGTACTTCGTCGTCGACGCGCGGAAGGTCGAGTAGAACTCATCTCATAACCGGCCGATAGCTTCGCGATGACGGCGTCGGGGGTCGTCGCCGTACAGGAGTACGACTCCTCGCCCCGCCACCGTCATCGCTCGCTCTCGACCGATTCTGAGACGAGTTCTCAGCTTTCTAGGATGCTCGCGGCATCGCGCGCACGGGCCGGATCTCGATGGAGCCGTCGCGCGCATTGGGGATCCGGGCGGCGACGCGGATCGCCTCGTCGAGGTCCTTCGCTTCGACGAGATAGTAACCGCCCAGCTGCTCCTTCGTCTCGGCGAAGGGACCGTCGGTCGTCACGGTCTTGCCTTCGCGTACGCGAACGGTCGTTGCCGTCCGCGTCGGTTGGAGGGCGTCGCCGGCGCGGAATTGACCGCTCTTGACGATCCCCTGAGTGAACTCGCCGTACTCTTTCATCATCGTCTCGACGTCCGACGGCGCTGACTTCTCGGCGAGCTTTTCGTCTCTGTAGATCAGCAGCAGGTATTGCATGGGGTGACCTCCTTGGTCTCGTGGATCATCGAACGAGGCGGCTCCTGATCGACAGACCGAGTGCGCTATTTTTCGGGACCGTCGTTTTCTCGCAGCCGCGCCTCGAGAAAGCGACGCTCGGCCTCGTTCGTGGCCAGCCCCAGAGCGCGCAGGTAGGCGGCGCGTGCGTCGTCGCGCCTCCCGAGCCGCCTCAGCAGGTCGGCGCGCGCTGCCGCCACGAGGTGATAACCCGCGAGCTCGCCGCGCGCCTCGAGGCGCTCGATGAGCTCGAGCCCACGCTGGGGTCCGTCGGCCATGGCGACGGCGACGGCGCGGTTCAACTCGACGATGGGCGTCGGCTGCGCGCCGTAGAGAATCCCGTAGAGGGCAGCGATCTGCGGCCAATCGGTGTCCGCGGCACGCGTCGCCTCGGCGTGCAGCGCCGCGATGGCCGCCTGAAGCGCATAAGGTCCCGGCGGACGGCCGGCGAGCGCCCGTCGCACGAGCTCCGTCCCCTCGGCGATCTGCGTCCGGTCCCAGCGGGAACGATCCTGATCCTCGAGACGGACGAGGGTGCCGTCGGCGTCTTGCCGGGTGTCGCGCCTCGAGTCGTGCAGCAGCATCATCGCGAGCAGACCGCGCGGTTCGCTGTGATCGCTCAGAAAGTCGACCAGGAGGCGGCCGAGCCGAATCGCTTCCGAGCACAGGTCTCGCCGAACGAGGGCGTCGCCGAAGGTCGCCGTATAGCCCTCGTTGAAGACCAGATACACCGCCGCCATGACGCCTTCGAGGCGCTCTTCGAGCGCGTCGTCCGCGGGAACCTCGTAGGGGATGCCGGCGTCGCGAATCTTGGCTTTCGCGCGGACGAGACGCTGCGCCATCGTGGCGGGCGGTACGAGGAAGGCCCGCGCGATCTCCTCGGTCGAGAGTCCCGACAGCGTTCGTAGCGTGAGCGCGACCTGGACTTCGGCAGCGAGCGCGGGATGACAGCACGTGAACAGCAGCCGAAGCGGATCTTCGGGGGCGGGTCCGTCGCTCCGGTCGGCCTCGAGGTCGACGAGCACGCGGCTCCGGTCGACCTCGAGTTCTCGCCGCCGGACACGGTCGATCGCCTTGTGCCGCGCGGTGCCGAAGATCCAGGCGGCCGGACTCTCCGGCTCTCCGTCGCGCCATTGATCCACAGCCGCCGCGAAGGCATCTTGGAGGGCGTCTTCCGCGAGCTGAACGTCGCGAACGACCCGGATGAGCCCCGCAAGGAGGCGACCGTATTCGTCGCGGTAGAGGCGGTCGATGGGCACGGGGTCCGCTGCATCGTAGCTTTGAGTCGATCTCGGCGCGTGCCACATTGCCGAGGGCGAGGGCCACCCTGTGAAGTATCGCGAATACGCTCCGGCTCCCGCACTCCGCGCGCACGTCGCTTGTTATTGGAGCCTTGAGGCCGCCGATTCGTCTGGGCACCGCGTCCTGCCCGACGGCTGTATGGATCTGCTCTTCGACATGTCGGGTTGCGGCGGGGCGTCGCTCGTAGGTGCCATGACGACCGCGATCGTCACACCCCCCGCCGCCCGCGTTACGCTCTTCGGGGTGCGCTTCTTTCCGGGCGAGGCTTTTGCGTTCACCGAAGTGCCGGCCCGCGAAGTGCTGGACGTCGCTGTGCCCCTCACGGAGATCTGGGGCCGACGCGCGGGCGGCCTGGCCGAGCGTGTCGTGGCCCTCACCGACATGGCGGCCCGCGTTCGGTGTCTCGACCAGGCGTTGCTCGCCGCTCGTCCGAGGGCCGCGGACGCGCGCGTGCGGCGCGCGGTCCAGACGCTCCTGCGCGCGCCCGCGCCGGCGGGTGTGGCGGCGCTGGCGAGCGAGGCTGGCGTCAGCGAGCGGCATCTCGAGCGAGCCTTCGTCGAGCGGGTCGGGATGGGTCCTAAGAGGCTCGGTCGAATTGCGCGCCTCCAGAGGCTTCTCGGCCGCATCGCCTGGTGTCCGGCCGATGACGAGGCGCGGCCGTGGGCTACGATCGCGTCCGAATTCGGCTTCGCGGACCAAGCGCACCTGGCCCGCGAAGTGAAGGCGTTGTCGGGCCTCACGCCGACGGCGCTCGCCCGTGAGGGAATGCAGCCCGCATGGACGTGATGTCGGATTCGTTCAATCCGCCCGCCGCCTCCTTCGCTACGACGAGGGAATGACCCCAACGAACGTCACGCCGCTGTACGTCGTCGAACGCATCGAGCCCGCCCTGCCATTCTGGAGGAGTCTGGGTTGGACGAAAGACGTCGAAGTCCTGCACGAGGGTAGGCTCGGGTTCGTGATCCTGTCGAACGGCGGACGCTCGATCATGCTCCAGACCCGCGAGAGTCTCGCGGAGGATCTGCCGGCCGTGCGCGCGATCGGCTCGGCATCGGCCCTCTATGTGGACGTGCCGTCGATCGCCGAGGCCGTCGCCGCGTGCAAGGGCGCGCGCGTGCTCATCCGCGACCGCACCACCTTCTACGGGGCGCGTGAAACCTGGGTCGTCGATCCCGCGGGCGTCGTCGTCGGCTTCGCCGAGCACGAGAAGCCAGTCGCGTGATTGTCGTTGGGGGCAACGGCCCCGCACCGAGCCCCGTAGCCGTCGATCATGCCCCCGGCGCGCGTCGCCACAACTCTCGCTCCCGCATGCCACCCCACCATGCGCCGTGATGCAAGAGGCCCGCCGCGATGTGCTCGGCGACTTCGAGCAAGATCCTCCAAGTCTTCGGGCCCGGGCCCGGTGCTACCCTCGAACGGCACGATGACGGGTCCCGAGTTCGCGCTCTTCGATACGGAAATCGGCCGGTGCGGCGTCGCCTGGAGCGCCGATGGCATCGCGGGTTTGCAGCTGCCCGAGAGCAAAGAACTCCGGACGCGAGCGCGGATCGAAGAGCGATTCCCCGGCGCCCGCGAGAGCCTGCCGCCCCCGGCCATTCGACGGGCGCTCGACGCGATCACCGGTCTTCTGCGCGGCCAGCCGATCGACCTCTCCGACGTTCCCCTCGACCTGAACGCCGTTCCGCCGTTTCACCGCCGCGTGTACGCGATGGCGCGCTCGATTCCGCCGGGCGCGACCGTCTCGTACGGCGAGCTCGCCACGCGCCTAGGCGCTCCTGGATCGGCCCGGGCGGTCGGACAGGCCCTGGGCCGAAACCCGTTCGCGATCATCGTGCCATGCCATCGCGTGCTCGCGGCGGGGGGCCGCGTCGGGGGCTTCACGGCCAGCGGTGGCGTCACGACCAAGCTCCGACTCCTCTCCATCGAAGGCGCGAACGACGGCGCCGTCGCGGGGCTCGCCGATGGGGGAGGCGCGTTCGGCTTCGATCCGGCGGTCGCGCTCGCGCATGTAGGTTCAACCGACGCCGTCCTGGGTCGCCTGATCGATACGGTCGGCCCGTTCCGGATGCGCCTCAAGAAGACCTCGAATCTGTTCGTCGCGCTCGCCGAGGCCATCGTCTATCAACAGCTCAACGGCCGCGCCGCGGCGACGATCTACGCCCGCGTCTGCGCGCTCTTTCCTCGCGCCGCCGCGGGTCCGACGCCGAAGCACATCCTCCGCGCGTCCGACGAGAGGCTCCGCGGGGCTGGCCTCTCACGCGCGAAGCTGCTCTCGCTTCGCGATCTCGCGAAAAAGACAGTCGATGGCGAGCTGCCCACGCTCGACGAAGTCCACGCGATGACCGACGAGGAGATCATCGAGAGGCTGACGGTCGTTCGAGGCATCGGACGATGGACGGTCGAGATGCTGCTGATGTTTCGTCTCGGGCGACCGGACGTGCTCCCAGTCGACGACTACGGGATCCGCAAAGGCTACGCGAACGCGTTCGCGAAGCGCGACATGCCCGCCCCCAAGGCGCTGGCGAAGATCGGTGCTCGCTGGAAGCCTTATCGCACGCTCGTCAGTTGGTACTTGTGGCGCGCGGCGGAGCTCGGCAAGAAGTGATGGCGCTCGAGGTGCAGACCCCGCTCGTCTCGTTTGCGGAGTACCGGTGCACCGCCGGCCCCCACGACGCGCCGTTCGTCGAGCAGCACAGCGGGTTTTCGGTCTCGTACGTGCGAAAAGGCACGTTCGGGTACCGGGTCCGAGGTCGCTCGTTCGATCTGGTCAGCGGGTCCGTTCTCGTCGGCTATCCCGGTGACGAGTACGTGTGCACCCACGAGCACGCCTTCGGCGACGAGTGTCTTTGCTTCCATCTCTCGGCCGAGTTCGTCGAGGGCCTGGGCAGCCGCGCCGAGCATGCGGCCGCGTGGCGCGCCGGGAGCCTGCCGCCGGTGTCCGAGCTGATGATCCTCGGCGAGCTCGCGCAGGCGGCCCTCGACGGTCGGAGCGACATCGGCCTCGACGAGGTGGGAATGGCCCTGGCCGGACGGTTCGTCGCGCTGGCCTCCGGACGGAAGGGCGCCGCGCTCGTGGCGCGTGCTCCCGACCGTCGTCGCGTCGTCGACGCGGCGCTCTGGATCGACGCGCACTCGCACGAGCCGCTCAATCTCGAGGTGGCGGCGCGAGGCGCGGGCCTCAGTGCGTTCCACTTTTTGCGCTTGTTCGCCCGCGTCCTCGGGGTCACCCCTCATCAGTACGTGGTGCGCGCTCGCGGCTCCGCCGTGCGGCGAATCTCCTGGCCGGCACCGCACGGCCCGTCACGGACATCGCGCTCGAAGTCGGCTTCGGTGACCTCTCCAACTTCGTACGCACGTTTCGTCGCGCGGCCGGGCTGGCACCGCGCCGTTTTCGGCAAGCGGCGCGCGGAGATCGCGGGCTTCAGCTCGAGGTCTTGAGGCCGCTCGACGTTCCCACGGGGTCCTGCAAGTAGCGCGTGAGCGGGTTGTCCTTGCGCCAGATGACGGCGTCCATGAAGTAGTGGTGCAAGTTCACGATCGAGAAGAGAGCCGCGAAATACGGCGTCGGTCCGAGGGGAAGGGGAGCGCCGCGCGGCGGCCGGAGCCAATCGTCGAGCACCGTGGGCGCCCCGTGGAAGAAGAGCCAGCCGAGGGCCAGCGCCGATACGGCGAGCATCCCGAGCCGAACGCTCGCAGACGTCTCGAACCAGGGCGGCCCTTCGCGCTCGCGGGCCTCGTTCTTCTTCATGAGCCAAACGATGTAGAGGTACTGCACGGAGTGCAGCGCCGGGATCACGTAGGCGACGAGCGCATCGATGCTCGAGTAAATCGACCAGGACCAGACGCTGCAAAGAAGCGCCACGAGCGGCGTGAACAGCGGGAGGCGGCCTTCTCGGCGCCACTTCCGGGCGAGGACCCACACGAGCGGCAACGCGGTCGCCAGGAAGACGACGTGCGTGACGTGTTCGAGCCCGACCGAATGCGCGATGGTCGTGTACACCACGCCCTTCTCCTCGACCTCGGTTCCCGCATCGGCCGGACTGGCCCACGCGTAGGCCCAGCCCGCGAGGCAGTGCGCGAGGATTGCGAGGCGCTCGGCGGAACTGAAGCGAACCCCCCGCCGCGCGGCGAGGACCGTCATGACGCCGAACCCCTGTTTCACGTAGTGCCAGCCGACGAGGAGGAACATCAGCTGGATCATCAGCGCCAACGAGGACGCCGAGCGCGTCGCGATCGCTGCGACGGCCCACCCCACGAGCGCGAGCGGAGCCGCCACGCCGGCCGCGATGTAACGAGCGCGCCGGCGCGGCGCCTGCCCTTCGCCGAAGAGCTTCCTCCCGATGTCCCTGTAGAAGAGGACGTACGTGACGGCGAAGTGCGGGTCGTTGATGGCGTGCGCCGCATAGAACATCGTGAAGCCGACCGCGAACTCGGACGAGTCGACGCCGAGCGTTCGCCTGAGGATCCAGGCCACCGCAAAAAGGACGGGCGTGAGGCCGCCAACCAGGAAGAACTCGGTGAAGCGTCCCGGGACGCTTCGCGTGCCGAGCCGTTCGAAGGGCTCCGCATGCGCCATGGGAAGGCTGGTCATGGGACGCTGGTGTGCGAGAACGAGGCGATGGTACGGCATGCTTCGGCCCGGGGCGATCGCGCAGGCCGAGGGAAGCGCGGGGATGCGTTTCGCCCTATACGAGCCCCGTGGTTTTACGACCTTCGCTTCCCGACGTCTTGCCGATCGATCCCGCACGAGGCCCCGTGGAGGGAACCGCGCGGCCGCCGGGATCGAAGAGCTACACGAACCGCGCGCTCGTTCTCGCGGCGCTTGCTCGCGGCCGATCGTCGATCGAGGGGGCCCTCTTCAGCGACGACACGCTGCACATGGCAAAGAGCCTCTCGGCGCTCGGTATCGGCGTCGAGGCCGATGAGGCCAGGGCACGCTTCGACGTCGAGGGTTGCGCGGGCAAGCTGTCGGTCGCCCGCGCGTCGGTCTTCGTCGGAAATTCCGGGACCACGGCCCGCTTCCTCACGCCCGTGATGGCGCTCGGGATGGGCGTGTACGATCTCGAGGGGGACGAGGCGATGGCCAAGCGGCCGATCCAACCCCTTCTCGACGCTCTCGTGGGGATGGGCGTTCGTGCGACGAGCGTCCGGTCCAACGGGTGCCCGCCCGTTCGCGTCGAGTCGTCGGGGCTCGAGGGGGGGGCGGTCCGCATGGCCGGAGGCATCAGCAGTCAGTATTTCAGCGCGCTGCTCATGGTCGCGCCTTGCACGCGCCGTGGTCTCCGGCTCGAGGTCGAGGGAGACCTCGTGTCGAAGCCGTACATCGAGGTGACCGCCCAGGCGATGCAAGCGTTCGGCGTGACGTTCCGGAACGAAGCGTTCGCCCGGTTCGAGGTCGAGCCCGGCACCTACCGGGCGACCGCGTACACGGTCGAACCGGACGCCTCAGCGGCGTCGTACTTCTTCGCGGCTGCCGCGATCACTCGCGGCCGTGTCGTCGTCCCGGGTCTGGGCGCACGTTCGCTGCAGGGCGACCTGGGGTTCGTGCGGCTCCTCGAGCGAATGGGTTGTCGTGTGTGTCAAACGGAGACGGAGACCGAAGTCATCGGCCCCGAGAAATTGAGGGGCATCGAGGCCGACATGTCGAACCTGTCGGACACGGCGCAGACGCTCGCCGCGATCGCGCCGTTCGCCGTCGGGCCGACGCGCGTCACCGGCATCGGGTTCATCCGTCGCAAAGAGACCAACCGCGTCGCCGCCGTCGTGACCGAACTGAGACGTATGGGGATCCGCGCCGAAGAAGAGGATGACGGGTTCGTGGTCCACCCCGGAACGCCGCGGCCGGCCGACGTCGAGACCTACGACGACCACCGGATGGCGATGAGCTTCGCGATCACGGGACTCGCTGCGCCCGGGATCCGGATCCGAAATCCGTCGTGCGTCTCAAAGACGTTTCCTCGCTTCTTCGACGTCCTGGCAAGCCTTCGCTCGATCGGAGCGCCCGACGCTGCTGGCCCGCCCTGAGTGGGCGCTGGCCGGAAATGACCATTCATTGTCCGGCAGGAGAGGTACCGGCATCCCCCTTCGTCGTTCAGCATGCGTCGTCACCATGCGAAGCGTGAAGACCGATTCGAAAGCGGGTTTGTTCGACGCGAAGCGCCCGACTGCCTGGGTGCTCGCATCCATCGCGTGCGCCGCGATCGCGGCAGCCACGGGCGTCGGCGGATGCGCGGCCGGCGACACGCCGACCACCACGGGCGGGTTTTCGGGGTCCAAGGTGAGCTCGTCGTCGAGCGGAGCCAGCACGAGCGGCACGAGCTCGAGCGGCAGCGGCTCGAACATCAGTAGCTCCAGCGGGGGCTCCGATGTCCCGGATCCGGGCACGTCCAGCTCGGACGATTCCTCGGTGTCGTCGGACGACGCCTCCGTCGCATCGGACGACGCCTCCGCGGACCAGGATACCGGGGCAGCCTCGTCGAGTTCGGGCTCGAGCAGCGGCTTCATGTTGCCGCCGTTCACCTTGCCCGACAGTGGAGGTGCGAGCTCCGACGATGGCGGCCCGAACTCGTGCACGTCGAAGATCTGCATCGACCCGGTCTTCGATTGCCCTCTTCAGGGTTGCTTCAACGGGTGCGTGAACCTTCACTGCATGTGACGTTCCGGATCGTCCGGCGCATGTAGTCCGAAGAGCGAGAAATCGGCCCGTTCAGGCGGGCGAGGTTCCGCGGCGCTCGCAGGTGCCCGTAGTCTGGGACGATGGGGCGACTGGCTGCCAAGAACCCCGCCGAGTGGGTTGGTACCGATCGCTACGAAGTCGTCGGTTGCCTCGGACAGGGCGGCATGGGCGTCGTCTACGAGGTGTTCGATCGCGAACGCCGGCAGCTCGTCGCGCTGAAGAAGCTCCTCCGGTACGACCCCGCCGCGCTCTACCTCTTCAAACAAGAGTTTCGGACGCTGGCAGACGTGCGCCACACGAACCTCGTGCATCTTTACGAGCTCGTCGTGGGGGACGGCGACACCGCGTTCTTCACGATGGAGCTCGTGCGTGGCGCCGACTTTCACCAGTACGCCCGGAGCGTGATTCCGAAGGTCTCGTCGAATCCTCCGGAGACCGTCGTTTCTCTCAAGCCCGGTCGACCGGACCGCGAGACGGTTCGTCCCCCGGGCGCCGACGCGCGAAAGGGCAAGACGCCGATCCCGTTGCGATCGGCCGCCGACGTCGATCGCTTGCGGCCCGCGCTGAGGCAGCTCGTCGAAGGGATTCACGCCTTGCACCTGGCGGGCAAACTTCACCGCGACGTGAAGCCCTCGAACGTGCTCGTCACGGCCGAGGGGCGCGTCATGCTCCTCGACTTCGGCGTGGCCACCGAACTGCGTGGCCGCGCGGGCGAGGCGGCGGGCGGTAGCGGCGAGGTCGTCGGGACCGCGCGCTACATGGCGCCGGAACAGGCGGGAGACGAAGCGCGCACGCCGGCATCCGATTGGTACAGCGTCGGCGTGATGCTCTACGAGGCCCTCGTGGGGCGCGCGCCGTTCGTCGGCTCGACCGTCGACGTTCTGACGAGGAAGAGCCTGATGGACGCGACCCCGCCGGCCGATGTCGTCGATGGCGTCCCCTCGGACCTCGACGCCCTTTGCCGCGCGCTCCTCCATCGGGATCCCGCGATGCGCCCCGAGGGCGCCGAGATTCTCCGCCGCCTCGGCGTCACGAGGAGCTCGGCGCCCCCGCCGCAACTGGCGACCCGTGAGACGGACGCCGCGTTCATCGGCAGGACGGCGGAGCTCGAGACGTTGCGAGCGGCCTTCGATGCGACTCGCTCGGGTCGCTCCGTGACCGTTCGCGTCGGCGGCGCGTCGGGCATGGGTAAGTCCACTCTCGTTCATCACTTCCTCGACGGCGTTGCGACGCGCGGCGAGGCCGTCGTCCTGCGAGGTCGGGCCTACGAGCGCGAGGCGGTCCCCTACAAGGCGGTCGACACGCTGATCGACTCGCTGAGCCGTCACCTCCTCCGTCTGACGGAAGACGACGTGCCGCTGTCTCTGCCCGCGGATGCCTGGCTGATCGCGCGCCTCTTCCCGGTCCTCGGACGCGTACGGGCCTTCGGCGCCCTGACCGCGCAGTCGATCGACGACCCGCGGGACGTACGCCATCGCGCGTTCGCGGCGTTGCGCCAGTTGCTCGCTGGGCTCGCGCTCCGGCAGCCGATCGTTCTCTTCGTCGACGACGCCCAGTGGGGCGACGTCGACAGCGCGGCGTTGCTGCTCGACCTCCTCCGGCCGCCCGACGCGCCCCCGATGATGATCGTGATGACGTATCGCGACGACGAAGCGCAGGCGAGCCCGTTCCTGACGGAGCTCCGTGACCGATGGCCGGCGGAGGCGGATGTACGCGACGTCCACGTGGCGCCCCTCGCCATCGACGACGCTCGCTTGCTGGCCGTCACGCTCCTGACGCTTCGGACGAGGGCCCGATGAGGACCGCGCGAGCGGTCGCGCGCGAGTCGCGGGGGAGCCCGTTTCTCGTCGAGGAGCTCGTGCGGAGCAATCGAGGCGCGACGTCCGCGACGGGGGCCACGCTGGCCGTTCTCACCCTCGACCAGATGATCGCCGAGCGCCTCGAACGGCTGCCTGACGTGGCGCGCAAGCTCGTCGAGGTCCTGGCCGTCGGGGGCCGCCCTTTGCCGGTCTCGGTCGTCGCCGCAGCGGCCGGTGCCGAAGAAGCCATCAACGAGACCGTGGGCCTGCTGAGTGCGCGTCGCTTCTTGCGAACCGGACTCCGCGATGGCCGCGACATCGTCGAGACCACGCACGATCGGATCCGCGAGACCATCGCCGCTCAGCTGTCCGAAGCCACGTTGCGCTCGCACCACGCTCGGCTCGCGCAGGCGCTCGAGGGCGCCGTGAACGGGGGCGCGGATCCCGAGTCGATCGCCGTCCACTGGCTCGGAGCGGGCGATCCCGAGCGAGCGGCGCGCTTTGCCTACGGGGCTGCCGAGCAGGCCGTCGCGAAGTTTGCGTTCGACCAGGCGGCCCGGCTCTTCCGGTTCACGCTCGAGCACGGACCGG
>ODAK010005216.1_pt1 | contig 13214 bp, 17 predicted proteins | sample 1539591 | NCBI WGS metagenome assembly ODAK01 (sample SAMEA3539303, study PRJEB22396) | soil metagenome | biome: tundra; feature: field; material: soil | place: USA | collected 2010-05 | depth 0.15 m | reverse complement strand
GAAGCCACCGTCGCCGCATTCACCGCCCGCCTGCGCGACGCCGTCGAAATCGACGTCATCCGCGCCGATCTGCTCGACGCGGTCAACCGCGCCGTCCAACCCACCCACGCCTCGATCTGGATCAAGCCGTGAGCCGATGACCGAGCCGCGCCGGTTCCTGTTCGTCCTCTGGGAGGGCGGCGGCAACGTGCCGCCGCAACTCGGGCTCGCCGCGGGCCTGGTCGAGCGCGGCCATGACGTGCGCGTCCTCACCGAGGATTGCCTCGCCGCCGACGTCGCCGCCGCGGGCGCTCGCTTCGAGCCGTTCGTGAATGCCCCGAACCGCGCGAGCCGCGACGAGGACCTGGTCTGCGACTCGCAGGCGCGCACGCCGCTCGGCGCCTTCGGCCGCGCCCGCGACCGCGTGATGATGGGCCCCGCGGTGGCCTACGCGGCAGACACGCGCGCGGCACTCGAGCGCGAGCCGGTCGACGTGCTCGCCACCGACTACATGCTGTTCGGTCCGCCGATCGCCGCCGAGAGCGCGGGCGTGCCGCAGGCGCTGATCGTCCACAACGTCTACATGGTCCCCGAGCCCGGGAAGCCCGCCCCGGGCCCCGGATTCCTCCCGGCGCGTGGTCCGCTCGGGCGCGCCCGCGACCGCGGTGCCAATCGCGCGTTCCTGGCGCTGTTCAACCGCGGCCTGCCGGCGGTCAACCGCGCACGCACGCAGCACGGCCTGCCACCGCTGCGCCACATCGTCGATCAGCTCGACCACGTCGAGCGCGTGCTCGTCCTGACCAGCGCGAGCTTCGACTTCCACGGTGACAGCCATCCGCAGCATGTGCACTACGTCGGTCCGGTTCTCACCGATCCCCAGTGGCTCGATGAATGGCGCGCACCCTGGCCCCAGGACGACGCCCGCCCGCTCGTCGTCGTCAGCCTGAGCTCCACCTACATGGCCCAGGAGCGCGTACTGGGACGCGCGATCGAGGGTCTCGGCCGGCTCGACGCGCGCGTGCTCGTGACCACCGGTCCGGCGATCGACCCGGCATCGCTGCCGGCGCCGGCCAACACGGCCGTGCTTCGCAGCGCCCCGCACGCCAAGCTGTTCCCCGAGGCGGCGGCCGTGGTCACGCACGCCGGCATGGGCACCGTGACTCGCGCGCTGGCCGCGAGCGTCCCGCTCGTCTGTCTACCGATGGGCCGCGACCAGCTCGACGTCGCCGCGCGCGTCGTCCACGCGGGCGCCGGGGTGCGACTGCGACCGGGTGCGAAGCCGGCCGCGATCACCGCGGCCGTCGGGCGAGTGATCGGCGAGCCCGGCTTCCGGATCGCCGCCGGACACATCGGCGCTCAGCTGGTCGCCGACGCTGAAGCGCGGCGCGGAATCGCCGAGCTCGAGTCGCTCGCGTCTCGCGAGCCTGTGAACGCCTGAGCCGCAAACCGGCCGCGGCCACGGCGCCACCGGCGGCAGGACCCGGCAGCGTGGCCGCGAACAAGATAGGAGATGGCGCAGCTGCCCCAGCATCCGAAGCCGCCCAAGCTGGCCAACGAACGCACCAGCCTCAACGACAAGGTTGCGAACCACATCGCCACGACGGTCGGCTCGATGTGGATGTTCTACGCCAGCATCGTCGGCTTCGCCGTCTGGATGGCCGGGCTCGGGGTCACGATCGCCGGCGACCATTACCCGTTCAACCTGATGCTGCTCGCCGTCGGCGGCATCATGCAGTGGCTCGCGATGATCGCGATTCTCGTCGCGCAGAACGCGCAGGGAAACGTCCAGGACAAGCAGGTCGAGCACCTGCACGATCTGGGCGTGACGACCCACAAGCTCGTTGTGGAGAACACCGAGCTGACCGAAGCGCTCCACGACCACTTCATCAAGAAGGCCGCCACCTAGCCTCGCTCGCGGGCGCGTCCGGGCGCGAGTGAAGCGCCACGCGTGTATCGTGACCCGATGGACGAAGGCCTCCCGATCGCCTACCTGGTGCTCGACAAGGGCGTCGCCGTGATCGCCTCCGACGGCGAGCAGGTGGGCACCGTGCACCACGTCGTTTCGGCCCCGGAGGAGGACATCTTTCACGGGATCGTGTTCAGCAGTCCCGGCGGTCTGCGCTTCGTCGGCGCGGCGGACGTCCAGTCGCTGCACGAGTTCGGTGTTGACCTGCGCATCGACTCGGCGGCGGCAGCGGCGCTGCCCTCGCCGCACGGCGGCGCCCCGATGTACACCGAGAACCCCGCCTCTCAGCAGACGTGGCGCCACTGGGTGCACCGCCTGACAGGGCGCAACGACTGGACCAAGGAAACCTAGCCGCGGTCGATCCGGCCGGCGCTCGCAGTGAGCGTATGGCGAAAAGACGCGGGGCCGGCCGGTGCGAGCCGACCCCGCGCGCGTGTCTTTCCCCTGGCGTCCGCAGGAGGGGAGAGGGAACCCTGGACGCAGGCTCAGTGGAGCAGACGCAACGTGTTGTCTCCGTCGTCCACGTAGAACACCCCGTTTGTCCCCGGGGCAACGGTGAGGCCGAACAGCGATCCGGCGCCGGTGGCCGAGTCGGCGGTCTTCGCCACCAGCTGGTTCCCGTCGGGCGTCGTCTCGACGATGTTGCCGTCACTCGCGTTTGCGGTGAGGATGTCGTCGTTCGGCGCGATCGTCAGACCCAGGGGGCCGTTCAGCGAGCCGCCCGAGGTGACGGTGAACCCGCCGTTGGGAAGCGGCGCCTGACGGTCCATCGCATCGGGGATCGCGGCGATCCGGTTGCCGAGCGTGTCGGCCACGTAGAGGGTGTCGCGCTCACTGAGCGCCACCCCGGTGGGCCCGATCACGAGCGCGCCCGGGTCCGTGCGCGTCGGAAAGCCCGTGCCGATGACGTCCTCGTCGAACACCCTGGGCGCATGCCCGGGGAAGCTGAACAGCCGGAGGCGCACGACGGTCCCGTTGGGGGCCGCTGTGGCGCCGATGTTGTTGAGCACGTTGCTCACGAACAGCGTGGTGATCGGGCCACGCGTCACCGCGGTCATGTCCCACGGGCCGTCGATCGGCCCGCCGGCGATCGTCTCGACCACGTGGCCGGTGCTGTTGAGAACCAGCAGGCAACCGGCCATCGCCGTGTCCGACATGCCGTCGGCGGTCGGCAGGCTGCCGACGATGACGTAGCCGCTGGGCAGCGCAGCCAACGCCGTGGTCAGGCCGACGCCCCCGGGGCACGGACCGGGCAGGTGAGCCGGGTCGATCGTCGCGAACAGGTGTGCGGTGCCGGCGGGCTGGTTGGCGGTGGCGGGCGAGATCTCGTCGATCGTCGTCCCCGTCCCCTGCAGGTTGCCGGAGTTGTTGAAGTTGCTGATCAACAGCTGTCCCGCCACCAACTGACCGACGCTGCGCGGCACGGTCACGATGCCGTAGGGGTTCACGTCGCCGTTCGCAGGCACCGCCGATGTCAGCGTGGTGACCGTGTTGAACGGTCCGATGAACGCGCTTCGTGCGGCCAGCGCCACGCCCGAGACCGCGAGCAGCGAGGCCGCAGCCAGGCCGAGCAGGACGGCGACCCGAGGTCGAGCGCCACGGCGGCCGCCCGGCCGCTCACCGGCACCGTTGAACGTCGAATGATCCTGGCCAGTCATCCCCAACCCCTTCCGCTCGAGAGACACACCCACCGCTACATCCGTTAGACGCCGGCGGGTGGCCAAACCTTCCCGGGGTGTTGGATGTCAGGTGGGAGCCGGTCGCGGCCTCGGCCAGCCGGTGTCGTCGACCCGAGGCCTACGCGAGCGCGGCCTGTGCTCCTAGCGCAGGGACACGGCGAACGAACGGCGGCGCCGCAACGCCCGGACCGAGCCGATCACTCGGGTTGGTCGAGGTCGACCGGCGGGAGGTCGCGCACCTGGTCCTTGGTCAGGCTGAGCCGGACCCCGTCCTTGACGTTGTTGACGGCGCCGATCGGGATCGCGACCCGCTTCTTGCCCCACAGGTGACCCTCGTCGAGGAGCACGTGTGTCACGTGATGGTCACTGGGATCGATGACCAGCCCCTGGACCTGGCCGATCGGCCCGTCCGTTGCGTGGACGTGCTCGCCGCGGCGCACCTCCACCTCGCCCACGGGCACGCGGTCATAGATGACGGCCTGGGGACCGGCGCCCATGCCGCCCACGTTCATGCCGACCATGCCGATGCCGACGTAGGGCAACGAGAGCATCTGTTCCTGCCCGTAGTTCCAGTCTCCGCTCGCTCCGGGCAGGAACTGTGTCTCCACCGCGGGCTCCAACGCGTCGAACTCGGACCTCGCGCAGCGCAGCCGGATCCCCTCCGCGGTCGGGTCGACGAGCTCGATCGGCACGAGGCGACCGGTCCCCTGGCGATTCCTCGGTTCGACGACGAGGTGCGTGAGCGCGCGGGCGACCGGATCGACGACCACGCGCGTCAGCTCCCCGCAGACGCCGTCACTGCACGCGACCTCGCTGCCAATCGTGAACTCCGCGGTTTCTTCGCTCATGAAGGGGCTCCTCTCGTCCGTCGAGTCTTGCATAACGCGGTGTGGAGCTGCCCTCGACCCCGCCGGGGCAAACGCGGCGCGCCAACGGTCCCGCCAGCCGATCGCCGTCGTCTCGCGCTGTCGCACGTGACCCGGTCGGGTGGTCATAATCGCTACAGAAGGTCCTACCGTCGAGCACAGGGGGCATGCCATGCCGGGACGCGCTTTCTCCAGGCGACTGAGTGCCGCGATCGCCTGCGCCGCGGCCCTGGCCGCGGTCGCCGCCACGACCTCTCCGGCAGCCACGACGGCCAGCACGCCGCGGTGCGCGACATCCGGGCTCGTCATCTGGCTCGAGACCCAGGGCAACGGTGCGCTGGGCAGCATCTACTACAACCTCGACTTCACCAACCTGTCCGGGCACTCCTGCACGCTGCTCGGCTATCCCGGTGTCTCGGCCGTCAACCTCGGCGGCCACACACTCGGCAGCGCGGCCTCCCGCGACAACTTCCACGCACCGGTCGTCGTGACGCTCGCCAGCGGCGCCACCGCGCGGGCCGTGCTGCGGATCGTCGAGGCCGGCAACTTCCCGGCCTCGACCTGCCGCCAGGTGCTCGCTGCCGGGCTGCGCGTCTACCCGCCGAATCAGACCGCGTCGAAGCTGGTCCCGTTCCCATTCTCGGCATGCTCGCGCAGCGGGCCGGTCTATCTGTCGGTGCGGGTCGTGCTGAAGGCGTAGCGACGCGCGGGCGAGCATCGGGGACTGCTCGCCACCGCCTCAGCGCTATGACACCGGAACGGACGACTCCGGCTGATCCGGGTCGAGTTCCGCTGCGCTCGTCGCCGCTGCCCCGCCGTTGCGGCGCAGGAGGTCCTGAAAGAAGCCCTTGCCGAGCACGCTCAGGCAGAGCAGCGAACCGAACAGCACGACCGCGTCGATGCTCTCCCGGCCCTGCTTGGTCCAGTAGTCGTCTTCGAGATTGAGCCACAGCGCGAACTCGTCGAGCGTGAGGGCCGCACCGCTGCCGTAGGCGATCGAGGTGATCCGCGAGGCCTGGCGCTGCTCGTTCGTGCCGATCTCCAGCAGCCACAGGTAGCCGACGGTCAGCAGACTCGTGATGCCGAAGGTCAGGTGGTGAATGTGGCGGCCGCCGGCGGTGATGTTCCGAAACGGTCCGCGGTTGGCCCTGATCGCGTGCGTGATGGCGCGCACCGTCGCGAAGGTGACGAAGAAGGCCCCGGTGGAGAACAGCTGGCGCTCCTTGCGCCGATCGCTGAAGTGCTTCTCATACAGCGCGCGCAGGTCCCGGTCGGCCCACGACCAGCAGAACGACCCTCGCCGACCTCTGGGTGACGGCGGCTGGCCAGCGGTAGCCATACCCCATAGCCTAGCCGCCGCCGCCGTCACTTCTGAGCGGTCGGGGCTGCTCGGCCTCCCGCGACCTGGCCTCTGCAAGCCGGTTGAGACGCCTACCCGAGCGTGACTAGACTGCGTGCGTGCCGATGTTCCTCGTCGTGCTCACCCGTGACGGCCCGCAGTGGTCCCCGTCGCGGCCGCTGGAGGAACAGTCCGACTGGCTCGCGCACGCGGCCTTCATGGACGAGCTCGTCGACACGGGCGTGATCGTCCTGGGCGGGCCGCTCGGCGACGAGCGCCGCGTCGTGCACGCGATCGAGGCGGAGTCGGTCGACGCCGTCCGCGCCACGCTCGCGCGCGATCCGTGGAGCGAGACGCACCTGCGTCTCGCCACGATCGACCCGTGGACGATCCGCCTCGACGGCCGAGCCGCGTAGCCGGGGCTCGCCCGCGCGCTCAGTCGGCGGGACGCTTGAAGATCTGCGCGGTGGCGATCGGGAATCCGGCGGTCTGGTAGCCCTGCGCCGGTGCGACGGTGCTGCGCTCGACGGTGTTGCTGACCAGTTCCCAGCCGTCGGCGCCGAGCTCATTGAGCAGCTCGAACCCGAGGGTGGATGCCTGGCCGCCGTCGTAGCGGCGGGTCTCCACGCCGGAGACGCCCGGTCGCGAGATGTGAAAGGCGCCTTCGAGCGTCCAGGCCTCCGACGCGTCGGCCGGCGGCGTCGCGGTCAGGTTCCACGAAACGACGAGGTACTCCCACCGGGTTCTCATCGCAGCAGCAGAAGTAGGTTGATCGATGCGACGGCGCCGTCTGGCGGCTCCGTGGTCGCCGGTGCTTTCGGAGTAGGCGAGAGCTTGGCTTCCAGCACCTCCCCGACCTTCGGACCTCCCGGCCACACCTCGCGCTTCATGTTGAACCTGGGCAGCAACCTCACGCAGCGAACCCTACCGGCTCCGAGCCGCGCGGTCGCTCAGCCTGAGACGACGCGCCGAAACAGGTAGACGCAGATCGCCGCCACGACGAGCGCCAGGATCGGCAGCGTCGCCCCGATCACTCCGACGACGGACAGAACGAGCCCGACCACGCCGACCGCACCGGCGACGGCGCCGCCGACGGCGAGTTGGTACGCACGTCGCTCCCGCACCCGCCGCGGGGTGTAGTTGCCGCGTTTCTGCAGGCCGTTCACGAACCGAGCATAGCGCCCTCGAGTGGGTCCGCCCTGATGGCACGGCTGAGATCTCTGCGGGGTCCAGCCCACCGCATCTCCGTCCGTGGAGCACCGTCCAGACGGAGTACATTCGGCGCGTTGTCGACAACTCAGCGATCGGAGGGAAAATGCCGAGCTACGTCACCTTGATCAACTGGACCGATCAGGGCGTGAAGAACTTCAAGGACAGCGTCGACCGCTACGAAGCTGCCCAGGCCGCGATGGGCAAATCCGGCGTCATGTTCACCGACGTCTACTGGACGGTCGGGCAGTACGACCTGGTCACGATCATCGAGGCGCCGGACGACGAAACCGCAACGGCGGCGCTGCTGGCGCTGGGCGCACAGGGCAGCGTCCGGACAACGACGATGCGCGGCTTCAGCGCCAGCGAGATGCGGGGGATCATCGCGAAAGCGACCTGACTTCCGGCACAGTCTCCCGGTCGCAAACATCGTCGGTGAAGCCGGAGGTCGGAGGGGGTCCGCCTTCGGCCGGCCGCAGACGGTGCGTTCCAGCACGTCAGCCCCAGGCCCAAAACTGGGTCCGGGGCTGACATGGACGGGCCGTGGCTCAGCCGCAGTTGGTTGCCGCGCTGCTGAGCACCGTGAAGTTGGCATCCTCCACGACCTTGACACGGCTGCCGTCGGACTTGGTGACGATCACCTCGTACGCGCCGGTACCGTCGGTCTCCGTCGTGGCGCTTGCCACCGTTCCCGGCACCGCCGCGAGCGCGGCGGCCGACGCCGATGCGAGAGTCGTTCCGGTGAGCGCCGTCTCGGGGCTCGTTGACGACTGGCTCGAACCGGACCCGTTGGCCTTCGTCGCCTTGCTCACATGCGAATGGTGCGCATGGTGCCCGGTTGCGGCCATGGCCCCGACGGGGACCGCGAACGCGATCGCGACCGCTGCCGTGGAACCCACCAAGAACCTGCCTATCCTGCCGGTCATAACGTCTCCTTCGTTTGAGGGGGTCCACCACCTTGCGGCCGGTCGCTAACAGGGCGCTTAAGATCGCCCGACAGGTTCATGGGGATCTGGGCCGGCCGGCCGCGCGCGCGGCGCGATTCCGCGCGGCAGGCGGCTGGGTTATGCTCGCGCCTTGAAGACTCGGGTGGTGATCCTGGGGGCGGGTTTTGGCGGTCTCGAGCTCGCGACGACGCTCTCGGAGGCGCTTGGCGATGACGTCGATGTGACGCTGATCGACAAGAGCGATGCGTTCGTATTCGGGTACTCGAAGCTCGATGTGATGTTCGGCCGCACGACGCTTGATGCGGTCCGCCTTCCCTACCGGCAGATCGCGAGGCCGGGTGTCCGGTTTCTACAGCAGACGATCACGGCGATCGACCCCGAGGCCCGCAGCGTGACCACCGACGGCGGCGTCCACGAGGCCGACGTCCTCGTCGTGGCGCTCGGTGCCGATTACGACTTCGACGCAACGCCCGGGCTCGTCGAGGCGGGCAACGAGTTCTACTCCGTGGCGGGCGCGCAGCGGCTGGGCGAGCTGCTCCCGACGTTCACGCAGGGCCGGGCGCTGATCGGTGTCTGCGGGGCACCCTTCAAGTGCCCGCCCGCGCCGAGCGAGACCGCGCTGCTGCTGCACGACTATCTGTCCACGCGGGGCGTCCGCGGCGATTGCGAGATCACCTTCGTCCTGCCGCTGGGGAGCCCGGTTCCTCCATCACCGGAAACGTCCCAGGCGCTGGTCGCCGCGTTCGCGGAGCGCGACATCGCGTTCATTCCGGGCCGCCGCGTGAGCTCGCTTGACGGGGACCGTCGCGTCGCCGTGCTCGACGACGGCAGCGAGATGCCCTACGACCTCTTCCTCGGCGTGCCGAAGCACCGCGCCCCAGCCGTGGTGATCGCGAGCGGCCTGACCGAGGACGGCTATGTTCCGGTCAGCGCGGCGACGCTCGAGACACGCTTCCCCGGCGTGTACGCGGTCGGGGACGTCACCACCGTCGGGGCTCCAAAGGCGGGAGTGTTCGCCGAGGGAGCGGCGCGCGTCGTCGCGAAGTCACTGATCGCGAATGCCCGCGGCGGCGAACAGCCGGCGCCCTTCAACGGACGCGGCATCTGCTACATCGAGTTCGGTGCCGGTCGTGTCGGTCGCGTCGAGGTCGACTTCCTCTCGGGTCCGAAGCCGACCGGCTGGTTCGGCGCGCCTTCCGAGGCGCTCGTCGAAGAGAAGCGCCACTTCGGCTCGAGCCGGCGCGCGCGCTGGTTCGGCCTCTGACGGCTCGCAATCTCACCGATCCGCTCGGCCGACGGGGCTCCGAGTAGAGCGCCGGCGCATGTCCTTGCGCGTTTGGTCGCTTCAGCGGTAGCGTGAGCGCGTGACGTCCGCATGGCCGGAGCTTGCCTACGAGTCGTGGAGCGCGACCTGTGACACGCTCCACGCGCACACGCAGGTGCTCGGCAAGCTGGCGGTGGCGCTCGCTCCGCCCGAGCCGCAGCTTCAGCATGCGGCGTTGCGTTTGACCGCGCGAGGGTGGGAGACCGCGCCGCTGCCGGCGCCCGACGGGTCGGGGGCTCTCGTCGTGGCGCTCGATCTGCGAACGCACCAAGCGGTCGTCGAGCACAGCGACGGCCGCGTTGAGCGGTCCGCGCTCGTCCCGGACCGCTCGGTCGGGGCGGTGACCCGCGCCGTGCTTGCGGCGGTGCGCGGTCTCGGTGGCGCCGTCGAGATCGATCCGACTCCGCAGGAGGTGCCGTGGAGCGTGCCGCTCGACCAGGACGGCGACCACGCGCGCTACGACTCCGCCCACGTCGCTTCGTACTTCGCCGCGGCGACGCAGGCGGCGCTCGTGCTCGCAGCGTTCCGCGCGCCGTACCGGGGACGCTCGACACCGGTCAACGCGTGGTGGGGCTCGTTCGACCTCGCGGTGAACCTGTTCTCCGGCCTACCCGCAGATCCGCCGTCGGCCGACTTCATCATGCGCAACGCGATGGACGCCCAGGAGGTCGCGGTCGGCTGGTGGCCGGGCGATTCCCGCTACGACAAGGCGGCCTTCTATGCCTATGCGCACCCGGCGCCGGAGGGATTCTCGGACGCGACGCTGTCACCGACCGCTGCGCGCTGGGAGCCTGCACTCGGGGAGTACATCCTCGACTGGGACGACGTTCGCACCAGCCCGGACCCACGCGCGGTCGCGCTGGAGTTCGCCCGGTCGGCGTTTCGTCATGCCTGCGCGGTGTGCGAGTGGGATCCGACGCTCTCGGCGAGCGCCGAGGGAACCCCACCGCCCGTTTCCTGAGACCCGCGCGAGCACGCCAGCCGGGAAGCAGTCTCTCCGGCTGGCGTGGCGTCCGACGCCGTGCTGAAGGACGCTGCTACGGGGTCGGGTTGGCCTGCGTTGCTGTGGTCGAGCCCGTGGCTGAGGCGGGACCGTAACCGCAGCCTGCTCCGATCGGGTTGTCAAACGAGCCCATCGACTGAACGCCGTCCGCGCGCAGTTGCGGGAACGCAGCGGCTGAGTGGTCGGTTTGCATCTCGAGCGCCTGTTGGAGCTCGGCGGCGGTGAGCGGCTGCGTGCTGGTGATGTAGATGTCGTTCGGCTCGGTCTCGTAGCGGGGTGGGTTGGTGAACGGGCACTGCGTCGTCGTGGTCCCGCCGGTTATGTGGTAGGCGTACGGCGCGGTCGTGCTCGATCCGGTGGTGGCGGTGACGAAGGTGCCGGTCGCGCCGTCCCAGACCGGAAAGCTCGAGACCGGCGCGGCGCTGGAGCCGCCGCCGAGGTCGATGACGCCGAGCGCGTCGCCGGCCGCGAGCGCGCTGCCCGACATCGCTGCGAAGGCCCCGAGGCTCAGCGCACTGGTGCGAATCGTCTTGCGCCGGCGCTGGCGGCGCGCGTGATCCTCGCGGATCGCTCGTCCGAGCTCGGCCTTGAGCTCGAGCAGGCTGGGACTGAGTTCGGTCATGGGCTGGCTCCCTTGGTGATTGCGCTACGCATTGATTGAAGACCTCGAAAGACGCGCGCTCGCGCGCTAACCGGGCTGCAGCGAAGGCGCGCGGCGACCTCCTCGTAGCTGAGCTCGTCGATGACCCGGTAGCCGATCGCCGCCCGCTGGCCGGCGGTCAAGCCGGCGAACGCCTCGCGCAGCTCTGCGCTCAGCTCGTGCGCGTCGAGGCGTGAAGGCAACTCCTCGATACCGCCGTCGTCGCGGGTGACGGTCGCCATGCCGAGGCGCCTGCGCCCGGCGGTCTCGATGCGACCGCGTTTATGGTGCTGGGAGACGAGGTGGCGCGCGATGCCGTACAGCCACGCGACCCCGGATCGCTCGTCCGCACCACGGAAGCGACGCCGACCCCGCCACGCCTGAGCAAACGTTTCGGCGAGCAGATCGTGGGACACCGTCGCGTCGCCGGTCTGCGCGAACAGCCACCGACGAAGCGCCATCGCATGGCGCTCGAACAACACTTCGAACGCCGCGGGCTCACGGCGAGCCGCGCGGATCAGCTCGACGTCACTCTGCTCGACAAACGGCTTCGTCGGATGCTCCATCTACCAGGTAAGTGGCCGCAGAGCACAAAACGTTACGGCCGCAGCAGTTCAGGTGCGGTCGCCCGACCGCACGAGCGACCACCGCTCTTCCAGCAGATCGTTCGCTCGTTGCCCCGTGTTCTGCGCGCCATGGTCGGTCCGGGCACGAGGATGTGCTTCGCGCCGGTCTGCGCAGCGATAGCCTCGAAGCCGGCGTGTCTGCTACCTGGGGTCAGCACACAGATCGGGTATCCGCCGGCCACGAGGTCGTCGGCGGAGGTCTCGGCGTCCCACGGACCGCGGACGCAGCTCGGACCGCGAGGCTCGTTGGGAGGATCGACGGCGACTTGGCAGGCGAGTGCTTCTCAGTTGACCAGGTACCGACGTGTCGTCATACCCAAGGGAGATGATGTGAGCATCGAAGCCTTCGACGTGATCGTTGTCGGTACGGGGCCCGGCGGGGAGGTCGTCGCGGGGGATCTCGCCGCGCAGGGCCGCAGCGTCGCGGTCGTGGAGGCGGCGCTGGTCGGCGGTGAGTGCGCGTTCTACGCGTGCATGCCGTCCAAGGCGCTGCTTCGCCCCGCCGAGGTTCTCGCCGAGGCGCGCCGCGTACCGGGGGCCGCCCAGGCGATCACCGGGCCGTTGGATGTCGCGGCGACACTCGCACGTCGCGACGAGGTGATTCATGGGCTCGACGATGCGTCGAAGGTCGGCTGGCTCGACGAGCGCGGGATAACGCTGATCCGCGGTCACGGGCGACTCGCCGGCGAACGATGCGTGAGCGTCGGCGATCAGCGCTACGAGGCACGCAGCGCAGTCGTCGTCGCCGTCGGGAGCACCGCCGCTATCCCACCGATCGAGGGTCTCGCGGACGCGAGGCCGTGGACAAGTCACGAGGTCACCACGGCGCGAGAGATCCCAGCCGGTCTGATCGTGCTCGGCGGCGGAGCGGTCGGCGTTGAAATGGCGCAGGCCTACAGCGAGCTTGGAGCGACGGTGACGATCGTGGAGGCACTCGATCGGCTTGTCGCAGGCGAGGAGCCGTTCGTCGCCGAAGAGCTGAGCGCGGCGTTCCGCGAGCGCGGTATTGACATCCGGCTCGGGGTCACGGCAGAGGCGGTCCATCGCGACGGGGCGATCGTCACGGTCGGGTTGAGCGACGGTCGATCCGTCGAGGCGGCAGAGATCCTCGTGGCGACCGGTCGGCGCCCGCTCACCGACGACCTGGGACTTGAGACGGTGGGCCTCGAACCTGGCGAGACGATCGAAGTCGATGACACGCTTCGCGTGCCGAATCTGCGGTGGCTCTTCGCAGTTGGTGACGTGAACGGACGCTCGCTGCTCACGCACATGGCGAAGTACCAGGCGCGCGTCGCCGCGCAGGTGATCGCCGGCCGCGACGCGAGAGCAACCCGCGACGATCACGGCGCGCCGCGCGTGATCTTCACCGATCCACAACTCGCCGCGGTGGGGCTCACGCTTCAGCGCGCCCAGGACGGCGGGATCAACGCACGCGCCTACGACGTCGCGACCTCCGACACGCCGGGCGCGAGCTTTCACGGGCGCAATACACCCGGCACCTCGCGCCTGGTGGTCGACGAGGATCGCTCCGTGATCGTCGGCGCCACGTTTACCGGCACGGAGGTCGCGGACTGGCTGCACGCCGCGACGATCGCCCTCGTCGGCGAGATCCCGCTGGCGCGGCTGCAGGAGGCCG
>ODAK010005215.1_pt1 | contig 13214 bp, 12 predicted proteins | sample 1539591 | NCBI WGS metagenome assembly ODAK01 (sample SAMEA3539303, study PRJEB22396) | soil metagenome | biome: tundra; feature: field; material: soil | place: USA | collected 2010-05 | depth 0.15 m | reverse complement strand
GCTGGCCCAGCCAGCGGGTAAGAGCGCACGGGCGTACGCGACTGCGACCTCAGCGGCCAGGGCGGCGTTGTCGGCGATGAGCTGCCGGTTGACTTCGATGCTGCGTCCCCCGCTCAATTCATGAACGAGAGCCAGCACAGATGGCGTCACCAACTGTCCCGTCACACCTTGATCACGGACCCGGCTGACCGCTTCGGCCAGGATGGGCTCGATGTCCAGCGCCGGCTCAGGGGGGCGGGCCAGGAGCAACCCCGATGTTCCGTTGATTCGCCAATGGGTGCGGGCGATGGCGGCCACCTCGTCGCTGGTCGTGACGACGGCGGACACCGCGGGGCCGCCATCCACGCTGTAGAACAGCGGGAGGGTCGGCGTCCGCCAGCCGAGGACCGGGACGCCCAGCGTTTCAAGCAACTCGGCGGTGGCGGCGACGTCAAGGATCGACTTCGCGCCGGAGGACACGACAACCGCCGGGGTGCGGGCGATCTGCGGCAGGTCGGCCGAGATGTCGAGGCTCTGGGCGAAACCGCGGTGCACGCCGCCGGTCCCGCCGGTGGCCAGGAACCGGATGCCAGTGGCCCGGCAGGCGGCCAGGGTGCCGCCGACCGTGGTAGCACCGAGCGCGCCCTGCACGATGCAGGCGGCGAGGTCACGCGCGCCGACTTTGCGCGCGGAGGTACCCGCGGCGGCGAACCGCTCCAGGTCCTCGGGGCCCAGCCCGACTCTCAGCGCGCCGTCCACGACCCCGACCGTGGCCGGGATGGCCCCGGCGCCGCGGACCCGGGCCTCGGCGGCCTGGGCCGCCGCGAGGCCGCGTCCCTCCGAGAAACCGTGCGAGACCAGCGTCGTTTCCAGCGCCACGACCGGTTCGCCCGCGGCCAGCGCCTCGGCGACCTCCCCGGCGAGTTGCGGTGTGATCATCACGGCATCGCTCCCATCTGCGCGACCGCCCGGGCGGCCGCCTCCAAGCCGATCCTCACCCCGCCGAGCAGGTAACCAGCGGCGAACGCGTCACCGGCGCCGGTCGGGTCCACCGCCCGGGCCGGGTGGGCGGGGTGCACCCGGCCGCCTGCCCGCACGCCGCGCGGGCCAAGCTTCACCACCAGGTCGGATGCTGGCAGGTCGCCCACCAGCGCCGCCTCCGCTTCATTGCCGAACACGATCTGCGGGCGCAGCCGGGCCAGCAGCGCACGGAAGCGATCGACGCCGTACTCGGTCAGTGCGGCCGTTGACGACAGGTCGACACTGAGCCGGGGCAGCAGCCGCGCCGCGGCCAGGGCAGCGCCCGCCACAGGCTCGCGTACCAGGCTGTAAGCAGGCAGGTGCAGGCTCGTGCAGTCGTTCAGCCACTCGTCCTCCAGGGCGCTCGCGTCCAGCAGGGGGCCGACGCCCCGGTCGGTCAGCATCGACCGGGATGCTCCGCCGTCCGAGAGCGACACCACCACGCCGGAATGGCCCTCGATGACCGGCCCGGCGAGGTCAACCCCGCAGCGCGCCAGGTCCTCGGCTATCAGCCGGCTGGCCGGATCGGTTCCGCGGGCCGCTATCAGCCGGGCCCGGCCGCCGAGCGCGGTGATCCACGCCGCGACGTTGGCCGCCTGGCCGCCCGCCCCGACCGAGATACGCGAGGGGGTGTCCGTCTCCTCCGCGACCGGCCCGGACGGGCAGACGACGACGTCAAGGTTGGCGTCACCCAGGACACAGATCACGCGTGTTCTCCCCCCGCCGCCCGGGCACTGCCCGCCCGCGCCAGCCAAGCCGGCACCCATGTGACATTGAGCGGGTTATAGCACGCTCAATGTCACGTCAATGTGAGTGGCGTCGCCGACCGATACGCTGAGCGGTCGTGGCTCCGGCGAGGCGGAGCCCGTTACCGGAGGTTCAGATGCCCCTGTTCGGGAGTAGTACGCCGCAGCCCGCTGGGAACTGGGAGCCGTCGGCAGCGGACGGCCGCCTGGCGCAGACGGCCGGCGCCGCGCCCGGCGGGGTCTTCACCTCGGACCTGTCAGTATCCGAATACGTGCTCCTGGGCGAGGCCGGGTTCGAGCCGCTGGGATTCGTGATCGGATCATCGATTTACCACATCGGCCTGCAGATGGGCCGCTGGAACCAGAACACCGAACTGGACCGGCTCACCCAGGCCATGTACAACGCGCGGGAACTCGCCATGGCCCGGATGCGCTCTGAGGCCGACCACCTCGGCGCCGATGGCATCGTCGGAGTCGAACTGCGGATGCAGATGTATGTCTGGGGGCAGGACGTCCTTGAGTTCGTGGCCACCGGCACCGCGGTCAGGGCGCTGGCCGGTGAGGGCGCGCATAAGGCCCCCGACGGCCGGGCCTTCACCTCGGACCTGTCCGCTCAGGACTTCTTCCGCCTGCTCGCCGGGGGCGCGGTGCCGGTGGCATTCGTGCTCGGCACCTGCGTCTACCACATCGCGCACCAGTCGGCTATGCAGGCGCTGCGGCAGTCGGGCCAGAACCAGGAGATGATCCAGTTCACCCAGGGCATCTACGAGGCACGGGAACTGGCGCTGGCCCGGATGCAGGCGGAGGCGACCGACGCGCAGGCCTCGGGGATCGTCGGCGTGAACGTGGCCGTCTCCAACCACGTGTGGGGCGAGCACGCCACCGAATTCCTCGCCACGGGCACGGCTATCCGCCGCCTCGCCGACGAGCACCGGCTGCCCGCGACCACGCCCAAGCCATCCTTCACGCTGGGCCTCGACTTCTGACCGGCCGCGCTCCCATGGACGACAACACGCTGGCGGCCGCGCTCCTCGCCTCCGGACCCGACCCGGCGCACGCCGCCGACCTGCAGCTGTTCGGCCAGTTCATCGGCTCCTGGGAGATCGAGTGGCGCGGCACTGACACCAGCGGCAATCCGGTGCGGACCACCGGGGAGCTGGACTTCGGCTGGGTTCTGGGGGGCCGGGCGGTCCAGGATGTCTGGAAGGTGCCCGGGCCGGGCTTGACGATGCCCGGTGGCCGTCCCGGGTTCTCCGGCTCGACCATCCGCTTCTATGACGCAGGGATCGGCGCCTGGCGCTCGACCTGGATCGACCCGTCGAACGGGCGGGTGCGCCGGTTCATCGGCCGGCCCGTCGGCGACACCATCGTGCTGGAGGGCCTCGACGACGAGCCGCGGGAGCGGTGGTCGTTCCGTGACATCACCCCTGACTCGTTCCGCTGGGTCGGCGAGACATCCGACGACGGCGTCACGTGGATCCACGACGAAGAGATGATCATCCGTCGCCGTCAGGCGGGCGGACGCCGCCATTAGGGACTCTCCGCGGTCAGCAGGCCCCGGCGGAACGCCTCGGCCACGGCCGCCGCGCGATCGCTCACGCCGAGCTTGGCGTAACTATGCAGGAGGTGGGTCTTGACGGTGGCCTCGCTGATGAACAGCCTGGCCGCCGTCTCGCGGTTGGTGGCGCCACGCGCGATTATCTCAAGCACCTCGATCTCCCGTTGGCTGAGCGGCACCTGGGCCGGGCCACGGGCCTGGTCACGGACCTGGCCGAGCAGCCGGGTCGCGACCGCGGGCGAGAGCACGGATTCGCCGCGGGCGGCGGCCCGGACGGCCCGCAGCAGTTCATCGCGCGGGGAATCCTTCAGCAGGTAGCCCGTGGCGCCAGCCTCGATCGCCGGAACCACGTCACTGTCGGTGTCGTAGGTCGTGAGCACGAGCACCCGGGCCACCGAGCCCCGCTTCGCGAGCTCGGCGATGGCGCTCACCCCGTCCATCCGGGGCATCCGCAGGTCCATCAGCACCACGTCGGGCTGGAGCGCCTGGGTCCTGGCGACCGCCTCGGCGCCGTCGGCAGCCTCGCCAACCACCTCGAAACCCGGATCCCCGCGGAACATCCCGCTCAGCCCGTCGCGTACCACCGGATGGTCGTCAACGATCAGCAGCCGGATCGGGCTCGCGGCAGCGCCGGCCTCGCCCTGCTGCCCCGGCTGCCCATGGCGCCTCGGCTCGCTCACCTGCCCGCTCCGGCCGGGATGGCGGGCACGCTCGCCGAGATCGCCGTGCCGGTGCCGATCTCCGACTCGATCTCCAGTGTCCCGGCCAGGCCCTCGACCCGCTGGCGCATGGCCGTGAGCCCGAAGCCCTCACCGCGATGCCCTGCGCTCCCGTTCAGCGACCTGCGCCCGTCGCGTTCTGGCTCCCGCTCAACGGGAACCGATCCGCCCTCGCCGGGAACCGGCCCACTCTCAAGGGGAACCGCCCCCTGACCACCGACGGCGGGCACGCGACCAGGCGCCGCGCCGTCCAGGCCGTCCGAGCCAGACGGCTCGAAACCGACACCGTCGTCGCGGATGTCCAGGGCGATCTCATCGTCCATGTAGGACAGGGTCAGCCCGGCCCGGCTCGCGCGGGCGTGCTTAGCCACGTTGGCCAGCGCCTCCTGCGCGGTCCGGAGCAGCGCGACCTCGATCTCCGGGCGCATCGGCCGGGCACTCCCCGTCGTGGTGACCTGCACGGCCACGCCGCTGCGGGCCGACCAGCGCTCGGCCACCTCGGCCAGCGCATCGGGCAGCCGCGCCATCTCCAGCGGCTCCGGCTGTAGGGCGTGCACCGATCGCCGGGCTTCCGACAGGCTCTCCCGCGCCAGCCTGATCGCGGAGTCGAAGTGGTGGCGCCATTGCTCCGCGGATTTCCCGGCCTGCCCGGCCGCCTCCAGCTGGGTGATGATCCCGGTCAGTCCCTGGGCCAGGGTGTCGTGGATTTCGCGGGCCATCCGCTGCCGCTCGTCCAGCACACCGGCCTCCCTGGCCTGCGCCAGCAGCTGGGCGTGCAAGCCGACGTTCTCCTCCAGCGACGCGGTGAGCTTCCGGTTGGCCTCGCTGAGCTCGGTGACGAGTAGCTTGCGCCTGTCGTTCTGCTCGCTGCTGACCCAGCCGAACCAGGTCAGAGCTTCGGCGACGAGCAGGTTGATGCAGACGATGACCACCCAGATGGCGATCCCGGCCGGAGTGTGCCGCGGCAGGCCGCCGGCTTGCGATGTCGCCGTTACCAGGGCCACCGCCGCGACGGCCAGCAGCCGCCATCTCCCGACCGGAATGTAGTACGCGTAGAAGTACCCGGTGAAGGTGAAGAAGCCAAACCAGGGGGACCGGATCACCAGGAGCGCCATCACCATGATCATGGCCGTGAAATAGACGGCCATGAACGCCGGCCGCTCGCGCACGGCCTGCCAGAGGGTGAAGGTGACCAGCAGCCCGGCAGCCAGCCCCACCAGCCCCAAGTCGATGAGCAGCGTGCCCTCGGACCCGGTGTAGATGATCAAGCCGATACCCGTGGTGATCACCAGCATCACGTACGGCAGGGCGGCGATCGCCGGGCGCTCCCACCGTTCCCACGCCTCCAGCCGGCTATCCGGCTCCGGCATGTTCATGGCTGCCTCTCCCGTCAACTACTCCCAACGAAACAATCTAGCTGCGGCCACGCCGAACACCAGCGCGTAGCAGGCCATGACGGCCAGGTAGAGCGGGTGCGGCCAGTGTCCCTGGGCCGAGTCCTGGAGCGCCTGGACCGCGGCGCCGAGCGGGGTGAAGTCACTGATGTCACGGAGTACGGGCGGCATGGCCGCGCGTGGCAGCCACAGGCCGGCGAAGAACATCATCGGGAAGAACAGCAGCGCGCCGATGGCGTTGGCGCCGCGCCCGCTCGGCGCCACCGCCGCGACGAACAGCCCCAGAGCCAGCAGCGCGGCCAGGGTGAAGATCGCCGCGACCGCGAACCCGCCGGGCTGGCGGGGCAGGCTGACGCCGAAGGCAAGCCACGCCACGCCCAGGATCAGGATCAGCGTGCACACCGCCAGCACCAGGTTCACCATCAGCTGCGCGGCCAGCACCCGGGACGGCCCGACCGGCGTCGTGGCCATCCGGCGCAGGACTCCGCGTTCGCGGTACCCGGCGAGGATGGCGGGCATCGCGTTGATCGACAGGATGGCGATCACGAAGGCGATCAGGATCGGCACGTACGCCTCGAGGTACGTGAGGCCGCCCAGGTTTTTACTTGGCTGGCGGAAGGCCGGGATGTTGCCGAAGATGATGAGGAGGATGAGGGGGAATCCGACCCCCCAGATGATCCCGTAGCGTTCCCTGACGAACAGCTTGGCCTCGGCGATGGTGAGACGGCGCAGCGCGGATCTCGGCGCGGCCACGGGAACTGCCTCGGCGGTGGTCAGCATCACAGTTCTCCTTGGTCTTGCTCGGCTTCGTCGCGCTGACCGGCCGCGGGCCCGTGGCCGGTCAGCGCCACGAATGCGTCTTCGAGGTTGGCCTGCTCCACGCGAAGTTGGCGGGCGACGACTCCGTTACGGGCCAGGACTGAGGTGACCGCGTTCACCACCTCGCCGGTGCCCGTTACCAGCACGACACCGCCCCGGTGGGTGACGCCGGTAACCTCGGGCAGGCTGGTCAGCAGCCGGTCGTCGAGCGGGATGGACGGCCTGAACCGGATGCGCTGCTCGGCACCGGCCGCCTCGGCCAGCGCCGAGGGGGTGTCCACGGCCACTACCCGGCCCCGGTCAAGGAGCGCGACTCGGTCGCACAACCGCTCGGCCTCCTCCATGAAGTGAGTCACCAGCACGATCGTGACGCCCCGGTCGCGGACGCCCTCGATCATCGCCCAGACCTCACGCCGGGCCTGCGGGTCAAGACCGGTGGTGAGCTCGTCGAGGATGGCGATCCGCGGCCGGCCGACCAGGGCCAGCGCGATGGACAGCCGCTGTTTCTGGCCGCCGGACAGCTTGCGGTACTGCGCGTGCCGCTTGCTGTCCAGCCCTAGGGTGCGCATCAGTTCCACCCAGTCCGCCGGGGTCCGGTAAAAGGAGCTGTACAGCTCCAGCGCCTCTCCGACCTGGATCCGCTCGGGCAGCGCGCTTTCCTGGAGCTGCACCCCGACCTGCTGGTGCAGCTCCGCGCCGTCCGCGCGCGGATCCAGCCCCAGCACCCGGATCCGGCCGCGATCGGGCGTGCGCAGCCCGTCGATGCACTCGACCGTGGTGGTCTTGCCCGCGCCGTTGGGGCCGAGGATCCCGAAAATCTCGGCTTCCTCGACGGAGAATGACACATCGTCCACGGCGACCGTGCCGCCGTATCGCTTGTGCACATTCTCGACTTCGATCACTGCCATCTGCCGTCCTCCCGGTCCGGACCTGCGGCGTACTGCACCCACATTCGCAGGTCACCAGGGGCAGCCGGATCGCCCAAGGAGCCCCTCTGCCGAGGCCCGATGAAGGACCACACCATCCACCGAACGATTCCCGCACATCCTCCGATCGGTTGGTGGCGGCGCGCGCCCTGCTGCCCGGAAGGCACCGGAACGTCATGGAATCAACGAGGACACACCCGGGTTGCCTACCCATGCGGGTATCCATGGATGGATACCCGCGGACACCGCGCCCGGGAGCGCGGAGATGGGGAGACAAGCCATGTCGACGGTCGAGCTGACGTCGGAGAACTTCACGTCCGTGGTCGCCGAGGCTGACCTGGCCCTGGTGGATTTCTGGGCATCTTGGTGCGGGCCCTGCCGCATGTTCGGCCCGATCTTCGACCGGGCGTCGGAGCGGCACGCCGACGCGGTGTTCGGCAAGGTAGACACTGATGCCCAGCAGGAGCTGGCGGCCCAGTTCGGCATCTCATCCATCCCGACCCTGATGATCATCCGCGATAACGTCGTCCTCTACTCCCAGGCCGGGGCGCTGCCCGAGCCGGCCCTGGAGGAGTTGATCGCCAAGGCCCGCGAACTGGACATGGACGAGGTACGCGCCAGCATCGCGGAACACGAGCAGCACGGCCACGACCACGAGCACGCGCATCAGCACGAGCACGAGGGACAGCCCGGCGCCGTCTGACCTCAGACCGTGATCCCGGGCGCCCGGACCCAGGCCGGCCCTCCCGCCCTCCCCTCCTGCGCGGCTCCTGCCGACCCCGCACCCTCCCGCCGCCTGGCACAGGCACAACCAGAGGCGATCCGGGTGTGATCGTCACCCCGACTAAGCGAGAGGATGCCGCCGCATACCAGTCAGCAGGTTTGCGATTCATTCCGGAATCCGTACGGCAGAGGCAGACCTGGCCCTCGTCAGTATCAAGCAACCAGCGATCAGGCGATCGCAGCAACTGATATGCATCCTCGGCGGCCAGCACGGTAAACCGGCCACGCCTCTCTACCCTCATTCGCCGACGTTCGGGTTGATGTTGTCTCACTGAATCTGCTCGTCGCAGGTCGGGATGTAAGCATTCAGCCCATTCACGTGCGGTGAACGGCGATCTGCTCCGCCTGCGCCGCGATCAGCGCATCCCGCGGAGGAGATACCCCCTCAAAAGCCTGGCAGCAAAGGTGCTCTAGGCGTCGCGCATGCGCAGCAGCAGGCCGCCGGCCAAGAGCGCCGCGGCGGCCCACCCGGCGGTCACGCCAAGACCGGCCCAGGGGCTGATGGGCAGGCTACGGAGATCGGTGGTGGCCTGGATGGCGAGCCCGGCGCTCATCGGCCCGATCTGCTGGAGCAGGCGCTGCCAGTGCGGATTGCCGATTACCTGGGAGATGATGGGGAAAAGGTAAAGCAGGCCGAGGACAACCCCGATACTGGTCGCGGAGTCCCGCACGGCGGTGGCGACGCCGAGGCTGAGCAGGGCGATCAGGGCCAGGTAGAGGATCGACCCGACGGCCGCACGCAGCGTAGGCCCGTCGGCCAGGGACAGGGCCGGGTAGCCGCGGGCAGCCGTGAAGCCATGGCCGGGCAGGATGAGCCGCCCGGCAAGTAGCGACCCGAGAACCGCGACGGTCCCGGCCGCGGCCACGACGCCGGTGAGGGTGAGGGCTTTGGCCGCGAGGACGGTGGCCCGATGCGGCATCGCCGCCAGGGTGGTGCGGATCATGCCCGAGCTGTACTCGCCGCTGATGATCAGTACGGCCAGGATGGCGACCAGCGCCTGGCCAAGTTCAACGCCGGTGAGGCTGAGCTTGGTCGTGTCGTCGCTGCAGCCGGCAGCGCCGCAGGTCATCACCGAGGTCACCGCGACGCTCAGGGCCACGGTCGCCGCGATGGTGCCGAGCAGCAGCCACAGGGGGCTGGCGACGGTCCGTATCTTCGTCCACTCCGCGTGCAGGGCCGGTCTCATGCATCCCTCCTGCGGAGAAGGACGGCTGCTACAGCCAGGCTCACCACCGCGTAGCCGGCCAGGACGGCGAACCCGGCCCACGGCGCCAGCGGGTAATAGCCGTCGTACGGCGTGTAAATGCTCGTGACCTGGTGATACGGCACAAGCGTCTGCTGGACGGCGAAGGCCGCGGTCGGCGTCACCCGGGTCAGCCAGTCCGACACGCCGTCGGGCATGAACGGGTTGGCGACCAGGATGTAGGGCAGCACGATGGCCACGATGGCGGTGGTGACCGCCCCAGCACTGCGCCGGAACATGGTGCCGACAGCGAGAGCCAGGATCGAGGCGGCCGCGAGCAGGGCCGCGGTCCCGAGCTCGACCCGGAGCAGGGCCGCGGACGTTACCGGGAACAGGTACACGCCGTTGGCCCGCGCGAGCCGCTCGCCGAGCGGAACCGCGACGGCCGCTCCCGCCAGCCCCGCGACGAAGGTTACGACGCCCAGGACGATCGCCTTGGCCGCCAGCACCCGGCTCCGCCTCGGGCTGGCGGCCAACGTAACGTAGATCAGGTCCTCCCGGTATTCCGCGGTGATGAACAGCGTCCCCACGACGATCACCGCGATCAGCGCGGCGAACGCGCCTGTAAGGATTTCTCCGATGGTGCCGGCGCCCCCCAGCGATTCGCGGTCGGCGGGCGCGATGTCGCCGGTGCCGGTCACCGTGAACGTGCCGCCCACCTCCGTGAACGTGCCCGGGGCGAACGCAGGGTGGCCGGAGGAGTCACGGGATACGGCTCCCACCTGGTCGCCGTTCCAGGTACCACCGAGCCAGCCCCCCTGGATACGGAGGTCCCCGAAGACGGCCGTGGCCACGCTGGTGACCGTGCCTAGGCCCTGCACGGAATCTGGAGATGCGACAAACAGCCCGCCTGGCACGGTCGATCCGAGCCCGTCCACGTGAACGGTGCCCACCTTGGTCCAGTGCGTGCCGTCGGCGGAATCATAGCCGGTGACCGCGTCGCCAGAGCGGTCCAGCCGCAGCCAGCGAACAGACGCGGCGGAGACAGGGCCCGGGAGGCCGGCCGTGTCGTTGACGTAGTTGTCCTGCATCCGCACGCCGTGGCTGCTGGTAACCATGATCGCCGCGTAGGGCGATCCCTGGCGGGTGCTCTCCTTGATGATGAGCCCGGCCTTCGCCCACGGCACGATGCCCGGCCGGCCCGAGGAACCCAAGCTGACCCTGAGCGCGGAAACGGAGACAGTGATACTGCCGTTTCCGGCCAGCGGCTGGTGCACGAAGTAGAAGCTGTCGGTAACCGGCTCACCGCCCGGTCCGATCGGAACGACCGGCCTGCCATGCTGAACGCTGCTGACCCCGGCGAGCAGGGCGACCAGCACCACCAGCAGCGCCGCGGCCACCATGCTGATCACCCAGCCCCGGACGGTCCGGAACTTGGTCCACTCCGCGTGCAGCAACTGGGGAAAGCCATCCCGCCCGGCCCGCTGGGCCGATCGGTACGGCGTAATGGCGGGGGTCACCGCGGCACCTCCGCGGGCGCCGCGGCGCGGAACTCAACCGCGTCGCGGGTGAGCTCCATGTAGGCATCCTCCAGCGTGGCGCGGTGCGCTGATACCTCGGAGAACGGGACCGCGCTCTCGCTGAGCAGCGTCACGATACGATCCGCAGGCAGGCCGGAGACGGTAATGGTGTCCCGGCCGGTGGCCGCCACGGCAGCGCCGGCATGCGCGAGCACCGTCATCGCGTCCGGCCGGGCCGTGGTACGCAGGGCCACCCGGTTCCCGGACGCGGCCGCGATCAGGTCGGCCACGCTGGCGTCGGCGATGGCCTTGCCGCGCCCGGCCACGACGAGATGATCGGCCGTGTCCTGCAACTCGCTCATCAGGTGGCTGGACACCAGGACGGCGCGGCCCTGAGCGGCCAGCGACCGCAGGAAGCCACGCATCCAGATGATGCCTTCCGGGTCCATGCCGTTGAACGGCTCATCGAGCATGATGACCGGCGGGTCGCCCAGCAGGGCCGCGGCGATCCCGAGCCGCTGCCGCATGCCGAGCGAGTAGCCGCCGGCCTTGCGCCGGGCCGCCGAGGTCAGGCCGGCCTGCTCGATCACCTGGTCCACCCGCCGCGCGGCCAGGCCCTGTGAATGCGCCAGCCACAGCAGGTGGTTACGAGCGCTCCGGCTGGGGTGCAGCGCCGCCGCGTCCAGCAGTGAACCGACGTGGTTCAGCGGGTGCCGAAGGCTGTGGTACGGCTTCCCCTCGATAAGCGCGGTGCCCTCGTCCGCCGCGTCCAGGCCCAGAATCACCCGCATCGTTGTGGATTTGCCTGCGCCGTTCGGCCCGGCGAAGCCGGTGACGTGCCCCGGATGGACGGTAAAGGACATGCCGTCGAGGGCTCGGGTCGCCCCGTACCGCTTGCGCAGCCCGGCGACGACAATCCCTGGGGCGCTCATCGGGGTGAGCAGCCGGTTCGGTGTGGTCTCATGCGGGGTAGTTGTACTCGGCGCCTGGTTCCAGCCCGGTATCAGCCGCTGCGACCTGGCTGGAACCTGCGACCTGGCATCGTTGAGTACATGGCACGTCAAACCAGCGGCCCGCCCCGCCGCCCTCCCCGCACGACCGGCGGTGACCCGCAGTGAAGGTCCTGGTGGTCGAGGACTTCGAGGTACTGGCCCGCTCCATCGGCACCGGGCTGCGCCGCGAGGGCATGGCCGTCGATGTCGTGCTGGACGGGACCGACGCCCTTGGCCGCCTGGCCGCCACCCGCTACGACGTGGTAATCCTCGACCGGGACCTGCCCGGCGTCGGCGGCGACGACATCTGCCAGCGACTCGCCAACGACCGCTCCGGCACCCGCGTGCTGATGCTGACCGCGGCCGACACGATCGAAGACCGCGTCGACGGGCTCAGCCTCGGCGCGGACGACTACCTGCCCAAGCCGTTCGCCTTCGCCGAACTGGTCGCCCGTGTCCGGGCCCTGGCCCGCCGGGCCACCCCACCGCTTCCTCCCACCCTCTCCTGCGGGGACATCACCCTCGACCCGGCCCGCCGGGCGGCGTTCCGCGCCGGCCAGCGCCTTGAGCTCAGCCCAAAGGAGTTCGCGCTCCTCGAATGCCTGCTCGCCTCACCAGGCCTGGTCCTCCCCGCCGAGGAACTACTCGAACGAGTCTGGGACGAAGCGGCCGACCCCTTCACTTCCGCGGTCAAGCACACCATGCACCGGCTGCGAGCCAAACTCGGCGACCCGCCAGTGATCGAGACCATCCGCGAAGGCGGCTACCGGATCGGGCCACCATGACCGGCCCCCAGCCGCTCCCCAGACGGTCCTTGCAGGCCCGGCTCACGCTCTTCTACGCCACGGCCATCTTCGTCGCCGGGATCGTGGTCCTCGCCGTCGTCACCGTCCCCCTAGCCGGCATCCAGTCGGCCCATCCCCGCCGCAGCCCAGCCTCAGGCGCGATCACCGGAACCGGGCACGGGATCGGCCCACACCAGCTCCTCGTCGGCTCCGCCGTCGCGCTCGCCATCCTCATCCCCATCGCCGTCGCTGCCGGCTGGTTCGTCGCCGGCCGATTCCTCAGGCCCCTGCGGGCCATCACCGCCACCGCCAAGGCCATCTCCGCTGGAAACCTCCACCAGCGCCTCGGCCTCGGCGAGCCCGCCGACGAGCTGACCGAACTGGGCTACATCCTCGACGACCTCTTCGCCCGCCTTGAAGCCTCCTTCGACGCCCAGCGACACTTCGTCGCCAACGCCTCCCACGAGCTACGCACCCCCCTCGCCGGCCTGCGAACCCTCCTCGAAGTCGCCCTCGCCGACCCCGACGCCGACGCCGACACCCTGCGCTCGGCCTGCCAGGAGGCCCTCGCCCTTGGCGGACACCAGGAGCGGCTCGTCCAGGCACTGCTCGCCCTGGCCACCAGCGAGCGCGGCGTCACCCGCTGGGACACCCTCGACCTCGCCCAAGTCGTCACAGGAGTGCTCGCCTCCCGCCGCGACCAAGCAACAGAGACAGGCATTGACCTCGCCGAACACCTAACGCCCGCAGTGACGGCCGGGGACCCGAGACTGATCGAAAGCCTCATCG
>ODAK010005214.1_pt1 | contig 13216 bp, 11 predicted proteins | sample 1539591 | NCBI WGS metagenome assembly ODAK01 (sample SAMEA3539303, study PRJEB22396) | soil metagenome | biome: tundra; feature: field; material: soil | place: USA | collected 2010-05 | depth 0.15 m | reverse complement strand
ACGATGACCGCCGCGGTATTGGCATGCCACGATTCACTGATCAGCGCCACGGCGCCGATGATGACGAGGGTCGCCACGAAGAGCTCGGGTGTGTCGCCCACCAGGAAGTCCCACCAAAACATGCCAAAGCCCTTGAGCAGTCGTATAACGAGAGGTTGCTGGTCGTTCATGCGTCCACCTTCACGGGATTCGAGGATTTCTTGGGCTTGATCATGGTCACCAGCACCCAGCAGACGACCGCGTAGATGCCGACGAAGGCGAGCAAGAAGGTGTCGTTACCGGGCCATCTCACCTTGAGTCCTTCGCCGACCCAGAAGGTGCCGTAGGTCACCAGCAAGACTCCGACGCTCATCTTCATCGCGTTCTCGGGCACGCTCGAGAGTTGCTTGGCGACGACGGCGCCGATGATGGCGACCAACACCAGGGCAACGGCGGCGGCGGCGGCGGCCAAACCCAGACGGTGCGCCGAGGTGCCCAGCGTCAAGACCGTGATGACGACTTCGAGTCCCTCGAGGAACACGCCCTTGAAGGCCATGACGAATGCGATGCGGTCACGATTGACACCGGGCGCGCTGTTCTCAAGTTCCGCGACCGTCTCTTGGTAGATGGCGTCCTCGTCGTGCTTGGCCTTGAGGCCGCTCGAACGAAGGATGGCTTTGCGCAACCACTGCATGCCGAAGATCAGCAGCACGCCGCCGACGATCAGGCGCAGCCAGGTCAGAGGCACGTGGACCAGCGCGGGGCCGAAGGCTGCCACGAGGGCCGTCAGGGCGACCAGGGCGGCGGCCACCCCCTCCAAGGCTGAGCGCCAGCCGCGGGTGTGACCGACGGCGAAGACGATGGTGAGGGCCTCGACCATCTCAACGGCGCACGCCAAAAAGACGGCCCCGACGAGGACGACGACGCCCGACGATACGGTGGTTGCCAACACGGCTCTATACCTCTTCCTGTGCATTCATGACGAAGCACGACACGGGATCCAACATTACTTTCACGCAGTCGCCGCGTTCGAAGCGGTCGGCGGCGTAGACCTTCGTCAGGGTCTCCTTGTCGCCCACTTGCACGACGTGCTCGTATCCGCGTCCGTTGTAGGCGACGTCGCGGATGACGCCCGGCGCCCCGTGTTGCGACGTGACCGGGGCCAGGGTGACCCCCGCGGCGCGCACGAAGAGGTGCGGGTCCTTGTCGTAAGGGCTGTTCTCGGATTTGGTGGCCTCGATGAACATGTGCGGCGCGAAGGGCAGCTGCACTTCGACGCGCTTGTCGCTGACCTCGCGCACGTGGCTCACCGCGAACTCCCCCGACACGCCGGTGAAACGCGCGACGAAAGCACTCTTGGGGTGCCGGTAGATCTTCTCCGGTCGGGAGTACTGCACGAGTTCGCCCTGTCGCAATACGCCCACGCGGTCGGCCAGCGCGAAGGCCTCGGACTGGTCGTGGGTGATGTAGACCGCGGTCACCCCGGCGTCGCGCGTCAGCGTGGCGATCTCGATGCGCAATTGATCGCGTCGGTCGGCGTCGAGGTTCGAGAGCGGCTCGTCGAACAAGATGAGTCCCACCCGAGCCGACAGGGCGCGCGCCAGCGCGACGCGCTGCTGCTCGCCTCCGGAGAGTTCATTGGGGTAACGGTCCGCCAGATGCGCAATGCCCACTCGCTCAAGCAGGTCGTCCACGCGCTGCGTGCGCTCGACCTTCGACAACGACGAGGACGTAACGGGGAACGCAATGTTCTTGCGGACCGTCATGTGGGGCCACAGGGCGTAGTCCTGGAACACCATCGAGAGTTCTCGCTTGTCGGGACTCACGAACTTACCCGGGCCGAAGACGACCTTGTCGCCGATCATTATCTCGCCGCTCGTGGGCTGTTCGATACCGGCCAGACAGCGTAGCAACGTTGTCTTTCCTGATCCGGAGGGACCGAGCAATACGGTGAAGGTCCCCGGTTCAACGACGAGCGAGACCCCGTTGAGCGCGACCTTGGTGCCAAACTCCTTGCGCAGATCCTTTATCTGGACGCGCGCGGGCTGAACGGTGGGACGACTCATGACGCTGCTCCTGCTTCTCCAACGCGGCGCCAGCCCTTGGGCGTCACCAGTCGAAAAATCAATAGGACAATCGCGATGACCCCGACCATCTCCACCAGGGTGATGACGGTGGCGGCGGAACCGATGGCGGCGAAGATGGTCCCCAGGTAGGTCTCGATGACCACCGAGGCGGGTTCGTGGCCCGGCTGGTAGAGGATTTGGGCGATTGCCAGTTCCGAGATCGTCTTGGTGAAAGTGAGGAGCCACGCCCACACCAGAGCCCTCGACAGCAACGGCAGGGACGTCGAGCGGAAGGCCCGCCACTTGCTCGCACCGTGTACCCGGGCGGCTTCGGAGAGCGATAACTGGATCTGCCCCACCGGTCCCGTCAGGAGCCTCGCCTGGGAGGGCACCGAGGAGGCGATGAGGCCCATGATGAGCAGTGGCATCGTCTCGTAGAGGTCGACGATGTGCGACGTGATGAAGTGCTGGTCGTAGAAGAAGATGTAGCCCACGCCCAACACGATGCCGGGAATGGCGATGGAACCCAACAAGAAGACGTCGGTGACGCGTTGACCAATCCCCGGCGTGCGCGACGCCATTCGCCGTGCCAAGACGTAGGCCAGTATCAGCGTCCCGCTGGCCACCCAAATGCCCAACTGATTCGACGTCCACAGGGGCGGGCCCAGGGTGGTGAAGGACGGCAGGGGCTGAAACACGTCTTTATAAGATTGCAGGGTCCAGTGAACGCCCGTCGTCGTGATGAAACTGGCGGTATTGGTGAATGAGCTGGTGATGGCGCCCAGTAAGGGAAGACCGAGTACGAAGAACATGAAGACGCCGAGCGCTAAGGTCACGCCCACGCGGGCTAGGGGACTGAACTGGTAGCGTCGCACGGCCTTTGTGCGACCGCTCAGCACTGCGTAGGAGCGCCCGCGCATTACTCGCGCCTGTAGGAACACTGGCGGAACCGTCGAGAGGATGAGCACCGCCGCGATGACGGCGGCCACCGGAAAATTGGCCGGGTAGGCGTAGATCGCATTGAACAAGGTGTACGTCGCGATGGGAAAGTGCGACGACGAGCCCAGTGTGAAGGCCACACCGAAGTCACTCATGGCCTCGGCGAAACTGATGGCGAAGGCGCTCAGCAACGCCGGCGCGATGATCGGCAACACCGTGCGCACGGTGAGAAGACGTCCTGCGCCGTGCACGCGCGCGGCGTCCTCGAATTCCGACCCTAACCCTCGCATCCCCACCGAGATGACGAAATACGAGAAGGGTAGCGCCGCGGTCGTCAGAACGAACACGATGCCCGATGCGCCAAAGAACATGTGAAAAAAGAACAGCGTGTGAACGCCCAGGGCCGACAGCAATTCACCGGGCGAAATGACGTCAATCCACCCCAGCGTGGTCATCCAGGTGGGCACCAGCAATAGAAGCCACATCGCGCCCGACCAGAAACGTCGCCCGTAGACGTTGGTACGTTGCACGGTCCAGGCGATGATCGTCGCGAAGGTGACAGCGAACAGGCCGACCAGGGTCGCCACCAACAACGAGTCCACGATGCCCTGGCCCGTGTAACCCTGGAATGCGGCTGTGACGTTGGAGAAAGTGAGGTACGACGTCCCCTGGCGAAAGAGCCGGGGACTGATAGCGACGAGCACAAACGTGCTCACCGGGATGATGATTAAGAAGAGCAGGACCAGCCAGACGACCATTCCCGACCATCGGACGCGACGAAGACGCGCCATTGGTTGGCGCACCGGGGTCGTTTCAGAGAGAAAGGTTTCAACCGTCATGAGTTGCGTGCCTGACGGCCCCGCCACGACCACCGAAGTAGCCGTGGCGGGGCCGAGGGGATTCGAATCAGTTGACGATGTTGTTCGTGAACCAAGTGTTGATCTGGTTCTCCAGGGGTCCCCACACGTAGGGGTTGATGGCGTAGGCGTGCGTGACACTAAACGACGGCAGGTACTTCTCAGGGTTCACACCCTTGATCACCGGCCAGAACAGGCCGTCACCGTAGGGGTCGCCGTGCTGCATGGCGAGCTGGCCCTTGGCCGAGGTCACGTAGGCCACGAACTTCTCAGCATCGGCCTGCAACTTGGGCGACAACTTGCTGTCCACTCCGATGTTGCTCGGCAGGGCCACCGAGTAGTCCAAGTACTTCACCTTGCCGGTCGTCCACAGGGGCTTAGGCTGGGCGTTGACGTCGCCGTAGCATGCAGAGGACTGGATCGTCGCCATGTCGAGGGTCGCCGGGTTGGACTCCATCGCCCCGAGCGTCGGGCCGTTGGTGTTGTGGACCTGCAAGCCGTTCTTCTTGAGCGCCGAGTAGAAGGCCTCACCCTTGGCGATGGCCGCGTTGACCTGCGACGTGGTGGGGTTCATCGTGGGGGTGATACCACCCAGGTGCGCCATCACGCCCGCGATGAGCGGGAACGTCGGACCCGACTGTGACGGGTTGTTCATGCCCAGCAGGCCCTTGGCCGCCGAGGTCAGGCCAGCCATGGTGGAAGGGAGAGTGACGCCCTTGGTGGCGACCGAGTCATAGCAGAGCGCACCAGTCACCGTAAGCCCGGTGGGGGCGAAGCTCTTGTCCTTCGGTATATTGGAGAGGCCCGCGGCGTTGTAGCTCGACGTCGAGGGGATCACGTTCTTCACCAGGTAACCCAACTTGTCCAAGGCGGCGAACTCGGTGGCTCCGTCGGCCCAGAACAGACCCCACTTGGGGCTGCCGGCGGCCATCTCGGCCTGGATCTTGGTGAACAGCGGTCCGGTCGAGTCGTCGTCAACCACGATCTTGAATCCGGGGTTGGTCGAGTTAAAGGCGGCGGCGACCTTGTCGCCGTAGCCTTGCGCGTTGTAGAGCAGGATGGTCGGGACCGACGTGTGCGACGTGGCCGCACTGACGCTCATGACGGACAGGCACGACGCTGCCACGGTCGATCCGAGGACCGCGGCGAGGAAACGTGCTTTGGTGGCACGCTTGACTTTGGTGATGGTGAGGTTCATGCGGACATCTAACCGCACGTTTTCCCAACACGACTTTGAAGTAGATGAATTTCTTGCGATGGATGAGCGACCAACAATGGAAAAGATTCCGACGTGTGACGATGTCGTGAGTGCCACGTGAAGACGAGTCACGCGATCGTCACGAATCCGTCACGAGCAGTCGTGGTCCGCGGCACACGAGAGACGCCGACGGGAATTGCCGGTCAACGTCAATATCAATAAGTCGACGCGAAAGCTCCCTATCGGCGCAGCGCTGCGGGCCAACGACCCGGTCGTTCCGGAAGCAACGACATGTCGGTGTACTCGCGCGGCAGATGCTCTTGGCGCCACACGAGCATCTCCTGGGCGGCCGCGAGAACGCGAGAGGAATCGGTGCACGCGGTGCGCCACGTCGGATCGGCGACGAGGTCGAAGCAAAGATACGAACCGTCACCGAACTGGACGTAGCCCGTGTCGTCGCTCACCGCGACCGCCAAGTTCTGGCGTGAGAGGGAGCGGTCGAACGGCCAGGGTGTGTCGTGCTGGGTGATGAAGAACGTCCGGTAGTCCCACTCGTAGTGGGCGCAGGTGCGCCATTCCACGTCGCGACCTTCGAATAGCGGCGTCAGGACCCGACCGTCGAACTGCGCTGGCACTTCGAGACCCAGAGCGTCAGCCAGCGTCGGCGCGATGTCGACGTTCTCGGTGAAGTGAGTGACCACTCGACCGGCGTGGGGGGAACGAGGATCACGCCAGATGCCCAGGATGTTGTAACTCTGGGGGAAGTACCCGAGCTTCTCGATCAGTCCGTGGTCGCCAAGTTGGTCACCGTGGTCCGAAGTGACCACGATCAGCGTCTCGTCGTACTCACCACGCTCCTCGAGCCGGGCGATGATCCGACCCAGGTGCAAGTCCACCTCGGAGATCATCCCGTAGTACTGGGCCCGCAGGTGGCGCATGGCCTCCTCCTCGAGCGGGGCGGCGCTCGCCGCCACGCCGAGAGCGATCTCGTGCAGGGGATGGCGCTGCGACGCCGGAACCGGTACGAGGGGCAGGTCGACGTCAGCCGGGTCGTAGAGGTGCGAGTACTCCCCCGCCGCGGCGTAGGGAGGATGGGGACGAAGAAAGCTCAGGTGAGCGAACCAACCCTCTTCCTGGACGTCGAGCCACTCGAGGAACTTGCCCGTCAAGAAGCCCGTGAGTGAGTGCTCCGCCGGACGATCGGACTCGCCCCGCAGCGCGTGGGCCCACCCGAGGTGCACGTCGTAGCCCTTGTCGCGCAAGTACTCGACCCAGGTGTTCTGACTCTCGGGTAGGTAGTGCCCCACGGCGAAGCCGGGCAGGATCCCGTCGTAGCTGTCGAGGCGCGGGTCGTCGAATCCCTCGGCCTGGTTGGGGTCGAGACCTTGGTCGGTGTAGCCGAAGAGGGTGGGCACGTAGCCCGCGCGACGAGCGAGACGTGCCACGTTGTCGAAGCGGTCCTCGAGGGGTGACCCGTTGGCCACGACGCGATTGTTCGCCTGATAGGTACCCGTGTAGAGCGCCGCGCGCCCTGGCCCGCAGGGTGCGGCTTGGGAGTAGTGGCGTTCGAGACGAACGCCGTCGGCCGTCAGTCGGTCGAGGGTGGGAGTCTTCACCAGCGGGTGGCCCGCGGCTCCATAAGAGTCCGCGCGGAACTGGTCGAGAGTGATGAAAAGAACGTTCACGATGTCACGACCTTGCTGTGGCGACGGGGGGCGATGGGTGAGATGATACCGACGTCGCGCGTGACGAGAGCGTGACGCAATGGGGAGATTCGTCGGTCATTCCCGGGAACCAGAAAATCGACCTCACTAGTGTGGGGCGGTGCAGCAATCCAACAGTCCCGCCCTCGGTGTCGTCCTGGTGGTGGCGCTGGTAGTGATTTCGAGGTTGGTTCGCCGCGGACGACTTCAATCGCGAACGGCTAATCTGGCCCCCGGCGAAAGGATCCGCCCCCTCGCCATCACCCTGCTCGACCCCCTCATCAGTCTGTTGATTATTGGTCAACTCGTCTGGCACCTGGTGTCGCAATCGACCACTCACGTGCTGGCGGCGGTCGTCGGATCGATTCTCGGTGTGGCAGTTGGTTACGTCCGCGCTCGCGTCATGTTCGTCCGCGCGATCAAAGCCACCACGTCGATCGTGCTGCGCCGCAGCGGACTCGAATACGGGCTCGTGGCCATGCTGGTCGCCCTCCGTTCCACCGAGGGCTCCATCGAGCACACTTCGTCCACACTGGCCAAGTCGGTGGTCGCCGGGCTCGCCTCGCTCGCGCTGGTCGAAGCAATCGCCCGTTCGGGTTTCATCGTGAAACGATATCTCGAGAGCCCGGGAGTCGACACGGCGCCGTCAGCGATGGAGGACCCTCCCTGGCCACCGCGGGACGGTCCCGAGCCAACGTGACCTCGGGGAAGATGGGTCATCGTGGCGATCGCCACACCCACCACCTACCCGGTCACCACAGAGTCACCACGACTGAGAATGTCTCGGTCGAGACGTTCCCCTCACTTCTTATGACTCTTCGACTTCCAATCCCCGGAACCAACGACTCATTATTTTGCGCGTAGCCCTATTCGCTGATGGTGGGACCGGTCGGAGACGTCGATCTTGAGGTGCACGAACCCTGCGCGCTCGTGGAGGCGTAGTGCTTTTGAGTGTTCACCCAATCGCGCTGGTAACAGATCTGCGATTTCGCCCCTTGAGGCTCCCGAAAGTCGATGCGGAATATCCCGTTGGCAGAAAGGGTGATCTTGCTGATCCCCGACGTTGCCGTGGGGGGCGCCACGATCGCCGCGAAATACTTCATTTGGGCGAGGGTCATGGTGGCGTCGTGCTCTAACCCGAACGACGCCGTGTCACCGTAAAGCCACATTGCCATGATCTGGTCAGGAGTCCAGCGCTTCTCACTCAGTGGTGGATGCAAGATGGCCTCCGTCGCCGAGGCCGCGGCCGACCTCGCGTCGCACCACTCGGAGCTGAATCGCCCTCGCCACGGTACGGTACAGAAAGTCACGGGCGTGGCTCCGTTACTCAATGTGAACTGGTAGTGATGACCGTGGTGAAGGTAGGTAAGAGCAATCCCTTCAACGCCGTAGAAACGTTGAGCTAGCGGCGTACGAAATGCGACCACCAGTGAATCGTTCTTGCTCAAGGTCAACGTTGAATTCAGAGCATCGATCAAATGGACGCGAGCGCTGCCCGAAACGGTTCCCTTCGAGAACGTGGCGGGCCAGCCCGGATTCATGATGTCCACTTGCCGATTGGTGAAGTCAACGCCGGCAATCGCGGGCATCTCGGTGCCCGCCACTCCCAGCAACTTCGCCGAGATGATGCGGATCGCTTCTCCTTGCGGACCTCGAAAGTTGAAGGTGAATGAGTTCAACTTCGTCGGGCTGGTCTGCAGCCCCATTGATGAAGTGTTCGTGCCCGTCAACGCCAGTGCCGGCGGAAAGGATTCGTACGCAATGACGACCAGCACCACCGTCACTGCGATGACAACCACCGAAATGATGCCCGCGACCCAACGCCACAGCGGCTGGAGTCGGAAACGGGTGACGACGCCGTGCAACACCACGTTGACGACTCGCGACATCGACGCGGGCCGCTCTTCGATCTCCGATTCCAAGTGAGCGACGAACTCCTCGCCGTAGCGCTCGCGCCACGCCGAGGGATACCAGCGCAGATAGCCCCGCGCGCGGGCCTCGTATCGAGATCGGACGTCGACGCGTTCGCTCATGCGACGCCCCAATGGCGCCGCAGGCGCGCGCGGCCCTCTTTGACCAGGCGCTCCTGCGCGCGAACGTAGCTGTCGAGTGCCGCTGCTCCGGCCGCGCTCAGACGATAAGGACGCCGCCGGTCTTCTGTGGGTACCGCCTCGATGAACCCCTGGGATTCGAGGCGGGCCAGTGCTTCGTAGAGGGTGCCCGCAGCAACGCGAACGCCCGCGAAGTGCTCGATGTCCTTGGTGAGTGCGTACCCGTGCTTCTCCCCATCGGCCAGACTCGAAAGGATGAGGAACGTGACACCTGGGTTCCTCTGCGCTGCCACTTCACTCGGCGCGCTCTTCTTGACCATCGCCGAACTATATCGTTCACCGATATAGTTCGCCAGTGATCGACGAGAATCTCTGACTGACCACTCGACGAGGGTCAACTAGCCGTCAGATCCCCTTCACCCTTTGATTCATTGCGTCACTGCGCCGTCACCCCACTTCCATCTCATCTGGAAAACTGATGGGAGATATCGGGTCCATTTGGAAAATAGATGACATATCGCAGCCGCGGCGCGGCAAGGTGGGTTGTATGAAATCAAACCCCCTATCCATGTTGCACGCAATCCTGGTTGAGGACGAAGTTGATTCCAACGAGATGATTGCCCAAGAGATGATGGCTGAAGGCCTCTCGGGGATACCCGACGAGGACACGTGGACGCTCAATTCACGTATCGACCATCATCATTTCGAGATGCACGACCGCCTCCGCCACCTCGGCTTCGCCAGTTGAGGTCCTCGCTCGGGTGTGACGCTACCGAGCGCCACACCCGAGCGGACCCCGAAGGTCAGTTGGCGCGAGCCACCAGCTCAACAGCGTCCGATACGGCCTTGGAGACCTTGGGATTGAACACCGTGGGGATGATGTAATCCACTGACAGTTCCGTGTCGTGCACGATGTCGGCGATGGCGTGGGCCGCGGCGAGTTCCACCTCCTCGGTGACGCGAGTGGCGCCGGCGTCCAGCAATCCACGAAAGATTCCGGGAAACGCCAAGACGTTGTTGATCTGGTTGGGTTCGTCGCTGCGACCCGTGGCGACGATGGTCGCGTGGCGCCGCGCCGCGACCGGATCGATCTCCGGCGCGGGGTTGGCCAGGGCGAAAACGATGGAGTTTGGCGCCATGGACGCGATCTGCTCCTCGGTGACGAGGTTCGGACCCGAAACGCCGATGAAGACATCGGCGCCCTTGAGGGCGTCACCGATGTCGCCGCGCCGCTTGTCCTGGTTGGTGTGCTCGGCCAGCCAACGGCGGTCGTCATCGAGACTGGCGTCGTTCTCGTCCAAGATGCCGCGGCTGTTGACGCCGACGATGTCGCCGACACCTTCGGCCATGAGGAGTTTGGCGATCGCGACGCCGGCCGCGCCCACACCGAGCAGGGCGACGCGCACCTCCTTCATGTCCTTCTTCACGAGTCGAAGGGAGTTCACCAGGGCTGCGAAGACGACGATGGCGGTACCGTGCTGGTCGTCGTGAAAGACAGGGATGTTGAGCAGCTCTCGCAGGCGCGCCTCAATCTCGAAGCAGCGCGGCGCCGAGATGTCCTCGAGGTTGATACCCCCGTACACCGGAGCAATGCATTGGACGATGCGTACGATCTCATCCACGTCCTGGGTATCGAGACAGACCGGCCAGGCGTCAACATTGGCGAACTGCTTGAAGAGAAGCGCCTTGCCCTCCATGACCGGCAGCGCCGCTTCGGGTCCAATGTTGCCGAGCCCGAGTACGGCCGATCCGTCAGTGACGACCGCCACGGTGTTTCGCTTGATGGTCAGATTGCGGACCTTGGACGGGTCGTCGGCAATGGCCTGGGAGATGCGGGCGACGCCCGGAGTGTAGGCCATCGAGAGATCGTCACGGCTCTTGAGCGTCACTTTGGGGGCGGTCCCGATGGTTCCACCTATGTGCATCAGGAAGGTGCGATCGCTCATGACGCGCACGTGGGCACCGTTGACCGCGTTGACGGCGGCCTCAAGACGTAGAGCGTGATCATCGTCGGATGCGTTGCAGGTGAGGTCGACAATCATCTTGCCGCCGATGGGATCAGCCACGTCGAGCGCGGTGACGAGACCGCCAATGTCGCTGACCGCACTAGAGATGGCGGCGATGGCCGAGCCATTCTCTAGCTCCACGCGCATGGTGACGGAATACGAAGCACTGGGATGACTCACAACAAACCTCTTCTCACTTGGAGTCCGATGAGGGACAAGGGGACCCGAACGGCGGGCCCCCTGCAACGTTACCGAGGTTCGAGAGGTCGTCCGAATGATCACCTGGGTCAAAAGTCACCGCAATGACCGCCTCACTGTCGACGTGGCGTCACGGGAGCATCGCGCAGGATTCGCCGGTGACACCACCAATCCCTCTCGTGTGCGGATATGCACCCTGCGCCGATAAGGTATGGCCGATTGCTCAAGGCGGTGAAAATTCGACAAAACACTGGAGGACACCGCACCTCCCGGACTTTCGAGGACAGGGACCTTAGAGTCCTAGTGGCGCCAGAACTCTGTTGAATTCCGAGTCTTCACGCGAGACGAGTTCACAAGTAGTGGTGGCCGGCTGGCACCACCGTCGAGAGCAGGCAGTAACCCGCCCCGGGCATCACGGGTATCTGGTGAACGTGTTCCATTGCCACGGAGTCCCTCGAATTGAGGAGGGATTGACGAGGCGTAAACAAAGTTGCATTGTTCTGTCGACGATGGTCGTGACACTGTGAGGACCCTTCCCGGTAAAGATGCCGGCCCACACCACTACTCGAGCCCGCGCGAGACCAGCGTCACGCCCGCTTCATCTTCGCAAACTCGCGAGACGCTCAGTTGCCTCCGCGAGAACCCCATCGCGCTTCGAAAACATCCACCGCACGAAGTGTCGGCCGGCGTCGTGGTGGTCGAAGAAGACCGAGCTGGGGATCGCGACGACCCCGCACCGCCCGGGAAGCTCTCGACAGAACGTCAAGGAATCGACGTCCGTCAGCGGCGAGATGTCCGTCGTCAGGAAGAAAGTGCCGTGCGATTCCAAGACCTGAAACCCGGCCGCTGCGAGTCCCGCCGCGAGTAGATCGCGTTTGCCTCGAAGCACTCGGACGGCGTCGATGAGGTAGTCATCGCTGTCGGAAAGACCCTCGGCGATCGCGTGCTGGAACGGCCCCGCATTGACGAAGGTGAGGAATTGCTTGGCCGTGCGAATCGCGGCGATGAGCTCGGGCCGCGCACATACCCACCCGACCTTCCATCCGGTGAAAGAGAACGTCTTCGCAGCGGACGAGATCGTGATCGTCCGCTCGGCCATGCCGGGGAGCGACGCGAGCGAAACGTGGGGCGACTCGTAGACGAGGTGCTCGTAGACCTCGTCGGTGAGAACTAGTAGGTCGTGTCGTCTACAGACGTCGGCGATCACTTCTAACTCGGTGAGGCTGAACACCTTGCCGGTCGGATTGTGAGGGGTGTTCACCAAGAGGAGCCGGGTCCGATCGGTGATCGCGCTCTCGAGTGCCTCGGGCTCGAACGACCACTCTGGGGCGTGCAGTTGCACCACCCGACGTTGGGCACCCGCCATCGCGGTGCACGCGGCGTAGGCGTCGTAGTACGGCTCGAACATGACGACCTCGTCACCCGTCTCGCACAGCGACAACAGGCACGCCGCGATCGCCTCGGTCGCGCCCGCAGTGACCAAGATTTCAGCGTCGGGGTCGAAGTCGAGTCCGCGATGACGCTTCTGATGTTCCGCGATCGCTGAGCGCAGTTCGCTGATCCCGTTCAGGGGCGGGTATTGGTTGTGCCCAGCCTCAATCGCTCGGATGGCGGCCCGCTTGATCGCGTCGGGACCGTCCGCGTCGGGGAAGCCTTGACCTAGATTGATTGACCCCGTTGCGACTGCGAGTGCGGACATCTCGGTGAAGATCGTGCTCGTATAGCCCTGAAGCCGGGAGTTGAGATACGGAATCCGGCCACTCATGACGGTAACCCTACTGAACGTTCGTCGCGTATCGCGATGCCCACGGTGGAGGCGTAGATGAGAGCGCGTTCTCGCCGCGTCGCCTGGCCGCGACGACCGCTCCCTGGATAGAGCCGGGTGAGCAGCAGCATCGTGACTGGTCTGCCCGTGCTCCTCGCCGCGCCAGTGCCCACCGCTACCCAGCATGTATTGAAAATTCGACCGAAACGGCTTCGGGCCGCATCTTGACATTTCTGTCAGCGACTTCCAGCACTTCCTCAGTGGGCGCGACCCGATGTCGAACGTGCGAGGCGAGGTTCGATGCCCGAGCGAAATGCGTCGTGAGCGAGTCGACAAACTCTGTGTGCAGTGCCAGTGGGAGATCGTGGCCCATGCCGGGAACGACCCTGAGCTCAGCACCAGGCACGGCGTCGGCCGTTGCGTGACCCCCCGACAGTACGACGAGCGGGTCATC